>Ga0134128_10000232_pt1 | contig 79467 bp, 49 predicted proteins | sample KB31754_FD_96462 | JGI IMG/M metagenome (GOLD analysis project Ga0134128, IMG submission 96462) | Terrestrial soil microbial communities with excess Nitrogen fertilizer from Kellogg Biological Station, Michigan, USA - KB3-175-4 | ecosystem: Environmental > Terrestrial > Soil > Unclassified ... | reverse complement strand
GGGAATCAGATATCCGTGGTAGCCGCCGCGCCGCCGCCAATCGCGGTGCTCGGACTCCCAGTGGGTGGCGCGATGCTGTTGCCACGTACTGTGCTGTTCTTCTTGCCATTGACGTTGCCTTTGTGGCGTACGCTGGAGTTGGGTGGGTCTCTGTCTATCGGCCTGCTGGCCGCCTCGCTGCGACTGCTCGCCTCGCTGCTGCTCGATCCGCGGCGGCTGGGGCCTAGCATTGCTCGGCGGCCGCTCCTGACTGCGCTGTGGTTGCTGGACGCGCTGTTGTTGCGGCCTGGCATTGTTCGGTGGCCGCACCCGACTGCGCTGCTGCTGTTTGCCGCGCTGTTGCTCCTTAGTCTTGGTTTGCTTTTGCTGCTGTTTGTCTTTGTCCTGCGATTGGGGGTCCTGCGATTGAGGCTGCCCTGCGTAGCCGATTGTAGGAATGACCAAGAGCACAAATGAGAGAAATGTCACGCCGATAAGTCCAAGCCGCTTCATAAGCGTACCTCTCACGATATATTAGTCTGGAATTAGAATATTTGCTATACAGACAAGAATGGAGGAGAGCTAGGGTGTATTCTAAGCGCCTGCGCAAGTGTCAATTTGGGTCTCGGGTTCCACGGACCCGGTCACCGCGCCTTGTTAGCCGCCGAATCCGGTAGTGTCCTAATTTCATTTTCTGGCCTCAAAGTGCGGCATTCAGCGTGCTCCGAATCCACTCTGAAACAGTCTGCTTGGAGCGTCTCGCTCGTGTTTCAATGGCGCTCAGCTCGTCCGGCGTTACTCGCACGCGCAGCGTCCCTGCTTTGGCGAGCCCTCTTGCGAGCTTGGGGCGTCCGGCTTTAGCTTTCTTGGCCAAGTCTGTGCTCCTGTACGATTGCGGCGCGTACCGCAAGAATGGGCGACACAACGGGCGGGATATGCAGCACGGTCACATGCTTTCGCGGCTGCTTTGGGTTGTCCGTCTCGTGCGCCCACGCGTAGGCTCGCGGCGCTTTCGGATGGCCGATTAGGTCAAACACTTCTACGACTCCATCCCAGACAGTCTTGCCTTTGAATACTTCTTTCACGGGTACGCTCTCCACGTGCTTCGATTCGACACCGTGCAAACGGCGAATCACGTCGCGTAATTCCGTAATGTAGTCCGCTGCCATTTACGGCTTTGGTTCCTCGAATTCCAAGAAAATTTTGAATCCCACGCTTTCATACAGCGGATCACGCAGTGTTTTTATAGATTTAGTTAGGGCGTTAAACATCCACCCAGAATATTGCAGTCCGGTATTTGGTTCCCACGGATGCCCGTTAGGACATTTCTTCGGAATGGAATCAAGTTTTTCTGGAACAATAGCTGACCTCGACTTGCAGTCATTGCATTCAAAAACGATTGCCTTTATTTCCTGAAGGCTAACGACAATCCTGTGCTCGAATGTCATGCCGCTGCCTCTACCAAGTCCCTAACCGTCCAGAAGTCCCGCTCGATTCCCGCCGCCATCGCGGGCGTGCAACGCAGCGTGTTGTGGCGCTTCACGAAATTGTAGTACGCGAAGTGAAGCGCAACCGCTGCCTCAAAGTTTTCGCGCTTCTTGCTGAATGCGTAGGTCAGGCGAGTCAATCGGCGCATGTGCAACCGAGTCGTTCCGTTCAGCCGCTCGATATGGCTGGTAGACGCCATCCGCATATCTGGGAATCCGGCGACGGCTTTCTTTTCCTCGATTACAAATTCTGGCGCACTGTATTGGCGTTCCGGTTGCCGCGATTCATCTCGCGTGTAGGTCTTGACGATCTGAGCGAAGTCCACGTTCGCGCCAAAGGCCATCTCCACGGCTTCCACATAGGCACGGAGAGCGTCGCTCGAAATCTGCACGCGATTCTTTAGTCGGCTCGCAACGTCAGCAACAAAGGCATTGGCTGTAGTGGAGTCGCGCTTTCCGACCTTGAATGACGGGACGATTTTCGTGTCCGAATCAATCGCGCAGAATGTCCAAACGTCACCTACTTCGGGGCTGTCATCCGGCGTGCAATGCCGCTCTTTCTTGCCGATGAATCCCCAGATTTCATCGAATTGCAGATGATTGCACGCCAAGTCGCGCATCTTGCGGTCTAGGACGTTCGCGCAGCCCTTTCCGACGCGCACACCCAGACGCATAATCGTGTCGCGGTGAACGCCCGTAATGCGCTCAATCTGGCGAATCCCAGAGCCTTCCGTTAGTGCGCTGATTACCGCGACTTGCTTGTCCGTGCTGAGTACGTTTGGCATGTCCGTTCTCCCTGTGCCTAATACTGTACCCCAATAATTAGTGTTTGTCAAAGGGTATTTGTGTGGTACGGTATTATGGACATGAAGATAGGATTCGCTGTCTTTGCAGCGTTGGCTGCCTGTCTGGTATGTGCCCCACGCCCAACCCCAACCAACCAGAAAGCTACCAATGCCACACAACAAAACGCCCGACCCGATAAACGCGTAGCCAAGCCTTCTCCATCTCCGACGCCTAGCGCAAATGAAAATACCGCCCAAAACACCGCCAACCAAAAGAGCACCACAATCGCAGCCAATCCAAATGTAAATGATATTCGGATAGTGGGTCTCCCAAAACGTTCCACAGGTGAGACTGTCGCGCTCGTTTGTACTGTTATCCTCACTTTGGCTGGCATTATCGGCATTATCGTAGCGATTTGTACCCTTTTCAAAATTCGAGACCAAGCCACGGAAACTGCCAAGTCTGCTAAGGCTGCCGCCGACGGCGTTGAGGCCATTAACCGTCAGGCTGTCATTATGGAGCGACAAACGAAGGCTACGGAAGATGCCGCTATAGCCGCTAAAGACAATGCGGAAGCAGCCAAAACACTGGCCCAGATTGCCGCTGAAACAGAGCGCCCCAGATTGATGCTTCATCACATTGGAATGTCCGATACGCACGGCATGGCCTCCTTGGAGGCTGTGCTCCAATATCCAGCTGTCGATATAGCGGTCAAGAACTTTGGTAAAACCGAGGCTTTCTTGGTCTCCCACTCGGTTGACTTCATCTGCGGGGAAGCGCTCCCAGATGAACCGATCTACAGGCATCGCACTGAATGGCCACCGGAAACCGTTGTTGAATACGGGAAGACTCAATTTATCGGAACGTTTAGGCCAGACGATTTGATACCTCCCAATGACATCAAGGCAATTATCGACCGCTCGAAGGCGCTCTGGATTTACGGGTATGTTCTCTATAGGGACTACTTTGGAAATTACCATCACATGAGATTTGGCAAGTCGGTTCTCGTTAAAAGCCGCGAGGACCGTACCTTTTACTTTTGGGAATGCGGAAACAAGAAATACACCGAGAACACATAACGAAATTAGGACGGCACAGACACACGTACCCCTCTGCCCGCTCCGTCTAGGCGCACGCTCGTCCCCTCCGTTTTCCTCCTCTTCTCGCTGTGTTTTTGAAATTAGGACACTACCCCGAATCCCGGATTCTTGACGAAACGTGGGAATCCTGTTACAAACGTTTGTTTCTAAACCTGTCTGCATGCGACCCATAGGGTTCCAGCGGGAGTTCTAAATCACCCGGAGGACGAATGTCACTCGAAGCATGGACGAATCGATTCATACGTGTGAGCCGACGCTCACGGGAGGATTTCTGATGCGCAAGTGGCTCGCAGGCATTTCATCGCTACGAGGCCGATTCGCCGTAGGACGCTTCGCGCAAATCGGCGCGGCCAGCACCGCTCTCACGCTTCTGAGCGCGGCCGCGGCCCATGCTCAATCGACGCCGGAAGCAGGCGGCGAAGCGAACCTGAAGGTTCCCGATTTGACGCAGGTGAACTTTCTGGGTGTGAACGGGCACACCCTGCTCCTCTGGGGAATTTTGTTCTGTATTTTTGGACTGCTGTTTGGAATGGCGATGTATGTGCGCCTCAGAAACCTGCCCGTGCACCGTTCGATGCGCGAAATGTCTGAGCTGATTTACGAAACCTGCAAGACGTACCTGATCACGCAGGGAAAATTTTTGCTGCTCCTTGAATCCTTCATCGCGGTCATTATCATTTTATATTTCGGCGTGCTGCTGCATGACGACGCCGTCAAAGTCATCATCATCCTCGCCTTTAGCGTCCTGGGAATCTGCGGCAGTTACGGCGTTGCGTGGTTCGGGATTCGCGTCAACACATTCGCGAATTCGCGGACGGCCTTCGCCGCCTTGCCGGGCAAGCCGTTCCCGATTTACCGAATTCCGCTGCGCGCGGGCATGAGCATCGGCATGATGCTGGTCAGCGTGGAATTGCTGATGATGCTCATCATTCTGCTTTTCGTCCCTGGCGATTATTCCGGCGCATGCTTCATCGGTTTCGCAATTGGTGAGTCGCTCGGCGCAGCCGCGCTGCGAATCGCGGGCGGAATCTTCACAAAAATCGCGGACATTGGCGCCGACTTGATGAAAATCGTCTTCAAAATCAAGGAAGACGACGCGCGCAATCCCGGAGTGATCGCCGACTGCACGGGAGACAATGCCGGCGACTCCGTGGGGCCCAGCGCAGACGGCTTCGAGACTTACGGCGTCACAGGCGTCGCGCTGATCGCGTTCATTTTGCTCGGCGTAAAGAATCCCGTCGTGCAGGTGCAATTGCTCGTTTGGATTTTCATCATCCGCGTGGCAATGCTGGTCGCCAGTGCGGTCGCCTACTTCGTCAACGACGCCATTGCAAAGGCCCGCTTCGGCCATGTCACGGAGATGAATTTCGAATCCCCGCTGACTTCACTGGTGTGGATCACTTCGCTCACGTCCGTGGCGCTGACGTTCCTGATTTCCTACTTCATTATTCCGGACATTGGCGGCGACCCATCGCAATGGTGGAAATTGTCGATCATCATTTCCTGCGGCACGCTGGCCGGCGCGATTATTCCGGAGCTGGTGAAGGTTTTCACATCCACCGAGTCGCGGCACGTGCGCGAAGTAGTGCGCTCGGCGCAGGAGGGCGGCGCATCTCTGGGCATTTTGTCCGGCTTCGTCGCGGGCAACTTCTCCGCCTATTATCTGGGCCTCACAATGGTGCTGCTGATGTCCATCGGATATTTGATCAGCACGCTGGGACTGAGCGCTTTGATGATCGCCGCGCCTGTATTTGCGTTCGGACTCGTCGCTTTTGGCTTTCTCGGGATGGGCCCGGTGACGATTGCCGTGGATTCCTACGGCCCAGTCACGGACAACGCGCAGTCGATCTATGAGCTTTCACTGATCGAACAGATTCCCAATATCAAGCAGGAATTGAAAGTCGACTACAACATGGACGTGAATTTCGCGCACGCCAAGGACATGCTGGAGGCGAACGACGGCGCAGGCAACACGTTCAAGGCCACCGCAAAACCGGTGCTGATTGGCACCGCCGTCGTCGGCGCAACCACAATGATTTTCTCGATCATCATGGCGCTGACGAATGGCATCACGGTGAACGTCGACAAACTTTCGTTGCTGCATGCGCCATTTTTGCTCGGCATCGTCGCCGGCGGCGCGATGATTTACTGGTTCACGGGGGCTTCGACGCAGGCAGTGACGACCGGCGCTTACCGCGCTGTGGAATTCATCAAGGCCAACATTCATCTCGAAAGCGCCAAGAGCGCCTCGATCGCCGATAGTAAAAAAGTAGTCGAAATTTGCACGCAATACGCGCAAAAAGGAATGCTCAATATTTTCATCGCAGTCTTCTTTGCCGCGCTTTCATTTGCGTTCCTCGAACCCTTCTTCTTCATCGGCTACCTGATTTCCATCGCGATGTTCGGTTTGTATCAGGCCATTTTCATGGCCAACGCGGGCGGCGCATGGGACAACGCGAAGAAGATTGTGGAAGTGGAGCTGAAACAGAAAGGCACTCCGCTGCACGACGCCACGGTTGTCGGCGACACAGTCGGCGATCCGTTCAAGGACACTTCGTCGGTTGCACTCAATCCGGTGATCAAATTCACCACGCTGTTTGGATTGCTCGCGGTCGAGCTCGGCGTGCAATTGACGGCGGAGAGGGGCGGGAGCGGGTTGACGCACATCCTGTCCGCGGTGTTCTTCCTGGTGTCGTTCTTCTTTGTGTACAGATCGTTCTACGGAATGCGCATCAAGAGCGGGGCCGCGGCGTAGCGGGATCGTTCAATCTGTGGAACGCGCGGATTGCCGGCGCATGGCATCGCGGGCCGACAGAATTGTGTTGACGTGGATGCGCACTGTGTCGGCCACGCGGCGCGCATAGCCGCCCGCCAGCGCTACAGCAATCGGCACGCCGTGGCGCCGCGCATGGTCGAAAACCACGTCGTCGCGCCGCCGCAAACCTTCCATCGTCAGTGCAAGACCACCCAGCTGATCTTCGCGATAGGGATCCGCGCCCGCGATATAAAATATCAAGTTCGGCCGAAACGCCTCAAAGGCCCGCACCAGGTGCGCCTCCAGGACCGCCAGATAATCCTCGTCGTCCGTACCATCGGGCAAATTCGCGTCCAGATCCGAAGGCGGCTTCGGGTACGGATAATTATTCTCCTGATGAATCGAGAATGTGAAAACAGAGTCGTCGTCGGCAAAAATCGCCGCCGTGCCGTTTCCGTGATGCACGTCGGTGTCGATGGTCATCGCGGCTTGGATCGCGCCCTCGAATTGCAGGCGGCGAATCGCGATGGCGACATCGTGAATCACGCAGAAGCCTTCGCCGTGATCCGGATAGGCGTGATGAAAACCGCCGCCGATGTTCACCGCGCATCCGTCGGCGAGCGCGCGCTTCCCTGCTTCGATGGAGCCGCCGGCACCGAGCCAACAGGCATTGATCAGCTCCTTTGAGTAAGCGACTTCCATGCGCAGAATCTCGAGATAATTCAGCGTGCCGGTTTTCAGCTTGTGCACGTAATCCGGCAAATGCACGCGCAGAACGTCTTCGTCCGTCGCGGCGGCCGGTGATATCAAATCGGACTCCTCCGCCAGACCTTCGCGCAGCAGCACTTCGCGAACCAGCCGGTATTTCTGCGACGGGAAAACGTGCGCGCCCAGATGCAAATCGTACCCGTCGTCGTAAATCAGTTTGAATGGCAGCATCGGAACGCGAGCGTAGCCCGAAAGAATAAAAATGACAATCCAGCAAGCCGAAGAAATGCGTACTGGAAATGGCACGATTCGCCGATTGTGTTACCATTGGTGTGCTTGCTATTTGATACGAAGAACATAAATGACGCGCCGCATTCAATCTGTCGCCCTTATCCTCACGCTTCTAGCCGCTCCGGCGGCGCTTTTGTCGCGCAGCTATGCCTGTGGTGGCAGCCAGTGCGCGATGATGTGCTGTTTGATCCGCAAGCATGACAGCCATTCCATGAATATGAATTGCGCCGGCCGCGCATCAGCCTGCGCGATGCGGTGCAGCTCGAACAAGAATGTCGATTACGGGCTTACATCGCCGCTGCCTCCCACGCAATTGTGCGCGGCGATTGCGCTACCAGCGCCTCGAACCGCGGAAACGCTTTTTAGCTGCGATTATCGACACGCCGTTTCCGGTTTTTCCCGCATCCCTTTCGAACCTCCGCGCCTGTAGCTCTCCCGGCCCAATTCAGCGCAACAAAAAAGCATTCAGGCTCAGGAGGCCAGGCATGCGTCCGTTTCGCTTCGGCATATTGATTACTTTTCTGCTCTTAGGCGCGAACCTTTCGTTCGGGACGATATTGGGCACGGTGCGCGGCATCGTGCACGATCCCGAGCACCGCCCCATTCAGGGCGCGCAGGTCATGGTTCGCGCAACTGCATCCGACTGGACAAAAACAGCCGTCACGGACGAAAACGGCGAATTTGAGATCGACGAAGTACCGGTCGGCGAATACACGATTTCCGCTTCAGCGCCCGGCTTCGAGACGCTTTCCATCACTGTGACGATTCAATCCGGCGCCGCGCCCATTTTGCATTTTCCGCTGGCGATCTCGCAGGTGAATCAGCGGGTGGAAGTATCGGGCGCACCGCTGGCCGTGAATTCGCAATCGTCAACAACGGAGACGCTTGTAAACCATCAACTGATCGCGCGTACGCCCGGCACCGACCGTACCGATAGTCTGTCGATGATTACAGACTATGTTCCCGGCGCGTACATGATTCACGATCAGCTTCATATTCGCGGCGGACATCAGGTCAGTTGGCTAATTGACGGTGTTCCAGTCCCAAACACCAACATCGCGACAAACGTGGGCCCGCAATTCGATCCGAAGGATGTGGATGAGCTCGAGGTGCAGCGCGGCGGCTACTCAGCCGATTACGGCGATCGCACTTACGGCGTGTTCAACGTGGTCCCGCGGTCGGGATTCGAAGGAAATAATCGAGGAGAGCTTGTTGCGAGCTATGGAAATTTCCAGCAGACGAACGATTACGCGAGTTTCGGAAGCCACACGGAGAGATTCGCGTACTTTGCGAGCGTCGACGGAAACAGAACGGACTTGGGCCTGGAGAATCCGACCAGCGCGGTGATTCATGATATGTCCAATGGCGTTGGAGGATTCGGCTCGCTCATTTTCAACGCGACGCCGAACGATCAGCTGCGGCTCGTCACTTCGGACCGGCATGATTTTTTCCAGGTGCCGAATACTTCTCAGCAGCAGTCCGACGGAATTCGCGACACCGAAAGCGAGAATGACAATTTCGTTGCGTTTACGTGGCTGCACACCGTGGGACAGGGTCTGACTGCCAGCGTCTCCCCCTTTTATCATTTCAATCGCGCCCATTATGTTGGCGGCCCAAACGACACGCCGATCATCCCCGACAGCGACCGCGGCTCACAGTATGCAGGCGGGCAGGCGTCGATTGCAGTGGTGAAAGGCAAGCACAACGCGCGCGCGGGCTACATGGGGTTCAATCAACGCGATAATACTGCGTTCGGAATTACGGCCAACGAAGGCAGCGCGCTGGCTTTGCAGCAGCGAGAAAAACTCTGGGGTAGCGTCAACTCGCTGTTCGCCGAAGACCAATTCAAAGCGACAGAATGGCTCACGTTCAACGCCGGATTACGCTACACGCATTACTCGGGATCCATCGTTGAGAATTCCACGGACCCGCGCGTCGGCGTGGCGATTCGCCTGCCACGGCTGGACTGGGTGCTTCGCGGATTTTACGGACGCTATTATCAGCCACCGCCGCTTTCCACTGTTTCCGGCCCGCTGTTAACTTTCGCGTTGCAACAGGGGTTTGGATTTTTGCCGCTTCACGGCGAACGCGACCAGGAATGGGAAGCGGGACTTGCCATTCCCTACCGCGGCTGGACGCTCGACACGGACTATTTCCAAACGCGCGCACGGAATTTCTTTGATCATGATGTGCTGGGCAACTCAAATATATTTTTCCCGCTCACCATTGCGGGCGCGCGCATTCGAGGCTGGGAAATGACAGCGCGTTCGCCGCGGCTTTTCGATCGTGCCGAATGGCACCTGGCGTTTTCTCACCAGTACGCGGAGGGCGAAGGCGGAGTGACGGGCGGGCTCACCGATTTCACGCCGCCGGCACAAGGCTATTTCTTTCTCGACCACGACCAACGGGACACGCTCACCACGGGTGTTGACGTCACTTTGCCGTGGCGCGTCTGGATTGCCACCAATGTGAGTTACGGATCGGGATTTCTCGACGGAGACGGACCGACACATTTGCCGAGCCACACGGAGGTCGATTTCTCCGTGGCGAAGCAAATTGGCGAGAATCTGACGTTGAAATTCAGTTCGTTGAACGCCGCGAACACACGCTACTTGCTCGACAACAGCAACACGTTTGGCGGAACGCATTTCAACGACTCGCGTCAAATCAGCGGCCAAATCACATGGAAATTCCATTACTGATGCAACGGGGAAATGCGGGTCAACTTTCGCGGTCGAGAATAAAGTCGGGGACGGAGAGCAGTGCGCGGCGGTATTCGGAGTCCTTGCAAGCGCCCAGGCATACCTTGGCGCGATTGGCGTACTCGACGGCCAGTTGCCGCGAATGTTCGAGCGCGCCCGAATTGCGCACCAGCGAAGTGATCTGTTCGGGATGAACGCTCTGAAATCCCTTTTCGCGCAGCACGGCGGCGACGAGTTCGCGGCCACTCGGATGGCCGTCATGTCCCGCGCCATTTTGTAGAGCGAAAATCAAAGGCAGGGTCACTTTCCCTTCTTTCAAATCGCTCAACACGGGCTTTCCAAGTTTTTCAGATGACGCAGTGAAATCCAGCAAGTCGTCCACAAGCTGAAACGCGAGTCCCGCCTGGCGGCCATATTCGGCAAGCGCGTTCCGCGTCCGCGCGTCATCATCGCCAAGTGCGGCGCCCAGCTCCGCGCAGCCGCTGAACAGACATGCAGTCTTGCGATACGAAAGGTCGATCGCTTCCGATTCTGTCAAGTCGATGCGGTCGAGGCAGGTAAGTTGCAACAGTTCGCCTTCGACCATGTTCTGGGTGAGGTCAATCAGAATGTCGAGAACAGAAAAATTGCGCGCCTGCAGGGCGATCTTGAACGACTGCATGTAGAGCCAGTCGCCCGCCAGCACGCTCATGTGATTGCCCCAGCGCGCATTTGTCGAAGGACGACCGCGGCGCGTGTTCGCGCCGTCAATCACATCATCATGAATCAACGTGGCGCTGTGAATCATCTCCACCACGGCGCCCAGCGGAATTGCGCTCTCGCCGCGATAGCCGCACGCGCCCGCCGCAAGCAGGAGCAGAGCCGGACGCAGCCGTTTGCCGCCGCCTTCACGCAAATAGCTGCCGATCTCCGCGATCGGTTGGATCGCTTCGCCCGTTTGCGCGGCGAGTTCCTGTTCGACGAGAGCAAGATCATCGCGCACCAGATCAAACATTTCACGGACGGTTAAGACAGCGATAACGGCCTCCACCCCGGGCATTGCAAGACCACGTGTTGCGTCACGCGAGCCGGAAGAAGCGGAGAAAATTGTCCGCAGTGGCGCGAGCGACCTCTTCCGCAGGTAAGTTTCTCACATTCGACAAGGCGCGCGCTACCTCGATGACGTTGGCAGGCTCGTTGCGCTTGCCGCGTATGGCTTGAGGCGGAAGGAAGGGAGAATCGGTTTCGAGGAGGAGGCGATCGAGCGGGAGAGCGGCGGCGGTTTGGAGGAGATGGGCCATTTTCGGGTAGGTGACGTTGCAAGAGAATGAAATGAGGAAGCCCATGTCGAGGCCGCGCTGGGCGTCGGCGAGCGAGCCAGTGAAACAATGGAAGATTCCGCCGAGATTTGAGGCGCGCCAGTTTTCTTCGTCGAAGATGCGGAGGCAATCGGGCCAGGCGTCGCGGCAATGAATGATGACGGGGAGATTGACTTCGCGGGCGAGGGCGAGTTGACGGCGAAAAACATTCTGCTGCACGTCGCGCGGCGAATGATCGTAAAAATAGTCGAGGCCGATTTCGCCCCAGGCAAGCACTCGCGGATGCTTGGCGAGGCGCGCGAGTTCCGTGAACCATTCCTCCGTGGCGAGTTTCGATTCGTGCGGATGCACGCCGATGGTCGCGTAGATCCAATCATACTTTTCAGCGAAAGGGATTGCGGCGTCGAGACGGTCAGACGCCGTGCCGCTGCCAATGGCGAGGATCGTCGCCACGCCGGCGTCGCGCGCGCGAGTGAGCATCGCGTCGCGGTCAGCGTCGAACTGCGGAAATTCCAGATGCGCGTGCGAGTCAATAATATCCAAATGCGGTTCCTTGCTCTTGCGGCCCTTTTTATTTTAGCCGCGCGCCCGCGGGCACGTCTTCCGTGAATGTGCAAAGAACCGGACGGCCGTCCGGGGCGACGGAAGCAGCCACGATCATCCCGTTCGATTCGACGCCGCGGAGCTTGCGCGGGGCCAGATTCGCGACTACGACCACTTTCTTGCCGATCAGATCCTCAGGCGCATACGACGTGGCGATGCCCGCGACGACCTGGCGAACTTCGTCGCCAATATCCACGAGCAACTTTAAAAGCTTGTCGGCCCCGGCGACGCGTTCGGCGGATTTCACCACGCCCACGCGCATCTCGATTTTCGCGAAATCCTCGATGCCTATTTTCGCAGGACCGGCCGCCGCGGCCGCGGCTGCAACTCCGGTCGTGCTGCCGCTTGCGGTCGGGGTGGCTGATGCAGGGTTGCGAATTTCTTCTTCCATGGCTTCGATCCTTTCGAAAGCTTCCTTTTTGTCCACCCGCGGAAAGACTCCTTCGGGCTTGTTAACGTGTCCCGACTGTTTCGGGCGGGCAGACAAATCATCGCTCAACACTTGACTCGCCAGCGGGCTGTTGTTGCCGAGCTGCTCCCAGATTCTCTGCGTCGCATGCGGCAACACGGGATGCGCGAGCAAAGTCACCACGCGCAACGCATCGTATGCCGTGTACAAAACCATTTCCAGGCGTCCCCATTTCGATTGCTCTTTCACCAGAACCCAGGGCTGGAATTCAACAAGGTACTTGTCAATCTCCGCGATCAATTGCCAGATCGATTCGAGCGCACGGGAAAAATCGTATGCTTCATAATAACGAAGCACTTCCTCGCAAGTCCCGCGCTGAAGTTCCGCAACTTCCCTGTCGCGATCATTTTCCTCTTTCGGATTACGCCCGGGAATGCGGCCGCCAAGATATTGCTCAATCATCGTGATCGTGCGGCTGGTCAGATTGCCCAAGCCGTTTGCGAGGTCGGAGTTATAGCGCGTCAGCAAGGCGTCGCGGCTGAAATTTCCGTCTTGGCCAAAAACCATGTCACGAAGCAAGAAATACCGAAGCGCATCAATTCCCAAGACGCGCGCGATGGGCTGCGGATACTGCATATTGCCGCGCGACTTGCTCATTTTTTCGTCAGCGAACAGCCACCAGCCATGCGCGAAGATTCTCTTCGGCAAGGATTCGCCGGCAGCCATCAAAAACGCGGGCCAGTAGACGGCGTGGAAACGCAAAATTTCCTTGCCGATCAAGTGCATGTCGGCGGGCCAATACTTTTCGAACCCCACTTCATCGTCGGCGTAACCCACGCCGGTCATGTAGCTCGTCAGCGCGTCCGACCATACATAAAAAATATGCTTCTCCTCACCGGGCCACGGGATGCCCCACTTGAAGGAAGTGCGGCTTATCGAAAGATCGCGCAGCCCGCCGCGTACAAAAGCCAGCACTTCGTTCCGGCGCGTATCGGGCTGAATGAAATCAGGCTGCTTTTCGTAGAGTTCGAGCAAGCGGGTCTGAAACGCGGAAAGCTTGAAGAAATAATTTTCCTCGCGGACACGCTCGGTGGGCCGCTTGCATTCCGGACAAAGGTTTCCGGGCAGCGGCTCGTCGACGTACATCTCGTCAAAAACGCAGTATTGTCCTTCGTAGCCGCCTTTGTAGACGTGTCCTTGATCCTGCGCTTTTCGAAAGAGCATCTGCACGGCACGTTCGTGACGCGGCTCGGTGGTGCGAACGAAGCGATCGACGGGTAAATCCAGTTCCTTCCACAGCGCGCGATATTCGGCGGAAATCCGGTCGGCGAATTCCTGAGGCGACACACCCGCTGCTTTCGCGGCGCGTTCGACCTTCTGCCCGTGCTCGTCGGTGCCTGTGAGCAACACCACGTCGTAGCCGCGCATGCGCTTGTATCGCGCAATCGTGTCGGCGACGACGGTCGTGTACGTGTGGCCCAGATGCGGGCGGGCGTTCACGTAGTAAATTGGCGTGGTGATGTAGAACTTGGGTTTGGCCATGAGTTATTTTGCCGCTTCGCCGCGCTTTTGAAAGTGAAAGTTGGCCGTTGCGAGAACTTCCTTCAGCGGCACGCCTTGTTCCGCGGCGATTCTCCGGCAGTCTTCGTATTCCGGAGCGGCATTGAGCAGCGTGCCATTCAAGTGCGATATTTTGATGCGAATGGTGCCCAGCGGCGTATCGACAGGCACAGACTCCCGCGCCAGCGTTTGCCTGCGAACTTCATGCGTGCGAATGCCAATCGTTGTGGTCTCGCGAAAAATCAAATCGATCAGCGGCTTCAGATTCGACGGCTCGCAAAGCAGGGTGACGAGCTGGCCGGGGCGATTTTTCTTCATTTGCACGGCAGTCGAAAAAATATCCAGAGCACCCGCGGCCAGGGCTTTCTCGGCAAAATATCCGTAAATCTGCGGGCTCATGTCGTCGAAGTTTGCTTCAATCACCGCGATGGGCGCGTCCCAATGCTCACCGGCATCCTCGTGGGCGGATTCGCCGGGCCTTTCGCCGATCACGTCGCCGATCATGAGACGTAGAACATTCGGCTGCTGCGGCAGATCGGCAGAACCTGCGCCGTAGCCGATGGCTTTCAACATCATGGCGGGCATTGCCGCGTATTGCGTCGAAAGTGTCGTCGCAATCGCCGCGCCCGTGGGCGTTACCAGTTCTTTCTCGATGCCGCTCGAAAAAGTCGGTGCGCCGCGCAGCAATTCCACGGTCGCCGGCGCGGGAACAGGCAGCAGGCCATGTTCTGTTTGTACGCGCCCGCTGCCAACATCCATCTTCGAGCAAGCAAAGCCATCGATTCCCAGCAACTCAAATCCGATCGCGGAGCCGACAATGTCGATAATCGAATCCACGGCCCCGACTTCGTGAAAATGAACTTTCTCGATGGAGATGTTATGGACTTTGGCTTCGGCCTCGCCAAGACGCAGAAATACGTGCCGGGCGCGCTCAGCGGCGCGTGGCGCGAGCGCAGCTGCGTCGATCATTTTTAGAATCGGCGACAAATGCCGGTGATGATGCGTTTCCTTCGTCTCGACATTGACCTTCGTTGCCCGGATGGCTTTGCGCTGCACTTTTTCCGCCGAAATGTTCCAGCCTTCGAGGTTCAGCTTGCGCAACTCCGACTCGAGCTCGCGCAAATCGACGCCCGCGTCGACCAGTGCGCCGAGCACCATGTCGCCGCTGATTCCCGAAAAACAGTCGAAGTAGGCAAGCTTCATGCGAGCATCGCTTCCCCGTACGCTAATTCAGCAGAGACAATATTCACAGCAACTCCGCCGAGAAATTCCGAAAACTAGATACTATGCTGCGCTCTGAACGCTGTCAAACCTGCACACGCGGCTTATTTTTGTGCCCGGCGACCTCCTGCTATTTTGACTGCACCCGCCGAACCCCCTATAATCGCTTACCCTTTTCGCGAAAAGAGAATTCGTGTATCAGCCGATAGAAAAACGGGTTCGCGACGCTCTCGCGGCATTCATCCGCGCGAAGCACGGAGTCGAGATCAACGTCGTCACCGAGCGCCCGCCGAAAATCGAAATGGGAGAGATTGCTTCTCCGGTGTGTTTCGAACTTGCGAAGCGTCTGAAGCGCGCGCCACGGCAAATAGCGCAGGAAATCGCGTCCACCATCGGGAAGATTGACGGCGTAGAGCGCATCGAGATCGCCGGCGCCGGATATTTGAATGCCTACCTCGATCGCGCGGGTTTCTTCCGTACCGCGTCTGCAGCCGCAGGCCGCGAAACCGTTCGCGCATTTGCAGAATCACCGAAAGCAATCGTCGAGCACACGAACATCAATCCCAACAAGGCGGCGCACATCGGACATTTGCGAAACGCAGTGCTTGGCGACGCGTTTGTTCGCCTGTTGCGATACACCGGCCGACGCGTCGAAGTGCAAAACTACATCGACAATACGGGCGTGCAAGTCGCAGATGTTGTCCTGGGGTTCGTTCACCTGGAAAAGAGAACGGCGGCGGAAGTTCGGGCGCTCGCCGCGAAGCCGCAATTTGATTATTTGTGCTGGGATTTGTACGCGCGCGTCACGCACTTTCTCGAAGAAGACAAATCGCGACTGGAGTTGCGCGGCGAAATAATCAAAGCACTCGAACACGGCTCTGGCGACGCGGCTGAAATGGCGGAAGTAGTTTCGACCGCTATCGTACGCTGTCACTTGAAAACCATGAGCCGCCTGGAAATTGAATATGACTTGCTCCCGCGCGAAAGCGAAATTCTGCATTTGAAATTCTGGGATGCGGCGTTTCAAATGCTGATCGAGCGTGCCGCCATTCACAAGGCGTCCACGGGGAAAAACGCGGGCTGCTGGGTGATGGAACTCTCTGGAGACAAAGAGGCGACGGAGCCGGACGACGAAGCCGACGCGAAAATTATAGTGCGCTCGAACGGGACGGTTACGTACGTCGGGAAGGATATTGCCTACCAGCTTTGGAAATTCGGTTTGCTTGGCAAGGATTTTCACTACGCGCCATTTCTCACTTATTTGGATGGGCGGAAACTCTGGATCACGTGCAGCGAAGGCGGTGCGCCCGACGCGCCGGCATTCGGCAAGGGGCAAGAAGTATTTAACGTGATTGATTCGCGGCAGGCGTATCCGCAACAGGTTGTTGTGGCCGGACTGCGCGCGTTGGGATTTAACTCCGAAGCGGATCGATCCGTCCATTTTTCGTACGAGATGGTGGCACTGACGCCGCGCTGCGCGGCGGAAATGGGTTATCAGCTTTCGGAAGAGGAAGCGAAGAAGCCCTACGTGGAGGTTAGCGGGCGCAAGGGGCAAGGCGTGAAGGCGGACGATTTGCTGGACCAACTCGAACAGCGCGCGCGTGCGGAGGTGGACGCCCGGCACCGCGATTTCTCGGACGTGGAACGCGCCAGCGTCGCGCACTCTATTGCCATCGGCGCGCTGCGATATTTTCTGATGAAGTTTACCCGCGGGACGATTATTGCATTCGACTTCAAAGACGCGCTCAGTTTCGAAGGCGAAACCGGCCCCTACGTGCAATACGCCGTAGTGCGCGCGCGGAACATTTTTCGCAAAGTGCGCGAGCAGGAACCGGACTTTTCTCTCGAGCGCCTCGAGGAGACTACTGATGCCGAGACAGCGCAGCGTCTACTCGCGGCTCCTGACGGCAATGATCTGTGGGAACTCTTGTTGCTCGCCGGTTCGCTTGGCGCGCAGGTGGAAGCCGCCGCGAGCGCGCACGAGCCTGCGTTCATTGCGAAGTACGCGTTTCAACTCGCGCAGCAATTCAATTTGTTTTACCACAAGCATCACATTCTCTCGGAAGAAGACCGCGGCAAGAAAAACCTTCTGCTCCTGCTGAGCGCGCTGGTGGAAAAGCAACTCGTCAGGGCGCTCGAGCTTCTCGGCGTCGTGGCGCCGGAGAAGATGTAGTCCAGAACTGCCGACATGCCGTCCTAGGACGGCGGAACCTTGAGCCAGTCTTTCATCTTGCGTACGCGGACCTTGCGGTTCTTAAGTCTTTGAAAAGACTTTTGCAAGTTCATTTGGTGTGCTCGGGGATCTTTCCTATAGATATGTCGCAGTATTCCTTCCAACTCCCTGATCTCCTCTTGCGTGATGTTGTCCCAAACTTCAAAAATCGAAAAATGTGTCCAGAGCCCTTTCCTCTTCTTGCCGTGCTCGACTAGACGCCCTCGAATGCCCGCTCTGTCCGCGCCTGACATACCGACATAGAGAACCTCGTATTCATTTTTCCCCTTCTCGTGGAGAAGCGCATAAATACCCCTAGTGTCGGGCGGGATGAGCGTGACTTGATTAAGCGGTTGGAATTCCGCGGACCGCTTTATGAATTTCAATTTACTTAGGGGCACGTCATTATTCCTTTCTCTGAAACGCTCACATTTTCATTGCGAAATCGACCAGGGTGCGAATGGCGACACCGGTGGGGCCGGACGCAGACCAGGGCTTCGCGTCGTCGCGCCAGGCGGTTCCGGCGATGTCGAGGTGGACCCACGGAGTGTCGTCCACAAATTCCTTGATGAACCAAGCGGCGGTGATTGCGCCTCCTCCTTTACCGCTGCCGGTGTTGCGAATGTCGGCGATTTTGCTCTTGATCATTTCCTCGTATTCGTCGTCGATGGGCATGGGCCACATTTTTTCGCCGACGGCGCGCGCGCTTTCGAGGACGCGGTCAAGAAACTCGCGTGGCGTGCCGAAGGCCCCGACGTGAACATTGGCGAGGGCGACGACGATGGCTCCGGTAAGAGTGGCGGCGTCGATTAGATGAGTCGCGCCGAGTTTTTTCGCGTAGGTGATGGCGTCGGCGAGAATAAGGCGGCCTTCCGCGTCCGTGTTGATCACTTCAATGGACTTGCCGGACATGGCGATTTGAACGTCGCCGGGCTTTTGCGCACGACCGCCGGGCATGTTTTCGGTGGCGGGAATGACGGCCATGACTTCGACCGATGGCTTGAGGCGGGCGAGAGCGCGGAGCACGGCGAGCATGGTGGCTCCGCCGCTCATGTCGGTCTTCATTTCCTCCATGTTGGCGGCGGGCTTGATGGAAATGCCGCCGGTGTCGAACGTGACAGCTTTGCCGACCAAAGCGAGGACAGGCGCGCCGGCCTTTTTCTGCGCGGGGCGATAGCGAACGACAATTACGCGGGGAGGCTCCTCGCTTCCCTGCGCGACGCCGAGGAGCGCGCCCATTTTCAGTTCGGCGATTCGCTTTTCGTCGAGGATATCGATTTCGAGGCCCGCTTCTTTCGCCATGGCTTCCGCGCGCGAGGCCAGCATGCGCGGGGTGAGACGGTTGGATGGCTCGTTGATCAGGTCGCGCGCGAAGCTTTCGGATTCGCCGATGATGGTCGCGCGTGCGATGGCCGCCTCGATTTCCGCGCGAGACGCCGCCGCGAAGCCGAGGAGCGAGACGCGGTCGATGGCTCTGTTGTTTTTCTTTTGCGTTTGATATTTATCCGATTCGTAGTCGGCGTGCAGCAAGCCTTCGGAAATCGCTTGCGCGGCGGCGGGAGTGCGGTCTTTCTCGGCGGGCAGAAACGCGAAAGTTTTCACGCCACGGGCTTTCAAATAGCGCAGCGCGGCTCCGGCCATTTTACGCAGTTCGGCGTGGGAGAACTTCTCCGGCTTCCCCGCACCGACCAAAAGCAATCGTTTGGCGGCGAGTCCCGCGGGATAATGCACCAAAATCATTTCCAGAGGTTTGCCGCTTAGTTCCCCGCCCTCAGCGAGGGGTTTTATTTTGCCGCCGAGCGCGCGGTCGAGTTCCGCGACAGCCCCCTCGAAACACGCTTCTTTATCACCGAAAACGTAAGTAACAACCGCATCCGCGGATACCGATGAGAATGACTGAGTCTCAAATTGGATTTCCATGTTCCCCTTTCATTTTGTATTGCCTTTAATGACGTCGATAGCGATGCATCGCATCCTTGGCCTCGCGTTTATCTTCTTTTTCGCGTTCCGCGGCGCGGCGATCCCAATCTTTTTTGCCGCGCGCCAACGCGAGCTCGCATTTCGCCATGCCGTCGCGAAAGTAGACTTTGAGCGGAATCAGGGTAAGGCCTTTTTGTTGAACTTGAATGCTCAACTTGTCGATTTCGCGGCGATTGAGTAACAGCTTGCGCGCACGCAGAGGGCCATGATTCCACGGTCCGCCGGGTTGATATTCGGGGATGTGGCAATTCATCAACCACAGTTCCCCGCCGCGAGCTTCGGCATACGCGTCGCGCAGACTTCCCTTCCCTTCGCGCAGAGTTTTCACTTCGGTGCCGACCAGAACCATGCCGGCCTCGTACTTGTCGAGAAGCTCGTAATTGTAAGAGGCGGAGCGATTCTGAGCGACAATTTTGACCGCGGAAGCGTCTTTCTTGTTCGAGGATTTCGCCGCGGGCTTCACCGTTCGTATGATATCCGCCGCAGCTCGGGATACGCAAGTTGTGCGGCGCAGTGGCGCGCTCAAAAATGGGTTTTGCGATTCCGAGAAGCGGCCGGGACGCAATCACCCGTTGGGGGAACTTTGGGAACTGGCGGGCAAATCCAAGAATTGCCTGGTTCTTGAATCCCAGAGAAGAAAAGTCTCCGCGGGTTTTTCGGCCCTCAACGTCAGCAGCTCTTGTATCGCTTCGTCGCGGCCGCGCACAGCCCGAACCCAGATCGGACCCAGCTCGTGCTGACGAAAAATGTCGAACATTCCGTCCCTATCGATATGGGTCATTTCTAACTCTCAAGGTAGAAATCGGTGTTTGGGTGGCAGGATGCGACAAGTCCGGCATATTGTCGGTCGGATACCCTACCAAGATGTATAAAATTGAACAGCATCACAAAAACAGAGTCTGCGAAAGACAAGCGAGGCCTGGGCGCAGCAACTGCGAAAAGATCGGGTTTGCGGTGACAGGCAGTGGCGTCTTTGATAACGACAACGCCGCGTTTGCTTGTTGCATCCTACGGTGGGTGCTAGACTGACCGAGAAAATCAGTTTACCGAGGAGGCCGATTTGGGTCGCGCCTTAATGGTGTCTTTTGTGGCGGTTGCCGTGGCGTTCGTGGCGGGCTGTCCCAAAGGAAATCAGGACTACAAAGTTGGCCGGAAGGCTGAACTTGCCGGCGACTACGACACGGCGGTTGTCTCCTATGCGCGGGCGTTGAAAAGCGATCCCGGGAACGCTGAATACAAGCTCCGAAGCATCCGGGCGCGCTTCGAGGCGGGGCAGTTTCACGTGGAGCAAGGCGAGAAGGACCTGAACAAGGGTCAATTGGAAATGGCGCTCGCCGAGTTTCAGAAGGCAGAAGCGATCGATCCCTCCAGCGCGATTGCCTCGCAGGAGGCGCAGAAAACTCTGGACCTGCTTGCCAAAGTTAAGGAAGCGGAACAGCCGAAGCCCGTGGGCGTGGCTCCTCCCGAGGACACGGGGCTGATGTCGGCGCCCCCGGAATTAAAGCCGCTGTCGCGGGAACCAATCAATTTGAAGATGGGTCCAGTGGACGCGCGCGTGGTCTTCAGCACGATTGGACAGCTCGCGGGATTGAGCGTGATTTTCGATCCGAGCTACGTTTCCCGGCAAATCTCCGTAGATTTGCCGAACGTGACGCTGGAACAGGGACTGGATGCGGTGGCGCTGGAAGCGGATGCTTTCTGGAAGCCGGTGACGAGCAATATTATTTTGGTCGCCCCGGACAATCCGCAGACACGGCTGAAGCTCCAAGACGAACAAGTGCAGACTTTTTATCTGCGAAATACGACGACGCCCGCCGAACTGACAGAGATAACCAACGGGCTGCGGCAGTTACTGGACATTACCCGCCTACAGCCAATCGCCGCCGAAAATGCCATCGTGATGCGGACCACGCCGGATAAGCTGATGCTGGCAAGCAAAATCATCGATTCCCTAGACAAGGCGAAGCCTGAGGTGATGATTCAAGTGGACGTTCTGGAGGCGCGGCTCGACCGGGAGCACGAACTGGGAATTCAGCCTCCGCAGAGCGCGACACTGTCATTCACGCCGCGATCCGCGATTCAACCTCAGACAGCGACGACATCGGGAAGCTCGTCAGGAACTTCGACTGCGACGACTCCAGAAGTCACGCTGAATAATCTGAAACATCTCTCGACGGCTGATTACAGCTTAACGCTGCCGGGCGCGACGCTGAACGCGTTGCTCACCGACAGCACGACGCGAATTATTCAGGATCCGACGATTCGCGTGACGGATGGCGCGACAGCAAAGCTGTCGATTGGGGACCAAGTTCCCATCGCTGTCAGCACGCTGACTCCTGGCATAGGAGTCGCATCTGGAGGAAGCCTCAACACGCTTGGGAGCACGTCCTTTCAGTACAAGGATGTGGGCGTGATCATTTCCGTGACGCCGCGCGTGCACCCGGATGGCGAAGTGAGCTTGAACTATTCAATCGAAGTTTCGTCGGTCACCTCGCAGAGTAATATCGGCGGAATTCAACAGCCTATTTTCAGCAGCCGGAAGATCGGTCCAGCCGACATTCGTTTGCGAGATGGTGAGGTGAACATACTGGGGGGACTGATCACGCGAAGCGAGACAAAATCATTGAGTGGCTGGCCGGGCGTGGCGCACATTCCGTTCCTGCGGTATTTCTTTTCGAACCAGGACAACAAAACCGAGGATGACGAAGTGCTGATTGCGATGACTCCGCATGTGGTGCGAATGCCGAGTATCACCGCGGATGACATACGCACGCTGGCAGCGGGCACGGATACGAATGTCCGCGTATTCCAAAAAGATTTGGATGGGCCGAATGCTGCTAGCGCGCAGAATTCCGCTGCGCAGACGGGTGCATCTGCAACGGCGAGTCCGACACCGGGTTCTCCGGCAGCGGGCGCGGCGGCTTCGCTGCAGTTTCAGCCGGCAAATATTTCTCTGAAGCCCGGCGATACCATGACGGTGGGATTGGCCATTGACAATGCGCACGACCTTTTTTCGATTCCTCTGTTGCTGAAATATGACCCGGCAGTGATTCAAATCGAAGACATTCGCAATGGCGGATTTCTTTCGGGCGGGACGCAGGAGATTGCGGTTGTTCACCAGGTGGACCAGCAGCAAGGCCAAGCCGTGGTTTCCGCGACGCGGCGACCCAATACTCCGGGCATCAGCGGGACGGGAACGTTGCTCGGCATCGTGATTAAAGCGATTGCGCCCGGCACATCGCAATTGCAGGTGGCACAAGTGAACGCGCGCGACTCGCAACAGAAGCCGCTTCCAATAACCAGCGGGACGGCGACGATTCAGGTGCAGTGATGAGCAGATCGACGACAACTGGGCGTGCGCAAAAGGCTCGCTGGACCGTGCGTTCGGCGGCGGGCATGACGATTCTGGAATTGATCGTGGCATGTGGCATTCTGGTGGTGCTCTCCGGGATGGCCGTGCCCATGGCGCGCGTGCAGATCAAGCGGCAGCGCGAGGCCCAATTACGTTACGACGAGCTGGAAATACGCAACGCAATTGATCGTTACAAGGATGCCGCGGATCAGAATTTAATTCGCGTGCAAGCGGGGACGGAAGGTTATCCACCCGACTTGCAAACGTTGGTCGACGGCGTGCAATTAGCGGGAGCGCCGGATCGACATGTCCGATTTCTTCGCCAGATTCCTGTCGATCCGATGACGAAGACGGCTGACTGGGGCTTGCGATCCGTGCAGGACGATGCGGATGCGACGAATTGGGGCGGGCAGGATGTGTTCGACGTTTATACGAAGTCGGCAGGAACGGCCCTGGACGGCACGAAATACTCGGATTGGTAGAGAGAATATTGTGATGCGCCTGCGAAATATGTCGCGACGGTTATCGCTGGGCGAGGTGCGGCAGCGCCGCGAAGGTGTGCGAGGATTCACGCTGATTGAGCTGATGATTGTGATGACCATCATCATGATTCTGGCTTCGATGGCTGCCGTGCACTACGACCGTTCCGTTACGCACGCGAAAGAGGCGGCTTTGCACCATGATTTGTCCGTGATGCGCGATGCTATCGAACAGTACACGCTCGACAAGCAACAGGCTCCGCAATCGTTAGACGATCTGGTGAGTTCCGGCTATCTGCGGGCGATTCCGCCCGATCCCGTGACGGGCGCCAAGGATTGGGTGGTGGCAACTTCGGATTTGCTGTTGAGTCCGGACGAAACGTCCAGCGGCGGGATTACGGACGTTCATTCGGCGTCGGATCGCGTCTCTTCGTTCGAGGGCACGCCGTATAGTTCGTGGTGACCGCGACAGCGATTGACTGTGAACCGACCGATTTGACCGGCCCGCGCGCTTCCGCTATGATGACTCCGCGGGGTGGAGCAGCCTGGTAGCTCGTCGGGCTCATAACCCGGAGGTCGTCGGTTCAAATCCGACCCCCGCAACCAATTCTTCCTTCGACCCTCATTCCCCGCAAAGATAAAAGGTCGGGCTGACTCTGTCTTTTTCTAAGCGCTCAGCGCTCAGGGGCCGGAGGTCGTCGGTTCAAATCCGACCCCCGCAACCAATTCTTCCTTCGACCCTCATTCCCCGCAAACATAAAAGGTCGGGCTGACTCTGCCTTTTTCTAAGCGCTCAGCGCTCCTTGGACCCTCATTCCCCGCAAATATAAAAGGTCGGTAGGATTCCGCCTGCGCAGCGCGCCGCTCGTACGGTTATCCAATTTCGTAAGGGGCGATGGTGATGTACACTTTCGGGTTGGAAATGCAACGGAGGCTGAGCTGAGCAGCAACGAATCAGCTTCGCAATAACCTACAAAATCAGAGACGAGGTCGAATATATCCAATGAAAACTTCACGAAATGTTTTGCGGACACGCTTGCCGTTTGTGAGCACACTGTTTGGGGCAATGTTGTCACTGATTCTCTGTGCTATGGCGTTCCCTCCTTTTGCGGCTGCGCAAACGGCGCAGACGAACGTCACGGGATTCTGGATCCTCAAGACACCGACGGGCGACGGGAACTTCCGCGAAATGTTTCTCGATTTGAAGCAGGATGGCGAGAGCGTCACCGGCAAAGTGATGTTTGGGCCGCGCCGCGAGATTCCCATCGGCGATGGAACATTACGCAACGGTGCTCTGCATTTTACTGTGACGTTTGGACAGCCACCGCGCACACGGCAAGTAACGTATGACGGCACGGTCGAAGGCGACAAGATTTCTCTCACGTCCGTATTTCCGGGCCGCGCGCCTCTGAAAGGCATCGCGGAGCGCGGCGATCCGAAAGTCATGCAGCCCCCGGCGCGGATTCCTCCGCCCGCGCTGCAGGATGTTCCAGATAATGGGATGGCTCGCACGCCACCCATGGGCTGGAACAGTTGGAACAAATTTGCGGGCAAGGTGACGGACGCGGACGTCCGCGGCATGGCAGACGCGATGGTTTCGAGCGGCATGAAGGATGCGGGCTACATTTACATCAATATTGACGACACATGGGAGGGCCCGCGCGACGCGAACGGCAACATTACCAGCAATTTGAAGTTCCCCGACATGAAGGCGCTGGCGGATTATGTCCATTCGAAAGGCTTGAAAATCGGCATTTATTCTTCGCCCGGTCCGAAGACTTGCGCGGGTTACGAGGGCAGCTATGGGCACGAGCAGCAGGATGCCAATACGTACGCTGCATGGGGTTTTGATTATTTGAAATATGATTGGTGCAGCGCGGACCAAATCTACAAGAACGAAGACATGCAGGCGGTGTATCAGAAGATGGGCGACGCTCTGCTGAAGACTGGACGGCCGATTGTTTTCAGTTTGTGCCAGTACGGCGAAGAGAAAGTTTGGACATGGGGCGCGAAGGTGGGCGGAAATTTGTGGCGCACAACGGGCGACATTAACGATAGCTGGAAACGAATGGCGGAAATCGGATTCAACCAGTTCGACATTGCTCCGTACATTCGCGTCGGCCACTGGAACGATCCGGACATGCTCGAAATCGGCAACGGCGGCATGACGAATGACGAATACAAAACGCACATGAGTTTGTGGTCGCTGTTGGCGGCGCCCCTGCTCGCCGGAAATGATTTGCGCAGCATGTCCGACGAAACCAAGGAAATTCTCACGAATAAGGAGGTCATCGCCATCGACCAGGATCCCGCCGGCAAGCCAGCAAAGCGCATTTCCGATGCTGCGGCCATGGCAGTTGTGGTGACGCGGCTGCTCCACGATGGTTCATTGGCGGTGGGCCTTTTCAATCGAGATGATCAAGCGCAGCCCATGACGGTGAAATGGAGCGACGTGAATCTGGCGGGACAGAAATTGGGCGTCAGGGATTTGTGGAAGCATGAGGACGTCGCGGCGTCTGAAGACGGCTACACGGCAACCGTGCCTGCACATGGCGTTGTTCTGCTGAAGGTGACGTCTACCCAGTAAATGTGTGCGGGTTGGCACAGGGTCACTCACGTAATTTCTTCGACGCCATCCGATGCGCGACAGACGTAAACGTCTGGCTGAATGCGCGTCTGCTCTTCGTAGGATTTCGCGAGCTTGCCCGCGAATTTCGCGGCGTCATTCACCTCAACCAGATTGACTGTGCATCCTCCAAATCCCGCTCCGGTCATGCGCGCGCCGAAGAGTCCCGGGATTTGCTTCGCCAGTGCCACCATCAGGTTTAATTCAACTGAGGACACTTCGTAGTCGTTATCGAGACTCACATGCGCTTCAGAAATGAGACGGCCCAACTCGACAAAGTTGCCTTTGCGCAACGCAGCCGCGGCAGCGTGTACGCGGAGCATTTCGGTTGTGACGTGACGCGCGCGGCGGCGAATGTTCTCGGGCCAGGTCGAAACAAGCTGTTCAATCTCCGGCCATGAAACATCCCGCAGAGTCTTAACCTCCGACCGCAGGACGCGAATTCTTGCCACCGCGTCGTCGCACTCGGTACGCCGCCGATTGTATTCCGAGGAAGCGGCGAGAGCGTGCTTGACCATGGTGTTTGCGACGACCACGGCGACACTGGATTCGTCGAAAGGCACGGGCTTGATTTCGAGAGTGCGGCAATCAATCAGCAAGGCATGGGCGCGACGTCCGCAGCAAGCGACGAGCTGATCCATGATTCCACAACGCATTCCGACGTATTCGTTCTCCGCTCGCTGACAAATGCGTGCGAGTTGCACGCGATCCATTTCTCGAGCGGAAAGGCGCAACAGCGCGAAGGCTGTGGAGACCTCGAGTGCGGCGGAAGAGCTGAGCCCCGCACCCATGGGAACATCATTCGAGATGAGGAGGTCTCCGCCTGCGATCGGTTGGCCGGCTTCACGGAGCGCCCAGGCAACGCCGCGCACGTAGTTGCTCCAATGATGTCGCCGGGGCCGCGGGCCGTCCAAACGGCACTCGAAGGTCTCTTGCATTTGTACAGAGTGGACTCGGAGGCAGCTATCATTTCGAACTTTCGCTGCCACGAAGCAGGATCGGTCAATCGCTATCGGGAGGACCCATCCTTCGTTGTAGTCGAGGTGGCCGCCGATAAGATTTACGCGGCCAGGCGCGCGAAAGATGCGCGGCGCGGCGCCAAACATCTCCGTGAAAGCTTTTCGTAAGGCATCGGGAGAAGTCATGGCGAGCAACTAGTCGAAACGATAAGGCTGTGCCGCTGTACGGTAATCATTCGGAGACGCAGTAAGGACGGCGCAAGCTGAAGGCGCTCATGACGGGCTGCGACCGGCGCGCGCGCCACCCCAAATCATCCCTAGTCCAAATGCGGTCATGATGACGCCCCACCAAAGATTCAAATTGATCTGCAGGCCCCATAAATCCGTGCGACTGGCGGAAAATACGCCGTATGCGGCAACGGCTCCTCCGATTGCGAGGAAGAGCAAGCCGATGGGCCAGCGAATATCCGGTCCAGATTCGGAAGCGTTCATCGGAATATCCAATTCAGCGCGATGGCAATCGCGGCGACCAGAATCGCCAACGTGAGCGGCCTGCGCAACACGGGAAGATGACCGTAGCTTTGCCCTTTCGTCAACGAATATACCAGGCCGCCGAGTTCAGCTTCCGCGCGCGGCTGCGTAAAGAAACTAACGATGATCGTCACAAGAAAACATACGCCCCAGGCATATATTGCCCGGTCGAAATTCGCGGCCATTTCGCTTCTATAAACGAACCAGCCGTGCAGCGTCGCGAAATAATGCAAAGCGGCCGCGAGTGTGCCGCTCGCCAAGCCGAAGAAAGCGCCATTCGATGTGGCGCGCTTCCAGAACATGCCGAGCAGGAAAGTTGCAAACAGCGGTGCGTTCACGAACGAGAACAGCAACTGCAAATAGTCCATGATGTTGTGGAAACTAAGCGCGACGTATGCCGCCAAGACGCTGAGCAAGACGCCGCTGACGGTGGCGATGCGGCCCATGGTCAGATAATGCGCGTCGCTCGCCGCAGGGCGAATGTATGACTGGTAGATGTCGTACGTCCATACAGTATTAAATGCGGTGACGTTGCCGGCCATTCCGGACATAAAACTCGCCAGGAGCGCCGTGATGCCGACGCCGAGCATCCCTGGCGGATAGTAGTGCGCGAGCAAGAGCGGGAGAGCCATGTTGTAATCGACTTTCCCTTCGACCAGAAACGCCGCCTTCGGCAACAAAACCCAGGCCGCCATGCCGGGAATAATCACTAGAAAAGGAATGAACATTTTCGGAATTGCGGCGATCAGAGGAGTCTTTTGGGCGGCGGTCATATCACGCGCCGCGAGCGCTCGCTGAATCACGAGAAAATCGGTGCACCAATATCCGAAAGAGAGAACGAAACCCAGACCGGCAACCAATTGAAACCAATCCACGCCCATCGGATTAGCGGTCGCGTGGCCCAGGTTAGCCCACATGTGGGTGAAGCCGGGGGGCATGCGCGCCTCCAGACCTCGCCAGCCTCCCGCATACGTAACGCTGACGACCGCGAGCGGCAAGATTCCGAAAACAATCAGAAAGAATTGCAGCACCTCGTTATAGATCGAGGAAGTGAGGCCGCCGAGAAACGTGTAGATCAGCACGACGACGGCTGACAGCAAAATCGTTGCGTGAATCGACCAACCCAGCATGAGTTTGAAGACGAGAGCCATGGCGTAAAGATTGATGCCGCTGGCGAGGATGGTCATAACCGCGAACGTAAGCGCATTGAAGGCGCGCGTTTTCTCGTCGAAGCGCAGCCGCAAATATTCAGGCACGGAACGCGCGCGGCTGCCGTAGTAAAACGGCATCATGCACAAACCGACGAAAATCATGGCGGGAATCGCGCCGAGCCAGTAGAAATGCGTCGTGAGCATGCCGTACTTCGCGCCACTGGCCGCCATGCCCATCACTTCCAGAGCGCCCAGGTTTGCGGAAATGAAGGCGAGTCCCGTGATCCATGCGGGGATTCGACGACCGGAGAGGAAAAAGTCCATGCTCGTGCGCATCGATTTCTTCAGCGTGAAACCCACGCCGAGCACGAAGGCACAGTAGGCTCCGATGACTGCGTAATCAATCCACTTCAGGTGCATGTTGGACGCTAAGTCCCCGATGCAAGGATGCGCAAAATAATGGATGCGTTACCGACAATGTGTCGCGCCAGAGAGTCGATTCGGGCGCCGCGAACCGCCGCCGCAGAATGTCAAACCATATCATTACCTCAAACCTTTTGATGCCGGAATTTGCGCCCGGTGGTGTTGAATGCATTCGAGAAGAGGTCTGGCGAACCGCGCGGACTGTAGGATAATAATGCGCTGCCGACCGGAGGAATGAAGTCGCTCCGCCAGACTTATGAACAGCGCGAATCAGGATCGCACAATTCACATTCCTGACAAGGGCGCGTCGCCGTTCGACATTCGCAAGGCGGTGATTCTCGCGCGTGGGTTGGGGAAAAGAATGCGGTCGCCGGACGCGACAGCGCAACTCGCCACGGATCAGATGCGGGCCGCCGATGCGGGAATCAAAGCGATGATTCCGATTGGACGGCCCTTTCTCGACTACGTGTTGAGCGCGCTGGCTGATGCCGGCTTCGTCCAGGTTTGCCTTGTCGTCGGTCCGGAACACAGGGCGATTCGCGAATACTACCAGAACATTTCTCCGCGGCGAATCGAGATCAGTTTTGCAATTCAGGAGGAGCCGCTAGGAACTGCAAATGCGCTGCTCGCCGCGAAACAGTTTGCGGAGCGCGAAGATTTTCTGGTGTTGAACTCCGACAATTATTATCCGGCTGAAGTGTTTCGGGCGCTACGGGCGCTTGGCGAGCCGGGATTGCCGGCATTCGAGCGCGACACTTTGGTGCGGGAAAGTGAAATTCCGCGCGAACGGGTGCTCCGTTATGCGCTGCTGGAGATCAGCGCGGCGGGATACTTGCAGAGAATCGTCGAGAAGCCCGATGAGATGCCCAAAGGGGCCGGCGATGGAGAGGTGTTCATAAGCATGAACTGCTGGCGTTTCAGCGGAGGAATCTTTCGCGCGTGCGAACAAGTCGGGCGCTCGGCGCGCGGAGAATACGAACTGCCGGAGGCGGTGCAGCTGGGACTCACTTCGCTCGGGCTGCGTTTCAAGGCAATTCCCTTTCATACGGGCGTGCTCGACTTATCGCATCGATCGGATATTGCCCAAGTCGCTCGCAGGCTTGCGGGTGTTGGAGTAAACCTGTAAATGGAAAGCGTGTATCAGAAACCGTCGAGCGGCGTGATTCCCTTCCCTTCGACGCACTGGTAAAGTTTGCCAGAAGCTAAATTCTTATACTCCTCCGTTCTGCCGCTTGGCCAGGAGAGCACGGCGCGATCCACGCGATCTTCCTGACCGAGCCCAAACGTCACCGGGAGTTCAGATTGCGAAAGATAACTAGAGCCACATTTCACGAGGCGGGATTGGCCGGATTCACCGCGGAAGATTTGGACGCGCGCTCCGATTGCATCGCGATTCGATTTCGTGCCAACCAGACGGAAGCGGATGGCGCGATTGCGGGAAAGCTGATCAGTGCGGAAAAGATAAGCGGGGCCGTTATTGGTGGTCATCAACAAGTCGAGATCTCCATCCCGGTCGAAATCGCCGTAGCATAGGCCGCGTCCGACTTTTGGCCGCTGAAACGAGGCGCCAACCTCGGAAGCGACGTCGCGGAATTTGCCCGCCCCATCGTTCAAAAAGAGCTGCGGAGGCTGCGCATAGCCGACGTTTCCGCGAATATTGCGCACCGTCTCGTCGATGTGTCCGTTCGCGACCACGAGATCAAGAGCGCCGTCGAGATTCATGTCGGCGAAAACGCAGCCGAAGCCCAAAGTATTTTTCGAGGGAAGTCCGACGCCGCTTTGGATGGCTACGTCCTCGTACGAGCCCTTCCCAAGCGCGCGGTAGAGGCCGACCATCTCATCGTCGAAATTGGTAACAGCGATTCCCGGACGTCCCGAACGATCGAAATCGCCTACGTCAACTCCCATGCCGGCACGAGCCTTTCCGTCGTTGTTGAATGCGACGCCCGCTTCCACCGCGACGTCTTTGAATGTGCCATTGCGCTGGTTGCGGTAGAGCCTATTGGGCTGTGTGTCATTTGCAACCATGAGATCGGGCCAGCCATCTTCGTCGTAATCGAGCATTGCAACACCCAAGGATTTGGAACTGGTATCGAAGATGCCGCTCGTTGCGGTGGCGTCTTCAAACGTCCCATTGCCGCGATTGCGAAACAGCCAACACGTTTCTCCGCGGTACGCCTCAGGAGTGCAGTAGGACTTGTGCTTCCCATCAAGGCTGCAAAAAACATCTTGCGCCGGAGACCATTTCACATAATTGCAAACGAACAAGTCGAGGAAACCGTCGCGATCAAAATCAAACCATAGAGCCGAGGTGCTGAACCCTTCCCTTCCCGCAAGCCCGCTTTCACGCGTGACGTCGAGAAAAGTTCCGTGTCCGGTATTTTTGAACAGGCGATTCTGGCCAACGCAAGTGACAAAAATATCGGGGAAGCCATCGTTATCGTAATCCGCTACCGCGACGCCCATGCCGTACATCTCGATATCGAGGCCGGCGCGACGCGTGACGTCCGTGAAAGTGCCGTTGCGATCGTTGCGGTAGAGACGCATCGTAGTGCGAGTTCGCCGGTGCCCCGGCCAGTCCATACCGTTGATGAGAAGGACGTCCTGCCAGCCGTCTCCGTCATAATCAAGAAATGCGCACCCGGAACCCATCGTCTCGGGCAGGAACTTTCCACCGTAGGCTCCGCTGTTGTGGTTGAAGTGAATGCCCGACTGCGACGTTACATCGACCAAGCGGAATCGGAGATTTGATTCTTGCGGCAAAGAGGCAGCACCAGCGGAATTAATCGGCAGGGCGTTGGCGGAAACCAAGCCTGCCAGGCTCAGCAAAAACGATCTGCGGTTCACGAGATGTTCACCAAGCCATTGCGAATCGCATAGACGACGAGATCCGCGGTCTTGTGGATTCCGAGTGCGTCCATAATATTCGCGCGATGAACGCCGACCGTGTTCACGCTGAGGTCGAGCTGCTCGGCGATTTCCTTGTTGGATTTGCCATTCACGATGAGTTGCAGAATCTGCAGCTCGCGGGCGGTCAGTCCAGAGCTGCGTTCTCCCTTCAGGGCGTCGGAACGCGAAAGCTGAGGGGACAGCACGATTTCGCCGGCGACGACGCGACGGACTGCTGCAGGGAGTTCGAGGTCCACTGCATTCTTGAGGATATATCCACGCGCGCCGGCGTCGAGCGCCTGACGGACCAGAGTATCCTCCGAATGCATGCTCAACATTAAGATTAGACTCGCAGGACGAGTGGCCAGGATTGCGCGCGTTGCGTCGAGGCCGCTGACGTGGGGTAAAGCAGCGTCCATCAAGATAACGCGAGGCTGGAATTCGCGGGCAAGACGGATTGCCTCTTCGCCGTCGTTTGCCTCCCCGACAACGGAGATGTCTGGCTCGTCTTCGAGCATTCGGCGGAAGCCGCGGCGAACGAGAGCGTGGTCGTCCACCAGCAGAACGGTGATTTTATCTGGCATGTCAGTCCACCCTGGCTTTCGGCACCCTCAGGCGGATCAGCGTTCCGCCTGCAGTTGGTTGCACGAATTCAATCGTTCCGCCAAGGAGCTCCGCGCGTTCCCGCATCGCAACCAATCCGATGCCGGGCTTTGCGGCGCCGCGAACAAGTCCCGCGCCGTGATCTTCCACTTCCAATTCCAAGGCCTCCGACAAGAAGCGCAAGCGAACCCATGCTTGCTGCGCTCCGGAATGCCGCCCAGCATTGTTTAGAGCCTCCTGCAACACGCGGTAAATATGAACAGAGGCAGCGCCATCCAGTGGAAATGGAGTGCCGGATTTTTCGTAATGTATCGCGAGGCCGGTTTGCTTTTCCACAGTAGCAATATACCAATCCATTGTGTTTTCGAGCCCGGATTCCTCCAACATGACTGGATGCAGAGCCTGCGAAAGAGTGCGCACCTTATCGAGCGCGGTTTGCGTGATATCGCGGACTTCCCGGAGGTCCGAGCGGAGGGTCGAACCCTCCGGCGCATGTTTTCCGGAACGATTGAGCAGCGAACCGATGGCCGTGAGAATTTGACCAAACTCGTCATGCAATTCACGGGAAATGTAGCGCAGAGTCGACTCCTGCGTAGAGATCAACTTTTGGGCAAGCTCACTTCGCTGCTTTGACAACGCATGCAATTGCGCGAAGAGGAGACGGTTGGAGCGGATCAAATAGAGACTGGTCAGCAGGATCGCAATCAACGTTGCGGCGAGAAACAAATAAACCTGACGCTGAACGCGGTCGTAGATTTCACCAATTTGACGAGCGGCTTGTTCTTCACCTGAGTTGTTCTCGACCAATTGACGCGCGACCGCCGTGGTGAGAGAGGCTTGCCTGGCCTGCAACGAAATTCGAATCTGCTCGCGAGCCTCTTTCTCTCTTCCGTCGCGCACAAGAGTGAAGGTGCGGTCTACAGCACTCCAGAATTGCGCGAAGGAATTCGCAAGTTCCTGCATTTGTTCCGGAGTGCGGCGGGCTACCGCGAGTTGCTGTTCGCGCTGAAGCGCATCGCTGAGGTCGGTATGGACTTGCTGAAATTGAGCCGACCATGCGGTGAGGGGATACGGTTCGTCGTTGGCTAACATGTCGCGCATGGCGAGACCGAGCGAATTCAAGTCATTCTGAATGCGCAAGAGCTGAAGCGAATCTTTGCGGTAGCGGTCGGCTAGATTGTTTTGCAACGCGCGCAAGCCTGAGATTTGCCGCGTGATGTATGCGGAATAGACCACAACGGCAGTGAGCGTGATGATGAGGCCGAGGAACAGGCCAAATGTAGGAGAACCGCGAGCGGAGCGCACGTCGGGAGAATATAACGGCCATGCGCTACGTTCCAATGGCGTATCTGAGCCGCGGCGATTTGCAGAGCTTCATGGCATTCTTGCGTTCAAGCGCGCCTTGTTGTGGTATTGAAAGCGATACGAGGCGGGAGGTCGGCCGGAGACTGCGCGAGTGTTGTAGCGCAACATGTAGTCGAGATGGCGCGGATCGGTGGGATAGGCGATTCCGCCGGGATAAGGATACGAGACGAGTGTGTGAACAGGCAACGGATTCACCGTGCCGCCGTAATCCGCGTAGAAATCCATGTCCTTATCGAAACCATTGGCATAAAAGAAATAATCGCGGACCCAGCCGCGAGTGAGGCTTGGCAGTGATGAAGGATCGAAGCCGACGGCCACTTCGTCGCCGGAGCCAAAGACGACGTATTCGTCGTCGACCTTCTGAAGAAGAGATCGCACATCTCCGTAGCGCGTGTAATTTCCAGCCTGGTGCGCATAGGGTCCTGTCGCACTGATCTGATCGTAAAAGAAACTCAAATCTCCGGGCGTCTTTCCCTCGACGTAATTCGGATAACCGCGAAACTGGAGATTTGCATTGGCGAGCGGCACTTGCGTGACACGGTACGATGCGTCTGCCGCTAAATTGTCGATGCGAATTCGATCCCAGTAAATCTTGAGGTTCGTGACGATGCGAATCTTGCGCGTGCCCGGCGGCAGCTTTCCAGTGAGGTCAGCGGTCATCGTGCGCTCGAGTCCCGAGAAAAAGCCCATGTCGCCGGCGACGCGCCGCCAATGACCGTCCGCGTCTAGAGCTTCAACGTAAGGCGGAATCGGCTTCAGTCCTGCTTGCCATGCTGAGTACAAAGAGTTCGCGGAGAAATAATCCGTGAAGCCATCAAGAATCAACCGCAAAGGATGCTGCGGATTCCAGTTGCCCAAGTCCAATTCAAGCCAATGTAATTTTGCGAAGCCTGCGAAGGGCGTACTCTCGAAGCCAGTTACAAACTGATGGTCGCGCTTAAGCAACTGCGCCAAGACGTCGCGGCCACGATCATCCCACGCTCCGAACGGCAGATGAGGGGAACGAGTCGCAACGACTTTGAAGGCTGGAAACGGCGGATACATCGAGAAATGGCCGTTGGGATAGACTTCCACGCCAGCCGGATGGTCCACGGCGAGGAGGCGTACCTGGTCGACATAGTCGAGCTCTTCCTCAGGTTCGACTAAGCGAAATTCGAGCTGGCCATTTCTCAACTGGACATTGGAGCCATTGACCTTGAGATATTCAGCGGGATTTGGAATATTTCGCTCGTTGGGGCCGACCCAGTGGCCGACGATTCCCGAACCGATAATATCGGCAACAAACTGAAACGTGTGGCCATTCCACGCAAACAGAAGCGGACATGAACTTCCGCGCCGGTCGAGTTCGTTGATTGTCTGGCGCGAATCCGCGGGGAAATTGACTTCATCTTGCAGAACGCCCGTCGGCCAAAGCATGCGGAAGATATCGATTTTCGGAGCGTCATCGAGACCGACAGTGATGTTCGTGTCGCTCTGCCCCAAATATCCCGAGGCGGCGGATACTTCAAACTTCTGGCGAAGGGTTCCGGCGTAGATATCAACCTTGGCGCCAATCGCGCTCTTGTTGTCGTTCAGTCCGGTGAGCTGGGCTTTCAACCAATGATGGCGATTGCCGCCCACATTGCGCAACAGCACAGGGGGTGCGCCATTCTGCGTGATGAGCAAATCAGTCGCTCCGTCGCCAAAGAAATCCGCGGCCACGAGCGAGCGCGGGCGCGTGAGGCGAACTTTGTCCAAACCAACTTCGGACGATACGTCGCGAAAGCCAGCGGGACCTTCGTTTCGCAGCACAACAATACCGCCGCGGGAGGCAGTTTCTCCGACAGCGGCAAGGTCAATCCAGCCGTCATTATCGTAGTCCATCGCTGCCAGGCCCCAACCGCGTGTCCAGTTCAATTTCGGCAATGACACCGGCACAAAACGTTTGCCATTCACGTTTCGCCACAAGGAAAGGCCGGGCGCGCCGGAATGTGTAAACGCCAAATCCATCCAGCTGTCTTTGTCGAAATCAAAGGCAAGCGCACCGACGGCCGCAGACTGCATTGACGACGTCCATGGCTGGTCGGCACGAAATTTTCCTTCGCGAGGATTTAAATAAACAGTTGGAGGGCGGCTTAAAGAGGTGACCACGAGGTCTACGGCGCGATCGTTATTGATGTCGCTTGCTGTCGCGCCCCAACTTGGAGCATCACCGCCTAAACCAGTCTCCTGCGTTACTTCTGTGAATTTGCCGTCGCCATTGTTACGCCAGAGCTCGTTGGTTATATTCGCGGCGGAAGGAGAAGAATCCGGTCCGGCGTGTGCAGACGCGCGAGCGACGTAAAGATCGAGGTCGCCGTCATGGTCGTAATCCACAAACGTGAGGCCCATCGGCTGGCCTGTGACCCGAATTCCTGTGCTTGCGGCGACGTCGTGAAATTTCCCACCGCCGTCATTGTGAAAAAGCGCGACACCACCGTCATGGCTCACAGCGAGATCAGGATGCCCGTCGTTATCGTAATCGCCTGCTGTGCAAGCCATTCCTACGCCGGGAATTGTTAAGCCGGACTGGGCGGTGACGTCTTCGAACTTGCCGTTGCCCAGATTGTGATAGAGGGCGGGGCGGCCGCTGCCGTCCGCGTTTACCAGGAAAATATCCGGGCGACCGTCTCCGTCATAGTCGAAAACGCACGCGCCGGAACCATAGGAGCTGACCTCCGCGCTTTGCGCGCTTCCCTGAATTGCGGGCGGCATGGCATGAGTTGGCAAGCCGGACTCCGCCGTCATGTCCACAAAGTGGACGGGAATTGCATGCGGAATCACTTCGGCGCCGGCAGAGACGATTTCAGCGAGCGAATACTTACCCTGGTCGCCGTAGGTCAGGCTCATTGGCGCACCGAGTTTCGCCGCCACCAAATGTTGGAAGCGGACCAGGTGAGTGCGCGCGCGCGGCGTTTCACCGGAACGCTGGAAAGCTTGCGCGAGCGCGAATTCGGCAGAGACGTGAAACGGATTTATTTTCAGAGCACGCTCAAATGCGGCGATGGCCTTGGGATATTCGTGCAAGGCCATGTAATCCTGGCCGAGAAAATATTGCGTGTCAGCGTCATCGGGATCGAGGACGGCCACGCGCTCGAAATCCGCGGCTGAGACATCAGCGTGACCATCGGATTTTTCGAGAAGACCGAGGTTATACCAGACGCGCGGCCGTGTCGGTTCGCGCTTTGCGAGTTCATCGAGAATCGGCCGGGCCCGCGAAAATTGCTGCAGATTCAACAGGGCGACAGCCTGGTTGAGCCGCGCCGCGTCGAAATGGGCATCCAGGGCGCAGGCCTTCTCGAATTCCGCGAGTGCGTTCTTCTGTTCCTGACGCTCCATGTAGGCCACGCCGAGATTATTGTGGTGAACCGCTTCGGCGTTTGTTTCGGTTTTCGCATCTGTCGCCGCCTGAAAAGCACGCGCGTGAGAAATCTGGCGCGCAAAAACCAGGATACAAATAGAGAGAATAAACGCTGCACCCAGAACCGCGGGGAGGCGCGGGCGACGACGCATGTGCTCGTCAGTCCTTCTGATACGGTTTGGCCGCAATGATGCCCTGCCCTTCCTTTATTGTAATCGTCTGGCCGGCGGAGATATTCTGCAGACGATCCTCGCGCCCGCTTGGCCAACGAATCTCGACTGCAGTGGCCTTCGCATTTTGCGCGAGACCAAACGTTAGCACGAGTTCGCTTGAGGAGAGATAGCTCGAGCCGCTTTTGAGCACTTCGGATTCAGTTGAGCCGCCCGACGTCACTTTGACGACCGCGCCAATGCCGTCACGATTGGATTTGGTACCGACCAATTTGACGCGGAGACTCCGATTCGTGCCGCCCTCGTTCCGGAAGAGATATGCGGGACCGGAGTTGGTCGAAATCAAGATATCGAGTTTGCCGTTGTTGAATGCATCGCCGTATGCGGCGCCACGGGCTACGCGCGGAGAATCGAAGGCCGCGCCCAACGTGGAGGTTACGTTGGAGAATTTTCCACCACCGAGATTGCGAAACAGCAGGGGACGCTCCGCATAGCGAACCTGGCGCTGCACTTTCTCGATATCCGGATCGATGTGGCCGTTGGCGACGAAAATATCCGGCCAGCCATCGTTGTCGTAATCGAAGAAAAAACACCCAAAGCCAAGGGTGAGGAGGCTTGCATGACCGATTTCGGAATTCGGCGCTTGATCGACAAAGAGACCGTTTCGCTCATTGTGGTAAAGGGCCAACATTTGGTTCGAGAAATTCGTTATCAAGATGCTGGGGTACCCGGAACGATCATAATCCGCGGAGTCCGTGCCCATGCCGGCGCGGGCAATACCGGTTTCGCTGAAACCGACGCCGGCCATGACGGCTTTCTCCGCAAAAGCGCCATTGCGGTTGTTCATGTAGAGCTTGTTGGGCTCAGTATCGTTGCTAACGAAAATATCGGGCCAGCCGTCTTGATTCGCGTCAAGAATCGTAATACCGAGGCTCTTTGACGTGGGATCGTACAGACCCGCTTTGCGCGTGCCGTCGGTAAACGTACCATCGCCATTGTTATGCCACAGGCGGAGAGAGGTTCCGTGATACGCCTCTGGCGTGCAATAAGATTTCGCAGTTCCGTCAAGGGTGCAGAAAATGTCGGATTGTGGGGTCCACTGAACATAATTCGCAACGAGCAAATCGAGATGACCGTCGCGGTCTGAGTCGACCCACGCGGCTGAGGTGCTGAATTCGTTCGGTCCCCAGAGGCCCGCCTTTTTCGTGACGTCGGTGAACGTGCCATTGCAATTGTTGTGGAAGAGATGGCTCTGGCCGAGCGCGGTGACAAAAATATCATCGCAGCCGTCGTTGTCGTAATCTCCGACGGCTACGCCCAAGCCGTACATTTCGACAGCCAGGCCGGCTTGACGGGTGACGTCGGTGAACGTTCCGTTGCGATTGTTGCGGTAGAGCGCCATGGTGGAATGCGGGCCGGAATGACCGGGCCAATTCTTTCCATTGATCAACAAGATGTCCTGCCAGCCGTCATTGTTATAGTCCAGAAAAGCGACGCCCGGGCCCAGTGCTTCCGGCAGCCACATCTTGCCGAACGCGCCATTGTTGGCAACGAAATGAATGCCTGCGGCGCGCGTGACATCTTGAAAAGTGATATGAGTCGCCGGTGGCGGCAATTTCTGCGCGCGCAGGCCGGGGAGAGACAGCGTCAGAAAGAAAACTGTGAATGCGGGCCAGAGTCTTGGGAGCGAATGGTGGGCCATCAGCGCCGGCCCTTTGTGTTGAGCCGCGTGCTGTGCGAATACGGCGAGTTCGCGGACGCGAGCGGCGCTGAAGTAAGCTCGTGAATGGGCTGCCGTTCATTGTTGTCTTCAGGATGGGCGCGAAGGTATGGACCCGTCAAAGCGCCTTCGGCTTCGTTTGCCTTGAAGCGCAAGTAGCGCACTTGGTAGTCGTGAGCGCGCTCGGGTTGTCCCATGCCGTTGAAACATAACATGAGGTTGTAATTTGCCTCGACGTCCTCCGGGTCAATTGCCAGCACGGATTGAAACTCGCGAATGGCGTCAGCGTAGCGCCGTTCGAGGAACAGCGTGCGGCCGACATCGTTTAGTACGACGCGGTCGGTTGGATATTGCTCGAGCGCTGTTTTGAACTGCGCGATCGCTTCGTCGTAACGGCCCTCGTCGCGCAACACGCTTCCGTAAAAGAAATGGGCGCTGGCGAGCGACGGAGCGAGTTTGAGAGCCTGCAAGAGAACTTTCGCCGCTTCTGGCAAGTTCCCTTCCTGGAGCTGAACGCGGCCCATGTTGACCCAGCCGTCGCCGCGATTCGGCGCAGCCTGCGCGACTTTCTCGAAGGCTGCTTCGGCGCCTTGCAGGTCACCCTGAAGCAGCAAACCGATGCCGTAATCGTTCCATCGCTGCCAGTCGGCGGCTTCCACGACAACGCGCGACTTGGGAGGCGCTGCGTCGGCAGGCAACACTTGCAATTCGGCCTTGTCCTGGCCCATCACGACGATGGGTAAATTGGGAATGCCCGGTCGTTTACCTGAGTCGCCCTTCGTGTCGCCGGTGAAAACCCATTTGGTGTCGTCATATTCCGGCGCGACGGCGCGATTCTGCTGGCTGGGATCGTGAATGCCGCCGAACGAAAATTGGGTGAACCACCAGCTAAATTTACGATAGTTCAATTTTGCGGTGATTGTGATCCGATCGCCGACATCCTTCGGGATGTACATACGATAGTGAAGCGTGTCTGCGGCGCCGGGAGGAATCAGATGGACGTAGACGACGGCGCGTTCGGCCCAGGCGTTGCGCTTGTTGATGGGATTGACGTGCGAGTCGACGAGCAAAGCCCGATAGAATTGCGCGCCTGGGTCGACGGGACCGTCTGTATTATTGTTTTTGCCAGCCTCGCCGCTCCAGAAAATCGTTTGCCCTTTATCGTCCGTTGCCTTCAGTTCAAGCCACAAATCAAAAGCGTCTATGGTGCCGCCCGGAAAGAAGTGGCCAACACCGCGCGTGCGAACGACCACGTCGAGTCGGACAGTGTCGCCGCGGCGAACCGCGACGGGAACTCGGCCAAAGGGAGCCGTAAGTTGTGACGCGCGAGTAGCAAATCCTTGCTGTCCCTGCGGAGCGGTGAATTCCGATTCTTCGCCAACACCGAAGGTGGTCTGAAGTTGCGGCGCGGCAGCTACGCTCGCCGGCCGGGATGTTCGTTTGCCCGTCGGCGTTGCGCTTTCCGGCGAAATGCCGAAAATGTCCACGCTCACTTGATTGTCCTTCATGAACTTTTCGACGGTATCGAGTTGGGCGGCGTCTTCGTTTTCGTAAGGCAAGGCCGTGTTCGCGCCCGGAAAGCGGTGTGAGTCGATCTGACCAGCATAATTGCCGAAGTCCGTGGAGCGTGTCTTAGGCATGTGGCAATCCGTGCAGGTTTGTGGCTTTGGCGGATAGTAAAAGGAGCGCGCGCCCTTGCCGGAAACTCCACTGGCCTGCCAGTTGTCGTATTCGTTGAAGCCGCGCGTCCAGCGATAATGATTCACTGGAAAATCGAGATGAACTTTGTGGCACGCCGAGCAAAATTCGGCCGTCTGATTCTTGACAAACGGCTTCAGAAAGGAACGACGATGCGGTTCCGGATTCAGTCTTATAAGGAAGTCGACCAAGTTGTGCACGACGGGATTTTTGCTGGTTGCAATGCGGTCGAGCGGCGAGTATGCGAGAACGAAACCGTTTTGCCCCATCGTGGATTGCACCGAGACGATGGAATGGCACATCACACAGCCCAAGCCCGCCTGCCCTTCGGGAGTATTCTCGACTTCGCGGATGGGCCGGTCGAACATGCCAGTTAAGAGCAACGCGGGATCGTGGCAGCCAGCGCACCATTTCGACGGAGTGATGCCGATGGTGTCCTGCATGTATTCGATGCTCTTGCGATACCACTGATTATTGAATGACGAAAAATGATGCGCGGAACTCGCCCACTCGCGGTAAATATCCGCGTGGCAGGTTTTGCAAGTTTCCGATTCGAGGAAAAACTGCGCGGGGACTTTTGCATTGTGAGCGACTTCGACGGACCCGGGGAAATAAGGTCCGGATGAACCAGCGCCCTCCTGATTCATCGTGGCGGGAGCCATCACTGGATTCGTGATTGTATACGAACGCTGCCATTGAATGCTGCGCGTCCACCACGCGCCGTACGAGAGCGCCGCGAAAACAACCAGAATGGCGGCCCAACGCAGTGAAGATGCGGAACCCAACGGGGCGAGCCAGTTTTTTCGATTCGCGTAACTGCCGAGAAGCAGAATGATACCGACCGCACACGCAGTTATGTGCGCGTAGAGAATCGGAAAATCGTTGCGCGGCGTACCGGTGAAGATCAGCACGAGGCCAATCACGCCGCCGAGCGCGAGGAAACTCCATCCCGCGCGGTCTGCAAGAGTTGAGTTGCGCCAAATATGTCCGAAGAAAAAGAAAAGGAGAAATAGAAACGCGATTCCCGCTGCGAGGTGGAGCGTAACGAAAACGTAGTAGTGAATGGTGGGCGTCGGCCAAGCGAAGTCGTACAGGGCCGTGAAAAACAGGACGAGCAGGAGACCGAGGCGAACTCTCTTCATGGTTCTCTTCGAAACTGAAGGATGGCGCGGCGACGCGGCAAGATGAAAAACACTGTCAAATCATTTACTCCCGAGTGATCTAAAATGTATCCAGAAACTCCCGAAGCCGCCGCGTCTAAATACGGCCGCGCGACACTGCATAAGCCCATTGAAATCTGACGATAAGTCAGGACGAACCTGCGAGCAGGAGTTAACCGAATTCGGGGCAGCGCCGCAATAATAGAAAAGCATTAGACTGACAAACTGCAGGTTTTCATCGAGCAGGTCGTCCCGTGAGTGATAGACTCGCAACTTTCACCAAAACAGAGGAGGACACGGTGCCGCAACAGGCGCAGAGCCAGAAGAAGAACATGACTTCTCTTGCCGCCACCGAAATGGCTGCGGCCATCCGGCGAAGAGAAATATTGCCGACGGAGCTCGTGGAAGCCCATCTGGAGCAAATCGCGCGGCTGCATTCGCCGTTGAACGCATTTGCTTACGTGGACACGGAGGGCGCGCGACGGCAAGCAAAAGAAGCGGATGCGACGCTAGCCAACGGAAGCGAGTTCGGCCCACTGCATGGCGTTCCGCTCAGCATAAAGAGTTCGATCGACGTGGCAGGGTGGCCATGCGACTGCGGGTCGCGGTTGCGCGCGGGATACGTCGCGAAAGATGACGCCACGCTGGTCGCAAGGCTGCGGCACGCCGGCGCGGTGCTACTCGGCAACACGAATACTCCCGAGCTTCTGATGGCCTACGAAACCGATAACCTCCCGCGGGGCAGGACGAATAACCCGTGGGACGTTCAGCGCACGTCCGGCGGTTCGAGCGGAGGCGAAGCAGCAGCCATAGCTGCGCGTTGCTCGGCAGGAGGCGTGGGCAGCGATGGCGGCGGGTCGGTTCGCGTTCCGGCGCATTTCAGCGGGATCTGCGGGCTGAAGCCGACCCCGGGACGGATTCCGGCGACTGGACACTTCCCCGTTTCGAGCGGACCGTTCGCTCTCCTGGGGGTCGTGGGGCCCATGGCACGCACCGTGGCCGATTTGCAAGTTCTGTTCGAAGTGATGGCGGGGCTCGATTATGGGGATGCGTCGTCGGCGCCTGTTCCGATTCGGCGGCCAGGTGACGCAGAGCTTGAGCAGTTGCGCGTGGGATTTTTCGAGGAAGATGCCGTGACTCGTGTGACGCAGGAGACGCGCGCGGCGGTGCGAACTGCGGCTGCTGCGTTGAATGCCGCGGGAATGACGGTTGAGAAATTTCTACCTGAGGGATTGGAAGAAGCCAGGCGGCTTTGGTGGAATCTTTTTGGGCGCGCGGGAGGGCTTGTGTTGAAGCCTCTCCTGGAAGGCAAAGAATCGCAATTGAGCCGGATACTAACGGAATTCACGGGCATCGTGAGCAAGGAACCGCCGCTAACCGTCGATGAGCTGATGAATTCTCTGCTAGAGCGCGATGATTTGAGAGGCCGGTTTCTACGACAAATGGAGCGCTATCCGATTCTGCTGTGCCCCGCGTGCGCGATTCCCGCTTTTCGGCACGGCGAGCGCGAATGGACGGTCGACGGACGCAGAGTCGATTACCTGCAAGCGATGAGTTATAGCCAGTGGTTCAATCTTCTGGGCAACCCGGCGGTTGTCGTGCCTGTCGGAATTTCTCCCGAAGGTCTGCCTATTGGCGTGCAAGTGGTCGGGCGGCCATTCGAAGAGGAAATTGTGCTCGCCGTCGCGCGCCAAATTGAAAAAGCTTGCGGGAATCTGGGCGAACCCAATATCCAAACTGCCGGCGCTTAGAACTGCATGGCCTTTGCTAACGCCGTGCGGTCGTACCGTTGCCAAAATCAGCGATGCCGATTCTGATGATTGCTCCGTGAAGCTTCCAGTATTCGGCACTTCCCCGGGGCGGCTGAGGAGGACGTTCGCCAGCACGAGGCTGTTGCGCTGCGCTTTGTGGCCTTTCAGTCCAGATGCCATAGACGCGTCCGTTGAGGGCCGTCAATCCCGTGTAATCTCCCAGGAAAACTCCCGTTGCGTTGAAGGCCTGCATGGTCCAGGCATAGTTCTGGAACGTCTGGCCAGCGTCAGTCGAGCGCGCCAGTGTGATAGTCTCGTTTCTATTCTGCGGATCGCCGCGGCGGTCGTAAAAAACCACGTCGGCGGAACCGTCCGATGGATCGACAGCCAGCCACTGAAAAAATTGATCCGCTCCATTGTGAACCGTGTCGCTGTTCACGCGAACCGCGGAGCTCCAGCTTTTGCCATGGTCCGCTGACGTAGAGCAAAAAACATCAACGTCGCCATTGCGGTAATCGCTCCAGGTAACGTAGAGGCGGCCGCCTTTTGCGCCGCCGCGGGGATCAATGGCGATTTGCGGGAAACCGTTGGTGCGGGATAAGGCTTCGATGGTGAACATTATGGGGGCAGTATCGATGATGTTACGCGTGCGCGCGAATGTGCGGCCGCCATCACGAGAAGTTGTGAAGACAATGTGATTTCCGTCTCCCCAGACGGCGTAGAAAGTGCCGTCCGGTCCGACTGCCCCTGCAAACCCTTCGAGCGCGCCATTGTCGTCGCGCGGCAGGCCGGGGTGGTTGTCGATCTCGATTGGCTCCGACCACGTTTTTCCGTCGTCGGTGGAGCGGACAAGCATGAGCTCCGAATCTTTGAGAGTCCAGCGTGTCCAGCCGATGTAAAGATTTCCGGCGTATGGGCCGTGACTGTTGTCCGCCACAATGTAAGGCTTGTCCTCCCAAGGAACATCTGAGCGATCGGGTTGCACGCTGACGGGAATGTCGTCTGCTTCCCAGTTTGCGCCGCCATCGAGCGAACGCCGGATGTGAAGGCCATTTCTGGAGGAATTGTGTCCCCAGTAATTGAAACTGCCCAGCTTGTCAAAGGCCATGAAACAAATAATGGCGTGCCCTTTGTTGTCGTAGGTGACCGATACGTCTCCGGAAACGCGATAATCAGGCGGGGCAATGCCGGAAGCGATGGTCCAATGCTTGCCGGCGTCAGCGGAATAGGCGATGTGGGCGTTGTCTTGATAGGCGGCTGCGATTTGTTGAGGATTGTTGGGGTTGATTGCTATCGAAGGTTCTGAGAAAAATCCTGGATCCGGAGTGACGGTGGTGACTTCCGAACCGGGAGGCTGCGGAAGAGATTGGCCGGTTGCGGCAAGCGCGAGAAATCCCAGCGAGAGAGCCGCCAGCGTGTGCCGGAATATGTATGCAGCGGCATTTCGATGAAAGCGGCACCAGAAAGACATGAAACCTCCCATTCGTAAACGGACTTGGCGGGGTCATACGGCGAACGCGGCCCGCGTAAGTAGAAGAAGGCTTGCAATATAGCGCAGTGCATATATTATGCAAGCCGTTTGTCGCTGCGTAGTCGCGTGGATTTGCCACCGTTCGCAGGACAAACCTTGACGCGACAGGAAATCCTTCAATGAGCTCAAATCTGAATGCGCCCGCGGTGACCCAACCAATGCCGAATGCGGGTCCGACGTTCGCCCGGGGACTCGGGCTTTTTGACTGCGTTATGGTGGTTGTTGGCGTGATGATCGGGTCGGGAATTTTCATCGTCTCGGCCGACATGGCTCGCCAAATAGGCAGCGCGGGCTGGCTGCTGGTGGCATGGGCTTTCGCGGGCGTGCTTACTGTGGCAGCTGCGCTCTCTTATGGAGAGTTGGCGGCGATGATGCCTCGCGCCGGCGGCATGTACATTTTTCTGCGCGAAGCATTTTCGCCGTTGTGGGGATTCCTGTATGGATGGACGCTGTGCACCGTGATTCAGACGGGGACGATCGCGGCGGTCGCGATTGCGTTCGCGCGTTTCTCGGGCGTCCTTTTCCCACGAATATCCGAAGACAATTACTTGATTCATCCGATCCACATTTCGAGCGGGTACGCATTTTCACTTTCGACGGCGCAACTTTTGGCGATTGCCATGATTGTCATTTTGACGTGGACGAATAGCCGCGGCCTGGAATACGGAAAAATAGTTCAGAATATTTTCACGGTGGCGAAAACGGGCGCGCTGCTGGCGCTGATCGTGCTGGGGTTGACGGTAGGGCTGAATCTCGATGTGGTGCGGCAGAACTTCGCACACGCGTGGACGGCCGTTGGCGTGGCGCCTGTTGCTTCGGGAGTGAGCGCGGTGACCGCGTTTGGATTATTTGCGGCGATTTGCGTGGCGCAAACAGGGTCATTATTTTCCGCCGATTCGTGGCACGATATTACGTTCACGGCGGGAGAAGTCAAGGATCCGAAAAAGAACCTGCCGCGCGCCTTGGCCATCGGAACGATTATTGTCATCGTTTTGTATCTGCTCGCAAACGTGGCCTACCTTGTAGTGCTGCCGCTTTCCGCGATTCAGCATGCACCATCGGACCGCGTGGCAACGGCAATGTTGCAGAGGATTTTCCCGGTGGCGGGCGCGGCACTGATGGCGGCGGCTATTATGGTTTCAACTATCGGGACCATCAATGCCCTTACGCTTGCCGGAGCACGCGCCTATTACGCAATGGCGCGCCACGGACTATTCTTTCCCGCAGCGGCTCGACTCAATCGCGCGCGCGTGCCTGCACATGCGCTCTTGATACAAGGGCTCTGGGCTGCGTTCCTGGTTCTGCCGCGCACATTTGACCCTGCGACGCAGCAGTATGGGAACCTCTACAGCAACTTGCTGAATTACGTGATTTCCGCGGCGCTGATTTTTTACATCTTGACGATCGCGGGAATCTTTCGGCTGAGGATTATTCGGCCCAACGCTGAGCGGCCCTACCGCGCTGTGGGATACCCGTGGCTTCCCGTGATTTATATCCTGGGCGCCGGAGCGATTCTGGTAATGCTATTCACCTATCGCGCGTCAACGACCTGGCCGGGGCTGGTGATCGTGCTCCTGGGGATTCCGGTGTATGGTGTGCTTTCGCGGTCTGCGGGCATGCGAGAAGTTCAAGACGCGGAATCCAGCCCGGAGTCGACTTAGGGAACTAGTGGAGCCTTCTGGGTAGAAGCTGGCGGTTGAAATGTACCGAAAATGGTATAAAACCTATCCCAGTTAATAAATAATATGATATCTTGTGCGGTGATTTAGGGCGACTGGCTCTGTCATCCGAGCTTACTGCCTATAAGCCTATGAATCCAAAGCCTGAAGGCCAAGCGATGAAGGCCCCCGGCAACGGCATACCCCGGATGTCGCTCGCTTCCGCTGTGGCGGATAAACTACGCGAGATGATCATTCGGGGCGAGATTCAAGAGGGAGAGCAATTGCGGCAGGACGCAATCGCGTCCGATTTTCAGGTGAGCCGCATTCCCGTCCGCGAGGCTATGCGCCAGTTGGAGGCGGAGGGCCTGATTACCATCGTGCCGCACCGTGGCGGCGTTGTTTCCGCGCTTTCCCCTGAAGAAATCGAAGAGTTATTCGATATTCGGGTCCTGCTCGAAAGTGAAGTATTGCGACTCTCCATACCGAACCTCACTGAAGCGGACTTCAATCAGGCGGAAGCGATACTGGAAACGTACGAAAAGGCGCTGTGGAAGGAAGAAGAAGTGGGAACGTGGGGCCGCTTGAACTGGCAATTCCATTCCACGCTGTATTCGCGGGCCAACCGTCCGCGATTCATGTCGATGATCCAGACAATCAATAACAACGGGGATCGCTATACGCGACTGCAACTTTATCTGACGCACGCATTTGAACGCGCCAAAGAGGAACATCGCATGCTACTGAAACTCTGCCGCGAGCGAAATGCTTCCGCCTCATGCGAATTACTGGAGCGGCATATCCATAATGCAGGGCGCACGCTGAAGGAATTTCTGAAGCAGCGCCGCGCGTAAGTCGGCAGTCCTTCGATATTTGCCAATCCTTTCGCCGATCAGAACCGCCGACGTCCCCCGTATTCCTCTTACCGCGTGGTGCTGGTTCCTCCAGTGACCGAAGGCATCGCAGCGGTTAACGGAGTAATTCCCTGCTGTGCCAATGTGCGATCGAAAGCAGGGAGTTGTTGAGTCATGAGGTTCTGATAATCCGCGGTTGCCTCCGAAAGACTTTTTTCGATGTTCTGGAGCACTTCGAGGGACGCAGGAGTTGGAGCAAAATCCGCGCCGCCTGCCACGTCTCCCGCGCCGGTGCCCACTTCCCCGTTGAGCCAGATCAGATTCAGATAAACCTTGTAAGCATCCGTGTAGTATTTATCGTCGCTGTTCGCCTGCTCGCGCGCGAGCAGCTTAAACTCGACGGATTGCATTTTTTGATCCATCTGCTGAACGGACTTGCGCAAGTCAGTTTTGCTTCTCTGATCGGCGAGCATCGCATTCACATCTTCCAGTTGCTTTCGCATCCACTCGATACGGTTGACCATGTCCGAGGTATGCGTGATGTCGTCGCGAATGCGAAGAAGGGTTTTCACGGAGGCGTCGATATCCGCGTCAGTGCCTGGCGCATGCGGGTCTTTGAGAATTGTGAGCGGCTGAGTGAACGTTTGGCCATTCACCGTGAGCCGCAAAGTGTATTTGCCGGGCGCGACAATGGGGCCGACTTGCGCTCCTTCAATTCCCCAGTGGGTGACGGGGCGTGAATCTTTGCCTCGGAAACGAGGCTCCTCCCAGATGTGAGGATTATCGGGGGCCGCGGTGCGAAGCGCGATCACGTGAGGCGCCTCGTATCGCAGATCCCAGGCCGTTCGATTCACGCCAAGCTTTCCCGTGGCCTTCAGCTTGCGAATCACGGCTCCGTGCTCGTCGAGAACTTCTATCTGGACCGGCTCCTTTGTCGCGGACTTGAGCGAGTAATCGAGGATCGCCCGCCCGCCGCGGACAAAACGGTACGTGGCGCGCGGCGCGAAGAATCGCACAGCGGCGTCGGAATGGTCCTTTGCCATCTGTTCGAGAGGCGTGATGTCGTCAAGGATGTAAAGTCCGCGGCCATACGTGGAAACCACAAGGTCGTGAAATTGCTTTTGCACAACAGCCCAGGAAACCGTGGCATGCGGAAGGCCTTCGTCGAGCACTTTCCAGTGAGCTCCATCGTCAGACGAGTAATACAAGTCATTTCCTGTGCCGGCGAAGAGGAGACCTTTGCAATTCGGGTCTTCCGCGACAACGCGGACGTAAGACAATTCGTTCTTGGGCAAATCGCTTGAGATCTGCGTCCAGCTCTGGCCGAAATTGGTGGTCTTGTAGACGTAAGGACCGCGATTGTCCATCAGGTGAAAATCGATTGAGACATACGCGGTACCGGCTTCGAAATGCGAAGGCTCTATGCTCGTCACCGTGCCCCATGCGGGCAATCCGGAAATATTTTTCGTGACGTTGTTCCAGTGGCCGCCGCCATCTTTTGTGTACCAGACTTGCCCGTCGTTCGTGCCCGCCCAGATCAAACCTTTCTGAATTTGCGAGGGCGCGATGGCGAAGACAACCTCGCCATAAAATTGGCCGAGGTTGTCGTTGACGATGCCGCCGGAGGAAACGATTCGGCTCGGATCGTTTGTCGAAAGATCAGGACTGATGACGGACCAGTGCACTCCGCCGTCGCTGGTTTTGAAAATCACCTGGCAGCCGTAATAGACGGTGTTGTTGTCGAAGGGATCGATCGCGAGCGGCGGCGTCCAATGGCAGCGGTATTTCGCGTCATTTGGCGCGGAGTCCAATGTGTGAATCCAGGGGCTGACGGAGCGGGCCATCTTGGTTCGCGCGTCCCAGCGCGTTACTTCATTTCCATAGCAAGTGGCCCAAACGATATTCGGGTCGGATACATCCGGCAGAGTCCAACCGGATTCGCAGCCGCCCATGGCATGGTCCCAACCAGGCTGTTCGCCGCCACCGAAAGCAAATCCAAAGGAAGTGCTAGGCCCGCGCATGTTGCCGTCGTCCTGCATGTTGCTGTAAACGTCGTAAGGAATTTGATTGTCGACGGCGACATGATACATCTGGCCGATGGGCAAGGTGACGCGATTGAATCCGCGTCCATGCGCTGTGGTGAGCAAAATGCCGCCATCGTTGGTCAGGGCGAAGCGATTTGGATTTTTGGGGTCGACCCAAATGTCGTGATTGTCGCCGCCCCACGGAACTTCTTTGAACGTTTCACCGCCATCAATGGATTCGTAGAAGCCGCTGTTGGCGATATAGATTTCGTCCTCATTGCCCGAGGAAACCGCAATGCGAATGTAATAGCCCGCACGGCCGATGAGAGCGCGCTGCCAGTTGACAACACGCCAGTTCTCGCCGCCGTCGTCCGAGCGCCAGACGGAGCCTTGATCTTTGGTTTGAATCAACGCGTAGACGCGCTCGGAATCCGTCGGGGCCACTGCCACATCAATTTTCCCAACGGGCGGTTTCGGCATGCCATGGCCCTCGATGCGTGTCCACTTCGTTCCGCCATCATGCGACACGTAAACGCCGCTGCCGGGTCCGCCACTGAATTCGCCATACGTATGCATGACGACCTGCCAGGTACCTGCAAACAAGACGTCAGGATTGTGCGGATCCATCGCAAGGCCAGAACACCCTGTATTTTCGTCGACAAACAAAACGCGTTCCCAATTCTTTCCGCCATCCGTGGTGCGGTAAACGCCGCGCTCCTGTTGAGGGCCCGTAGTGCGGCCAAGCGCGCAAATAAAAACATTGTTTGGGTCGCGCGGATTCACAATCACGCGCCCAATGCGCCCCGTTTCATCGAGTCCCATGTGCGTCCAGGTCTTGCCCGCATCGGTTGACTTGTAAACGCCATTGCCCATCACATCGCTGTCGCGGATGGCCCACGCTTCGCCCGTTCCGGCCCACACGATGTTCGGATCAGAAGGCGCCACTGCGAGCGCACCAATCGCGGCCACTGGCTCCTTGTCAAAAATGGGCAGCCAGCGACCACCCCCGTCCGTCGTTTTCCAAACACCACCAGAAGCGGCGCCCGCGTAGTAAACATTTGGATCTCCGGGCACGCCCGCGACGGCGGCGACGCGATTGCCAACGGTTGGGCCAATGAAACGAAAGCGAAATTGTTCCTGGCCGCCCGGGCCACGACGGCGCTGGCCTAGGGTCGGGAGTGCGCACGCGGCGACAACAACGACACCGAGAATTAAATTAACGAAGACGCGATTCATTTTGAACATTTCTGGGCCTTTCCTTGAGGCTGACAGTCAAGCCTCTCCTGATCTGTCGTCCCTACGCCGTTCGTAGAGACGCTGCTGAATTAAGGTCTCCTCGGAGCGGGCGGAAGCCTTCGTTCCTTAATTTCAAAACCTGTTGGCGGTGTGACGCCGAGCAAATACTGAACAAAATAGTCCCAACGGCGCCGGCTGACGTAAAGCGCGTGCGGGCCGCTATCTCCGTGAAACATATTCGGAACATAGAGCATGTCGAAATTCTTATTCGCGGTCATCAAAGCATCGACGAGGCGCATGGTTTCGACGGGATTCACATTGTTGTCGATATCGCCGTGAATGAGGAGCAAATGTCCCTTGAGACGGTCCGCCATAGTGGTGTTTGATTGTTCTTCGTAATCTTTTCCGACCGGATAACCCTGATACTGCTCGTTCCACCAGGCTTTATCGAGGCGAGGATCGTGGTCGCCCGAGGTGGAGACGCACACCTTGTAGAAATCAGGGAACTGCAAAATCGCGTGCGCGGAACCGTAGCCGCCCGCAGAGGTGCCGTAAATTCCCACGCGCGTAATATCCATGTACGGATATTTCGCGGCCATCTGCTTGATCATTGCGACATGATCGGCGAATGAACCACCCAGGTTGTGGTAGGAAAATTCGTGGAAAGCGCGAGAACGCCCCGTGGTGCCGCGGCCGTCAACCATGACGACAACGAATCCGAGTTCAGCCATCGATTGAAGACGCAATGCCGCGCCGAATGATTTCGGCACGAAAAAGCCCTGCGGCCCGGTGTAAACCTGCTCGACGATCGGATACTTCTTCGACGGATCGAAGTTCGTCGGGCGCACGATTACGCCGTACAAGTCCGTTTTGTTATCGAGGGCCTTGCCTTCGAAGGGCTCCGGATTCTTCCAGCCCATTTTTTGCAGCCCGCTTATATCAGTCTTTTCCAGGACGCGAATTATGGAGCCGTCCTTGCTGCTGCGAAGCACTGACTCGCCCGGCAAATCGACGCGCGAATAGTTGTCGACGAAGTACTGCCCGTCGGGCGAAACGCTTACGGTGTGATTCGCGTTTTCGGGAGTCAGGAGCGTGAGGCCGGAACCATCGAGATTCACGCGGTAGAGATGGGTGAGATACGGATCTTCATTTCTCTCGCGGCCGCCGGCCAGGAAATAGACCTGACGGTTCTTCGCGTCGATATTTTCAATTTGGCGGACGACCCATGGTCCCTTGGTCACCTGATTTTTGAAATGACCTTCATCGTCGTACAGGTACAGCTGGTTCCATCCATCCTTCTCTGACGACCAGAGAATGCCTCCGTTGTCGGGGATATAGCGGAAGAAGTGCTCGCCGGGATCGATGTACAGGCCGTCCTCTTCGCTAATCAAGACTTTCTCGTCGCCGGTTTCGGCGTCGACAATTCGCAGCTGCATTTGTTTGTTTCCGCGCGTGCCGCGTTCATAGAAGAAGCTTTTGTTATCGGGAAACCACCTGAAATAACCGGGGCCGCCCTGAAACTCGAGGTCGAGCGGAGCTGTCTTCACATCAACTCGCTTGCCGGACAATACATCAAAGACCATTACTTCCGCATGCGGGAGAACTTCGCCGGGGAGCGGGTAAACGTAATCGTAAGCCTTCGGCCGAAGCTGATCGGGCGGAACAAACTGCAAAGTGGTGAAGCGTCCGGCATTGCGCGAATCAATCCGGAAGGTAATCAACTTCGAGGAATCGGGCGACCAAAATAAGTCAGGGCGTGTCTTGGCATCTTCGCCGCGTTGAACGCCTTGGGTAACAAGGGTACGAAGGTCGGGAAGCGGTGTTGCATAGTCCCATCCGGGCACGCCGTCGCGCGTCAATTGCACGCCTGCACCGGTCGAAGTATCGCGCAGAAATAAATTGTGGTCTTTCAAGTAGGCGGCCCATCGCCCATCTGGGGAGACGTTTTCGTAGGGATCTTCCGTGGGGCGCGAACTCTTCCTGCATTCGTAATTGGCAAGTTTGCAGGTCCACTCTGCGTCATCGATCTGGAAACGGATCGCACTCTCTTTATCCGTGTATTCAAAACTGAAGAACGGCAAGCGGGCGGCTTCATAGGGTTGCCTGGACGCACGCGATAGAGCCTCCGCCAGCCGCGCATGATCAAACGCCGGGGCGCTTGTATTCTTCGCGGCGTCTACGACAATGAATTCCGAGCCTTTCGGGCCATCGCTGCGGTACCAGAAGCGGTCACTGCCCTCAATCCACGTCGGACGAATATCGGCGACGGAAACCATCGAGCGCATGTTTCCGCCCAGAAAACGCTGCGCGCGCTGGTAGTCCTCAAGAGTTCCTTGCGCGTTTGCCAGCGCGGGGATGAGCAAGAAACAAAGAGCCGCGGCTGAAACAATCACACGACGACGATACGAATCCATGCAGCCTCCTCTATGAAGCCCAGAAACGTTTTGAAACGGAAATGGACGTTGAGACACGCGCCCTACACGCGCGCTAACGCGAGTTCGTCCTATCGGCCGGCGCTAACGACCCGGAATAAACAACTCCAACCTGACGTGCCACGAGACGGACTGTCCGGGAACCAACCAATCCATGCCGGTATTTCTGTGCCCCCAAATTTTAGTGTTGAACGGGTCCGCCAAGTTGAACTGTGGCTCGAGGACGATAAAATCTTTGTCGGGCGGCGCGTAGGCTTGAATGGCCTTGATTTGCGGCGAGAGCGCCGTGATGCGCAGGCCATACTTCGCCGCGGGATCAATGACATCGATGACCGCGTTCCCGGCGGCGTCGCGCTTGAGATCGGTGAAGCAGTCATCCATGTATAGCGTGGGTCCAAGGGGTGCGCCGCCAGGAGCGGTAAAATCGTATGGCGTGCCCTTCACCGGCACCACTTTCCCGGTTGGAAAAACATCATCGTAATTGTTCACGAGTGTGCGCATATCAGCGGGCAAGTGCAATCTTGCTTGCGCCCGATTGCCGCTGGGGAACCGGAAATAGGGATGAAAGCTGATGGCCATGGGCAGCTTTTCGGTTCCAACGTTCTTGGCGGTGACGATGACGTCCAACGCAGTGTCTTTCAAGATCATCCGCACGGTGACATCGGTCTTCGAGGGCCAGTGACCGTCAAAATTCCCGCCGTGCAGGAAACCTGATACCGTGGACTCCGTTGGGCCGTTGTGGAATTTCACGTCCTGGAAATGCGCGGACATAATTAAGCCGTGCATGGCGTGAACTTCAGCGCCGGGTTTCTTGCCCTTCCAATTCGCCGGAAGCGATAGCGGCTTGTCGCCGATGGCGGTCTCAATAATTTTTCCGTCCGCCGAGAGCTTTCCGCGGATGCGGTTTGGATAGGGGAGGAGAATGGCGCCGCCCATCGAAAAACTCTTATTGCCAAAAGCATCGTTTTGATTTTCGAGAAGATCTTTGGCTTCGGGCAAACTCGGCGCGTTGATGACGTCAATGTCTCCCTTGCCGGGCAAAAAAGCTCTGACCTGAAGCAGGTTCATGCCGTTTCCCGGCAGGATGGTCGCGCCAAGGAATTGGGGTTTGGTGTGATCAGCCGACTGCGGTCTCTCCAAAATCACTGCAGGCTCTCCTCCAATGGAAATCGGCGGTTCCGCGGCGCGAGAACCAGCTTTAGCCGCACGAGGCCTGGACCGATGCCCCGAAGAGACTTGGACGGCAACGACAGCGGTCGCGAGTACAAAAATAAAAATGAATCCGTGCCTCATCATCGAGAGCTCCTTTTCCGCAGAAAACGTTTACTTGACGAAATCGGTTGCAAGTTACGATACGGCAGCGATTTTCGAAAACCTTATAACGAGATTCGGGACCGCAAGCAAGAGCCTTTGCAATGAAATCATGGCCCAGCCGCGTCGAGCAGTGCTTCTCACTTTGCAGCGGACGCCCGCCTGGTTAGCGCCACTGAAACTTTCTCGCCGTTCATCGGGATCAGAATCTGATTGTCTTCGCCCGGCTTGCTGGTGAACTCCTGTAATGAGCGATCTCCCAGCGTCACTTGGTAGCTTCCCGCCGGCAAACCAGAGACATGGATGGCCGTCTCGTGCGGAGTCGCGGCACGATTCTCCAGAGTGAAATTCATGCGGCGCAGCGAGTCGTCAAATGAAACGGGTTCGCCCTTCGCGAAGGCGTCTCGGCCGAGAAGAATATGCACGCGTTGAGCGCCGCGCAAGATGTGAAAGCGCGCGCGCAAACCGTCTTTCGGGATGACATGCGTCAATCCATTCTTGTTGGCAAGATCGCCGCCGTACGCGAAGAGTCCGAAGATCGGATCGTCCACAACAACCGTTGCGGCGCTTCGCAATGCGCCCGTGAATCCCAAATCGATTTCGCCGGAGTACCACCACGGGCCACGTCCCATTTCCTTGTTGCCCAGCCACGCGCGGCCCCACGGACGCGGTTCGAAGCCGCCGCTTGCGCCGCCGTCGTTATTTTTTCCCGGATACCAGTAGCCGTAGTTGGATTCCGGCGTGCCGGAATTGAGGAGCGCCCACGAACTCAAATACGAGGCGAATCCAAGCCGCATGTATGTTGCGGGATCCTTCGCAAAATTCAAGGCATAATCCATCACGGCCCAGCCGCCCATCTGCGCCATGTAGCTGAGCGTGTAACTCGCGTTGCCGCTCGCGCGATAATCGCTGCCCAGGTCGTAATAGGCAGTTTCTAGCCAGCCGCGGCAGGCGATGTTCAATTTCATCTGCTCGTCCAGGAACGCAGCGGCGTCATCATATTTGACGGCACGACTGAAATCGGTTTCCGGCGGGTCCGCCGAAGGAGAACCAGCGGGCGCGTCGACGTGATTCATCGCGTAACGCGCGAAAGCTTCCGTTGATTCGAAACCCGTCGAATCGAAGGGATATTCTGAGCCAAAAAGATACGGATGATCGTTGACGAAATATTCGACTTTCTCCTCCCACGCGTTCCTTAACCAATCGGCCTGATCCTTGTGGCCGCCGTCGTACAACGCTTGAATCAACGCGGGTATGACGACCTCGTCGTATGTGCCGGTCTTATCCGCGGACCACTTAATGAGCTCATCGGGCACGGTGAAAAACGCTTTGGCCGTGCCGAACGCGCGTTCGAGGTAACCGTTCTCGTTCAAGTATTTCGTCGTGGAGGGATAAAACTTGGCGACCTGATACATGTAATAGTACATGGCGATCACGTGCGGGTAATCGTAGATTCTCCATACGTGTTTCTTGCCGCGAGGATTGTCTTCAGGGCTGTCTCGATTCACTTTCCAGTTCGGAATGCCATAAATCGCGTAGGGATATTCTTCTTTGTCGGTTTCCTGCAATCCGCCCCAGACATAATTCTTGATGTAATACTCGACCGCGGAAATTTCGGTTTGCGAAGGATAGAAAACATTTTCTCCTGCGACGTACATGGCTTTGCCCAAAATCGGATCGTCACAAGCGACGGCATAAGACTGAAGACCGTCCAGATCATCGGGACTGCGCAGAATTTGATGTTTCATGTCCCATTGCGAAAAAAGGCCGTTGTACCATTTGCTCGGGTCACGATGTTGCTCGTGGGTGACGATAAATGACGCGCGTTTCTTGAAAAGCGTTTCGAGCGGCTCGGTGACAAAAAATTCAAGCGAAAGATATTCGCCCTTCCCGTATTCGACTTTCAGCAGATTCTCTCCAAGGCGCGAAAAGCGAACCTTGTAGACGCGGACGTCCTTGCCGCGTTCGCCGAGATATTTGATTTGAGTGCTTTCGGGATGCTCAGGAACAACGGCGCGAATCTTATTGCGGGTATGGAGCGAAAACATGGCCGGAAGGTTCGTGGGAACCGTCATGCCCGGAACAACATTCACGTCGAAGAGGCCTTCATCGTAGAGGACATGGCGCACTCCGGCGTAATCGTGAGCCCAACCGAAGCGAAAACCATATTGTGCGGAATCGCCGGCATGGCCCTTCGGCTGGAGAATCAGCCGCGTGTTGGGCAGCCGCCAGTTCCCTCCCTTGGCACGGAGTTCCTCTGCGCTTGCGGAGGAGTGAATGTAAGCGCCGTAACCGCGGCTGGCTCGCGAGAAGTCGAAATATTCAAGGCCAGTACCCGCGAGAGGCGTCATGACCAGGTATGGACCCTCCGAGTTCGTTCGCATCAAAAAGATAAACGAACCATTGCCGCCGATGAAGCTGTGGCGTATCAGGCGCTTGGTGTAGGTTTCCGTTTTGTCCCAAACGTATCGCGTATTGAACTGGAGAGGCAGGCCCAGATCACCGATTTCGATTTCATGATCTGTGTTATTGCGAAGCGATATCGTCCACAGCAATGCGTCATTCTGAAGCTGGAAGGTTTCGGACGCTTCCAGGTCGCGAGTGGGATTTATTTTATCGCCCGCATCGCCGTTGAGACGCCATTGGAAAATCCCCGCGGTGGCGTTGTCGTCGAGATGCGCTTCGATACGAAGGGCCGACGTGGTGACAGGCTCGAATACGGCTTCGCTGAATTTGTCGGCGGCGACAGGATAACCGCTGGTGGCGTTCACTTCTTTCCAGCCCGCCCCGTCGCGGTAAAGAACTCGCCAGCTTTTTGGCAGCTTGCACGGCGCATTGGGATTGTTGTCTTCCGCCCAGTACACCTGCGCTGACCACACTTTTTCCGGCATGGGGAAATCATATTCGACCCACTCCGTAGTTCCCTTCCGGCCGTTCCATACAAATCGCGGAACGCCCATGTCCCGCGAATTGCTTGGCACAATTTTGTCGTTTAACGCAAACACACCGGGAGAAGTAACCGAAGCGGAGGCACGGCTGGAGGTCGCGATCGTGGCGATGGGGGTTCCGATTGTGTAAGTGGCCGCGGACGAACTGGCCGAATGGTTCTCGTCGATCCTTCCAGCGGAGGCTTGCTTCCAGTCGTGATCTCCGGGCTTGCGGTATCGGATTACGACATCGCCCAGCGCTTCGCCGGCAGCAATGTAATCGGTATCATATTTGTCGTGGACGTGTTTGAGGCTGGTGACTCCGGCCGTCGAAAAACGAACCTGAAATTGGGAGTTCTCGACGGATTGTTGCGCGAGGGCAGGGGGCGCAACGCTCAAGGCGGCGATCAACAATGCAAACGTGCGAACGTGCACCGGGATATTGCCTCCCCCGAAAATCCCCAGCCACGGCTTGGCGGCGCTTTGCCAACGTAAATCATGATGGCGAAAGCTGCCAGACGCGCGGGACGGGATATAATATACGCTTTCAGGCAAGATGCACTAAATACTTTGGTTAGTACTGATACAGTTCGCCCGGACAGCGGCAATGACTGCGGGCAGTCGTGAAAAAGTCTTCTGTTGACGAGTAAACGTTTTCAGCATAAATAACGGGCGGGAATCGGAATCGTGCTCTGAGTAACTGGTTGGCATTCAAGATTCAACGTTCCGCTGGAGGGATTCGCTAATGACAGTTGAGAAGCCGGGAAGGCGCGGTTTTTTGAAAGCGGGAGTGACTGCGGCGCTGGGAACGGCGGCGATTCCCTTGGCTCTGCCTATGCGCGGATGGCCGGCGCCGATGACACAGGAAGACTCAGCGGCCGCGGCTGGCGCGACGGCTCGAATCAAAATTGATTTCGACCGGAAGACCGGCGTCATCGATCGAAATATTTACGGCAATTTCACCGAGCACCTCGGGCGCTGTATCTACGGCGGAATTTACGACGAAGGATCTCCATTAGCGGACAGCGATGGTTTTCGCAAGGACGTTCTCGAAGCGGCGCGCGGCATGCATGTTTCCGTGCTGCGATGGCCAGGCGGAAATTTTTCATCCGGATACAATTGGAAAGACGGAATCGGGCCGAAAGATGCGCGGCCGCGCCGCTGGGATACCGCCTGGCAGGAAGAAGAGTCGAACCGTTTCGGCACCGACGAGTTCATCGAATACTGCGGCAAGCTTGGCGCCGAACCATATATCTGCGTAAACATGGGCACGGGGACGATGCAGGACGCAGCCGACTGGGTGGAATACTGCAACGCCACGACGAACACTTACTGGGCTAATCAGCGCAGAAAAAACGGGCACGCGAATCCCTACAACGTGAAGTATTGGGCTCTCGGCAATGAAGTTTATGGAAGTTGGCAGGCGGGAAGCAAAAACGCAGCGGACTACGCCGCGGCAGCCCTGGAATTCGGGAAAATGATGCGCTGGATCGACCCGTCGATCAAGCTCGTCGCGTGCGGAGGGCCCGGCGTTGAATGGAATTTGCCCGTCCTCGAGAAGCTTACCGACATTGTTGATTATATTTCGCTGCATCATTATGGCGGCAGCACGGACAACACAAAGGAATTCCAGGATGCGCATTACTTCGAGAAGCAGATTGGCGTGCTGGACGCGGTGATCACAGCGGCGATGTCGAGGAGCAGAAAAAAAGAGCGCGTCGCGATCGCCGTGGACGAATGGAATATCTGGTTCCGGTCGTGGTTCCACCGCGGCGACAATCACATGCTGGAAGAGGTCTACAACTTGCGCGACGCGCTGTGGGTGGCGTCCGGACTGAACGCATTTCACCGCAATTGCCAGACAGTGAAGTTGGCGGACATGGCGCAGATGGTGAACGTGATTGCGCCGATTATGGCCAACTCGACCGGAATTGTGCTGCAGACGACGTATTACCCACTTAAGCTGTACGCTGACTATTGCGGCGACGTGGCGCTCGATCCGCTGGTGCATTCAGGCGCGTTTCCGGGGGCTCCGGATGTGCCTTATCTGGATGTATCCGCGACAACGGATAAAGCGAACGGGAAGCTGACCTTGGCGGTGGTGAACCGGCATCCGACCGATGCTGTTTCGGCGGACATCGTGATTGAGGGATTTAATCCGCAAGCTTCTGGCGACCTCTACGAGATCAATGGCGCGTCGCTCGACGCCACGAACACGTTTGCGAATCCGAATCAAGTGAAGGCGGAACGCAAATCGTTTTCAGGAGGCGGCCGGAATTTCCGCCAGACTTTTGCCGCGCACTCCGTGTCGGTGATGACGTTGCGAGGATGACCGCAAGGATTTTAATTTCGTGGCGCACCTGGTTCAATTTCCTCAACCGCAAGAGTGATGTGCCCGTTCATGGCTTGCGCCGCAATCACTGAGATCGCGGCGCAATTTTCCGCCAGCCAGTCAGCGCCGGCATTTCTCAGATCAGCTTCAGGCATCGTGGTGCACAAGGCAATCACCCTGCATCCGGCGGCTTTTCCGGAGCGCACGCCTGCGGGAACGTCTTCGACGACGATGCAGTCGGCCGGATCTAGCCCCAGCAATTGCGCGCCTTTGAGATAGGGATCCGGTGCAGGTTTTCCATTTTTGATGTCGTCCGAAGAAATGAAGAACCTCGGGCGCGGAAGCCCACCGGCGACAAGCCGCGCTTCGGCCAGCGGGCGCGTGCAGGAAGTCACGATCGCCCATTGGTTGATGGGGAGCGAACGCAGGAGTTCAATCGCGCCGGGCCAGGGTACGATGCCCTCCAAATCGGCGAGTTCCCTTCTTTCCACCTCGCGATTCTCCGCGTGATGATCGGAATTCGGCAGATAATCGCGAATCGTCGAAATGCTCGGGCGCCCGTGCGCGGCGCGCACCACTTCCCGCGGATCGAAGCCGTGCTCGACGGCCCACCCATGCCAGACGCGCGCGACCGCCGGAGTGGAATCGAGCAGCACGCCATCCATGTCAAATAAAAGCCCGCCGCAGGCAATTTCTGTTTTTGTGCGATTCAAATTTTCACTTCCCGCAAGGGCAGTTGCCATCCTTAAGCAGACTTAACTTCGAGTCGAAAACATACTTCGACGCAATTGTAATTCCAACTGAAACTTGGGCATCAGGAAAACCGCGGGAAGATTCCTGAATTCCACGAAAACAATCCTCTGAGGAAATGCAGCTGAACTTGCGCCGTCAGGCTTTCAACGACCGCGATTGCAATTGCGAAACCTCTTCGGCGCCGGTGGTTTGCTCTTTGGCAATACGGATAAGCGCGGGCAACACATCGCCGAACGTGGAGTCCTTCCCTGCCCTGCCGAAATCGAAATACAATCGCCGGTAGAGGCTGTACAGATCGGTGTAAACGTTTTGAGTTTCCTCCCGGGGCTTGTAAACCAAGTGAGGCGGGCAGATTTTTTCCTGGGCTTCTTCAACTGTCTTGAACGTCCCGGCAGCGAGAAACGCAAAGATCGCGGAGCCAAGGCTGGTGACTTTGCGGCTCGGCACCAGCACCGGCCTGCGAAGGACGTTGGCATAAACTTGATTCAGCACAGGATTATTTTGCGGGATGCCGCCCGAATTAATGACGCGCTCGATGCGCACCGCGTGCTCCGCCATGCGGTCAAGTATGACGCGAGTATGGAACGCGGTTCCCTCTATAGCGGCGAACAATTCGTCTTGCGCGGTGTGTTGCAAATTCCAACCGAGGGTCATGCCTCGAAGGTTGGCGTTCACCAAGACCGTGCGGTCACCGTTGTCCCAGGTCATGCGCAGAAGACCCGTTTGACCAGCAGTATATTTCTCGAGGCCATGGCTTAGTTCGGAGATGGAAGTGTTTGCGCGCCGCGCGATGGCTTCGAAAATGTCGCCCGTCGCGGAAAGTCCCGCTTCGATGCCGGTGTAAGAAGGATGCACGCTGCCGTTCACCACTCCACAAACGCCCGGCACAAGCTGCGTCTGCTTCGTGATTCCGATGATGCACGTTGAAGTACCCACAACGTTCACGATGTCTTTTTCGCGGGCGCCCGCGCCGATGGCGTCCCAGTGAGCGTCGAACGCGCCCACGGGGATCGGAATACCCGCGCGCAAGCCGAGTTTTTCGGCCCAAAGTGGCGACAGCTTACCGGCGATTTTGTCGGAGGTTTCGTAGGGACCTTCGAGCTTCTCGCGCACGCCCGCGAGCAACGGATCGACTTTGGACAGGAATTGCTCAGAGGGCAGGCCGCCCAAATCGGCATGCCACAACCATTTGTGGCCCATGGCGCAAATGCTGCGCCTGGCCTTGCGAGGATCCGTGACGCCGCACAATGTGGCCGCCACCATGTCGCAGTGTTCAAACGCGCTGGCGAACTGGCTGCGCTTGGCGGGATTGTGGCGGAGCCAGTGGAGCAGTTTGGCGAATCCCCATTCGGAGGAATAAACGCCGCCGCACCAGCGAATGGCTTCGAGGTTTTCGCGGTGAGCCATTTCGGTGATTTCCGCTGCTTCGGATTTTGCGCGGTGATCGCACCAGAGGTAATACTCGCCGAGAGGAGTCATGTCGCGGCCAACGGGGATTACGGAAGAGCCCGTTGTGTCGAGTGCAATCGACTCGATCGTATCGCCGGAGATTCCCGCCTGTTTCACGGCATCGCGCGTGGCGGAAACAAGAGCGCGCATGTGATCTTCGTGAGATTGCGTTGCCAACTCAGGATCTTCGCGCTTACGGTGCAGAGGGTATTCGGAGACTGCGGAAGCGAGCATGCCCTTCTCGCTGTCCACGATGGAGACGCGGACGCTCAAGGTGCCGAAATCAACGCCTGCTACGATGGCCATCGATTGCTGTTCCCGCTCCTAATTTCCGTGCCAGTAGGTTTGCCAGCCGAGGTAGCGTGCGGCCGCTTCGTGAACGGACCCGGCGACGGACGAAAAATTCGCGGCGACGTGATGTTCAAAACCGTTTTCGCAGATGTAGCGCAGCAGTTTCTGCATCCGCGGGATCTCAACAACGCCCGCGCCGCCAAAGGTCTCGAGCGGATCGTCAGTGAATGTGCCGCCACCGAGATAGCCGCGGACATACCCTGCGCGGTCGTCGGTAGAGAAGCGAGCGAAGGTCATCTTTCCTGGCTTGACCAGGCCCACGCACGTGCCGAAAGTATTCTCTTTGCCAACGGTGCCGGCGATGATGGCCTGGTAATCCATTTTTACGTTTTTCAGAAACTGCTTCGGCAAATTGCTGCAGTGAAAGCAGACGGCTTTGTCCGGATTGTCGCCGTAATTGTTGTTCCAATCGAGCAGTGCGCTGGGGGTTTCGGAGGCGAGCCGTAGCGCATGCATGCTGAGAACGCCGCAAATATCCACTTCGCAGGCGCTCGACATGAGATCGTCGCTCATCATGCTCATCACGGTGCAAGGGACGACGCCAAGATTCTCTTCAATCGAAGTCCAGCACTGAATGGCGCTGACGGAGACGTGGGTTTGCTTCATCCACTGGTCAATTACGGTTCCCAATTTAGCCATTTTCAGGAGCGCGGCTTTGGGCACGTCATTCGTCGACACATACTTCTCGATGGACTGGAGTTTCGCTTGCGCGGCATCGTCGGTGTCTTTCATGCGCTGAATGCGGCCGATCACTTCGGAGAGATCGAGAGTCTCGACGGAGATTCCCTGCGACTCCAGAATTTTTTCGCTGTAACGGACGGTGTTGAACGCCGTGGGACGCGCGCCAATGCTGCCGATGCGGAGATTTTTCAGCCCTTTGACGACGCGGCAAACACCCGCGAACCAGTCGAGGTCCTTCTTGAATTCCGCCGAGTCAGGCGCGACGGTGTGCGAGGAAGTAAGGGAGTATGGAATGCCGTACTGCATCAGATTGTTGCAGGCGGACATTTTTCCGCAGAAACTGTCGCGCCGAAACGAAATGGACATTTTCGAAGGCGTGTCGGGAGTAGCTTGAACCAGCACGGGAACGCGGAGAGTTGAAAGGCGCAGCGTGTCGGCGATTGCGCGCTCGTCTCCAAAATTCGGCAGCGTGACGATGACCCCGTCAATGTGTTCGCCGTGAGCGCGGAACAATTCAGCGCAACGCATTGCTTCGTCGTAGGTTTCGACGGCGCCATATCCGCTTTGTTCTGGCGTGAGCGCGATCACGTCTATGCCAGCACCCTTCAGAGCGCAAATCATTTCTTTGCGGCCGGACTCGGCAAGATGGCCGGGGAAAAACCCCCGGTTGCCGACGATCAAACCCATTGTCATCTTTTTGCTTGTAGACATTCATCGCCTCATGGACCGGAGAAATTCGACGCCGTCTTTCGCTATTCAACTCAAGACGCGGCTTCTTCTGACAATCGCGCGACGCCGCTTACGTCAGTAGGAGCAAACAATCCGCAAGCCGCGATTCTGAAATCATGTTTTGTCCGGCGGTTGGCCGTAGTACGCCGCGCTACCGTGCTTGCGCAAGTAATGCTTGTCATGAAGCGCGGACGACAAGGGCTTCAGCTCGTGAACCAGTCCGGCCGTGTAATAAGCCATTCGAGCCAGCGCTTCAAGAATGACGGAATTGTGTGCCGCGGTTGCCGGGGTTGCTCCCCAGCAAAACGGTCCGTGGCCGCAGACGAGAACGCCGGGAATGTCAGCCGGATTCAGTTTTTCAAACGTCCGGCAAATGGCGGCCCCGGTATTTTTCTCGTAATCTCCCGCGATCTCCCGCGCCGTAAGGTCCGAAGTCACAGGGACGGGCCCGTGAAAATAATCCGCATGCGTGGTTCCCAGGCATGGAATCGGACGGCCGGCCTGCGCCCAGGCCGTGGCAAATTCAGAGTGCGTATGCGTGACACCGCCGATGCCGGAAAAGTTCCTGTAAAGTTCCAAGTGAGTCGGCAGATCCGATGACGGCCGAAATTCGCCCTCGACGATTTTCCCGGATAGATCGGTGACGACCAGATCCTCGGCTCTCAATTTCTCGTACGGAACGCCGCTGGGCTTGATGACGACCAAACCCTTGTCGCGATCCACTCCGCTGGCATTGCCAAAGGTGTAAAGCACCAAGCCCCGGCGAACCAATTCGAGATTGGCTTCGAGCACTTCGCGCCGGAGGCTTTCAAGCAACATGGGGGCCTTATTCCACCGACTTCTTCAGAACAGCTACCTTCCTCCGAGGACCCGTCGACGCCATTGCCGTGGAATCACGAAGGACCAGACTCGTCCGCAAGACATATTCGCTGCCATTCGGCGACGGGATATCCCGTTGCACTTCGGAAAGAAGCGCGTTGAAAGCCATTCTGGCGATTTCCGTTTGTGACATTTTTATGGACGTGAGCGGCGGAATCATGAATTGAGCCAGACGAATGTCGTCGAAACCCACGAGAGACAAGTCGCGCGGAATGTGAACACCTTCCTCGTAACTTTGGCGCATCACGCCGATGGCGGTCATATCGTTCGAGCAAATCACGGCTGTGGGGCGCTCGGGAAAATTCAATATCGTTTTCAGCGCCTTTATGCCGCCCTCCATGGTGTGATCGCCCTCAATCAGGTGGTTCGGGTCGACCGCGAGGCCGATTTCTTCCATGGATTCGATGAACGCGCGCTGTCGAGCCATGGCCGACTTCAATATCAGCGGACCAGAAATAAATGCGATACGTTCATGACAAAGCGCCGCGAGATGCTGAACCGCCTCGCGAATACCATGCTGATAGTCGATGCGAATATTACTCATTCGAGGAAGCGCCGGCCCGACGTCGATAAAGACGAGGGGAATTTTTCGACTTTTCAAATCGTCGAAGAGGGCCTCTTCCATACCGAACGTGACGATAGCAACGCCTTCGACGCGGCGCTCGATCATCCGGCGAACGGAAAGCGCGATTCGCTTGGGATCGTGCACGGTGGAAGTGGTGAGGATTTCATAGTTGTTCTGAACGGCGATGTCTTCGAATCCCTGGATGATTTCAGGAAAGAACGGATTGGTGATCTCTGAAACAATCAAACCGAAAATGCGACTGCGGCCGGAAACCAGCGAGCGAGCCTGTGTGTTCGGATAATAACCGAGTTCCTCGATAACGCGCCAAACGCGGCGGGAAAGCTGAGGGGTAACGGTAGACACGCCATTTATAGTGCGCGAAACCGTTGCAATGGAGACTTTCGCTCGTCTGGCGACCTCATGAATGCTCAACGTTGCTCTCTCCGCAAAGGAAATGGAAGGACGGGCACGCAATCAGCCCATTCTAGGCCCGGATTTATTGACCTTCCAGTACACACCATACCTCTCGCCGAACACTCGATGCAAGGGAATGAGCGTGGTGGCAGCGCTTCCCTGCCCGACAGATTGGAAAGTAAGCGACTCACCCTTCACCGGTTCCACCCACTGGGCAGACTCAGCATTGTCGGTCCATTTCAGGTCAACCGCCATCGTCCCTTCGGGCCTGCCGCGAGGGGCAAGTTCAGTCGGGCCCGTGTCGCGGTCATACTGCATCTGTTCTGTGAGGCCATCTTTCCCCAAGCGGCCAGCCAGCACGATGGGGCCGTACAATACCGCTTGCTGCGTGGGGTCGCCGAGCAATCCTTCTGCGCGGAGGCGCATGGGGAGCTTCACTTCGAGGCGGTCGCCATCCGCCCAGGTGCGGTTGATCTCGAGGTAGCTTCCCGGGCTGGCGAATGTGGGCATAGGTTTGCCATTCAGCGTCACGGAGCCGCCATCCGCCCAAGCTGGTATCCGTATGTTGATGCCCGCTGCCACGGGCGCGGCGGCCTTCACGGTGAGGGTCGTGCCTTCCTGATCGGGGAAACGAGTATCCTGACGGATGGTGAGTCCCTTTTCCGGCCAACGAACTTCCGAGGCGATGAACAGGTTCACAAACGCAGCGTGTTCGTTGCGGAAGTAAATCGAGTCTCCGAATTTCGAAAACTCTTCGGCGCCCGTTCCCGTGCAGCACCAGAAAGAATTGAATTTCGAGTTGAAAAACTTCCAGTAACCGGTTTGGAGCGGGAGATAGTACATCTTGGAACCATTGTCAGGATGCTGGGTGCCAAGGCGCGAATTGAAGAGCGTCCGCTCGTAATAGTCCATATAACGCGGGTCAGCGGTCCACTGATGAAGGTGGCGCGTCAGCTTCAGCATGTTGTAGCCGCAGCAGCATTCCTCGGAGGAGACGCTCAGTTCGGTGGACAAATCGCCCGGATCGGTGCGCCAGCCTTCGCCGTTGCTTGTGCCGCCGGTGGCGTAACTGCGTTCTTCGGTGACCTCGTCCCAGAAGTATTTCGCTATTTCATGGTAATGGGGTTCGCCGGTCAGCTCATAGCGGCGAGCGGCCCCGATCACTTGCGGAATATGGGTGTTGACGTGAAGTCCCTTGAGCTCATCGCGATGGGCAGCGAGAGGGTCAAAAAAGGCGGGCTTTTCAAAGCGGCGCGCTATCCCGAAGTACTGGAATTTGCCTGTGGCGGCGGCCAGGTTGAAGAGCACCTCTTCCATTCCGCCGAACTCCGTCAGGAGGATGCGTTGCATGTGCGCGTCGCTGATCCCCGTGGTCCAGTGCCCTATCCACCGAGCCATGCCTTCCGCGACGGCCAGGGCTTGCTCGTTATGGCAGTAGGTGTACATGTCGAGGTTCCCCGCCATGATCTTGTGGAGGGTGTAAAACGGCGCCCAGACACCGTTGCCGTCCCGGAGGCGGTCGAAGAAACTGTCCGGGAATGCGCTGAGGTACCCATTGCCGAATTTCTCCTGGCACTTCGCCAGGTCGGCGACGATGGCATCGCCCTTGGCCTTCAGCGCTGCGTCGCCCGTGCTTGCATACGTCAACCCAACCGCCGAAAGGAAATGGCCCGTGAAATGCCCGCGAAGCTCAACGTTGGGGGCTTCCCAGCCGCCCAGAGGCTCAGCCGAGCTTGGCAGCCCGGCAGTGACCCGGAAATTGTGTACCAGGCGGTCTTCAGGCAGAGAATTCAGATACTCCTGATTGGTTTTGGCTGCCTGCAGGAATGGGCCGTCAAGCAGCCGCACCTGCTCGAGAGGAAAGGGGCGGACAAGGAAGTCGACGCGCTCCTGCCCGAACCGGGGACGCGCTGGCGCCTGGAGGAGTTCCGCCAAGGGTCCGGACGCACCGGCAGAGACAACTCGTGGCACGCAGGCCACGGCTGCCGCCGAAAGCGCTCCAGAGACGAATTGCCGCCGCGAAATTCCCTTCCGAGAGCTCATGGAAATTCACCCCCGCTATTGGTCTAATCAATACATTCGATGCCGCTTAAAATACGAGAAAACGTTTTCTTGAATGATAAGGTATAGAGCATTGCATGCCCGGTGTCAAGACAACGCGGCGGCGATGCATCCGCGCTCCCGCGCGGTCGGGTATCGTGTCTTCGGACTCGCTCGCTATTTTCGCGAAGCGCCTCGTGGCAAAAAGCGATAACAGTAAAACCCTCCTACAATCAGCAGCAACGCGCCCCACCAGATGCTTGCGTGCAGTCGAAAAAGGACCACCGGATTCTCCGGGGGATGCACGATCTCGTAAATTCCCGCACCGAGAATCAGCACGCCATTGACAAGCAACGATATTCCTATAAAGAACCAGATCGAAATTGAGTCCTTCGATTCCATCGCCTCACCAGAAAATGACGTTCAAGGCCACGAAGACGACCCCAACGATCACCGCCCAGAACGCGGGCCGGTGATAAAACGCCACATTGCCTTCCGAAGGTATGTCGGTTTCGCCGTAAACCAGCCCGCTCAACGCCGCCACAGGCTTGGGGCGGGTGAACAGACTGACGGCGATTGTGACTACAACGCAGACGATCCAAGACCAGAGCGCGCGGTACATGTCCGCAGCCATGGGACTGGCGTGACTGGAGAGCGCGACGTAGCGAACCGCTGCAGGATTCACTTCGATCCATGCAAACATCGCCGCGGCGGACACGGTTCCAGTGAGCAAGCCCCAGAAGCCACCGGCCGCCGTCGCACGTTTCCAGAACATTCCCAGAATGACGGTGCCAAACAACGGGGCGATGAATATGCTGAACAGAGCCTGCACATAATCCATGATGCTGAAGAACTGCATCACGAAATAAGCTGTACCGATGCTGATCAGGACTCCGAGGATCGTGCACCAACGGCCCATGGAGACGTAGTGCGTGTCCGATGCATTTTTTTTGATTAGCGCGCGGTAAATGTCATATGTCCAAACCGTGGAAAACGCGCTCACGTTACCGGCCATGCCGGACATGAATCCGGCAATCAGCGCCGTGACCCCCAGGCCCAGCAAACCCGGGCCGCAATAGCGAGCGAGCATCAAGGGCAGCACTTCATTGTAGCTATGCCCTCCGGTTGCGGCCGCCACGCTTGCACCTGTCAACTTAAAGGGCAGAACAGCCAGCGCCAGCAAGCCGGGCAGGATAACGATGAACGGGACGAACATCTTGAACGCCGCGCCGATGATCGGCGCCATCTTGGCCGACCGCAAATCCTTCGCCGCGAGCAGCCGCTGCACAACCAGGAAGTCGGTCGTCCAGTAACCGAACGATATGACGAGACCCTGGCCGAAGAGAACGCCCGTCCAATGAATGCCTTCGGGATTCGTGGCGAAGGAGCCCAGGTAGCGCCACAGGTGAACGTATTCCACCGATGTGTTGTGAATGATCTGCGCTTTGAGCGGACCCCAGCCACCAGCTTCAATTAATCCGAGAATGGGTATCAGGAGCGCGCCTCCCCAAATGAGCACGAACTGGAGGACCTCGTTGAAAATCGCCGACCGCAGGCCGCCAAGCGCAACGTAAATCCCAACCGTGAGCGCGGAAATCCAGATGCTGAAGTTCATGTTCCAGCCCAAAACGATCTTGAGCACGAGCGCCATGGAATACATGTTTATGCCGCTCATCAGCACGGTCATAAAAGCAAAAGAAATCGCCGAGAGACTGCGGCTCGATTCCCCGAAGCGCAGCTTTAGATAGCCGGGAACCGAATGCGTCTTGGAAATGTAGTAGAACGGCATCATGAAGACGCCGAGGAACAGCATGGCGGGAATCGCGGCAATCCAGTAAGCGTGCGTGGCGAGGATGCCGTATTCGTAGGCCGAAGAAGCCCAGCCCATCAACTCGAGCGCGCCGAGATTCGCGGAGAGGAAACTGAGGCCGGCAATCCACGCCGTCATTTCCCGGCCTGCGAGGAAGAAATCCTCGCCGGTGCTCGAACGCCTCTTGAGATAAAACCCAATTGCCAGGACAAGCGCAAAATAAAAAATGATTATGGCCAGGTCAACGGGTGCAAGTTTTACGAGGCGTGATGGGACGGCCAGGGCGAGGACGGGAGTCATCGTTGTTTACTGCGAGAAAAACAACTGAAATGACTCCAGAGCAGCCTGCAGCGAACGATAGGGTCAGGGGCCTTCGCTTTCACGTTTTGCCTTTGCGGTCGCGAGCAGCGAAAAAAACCGTGATGCAGTTAAGCCGGAGCTTCAAAACCGAAAGCTCCCATGCATCCACCGGATGCTATCACCAGCACCCAGTGGATGCACAGCGAGCAGATTTACAAAGCGAAGAGCCTAGAAATCGAGCCTCGCACGGAATTCGATCTGGCGAGGACCGTTCATGTTGCTCAGACCCTCATGCCCGAAGGAGCTGGACCGAATATTCCCATTCGGGTTAGCCCAGTTCGGATGATTGAACACGTTCAAGAATTCACTCTGGAAGACAAAGTGAACGCGTTCGGTAATTGGAAACAGCTTCGTCACCGACATGTCGTCGTTCCAAAGGTGCGGACCGTAGAGCCAAGGGTCGCCGGTGAACGTGCCCGCGACTGTGTTCTGACATGCGCCTGTGAGGAACGTAGTGCAATTGGCCGGCGGCGTAATACCGTTTACAGCCTTCAGAAGCGACGGGTTGAAGCCCCACTTGAACGTACACGGATTGCCACCGCAGGCGCTGCCGGGGGCAGTAAACACACCTGTTGCCTTCTCCAACTGAGAAGTGGTCATACCGCTGAGGAGCACACCCGAGTCGCCGTAATCGTTAACGCTGCGGAATCCACCCGTGATCTGGAATGGGAAGCCGGTCTCGTACGTAAAGATGTTCCCTACCGTCCAACCACCAACGATTTGATTGAGCACACCTGTGTGATTGAAAAGCGCCTTTCCGTTTCCAAAGGGAAGGTCGTAGGTGCCGCTGGCGTGAATGACATGCCTCAAATCGAACAGCGTGGGCCCATATCCAAGCCTCAAGTTACGGATCGTGAATTCAGGGACCGTGCCCAGCCATTGATTGTCTGGCTGTAGTCCCAAAGTGTGACTCCAAGTGTAGTTCACGTCAAACTGCATGCCGTGCCACGGTCTCTCGCGGAAATCCACCAAGAGGGCGTGATAATTCCCGTATCCGCCGGCGGTCATGTAGCTTTGCGTGGAGCAGCCGTCACACGAGGCTGCATAAGGATTCGCTTGAAAGAAGTTGAGCGGATACGCGCCAGGAGAGGTGAAACCGAATGGAGGCATCGTGCAGTTGCTGATGGAGGAGCCGACCAGATTGCAAATGTAGGGCGCGTTGCCAAATGGTTTCGCTAGCGTCCCAGCCACCCTACCCGCTTGGCCCTGCTGGACACTATTAAAGAATCCTCCGGAAGTCCCATAATCTTTGAAAGGCACGCCGGCTCCCCCGGACGCCTCACCAGCAAAGGCTGCGTCGAAAATCGGCAAAGCTTGCTGGCCCGCGAAGCCGTTGTCAGCGAACGAATTGATTCCATTCGTCTTGTTGATCGCCAGATTCGTTTGTGCGTTCTGGAATTCTTTCAGGAAGCCATTCTCGAAGATGTTGACTTCGTTGGTATCGACATTGATCCATTGATGGACGCTCCGGTGCCCCATGTAGCGCACTTCGAGCACGTTGCTGTGTCCGAACTGCCGCTGGATACCCAAGTTCCACTCTTGAACGTAGGGTTGCTTGATCTTTGGATCAAACCCGGCCGCGCCCCAGAAGTAACTCCAGGTGAAATCGGATTGTGGAATCGATGCCGCATAAGCCGGCGGCGAGTCCAAGAACAAGGTTGAGGAGAAATTACCCCCAGAGTCCGTCACGGTGCCCGGGGCAAACGTCCCACTGCCGACGGCGCCTCCGCCGGGTACGGCCTGGTAGGAAAAATTTTGGAAGAAGGCCAATCCATGATTCGAAGCGTTATTCCAGAAGTACTGATACGGCTCGGTGAAACGCTTGATGTCAAACCCTGCGCGGATCACGGTATTTCCACCGGCAAAAAGCTTACCCAGAAAACCCTCTGAATAGTTCGGGTTCCAGGCAACGCCAATCATCGGCTGAGGACTGACATTCCACGGATTGTACTGGTGGCTGCTCGCCACGTACTGCGGATTCGCATTGCCCGGCAGCGTTCCTGGCTTGAACAGATTGTTTGGTCCGGATGGGCCATACATGTCAGCAAGCCCAGCTCCGTGATAGGCGCTCGTCATATCGTGGTCATCGCCCGTGAAATCCCAGCGAAGCCCGTAATTCAAGGTCAGAGTGGGTTTCAGGTGGAATGAGTCCTGCGCGTAAAGACCCCAGGACTTCTGAAGCTCGTCGAGGTTGTACGCTGTTCCCGGAGTGGTCGCATACTGGCCGGTCGATGCCTGGTATGGGAACCCGCTACCGATCGGACCCACGCTGGCAACTCTGCCGACTAGCGTCGCATACAAATTCTCCGCCTCGCCCTTATCCGTATCGCATGTGGTGGGACAGGCGGTGGCAAAATAATTTTCAAAGTCGCCGAATGCCGGGTCGCCATTCACGAGGCCGAGACTGATGTTTTGGATGCCGTCCGGCGGATTCCAGTAATGGTCCTGCTCCCGGAAAAAGGAAAAACCGAACGTAACCGTGTGCGCGACGTGTTGCCACGTAGCGTTGTCGCTCGCATTGAAGATGGGATAATAGGTTGAAACAGGCAAGTTGAACCCTGTGCCGGAATCCGCAATTGCCCAACTGTGTAGCGGTTGAGTGTCCCACAAAGGCTTGGCACCATACGCGTAGGCGTACCAGTTATAAAGATAGCCACCCCGAAACTGGTTCAGCAGGGTCGGCGTGATCGACCAATCCAAGCCCAACGAGGTCGTGTAGTTGTTGTTTGTGTTTGACGCGGCTTGATTCGAAAACGCCGCGCCCGGAAATATAGGAGCGGCCGCGTTGGGCTGATTTTGTTTTGTGTCTTCAAAAGCAAAATTCAGCCGGAATTTCGGCGAGATGTTGTAGTCCAGACGAATGGCTGGGAAGTATGTGGTGACGGGGGAAAGAACCAGCCAGCTGACTTGTTCAATATTCGGATCGCTGGTGGGCGAAATCGTTGCGCCCCCGCTTGTGACCGCCGTGTTGATGGCGGCTTGTTCGGCTAAGTACGTCGCGCCGGGCGCGGCTGGCAAGCCGTTCGGCTGAGCAACCTGCGTAAAGAGGTTCACGGTTGTGGTGCTCGGGGACTGAAACGCGTAAATCCCATTCTGGGCATTCTGCGACAGGAAACTATTCGAGGCAGTGAATCCGCCAGGCTGCTTGGACATGGCAAAGCTGCCAAAAAAGAAGAGCTTGTCCTTCAGGACCGGTCCGCCGACGTTGCCACCAAAGTCATTGAGGATAAGCGGATTTCTGGCCTGGCCCCTGGCGTTGTTGTCCCAACTATTGGCATTCAACCACGAATTGCGAAAATCTTCATAAGCTTCCCCGTGATATGCGTTCGTCCCGCGCCGTGTGACGAAGCTGCTCTGCATGGACGAGCCGCCGAGAGCCTGGCTCATGTCTACCTGGCTCGTCTGCACGGTCATCTCTTGAATGTCTTCCACGCGAGCCTGCAGGCCCGGCGTCGTGTTGCCTCCGAACTTCATGCGGCTGGTCGAGGAAACCACGCCGTCAATGGTGTTGCCCTGGGCAATCATCGGAAGACCGTTCCATGTGCCAAAGCCGGGCGTGCCGCTGTATCCCGGAGTCAGGAATGCCAACTGGCTGATGTCTCGTCCGCCCAGCGGCAGATCCTGGATCTGCTTGATGTCTATCGTCGTGACAATGGCGTTCGATGTAGCCTCTTCCAGCGGCGACACGGATCCGCTTACGACTACCTCTTCGGACGCGGCGCCCACTTTCAGTAGCGCCTTCAGGTCGGTATTGCGGCCTCCCTGGATCACAACGGAATCGTAAACTTGCGTTTGAAAGCTTCCCTTCGAGACGGTCAGTTTATAAATACCGAGGGGCAACGCAGCAAACGTGAATGCGCCTCCGGGGCCCGTCGTGGCCTTGTGAGTGTCGGCCGTCGCGGTATCGACGAGCGTCAGTTGTGCGTCCGGCACAATAGCGCCGCTCTCGTCAAGAACCGTAACGTTTAGCGTGCCGTATCCCCCGTTCTGCGCCCAGGCTGGGGCAGCGCTAAACGCAAAGAACGACAACAAACAGGCCACCATGCTGCCAATCAAAGCGCGAGAAAAACTCCGCGGCATACTTCCTCCTTTGACATATCCAAGCTTTGTCCGCGTTCCGAAGAGCGCGATTTTAGTTTTCGTTCCCGAGTGAACTGCCTTTTCACTTCGAAGAAAGCGAGACATTAGTTTGTCTATGATTGCGTGGCAGACCGAGCTGCTGAATTTGCCTTGGAGCTTCGTTTGAGATGCTGCTGAAGAACTACTCTGAGGTGGGTTAACTGCGCGGGGAGAAACTTGACCAAATCGCCGATTGCATCCGTGAATGGTCGGATGCATTCGGTGAAGTTCGGCCCATGGCCTCATAAGTAAACGTTTACTCACGCTACCCACCCCGTCTAACCACAGCCCCGTGTTAATGGCCGTCTTGTATAATGTATTTGTACTACTTGTCAAGCCTAAATTTCATTGGCCACTACGATTCCCGGCAAAACTGTTAGAATAGCCAAGATTTGAGCCCTCCGAGAGCCAGAAAACGGCGTTGGGTGGGCCTTTCGAGGGCTTTTCGACCTAGGACGGAAGGAATGAGTTCGCGACGGTTTTGGCGTGTTCTTAGATGCGCTTTGGCAGCAGCCGCCGCTCTGGCGATGGTTTGTCCCCGGGAGACGATCGCCAAGACTCACTTCGTATCCAGCGCAGCTGAAATTCAGGCGCGTGGACGGGCGAGACCGTCCTCGGATGCAGAAAGCGAACTGCAAACAGGAATCGGGTTAACTCAGGAGGGGCGCTTCTCCGAAGCGATTCCGCATTTTCTGGCGGCGCAGGGCCGCGTCTCGGATGAATATGCAGCGAATTTCAATCTTGCGCTGTGCTACGTGGGGACCGAGCAATTCGCTCGCGCGATTCGGGTTCTCGTGACACTGAAAGCCGGCGGGCACGACACTGCGGCAGTCGACAACTTGCTGGCTCAAGCATACGTCGGAACGGGACAGGATAAGGAAGCATTCAGCGCGTTCCAACGCGCCGTCAAGCAAACCCCTCAGGACGAGAAGCTTTATATGCTGATTGCCGAGCAGTGCATGGATCGGCAGTCTTACGGCCTCGGTCTGGACGTTTTGAACATGGGGCTACAACATCTTCCGAATTCGTCGCGATTGCATTATGAGCGCGGCTTATTTTTTTCGTTTGAAAATGCACCCGATCAGGCGACGGCGGACTTCGATATTGCCAGTAAACTTTCTCCCGCAAGCGATATCTTCTATATGGCCGCAGGACAGAAAGCGCTGCTGGAGGGAAATATGCCAGCGGCGATTCGGATTACCCGGGAAGGCATAGAAAAAGGTCACGACAATTACATTGTACTGACTATCTTTGGAAAAGCGGCAATTCAATCCGGTGTTCATCCAGGGCAGCCAGAATTTGCGGAGGCGCAAACAGCGCTGGAAAAATCCATTGCTGAGCGGCCGAATTATGCCGTGTCGCAGGCCGCGCTTGGCGAACTGTGCTTGATGTCGGGCCGCGTTGACGATGCGATCCTACACTTGGAAGCGGCGCGAAAACTCGCACCTGGCGACGCTTCGGTTTACTCGCATCTGGCGGTTGCCTACCGGCGTAAGGGTGATGCGGAGGGGGCAAAGCGCATGTTGGCGGCGCTCGCCCAGTTGAATCAGCAAGAAGCGGCAAAATATAAATCGGACTCGCCCGATCACAAGGCGGGTTACATCTCATCGGGACGACCGCCACGCCAACCTTAATATCAGCGCGAGGCGACTCGGGGGAATTTTCGTTCGACTAAACCCTTCCCTTCTTCGACGGCGATGATTCGGTCAGCCTGAATTTTTGCCAACTTCGTCACAAGGCCGCTTGGCCAAAGAATCTCGAGGGCGTCCACGATCGAATATTTTCCGAGGCCAAAATGAAGCCGCGGGTCCTGCGCCGATTGGTAGCTCATTCCTCCCTTTCGCTGGCCGCAAAAAACGCGATCGCCCGCAGAAACTTTAACCCGCGCACCCACGCCGTCGCGATTCGAACGCGTGCCGATGAGAAGAACCTCCAGCCAATGATTTGCGTCGCCACCATCGTTTCGAAGCAATTGCGGACGATCTCCATTGTTGTTCACCAAAATATCCAAGTCGCCGTCATTGTCGAAATCGCCGATGGCTGCGCCGCGGCTGACTCGTGGAAGTTGAAAATCGCGGCCAAGCGTTTCGCTCACGTTTTGGAAAGCGCCGTGTCCCAGATTGCGGAACATTAGCTTTGGCTCGGCGTAGTGAACGCTGGCGTTGTAGCGTTGAATGTTGTCGAGGACATGTCCGTTGGCCATGAAAATATCCGGCGCGCCGTCATTGTCATAGTCCATGAACCGCGCGCCGAACCCACTCATGTGAAAGGTGGCATAACCAAGACCGCTGCGCAGCGTCGCGTCGTCGAAAGTTCCGTCGCCCATGTTTTGGTAGAGCCGCGCGAGTTGGCTGTCGAGGTGGGTGACGATGAGGTCCATGCGGCCCTTCCCGGTCGTGTCCGCCGCATCCGTTCCCATACCGGCTTCTGGCAATCCATCGGCGCTCACGGCGACACCCGCCAAATATCCCACTTCGCAAAATGTTCCGTCGCGGTTGTTGTGAAAAAGAAAATTGGCCATCGAGTCGTTGGCGATGAAAATGTCCTGCCAGCCGTCGTTGTCATAATCGAAAGTGACGACACCGAGGCCGTTACCAGGTTTCAGTCCCACTCCGGATTGCTTGCTGACATCCGCGAACGTGCCGTCGCCATTATTGTGAAAGAGCGTGGGGGCCTCGCCATTGTAATCGTCCGGGTGGCAGTAACTGCGCATTCCGGGACCATGGTCGCCACACCAGAAATTGCGGTCGGGCGACCAGTCAATATAATTCGCGATCACCAGGTCGAGATGGCCGTCATTGTTATAGTCGAACCACGCAGCGCTGGATGCCCAGCGGCCTGCATTTTTCACGCCGGCGCGAGCCGTGACATCTGTGAATGTGCCATTACCATTATTGTGGTAGAGAATGCATCGGCCGTATCCGAGGACGAGCAAATCCGGATATCCGTCGTTGTCGTAATCGCCGACGGCGACGCCCATGCCGAATAAACCTTCCGCGCCCACGCCAGCTTTCACGGTGACGTCGGTAAAGGTGCCGTCACCATTGTTGCGATAGAGCGCGCTTCTCAAGGGATGCGCAGGCTTGTAAAGCCGCGTCGCAGCGCCGTTCACCAAATATAAATCGAGGAGTCCATCCTGGTCGTAATCGATCCAACCGCAACCCGAACCCATGGTTTCGATCAAGTACTTCTCGGAGGACGCTGCGTTATCATGACGAAAATCGATTCCTGCGGATTGTGCGATGTCGACGAACTTAACGTAGGGCGGCGCCTGCGCGAACGCACGCCGCCGACCAAGAGGGGCGCACGCGGCCGCGGTCCCTATGACTTTCAGCAAGTCTCGTCTCGAAAATTTCGAGAACCGCGCCACTCGATAATTCTCCCGCATTTCATGAAGATCTAATCCCGATCCAAAATCAGCGGCGCAACATTTGCAATCAGCGTGGGGCACTGAGTCCGGCGGCGACTGCTTCCTGCACGCGCGCCAGCAATACCTCACGCTGCTCCATCGTATACGCTGTGCTATCCACGGGCGGGGCGAAACGAATCAGGATTTCGCCCGGCACGGTTGCAAGAGTTCCCTTGGGCATGCGCTCACGGCTTCCGAGTATCGACACGGGGACAACCGGGACGCGCCCCTTAATCGCCATCACAAACGTTCCCTTCTTGAAGGGCTTCAATTCGCCGTCCTGGCTGCGCGTGCCCTCGGGAAAGACCACGAACGAGATTCCTTCGCTGAGATACTGAACGGCTTGGTCGATGCTGGCAACGGCAGATTCGCGGTCGCTGCGGTCGACGGCGACAATTTTTCCCAGGCGCAGCGCCGTTTTTACGATGGGTACGTTGAAAACTTCGCGCTTCGCCAAAAATGAAACTCTTCGCGGAATGCCGATCAGCGCCGCGGGAGGATCAAAATTGCTGACGTGATTCGCCGCGAATATGCACACGCCCTCAGGAATATTATCGAGGCCTTCGGTTCGCACGCGCACTCCGGCGAGGCGCATGGAAACGCCGATGCCCCATTTGCCGGCGCGAAAAAGAAAATCGCTGGTATGGGTGAGTAAGGCATAGGCGATGACAGGCAGGCCGACGAAAACTACATAGAGCCCGAGAAATATCACGGCTGCGAGGGTGCGAATCATTTCGCACGCAGAATGTTGATTTGACGCCTTCCGGCGATTGCAAATATGCGCATCGTGCTATTCGGTAGTGCCATTCAAAATTCCGTCGCGAATGTGTTTTTGTTTCGAGGTCGCGGCAGGCATTTCGGAAATTGAATAACTCTCCATTGTGCGCTTGCCCAGAGTCAATGAGATTTCGCGCTGGCTCGCATTACGCTCGATTTGCAATTTTACTTTGTCACCCGGCGAGTGCGACAGGAGCCAGCGCTGCGTGAATCGCGGGAAGGGCTGGCCGTCGAGTTTCAGCAGGAAGTCGCCGACTTGCAATCCAGCCTGCTGCGCTTGGCTACCGGGAGTGACGGCGGCGATTTGAAGCGGCCCGCCACGTCCGCGCGAAACTTCGAATCCGAAATCGGCGATTGACTGCTGTTGCTTTGTGGCCGCGAGTCCGGCGATGCGAAGGAAGTCGTCGCACGGAATATCATCGGTGCCCGCGACATATTTCGCGAAGAAATCCTTAAGGCTTCGGCCAGCAACTTTCTCGGCTTCCTGCTCGATGCCAGCGCTGTCGTCGTAGAAGAGGCCGCGGTGCGCGTAATCCTGGTCCATGGCGCGCAAGACGTCGTCGAGAGATTTGCGATTGTCGGTGGCGTCACGAATTTCGAGATCGAGGAGCACGCCGAGGATTTGGCCTTTGTTGTAGTACGAAATGCTAACTTCGGGGCGATCGTAGTAATCGTATTTGTCGAGCCATGTATCGAGGCTGGATTCCTCGGCGCTTTGCCAATGATGCGCGGGGCGCGAATCAAGCGTGGCGAATTGGCGCGCGAGGTCATCGTAAAACTGTTCGTGATCCCACAGGCCGGTGCGCACCATGGTGTATGCGGCGTACGTGCTGGTGACGCCTTCGGCGAACCACAAGGAGCGCGTCCACATTTCTTTTCTGAAGTCGACAGGCTGGAGCGTTTGCGGGCGGATGCGTTTTACGTTCCACAGATGAAAGAACTCGTGCGCCGCCACGTTTGCGGCCGCGTCGCCGGAAGGCACAGCGATGGCGGTGCAATTGGCGTGCTCCATTCCACCGCCGCCCGCTTCCGCGAACGGGCCGAAATGAAAAATGAACATGTACTCGTGAAACGGCACATCGCGCATCATTGCTGTTTCATAGGAAACGATTTTGCGCAAAGTGTCGCTAAGGTTTTGCTGATCCCAGTCCTTGCCGTCAACCACAACGCGGAAATGCGCGCCGTTGGAGTCGAATTGAAATTCGCGGAAGGCACCGATTTCGGCGGGGGCGTCGACAAGGGCGTCGTAACTTGGCGCGACGAAGGCGTTCGCGGACTTTCCCGCAGGCAATTCCTGCGCGACACGCCAATTGGCGGGCACGTCGGCGTAGTACACGCCGGTCTCTTCGGCGCGGCGCGTGGGAATGTAGAAAAGCACTTCGGCTAAGTTCAGGAATGCGTGACGGGAGTTGAGCTGCGAGCTGAAGGGGCCCGGCTCATCCCAAAAATCGTTGTACTGAATTGTGACTGAGCCTAGGT
>Ga0134128_10000231_pt1 | contig 79704 bp, 70 predicted proteins | sample KB31754_FD_96462 | JGI IMG/M metagenome (GOLD analysis project Ga0134128, IMG submission 96462) | Terrestrial soil microbial communities with excess Nitrogen fertilizer from Kellogg Biological Station, Michigan, USA - KB3-175-4 | ecosystem: Environmental > Terrestrial > Soil > Unclassified ... | reverse complement strand
GATGCCATAATTCTTCAGCATAGTGAGGTGCAAACGGGCATATCAATACAACCAACGCTTCCAGTATATCGCGTTTATGACAGTTTAATGCAGCCAGCTCATTTACACAGATCATAAATTGGCTCACAGAAGTATTAAAGGAAAAACGTTCTATATCGTCTCCCACTTTCTTTATTGTTTTATGAATGATACGCAATTCTGCTTCTATCGGCTTTTCATCTGTAACTATCCATCCTTTTTGCTCATCAAAATACAATCGCCACATTTTTTTCAAAAAGCGAAACACTCCTTCTATGCCTTTTGTATCCCATGGCTTGCTCATCTCAACAGGGCCTAAGAACATTTCATACATACGAAATGTATCTGCACCATATTGCTCTACAATATCGTCCGGGTTCACGACATTGTATTTGCTTTTGCTCATTTTTTCTATTTCGGCATCGCAAATATATTTTCCATCATCTTCTCGAATGATGTAGCCGTTTGTATCAGTTATGTTAAATCGTTTACTAAATTCTTCAACGTTTAACTCCAAGCCATCAACGATGTTTACATCTATATGAGCCTTGATAATTGAAATTTTTGTGTCAGGTCTGATATCTTTTACATCATATTTAGCAACTCCGTTATCAATTAAATATTGGATAACTTTTTCCTTGTCTGTTTGAATTTTTACTAGATTTTCATAATGACTTTTTGATACAAAAATTCTTCCGGTTCTTGCATTTGTCTTTGGGGACATCTTATTTACTATCAATTCAAAAACAAATCTCGAACTCCCTTGTATCATTCCCTGGTTAATCAGTTTCTTAAACGGCTCATCAAACCCTATATGTCCTAGATCATACAAGGCTTTCGTCCACATACGCGCATATAGTAGGTGACCCACTGCATGTTCCGTTCCACCTATATATATATCAACTGCCTGCCAGTAATCGGTAGCAGTTCTGCTTGCAAATTCTTTATCATTATGAGGGTCGGTATAGCGTAGGAAATACCAGCTACTGCCCGCATAGCCGGGCATTGTATTGGTTTCTCTTTTGCCTGCCAGTGTGTTTACCCAATCCTCAACATTAGCAAGCGGACTTTCTCCTTCCGGTCCTGGTTTGTAATTTTCCACTAATGGCAATTCTAAAGGAAGGGCTTGTATAGTAGGGTAGGCATCTAATTCTGGCTCATCAGTAGCATAAGGGATGTTACTTATGTAAACAATTGGAAAAGGCTCACCCCAATATCTTTGGCGACTAAAGCCTGCATCACGCATTCTATAATTTACCTTTTTTCTTCCTGCTCCGGCATCTACTATTGCGCGGATTGCTATTTCACTTGCTTTTGTTATTTCAATTCCATTCAGAAATTCACTATTGTCCAACACACCTGTCTTATCTGAATATGCTTTGCTGCCATCATAGTTTGTACCGAATATATTGGTGATGGGTAAATCAAAATGCTTTGAAAAAAGATGGTCTCGTTCATCTCCGCTCGGCACCGCCATAATAGCCCCTGTACCATAGCTGGCCAATACATATTCCGATATCCAGATAGGTACAGGTTTCATGCTCAATGGGTGCAAAGCATATGCCCCTGTAAAACAACCTGTGACTTGCTTTACTTCAGCCATACGCTCGCGCTCAGAGCGGCTTTTCACATACTGCTTGTATTCACTTACAGCATCCCGTTGAGCAGATGCAACAATTTCATCTACTATTTCATGCTCAGGAGCCAGCACCATAAAGTCCACACCAAAAATGGTATCAGGCCTTGTTGTAAAAACAGTTATATGCTTATTGTAAAACCCCTGTATTTCAAATCTTACTTCGGCACCATTGCTTTTCCCGATCCAATTGCGTTGCATTTCTTTCATTGCCTCGCTCCAGTCCAGCGTATCAAGGCTTTCCTGCAGCCGTTCTGCAAACTCTGTGATACGCAAAAACCATTGTCTCATTTGCTTTCTTTCGGCAGGATAGCCACCACGTTCCGATACTCCGTTTATTACTTCATCATTTGCCAATACAGTGCCCAGGGCCTCACACCACCACACTTCAGCATACCCCTGGTATGCAAGCCTGTAGCGCATCAATGTGTCGCGTTTTTCTTTTTCAGAAAAGTTTTTCCATTGCTTGCCATCAAAACACATCTGGTCATCATCAGGGCACGGATTATTGCTGTTGCCTTCTTTTTCAAAGATGGTTATCAGGTCTTTTATTGGTCTTGCCCTATTTTGTTTTCTATCGTACCAGCTATGAAATAATTGCAGGAATATCCATTGCGTCCATTTGTAATAATCAGCATTGCTGGTAATTACTGAACGGTCCCAATCGTAGCAAAAGCCAATATTATCCAATTGTTCGCGATAACGCGTTATATTTTTCTCAGTAGTTACTGCTGGATGCTGACCGGTTTCAATAGCATATTGCTCTGCTGGCAAACCAAACGCGTCAAAGCCCATGGGATGCAATACATTATAGCCACGCAGGCGCTTATACCGTGCATAGATATCAGAAGCGATATAGCCCAGAGGATGTCCCACGTGTAGCCCTGCTCCACTGGGATATGGGAACATATCCAATATGTAGAACTTAGGTTTTTCACTTAGGTTGCTTACCTTATAAACTTCTTCATCATTCCAGTATTTCTTCCATTTCTGCTCAATGGCCCGAAAAGCATATTCCATAATTAGCTAATAAAAATAACAAGTGTGGCAAAAATACAAAACTGTATTGCTGTTGTTCATTAATTACTGTATTTAATTAAGCGCAGCCGCAGCAAGTTTTTCCTGATGCCTGCGTCTTACCGATTCTCCGATAGGCGTAGGTATGCCGTCGTCATCTATTCTTACAAAGGTGATGGAAGTAATGCAGACAACAGTCTCCTCAGCACTGTAAACATTAAATTTACGTGCTTCTATATTCAGCGTTAGAGAAGTATTGCCCAGATGTGCCACTTCCCCATATATACGAATATGATTACCCACCTTCAATGGTTTTTTGAATAGAAGCTCTCCAACGCGAAGGGTAACCATATTGGGTGTATTACAGTATTCAGTAGCAAATGCCGCTGCTGCTTCATCTATCCACGACATTAATATTCCGCCAAAAACATTCCCATGTATACCAATGTCTTTAGCCATACATATTTTTTTGTTGATCAGGTTCATTCTTTTATTTGTTATACAAGCCATAAAAAAAGCCCTTCGTTATCCGAAGGGCTGTTATTTAAAGTTTTTTTATTGTTTTAAATAGAGGCCAAACCCTTCGCTACTGCGGAGTGCTTACAGATTGGCATATTTAGTTTTGTTGATTTCACCGTGCAATGTTATGGATATTATTTGAAATAATACGCAATAGCCATTTTTTTAATTTATAAGCATATTCTTATAGATACACTGGCACGGTTTTATAATGGGATATAAAATATTTATGTAAAGAGATTAGATCACACTAATTAAGAAATATTATGAAAAAATTATCCCTTGTATGTGTATTCGCGATGCTATTATTTTTTAGCAGTTGTCAGTTGGTAGGGGATATTTTCAAAGCAGGAGTATGGGTAGGTATATTGATTGTCGTGGTAATAATTGCGCTAATAATATTTGTCCTGTCCAAAATTTTTGGTGGTGGTAACTAATTGAAATAACTACTTACAATAAAAATAAACAGTTATGAGCACATCAAGGTTTTTAGCCGGCGCGATTATAGGCGTAGCAGTTGGTCTTCTTATTGCTCCTGAAAAAGGGGAAGACATGAGAGAAGATATTGCAGATACCGCAACTAAGTGGAAAAAGAAAATAAACAAAATGGTAGGAAACACAGGGGCTGAATTAAGTGACCTTAAAAATATGCTTGGTGAAGAGATACAAGGACTTGGTGACGACGTACGCCATAGGATACTAACAATAATAAATGAGAGTACACAGAGCGCAAAGAACATCAAAAGTAACATTAGCAACGGAATAGCTTAGTAGATAGAATTTAGGACGAATGTTTAGCCTCACTCATGTGGGGCTAAACTGTTTATTATATATAGAAAGCAAGTTGGGTTGTGTCATTTTATTTTGAAGGCTAAAGTAAAATCTCTGTATTGATTTGTTTGAGTTGTCGCTAATGTTTTGTTGGCGCTATAGTCTTTTACCACAACAATAATATGAGCAGGATTAAAATTAAGATTGACATCGGACTGTGCTAAATATTCGACTATATGAATATTATCGGGCAGGTTAAAAGCAGTAATACTAAAAACGGATGTACTATCAGAAAAACGCGCAAAGCTTTTTTCATATTATATGCTTAGTACTTCTGTAGCAAAACATTTGCCATAGCTACCACACCTTCTTCCCGGCCTATAAAGCTCATTTGTTCAGTTGTCGTTGCTTTTATTGAAATATCAGTTACCGACATGTGTAGAATAAGAGCTATCGCATTTTGCATCAGCTCCACATATGCTCTGATCTTTGGTGTTTGTAGTAATAGGGTACTATCAATATTTACAAGCCAGTAACCCGCCTCGCGCACCATGCTATAGCATCTGGCTAATAATACCTTGCTATCAATGCCTTTATAAGTTGGGTCGGTATCCGGAAAGTGTTGCCCTATATCACCAAGTCCCAATGCACCTAACATTGCATCACAAATAGCATGCAGCAGTACATCAGCATCAGAATGTCCAACAGCCCCTTTAGTATGCGGTATCAGCACGCCTCCTAACCAAAGTTCACGTCCTTCGGCCAATTGATGGAAATCTATTCCCTGTCCTATTCTGTATGACATATATCCGGGACCCAAAAATAATTTTAGACAATATTACACAATCCTGCTTCTCACTTGAGAAGACAGGTGTTACCAAATATTTAAATCAAATTTGTCCGCAGTTTCTTTTGCTTCTTCATATCCTGCATCTGCGTGGCGTATCACACCTGTCGCAGGGTCATTAAACAATACTCTGCGCAGGCGTTCTTCTGCATCTTTTGTTCCATCTGCCACTATCACCATACCCGCATGTAGCGAATATCCCATACCTACACCTCCTCCATGATGAAAAGATACCCAGCTTGCCCCACCTGCTGTATTGATAAGCGCATTTAGTATTGGCCAGTCGGCCACAGCATCGCTGCCATCTTTCATTGCTTCGGTTTCACGATTAGGTGACGCTACAGATCCTGTATCAAGATGATCACGGCCTATTACAATTGGAGCCTTTACCTTGCCGGATCTTACAAGTTCATTAAATAACAAACCTGCTTTTTCACGCTCACCCATGCCCAACCAGCAGATTCGTGCAGGAAGTCCCTGAAATGCAATGCGTTCTTTTGCCATGTGCAGCCACCTGTGGAGCCCCTTATTGTCAGGGAATAGTTCCATGAGGGCCTTATCAGTTGTGTAAATGTCTTCAGGATCGCCACTCAATGCTACCCATCTGAATGGGCCTTTACCTTCACAAAACAGTGGTCTTATGAACGCAGGAACAAAACCAGGAAAATCAAAAGCATCTTTTACGTTTCTTTTATCATGTGCCTGGCCACGTAAATTATTGCCATAATCAAATGTTACAGCTCCGCGTTTTTGCAGTTGCAGCATTTGGCGTACATGCCTTGCCATTGTATCCAGTGAGCGCTTAATGTATTCGTCAGGATTACTGCTACGTAATGCATTTGCTTCTATCACACTTAATCCTTCAGGGAAATAACCTATTAATTCATCGTGTGCTGATGTTTGGTCTGTTAATGTATCAGGCGTAATATTTCTGTCTATAAGCCTTTGTAACAGATCAACTACATTGCAGCAAACACCTATTGATATAGCCTCGCCTTTTTCTTTTGCTTGCAAAGCCCAGTCTATACTTTCATCTATATTTGATGTCCATTTATCAAGATAGCGTGTTTCGATACGTTTTTTTATACGCCATTCTTCCATTTCGGCAGCAAGGCATACACCTTCATTCATTGTAATGGCTAATGGCTGCGCGCCACCCATGCCGCCTAATCCGGCTGTTACGTTAAGTTTGTTCTTGAGTGTGCCATTATAATGTTGGCTTGCCAATGACAGGTATGTTTCGTACGTCCCTTGTACTATGCCTTGAGAGCCTATATATATCCAGCTCCCTGCTGTCATCTGCCCGTACATCATTAAACCCTTAGCTTCCAGCTCACGGAAATGTTCCCATGTAGCCCATCTGCCTACCAGGTTTGAATTAGCTATTAAAACACGTGGCGCATTTTTATGCGAACGTAGTACGCCTACTGGTTTGCCGGATTGCACCAGTAAAGTTTCATCTTCGTTCAGATCCTTTAAGCATTCAAGTATTTTGTCAAAGCTCTTCCAGTTACGGGCTGCTTTGCCAAGTCCTCCATATACTACCAGGTCTTCTGGGCGTTCTGCCACTTCAGGATCCAGGTTGTTCTGTATCATTCTGAATGCAGCTTCAGTTACCCAGTTTTTGCATGTCAGTTTATTGCCTCGTGGTGCTCGGATAATGCGATGGGTTGCTGTAACGCCGGACATATTAGCTACTTTTAAAAAATCAGTATTGTTATGATAACTGTTGTAGAGCTTCTGTAAGTTTTGGTACTATATCCTGCTCATTTACATCTGTCTTCTGGAAATGCCTTCCTGTTACATGTTCGAATAGCTCTATGTAGCGTTCAGAGATTTGTGCTATTACTTCATCAGTCATTTCTGGCACTTGTTGTCCGTCTTTCCCCTGAAAACCATTGTCCATTAGCCATTCACGTACAAATTCTTTAGAGAGTTGTTTTTGTGGCAATCCTTGCTTCTGGCGCTCTTCAAAGCCATCCAGGTAAAAATAGCGGGAAGAATCCGGTGTGTGTATTTCATCTATCAGGTAAATAGTATCACCGATTCTGCCGAATTCATATTTAGTATCCACAAGTATCAGTTCACGATCGTTTGCCATTTGGCGTCCACGTTCGAACAGTGCCAACGTATATTTTTCCAATTGCTCGTATTCTTTTTCAGATACAAGACCACTGCTTATTATTTCTTCACGTGATATATCTTCATCATGTCCCTCATGGGCTTTGGTAGTAGGAGTGATGATTGGCTTTTCGAAATAATCATTCTCTTTTAATCCTTCAGGTAAAGGAATGCCGCACAATTCACGTTTTCCACTTTTATAAGTCCTCCATGCGTGGCCTGTCAGGTTGCCCCGCACCACCATTTCCACAGGATATGTTTCGCATTTGTAGCCGATGGTTACATTCGGAAGCGGCACCGACAGCATCCAGTTAGGAACTATATCTTTTGTAGCTTCCAGGAATTGAGCTGCTATCTGATTCAGCACCTGTCCTTTATATGGAATAGGGCGGGGTAGTACTACATCAAATGCAGATATACGGTCGCTTACTACCATTACAAGATATTTATCCGCAATAGTATATACATCGCGCACTTTTCCTTTGTAGAAATTAGTCTGGTTAGGCAATTGTAAAGTATGCATAGAAAAAATAAAAGATTTATTAGATTACTTTAATGAATTGGGGTGTAAAATTAAAAAAGAATTGCCTCCCTTGGGAGGCAATTCTTTTTTAATTTTATAATTATAATCTTGCCTTTACATAAGCAATATCCTGAAGTCTTTTTTCAGCTAAACGTGTAGCAGCCAACTGGGTATGTACTTTTTCTTTTTCGGAAAGATTGAATATTTCTAATGTGCGGTCATATATTTTTTCTACATTCCCCATAACCCGTTCGCGGTTATAGCCATCCAGTTCCGCGCCCACATTGATAAGACCGCCGGCATTTATAAGGAAATCAGGGACATATAATATACCTTTTTCCACAAGCATTGGTCCATGCACATTTTCATCCGCAAGCTGGTTATTAGCAGCACCTGCTATAATAGGGAACTTCATCTTCTTGATAGATTCCGTATTCACAGTAGCTCCAAGCGCGCAAGGTGCGTAAATATCTATATCCAGATCCCATATTTTGTCTCCATCTACTACTTCTACTGTGTGGAACTTTTCTACAGTCTGTTTTATTTTGCTTTGATTAATATCTGTAATATAAACTTTAGCGCCTTCTTCTATTAGGTGACCGGTAAGGTATTGCCCCACATGGCCTACACCCTGCACTAATACTTTTTTACCACTCAGGTTGTCGTTGCCCCATGCTTTTTTAGCCGCAGCTTTCATTCCAGTGAATACGCCATATGCTGTAAATGGAGATGGGTCGCCACTTCCTCCCATATATTCGGGTACGCCTGTTACGAAATCCGTTTCAATTGAAATATATTCCATATCGCGGGCAGAGGTGTTCACATCTTCTGCAGTGATATATTTACCGTTCAGGCTGTTAACGAATTTGCCGTAGCGGCGCCATAAAGCTTCTGATTTGATGGTTGCAGCTTCTCCGATAATTACAGCCTTGCCACCTCCAAGGTTCAGGCCGCTAATAGCAGCTTTATAGGTCATTCCGCGGCTCAGGCGTAGTGCATCTATAATGGCATCTTCATGACTGTTGTAGTTCCACAAGCGTGTACCGCCTAATGCAGGTCCTAAAGTAGTGTCGTGTATTGCGATGATAGCGTTTAATCCTGAATGTGGGTCGTGGCAGAAAGTGATCTGTTCATGACCCATTTGTTGCATGTGCTCAAAGACGGATTGCTGCATGAATTTTTAAAATTAAGGTGCAAACCTAAGAAAAAACCCATTAACCCCCTAAAGCAGTATTTATATGTTATTTACTGCTATTGCGGACCTTATATTGCTTAGATCAAATATGTATTAAAAGAACTATTTCCATTTCAGGACATTTTTTTCAGCGATTACATATAAATGCTTATATCGTTGCGGCTCAAGAGTGTGTGTACCTGTAAAGGAGCCGAATGCCGGTAAAATAAACCGCTTTTCGTCTTCTGCAAAACAGCATAGCCTGATCGATGGCTGCCCTATTCTTATAGCAGGGTGTATATGCCCATGAATAGTAAAGCGATTATTATTTTCCGGGACATCATGTGAGACAAAAAAGGGAGCGGCATAAAATCCCTCATGATGGGGATTCATCCTCCATGCCACATATTTTTCTGAGGGAAGGATGTCATGATTGCCAACAACCAGTTCAATGCTCAGCGACCGATGTGCATCACGCCAGTAAGTAAAGGCTTCTACTTCATTGTTTTGTTTGCTATGAAACAGATCTCCGGCTATAATTAATTGTTCAACATTATGATCTTTAATAAGTCCTGCAAGCCGCATTTCATCTTTGGGTTGTGTATTAACAGGTATAGGAATTCCATTTTTCCTGAAATGGCCTGTTTTACCCCAATGCAGGTCTGCTACCATTAATGTTTTTTGTGCAGGCCACCATAGTGCACGCTCTGCAAGTAAAAATACCTGCTCCCCCTCCAGACAGATCTCTAACATAGAATTCTGCAAAAGTACAAAACCAAATATTGGGACATTGCTTGTGTGAACAACTTATTGCAGGACAAATGATATCATTTCTTTATTGCATATCCCGCATAAAGAATATTCATATCCTTGCTTTTAACAAGCCAAAAGTTTTTGCCAAGGTCTGCATAAGTCCATTTGCCTTTTGTTCTTCTCCTCAGGTAACCCAACATTTTTGGAATAGAGACATTGGGCGATGACCCTGTATGCTCTTGCCAATCAAACCCATTTTTTTGCAAAAGATTTTTGATTTCATTTGGTTTAATGAACATCTCCCATACATGCAGATTAGGTGGCATAAATGCCCAGCGTTTCCATTCCTGCCATATTTTAATGGCCACCAGTTTGCTGATAAATGTTCTGTTCAGTGTATCGTAGAAGAAAATGCCGTTTGGCTTAAGAACCCTTGAAATTTCAGATATTACTTTGGGTAGATCCTGTACATGCTCCAAAACATCGCAACAAAATACACAATCGAATGAGCCGTCAGCATAAGGAAGGTGCTCACCTGTACCCTTATCATATTTAATATCCAATCCGCTTGCCTTTGCATGATTTGACGCAGTTTCTAATGATTGGTCAGACGGGTCAATGCCAGTAGTGGTAAATCCCATTTTAGCAATTTCTTCTGTCAGTATGCCCCCACCTGAACCAACTTCAAGAGCAGATCTCCCCTTCGGATCTATACCAAGCTTCTTAATGAGATTACTTGAATAACCTACTCTCCAGGGATTAATTGAAGTTTTTAATAGATGTAGAACAGTGTCTCCTTTCCACCAAATATCTCCTTCCGCATTATAGACATTATTGTTAATTCGTTTGTAGATCTCTGCATTTATTTTTTCCATTGTATATGAATTTGGTTACGAGATAGTTTCGAATAAAGATATTAAATAAATTTAATTTATTATTATTTGAAAACATAAACATTGGATATTCTTGCAAGACTATTTTATTGCAATGCAAACGAAATAGGAAGGATAAAATATACTTTCGCAGCCTGCGTATTTTGTTTGCTCGGTTTTCATGACGACATAACCTTTAATACTTACACTGCTTCTTCATTGCAGCCGCCAACATTATTTTATTTTTACTTACTTTCTTGTAAATAAAAAATGCTCCGTTTTTCGGAGCATTTTAAATCGTTATTACCTTAGCTTTTTATTTTCCACTCATCTCTATGCTTCCGCAAAGGATGGTCTTTAGATTTATTAAAGATCATTGCCCCATTTTCCCGGCCTGCTCTGCGTATCTTTTGTTCATCTTTAGGTAAACGCATTTCTTCCTGGCATTCAGCGCTGCAACAGCCTTCGTATTTAATAGCGCATTCTTCACATTGTATAAAAAGAAGGTGGCAGCCATCATTTTTGCAATTAGTATGTGTATCGCAAGGCTTGCCACAAATATGACATTGTGCTATTACATCCTCAGTGATACGCTCTCCAAGCCTGTCATCAAAAACAAAGTTTTTACCGATGAACTTTATTGGCAGATCTTGTTCTTTTGCTTTTCGTGTATATTCAATAATACCACCTTCAAGCTGAAAAACGTTTTTAAAACCATTATGTAACAAATAGGCGCTTGCTTTTTCACACCTGATCCCACCGGTGCAATACATAACGATATTTTTATCCCTCTTGTCGTTAAGCATCTCTACAGCCATAGGTAGTTGGTCGCGAAATGTATCCGATGGTACTTCTATTGCATTTTCAAAATGCCCGACTTCATATTCATAATGGTTCCGCATGTCCACGATGATAGTATCAGGGTTGGATGATAATTCATTGAACTCTGCAGCTTTCAGATGCACACCCATTTTGGATGAATCAAAGTCAGGATCATCGATGCCGTCTGCAACTATTTTTGAACGTACCTTTATCTTCAATACCCAAAAAGATTTCCCATCATCATCTACGGCAATATTTAGTCTTATCTCATTTAGTTGTGGGTCTGCAGAATATAAAGCGTCCTTAAAAGCTTCAAGGCTACCTTCAGACACACTTATTTGGCCATTAATACCTTCATGTGCTATATAGATACGCCCAAAAACGTTTAAGGCATTAAACCTTACATAAAGATCATCTCTGAATGCTTGTGGGTCACTTACGTGAAAATACTTGTAAAAGGAAACTGTCTTGCGCTGCTCCGTTTCTTCATAGAGACGCTTTTTCAGCTCCTCATTCGATACTCGGTTGTGTAACACTGGCATGGTGTACCTTCCTTTTTTATGAGGTTTGAAAAACTATTATTGCGCCGCAAAGATATGAAATTGCTATTTTGCGCTTGTTACATAGCTAATAATTATGAAAAATTTTAGACAATTAATATGGTTAGTGTTTTTCTCTTGCTCAATATCAAATGTGCAAGCGCAGCCAGCTCCCGTACAATTAAATGTATTATCCGGATTCTTTTTGAGTAACAAAGTAACATTGGATAAGGGATTGAATTGTATGGTGGTCACAAAACAAAAGGAATTTATGAAGCTATTCGGGATAGCTAAGACAGCAACCAACACCGTTACAATGCCCGCCTTTGATAAAGAACAGGTATTGGTATTAGCGATGCCTGAAACAAATAAAGAAACCACTATAAAATTTGACCATGCAACAAAGGCCGGTACTTTTATAGAAGTGTACTGCGAAGTGCAAAAGAAGAATGAACCGCTTACCTATACCACATTGCCGATTGCATTAGCAGCTATACCCAAATACAATGAGGTAAACACTATTAAATTTTACGAAGGGAGCAGTCTTGTAAATGAGGTAAAAGTAAAACACTAACCTACAACCATCTTAGCGGATTTCTTCTGCTCATCAACACATATCTTTTCAGATTCATCCAGAAAGCCAGGATCATATAAATAATGATGGGCGACCCCATAGTAAGAAAGGAAATATAAATAAACCACAGGCGGATACGTGAGGTAGCAACGCCGAGCTTTTCACCTATGGCAGAGCATACACCAAAGGCCTTCCACTCAATGAAGTCTTTAAATCTGTATAGTTTATTATGAGTTGTATTCACAGAGCAAAAATAATGAATTACAGGTACTTATCAAATATAGAAGCCATTAGCGAAGTGTTAATAAAATAGCCTGTTTGTGAAAACAAACAGGCTATTTTATCTAAATAAATCCTATGTTTTAAGAATGTTGCGCTTTTTCAGCGGCAAATTCCTGGCGTATTACATTCAATGCGCCCCCGGCTTTGAACCATTCTATTTGCTGATTATTATAAGTATGGTTCAGTTTTATTTCATCGTTATTGCCATCTTTATGATGCAATACCATAGTTAGCTGTTCTCCAGGTACAAAATGTGTTAACCCTACTATATCTATCCTGTCATCTTCCTGCACTTTATCATAGTCAGTTTTGTCAACAAAGGTCAATGCAAGCATTCCTTGTTTTTTTAGGTTGGTTTCGTGTATGCGTGCAAAACTTTTTACAACTATGGCGCGTACACCAAGGTGGCGTGGTTCCATTGCTGCATGTTCGCGTGAGCTTCCTTCGCCATAGTTTTCGTCACCTACCACCACGCTTCCGATATTTGCTGCTTTATATACACGTTGCACTTGTGGCACTTCGCCATATTCTCCTGTTAATTCATTCCTCACTTTATTTGTTTCCATGTTAAAGGCATTGATGGCTCCGATCAACATGTTATTGGATATATTATCAAGATGACCACGGTATTTCAGCCAGGGGCCTGCCATAGAAATATGGTCTGTTGTACATTTGCCAAACGCTTTTATTAGTAGCACCATATTTGTAAGGTCTGTTCCTTCCCATGCTGCAAAAGGCCTCAGAAGTTCAAGCCTGTCACTATGTGGATTTACCATTACCTGCACTTTGCTGCCATCTACCGCAGGGGCTACATATCCCGCATCTTTTACTGAGAAACCTTTTGGAGGCAATTCAAAGCCTTTGGGTTCGTCCAGCATCACTTCCTCGCCTTTGTCATTTTTCAGTTTGTCTTTGAGTGGATTAAAGCTCAGTTTGCCCGAAAGTGCTATAGCGGTCACTATTTCAGGAGAAGCAACGAATGCGTGTGTACTTGCATAACCATCATTACGTTTTGCGAAGTTGCGGTTAAACGAGGTGACGATTGTATTTTTGCGGGTTGGGTCATCCATATGGCGTGCCCATTGGCCTATGCAAGGTCCGCAGGCATTAGCCAATACGATACCACCCATTTTGTCGAATGTTTCCAGCATACCATCCCTGTCCACTGTATAGCGTACCATTTCAGAACCTGGTGTGATGGTAAATTCACTTTTTGCTTTCAATCCCTTTGCAAGCGCATTTTTTGCAATAGATGCAGAGCGGGATATATCTTCATAAGAAGAGTTGGTACATGAGCCTATCAATGCCACTTCCACATCTTCGGGCCATCCGTGTTCTTTTAATGCTGCACCCATCTGGCTGATTGGTGTTGCAAGATCTGGTGTGAAAGGACCGTTTATATGTGGTTCCAGGTCATCCAGGTTTATTTCTATCAGTTGGTCATAAAATACTTCCGGATTACCGTACACTTCCTTATCAGAGCGCAATGAATCCTTTATACCATCAGCAAGTATTGCAATTTCTTCTCGGTTTGTAGCTTTCAGATAATCAGCCATCTTTTCATCGTATGCAAACAGAGAGCATGTTGCTCCTATTTCGGCACCCATGTTACAGATTGTTCCTTTTCCCGTACAGCTAAGGCTTTCTGCCCCTTCACCAAAATATTCAACAATAGCGCCTGTACCGCCTTTTACAGTCAGGATACCGGCCACTTTCAGGATAATATCTTTTGGAGATGCCCAGCCATTTAGTTTTCCTATCAGCTTTACGCCTATTAGTTTTGGCATTTTCAATTCCCACGGTAGTCCTGCCATTACATCTACAGCATCTGCACCGCCTACACCAATAGCTATCATACCAAGGCCTCCTGCATTAGGTGTGTGGCTATCAGTACCGATCATCATGCCTCCCGGGAATGCATAATTTTCAAGCACTACCTGGTGAATAATACCAGCGCCTGGTCTCCAGAAACCGATACCATATTTATTGGAAATAGAAGAAAGGAAATCGTAAACCTCTTTATTTACGTCTATCGCAGTTGCCAGATCTTCTGCTGCGCCAACTTTTGCTTGTATCAGGTGATCACAGTGCACTGTGCTTGGTACAGCTACTTTTTCACGTCCGCAGGTCATAAATTGCAGTAATGCCATCTGTGCTGTTGCATCCTGCATTGCTACGCGGTCGGGAGAGAAGTTCACATAATCCTTACCACGCTCATATGCTCTGCTGGCGGTATCGAATGTATGCGCGAATAGTATTTTTTCTGCTTGTGTAAGGGGACGACCCAATAATTTACGGGCGGTTTCTATTTTTTCAGGAAGTTGTTCGTAAACTTTTTGAATGAGATCAAGATCAAATGCCATTGCTGGAAGATTAAAAAGTTATAAAGACGCTGCAAAATTATTCAAAACAACACAGAAATTAAAATTAACATGAAACCAGTACTCATAAATAGACAAATGTTTGTAGCAATAGCAATTAAGTATATCATATATTAAAAAATATCCCCACTTTAAATGTCTTTATCGGGAATAATAGGTTAAGTTGAGATCTTATCTGTACTATTAACATACAGGAAACGTCAGGTTTCTTAGTCTTTTGGGAAATTTGTTTGCCTACGCAATTATTGCCATCATGAAATGAGATTACGATATCACATATTGTCATTGTTTTTGTTGGTGATTTCAATTAGCACTTTCGCTCAGGAAAAAAATGTTTCAACTTCCCAGGTTTCAAAACCTTTGTTGCATCAAACGGATAATACGGGCATATGGTTCCCTTTGGAAAAAGATGTTGTTCTTAATTATTATAGTTATATCATAAACCTTAATGATGAAAGAGTTCATAGAATGTATGCTCCTTTGTTTGCTAAATATCATTTGGAATTTTCGGGTTACGTTTGGGAGCGGGTTTTAAACCAGATAATGCAAGCTGCAGATAAAGAGTTGCTTGAAAATGTTTTTATAAGAAGTGAACCCAATATGGTTGGTTTTATAATCACCAAATACAAGTTAGTACCAAGGCTTCCATCTTTCCTTGCTCCAATATTATCAGACACTAAAACATTCGAAGAGTATTTAAAAATATCCTACGATACTCGCGTAAAAAAATACTAATAAAAAAGGCTGCTTTTTTAAAGCAGCCTTTTGTGTGTAATTAATTCTAAATTATGGGAAGATACCAAGCTCTTCGTATGCTACCCCTACTTTATTGATAGCAACAATAAAGGCTGCAGTACGCATATCTGAAATTTTAGAGCTTAATAATACTTCACGAATTTCATGATAAGAACCTATCATCGTGTCTTCAAGTCCTGAATAAACAAGGTCAACTTCATCCGGACCGTGCAGTATTTGCTTACGTTCTATCTCAGTTACTTTTTTGCCTGTCAGGCTTTCTACTGTTTGTAATATAGAGCCATTTTGGTTTTCGCTAAAGCGTTTGTCCATACGGCCAAAGCGAACGTGGCTTAGATTTTTAAGCCATTCAAAATAAGATACTGTAACACCACCTGCGTTCAGGTACATATCCGGTACTACTATTACACCTTTTTTGTTGAGGATTTCATCAGCTTCCGGTGTAAGAGGGCCGTTAGCGCCTTCTCCTATTATTTTAGCTTTTATTCTTGCAGCATTTGAACCGTTGATAACATTTTCCAGGGCTGCAGGAACAAGGATGTCGCATTCCATTTCCAGTGTTTCAGAGCTGTTTTTTATATCTGTGGCTCCGGCAAAACCAAGTATAGAACCTGTAGATTTACGATGTTCAACTACATTTTCCAGTTCCAGGCCTTTTTCATTGTAGATACCGCCCTCATATTCAGCAAGCCCAACTAAAATTGCTCCGTTTTCAGAAAAGAATTTAGCTACATGATAACCCACATTGCCTAATCCCTGTACGATAACCTTTTTCCCTTCAATGCCTGTGCTGAGGCCAAGCCTTTTCATGTCTTCTACAACATTGCATACTTCACGAACGCCATAGAATATACCTAAACCGGTAGCTTCCGTACGGCCACGTACACCACCTTGGCTAACAGGTTTACCTGTTACACAACCTAATGCATCTACTTCACCTGGTTTCAGTGAAGCATAAGTATCAGCTATCCAGCTCATTTCGCGTGCGCCTGTACCATAGTCAGGAGCAGGAACGTCGATGCCTGGGCCTATAAAATTCTTTTTAACTAATTCAGATGCATAACGACGGGTGATTTTTTCTAATTCAAAAGTTGTATAATTCTTCGGATTAATTTTAATACCACCTTTTGCTCCGCCAAATGGCACATTTACAATCGCACATTTGTAGGTCATCAGCGAAGCCAGCGCCATTACTTCGTCCTGGTTCACATCCATGCTATATCTTATGCCGCCTTTACAAGGAAGTTTGTGATGCGAGTGTTGTACACGATATGCCTCTATTACTTCTATTTTATCTCCTATGCGAACAGGAAATTTCATTTGATACACAGAGTTGCAGGCCTTTATCTGTTCCAGGATGCCTTTTTCAAATCGGGTGTACAAGGCTGCTTTATCGAAGTTGCGTTCTACTCCCTGAAAAAAGCTATAATGAGCTTTTGCAGGTGTAGTTGTTGCTGTTTCTGCCATACAGTTTTTTAGTTAAATGAATAAATTATAATGATTTAAGTTTTCTCAATTGATTATTTTTTCTCAAGTTTTGTGATCCTGCGGTCTATTCTCACCAGGAATACAATAATTCCCGCAAAGATAGTGGCTAATACTAAAACGACAACGTATATTTTGCCATTAGAGCGCATTGTATCTGCCATTTCAGGCTGCGTAGATTGGGCACTTGCAATTAATGTAGTAAGCATTAATAGCAAAATAGAGAGAGCAGACTTTTTAGCCATCATCATCAATGTTTTGCAAAATCTCATTAATAAGAATTTTCTTCTTTGTGTTGTATTAATTTCAGTCTTATCCTTAGTGTAGTAATCCAGACGCCCAATAAAAACCATCCTATCACAGCAGGGTAGAACACCATGCGCATCATACTGTCGAGATCATATTTATTAAAGCCGGGATTGCCACCATTGCCTGGGTGCAGTGAATCTACCATACGGGGTATTACCCATATTAAAGGTATGCTGAGCGCAAACGCAAATACATTATATACCGCACTTATCTTAGCTCTCTTTTCTTCGTCTTTTATGCCATTACGTAATATCAGGTAAGCGAAATAAGTAAGCATGCTCAGAGCAGTGCACAATTGTTTAGGATCATTGCTCCATGCTGCTCCCCACGTATATTTTGCCCATTCCATACCGGTAAGCATTCCTAATATGCTGAACACGATGCCAACCACTGTTAATTCTGCTGCAAAAATATCATCTTCAGGCTTGCCACTCCGTAGATACTTAAGAGAGTAGATAAAAGATCCAGCAAACAATAACATCATGGTAAACCACATCGGTACATGGAAATACAGGTTGCGTATCGTTTCATTAATGATGAACTGCCTGGGAACCGGCATCAAAAAACCGCCTATTACTGTATATGCCAGAAAAATAATACAGACTACTTTCCACCACGACCGGCGCATAAATATTTCAGAATCAATTTTTGCAAAGGTAATTGTTTAAACCACATTTTATAAAATCAAGAATAATCAAACAATTTACCCATTATCAAATAATAAATACAAGCATGGAATAATGCAAAAACACAAAGCATTGTCGAATTGTCAAATTGCTTCATTGTCGAATTGAAAACTACTCCTGCCAGAGAAAAGGGAATAAGATCACTCCTAATATTACCACCATAATATCTAATGATAATAATATCAGCGCCATATTCCACCACCCTTGCTGATAAACAGGTGAGATGGCCTTAATGGCAAGATTACTCAATATCATTAGTATAGGGGTTACCAAAGGGAACCCTAAAATAGCCATGAGAGCAGAATTCTGTTGTGCTCGCGCAGCTATAGCAGATAAAAAAGTAAATACAACGGATAGACTAAGACTTCCTAATGCGGCAATCACTACAAACAATGTAGTTTGTATCAATGGGTCTCCCAGCAATATTTCAAACAAAATCAGACTTACTAAACTCATAGCCAGCATCAGCACTACGCTGTATATCATTTTGGCCAGCAGAAAGGTTGAGGGCCTTACTATTGTATAGTAATACCGGAACCTGTTATGAGACTCCTGCAAAAAACTTTTTGCAACTGAATTTACTGAAACGAACAATTGCGTTAGCCAGAATAATGCATTCCATATTTTTGCCTCTGGCTGGCCGCTCATCATATATACCACAAATACAGTTGCGCCTACATATAATAGCACTCCGAATAGAGTATGCTTTTGCCTCCATTCTATTAGTAGATCCTTGCGAACAAGCGATAGTAGTTGACTAGAAGCCATCCTGCGCCAAAGGTAACAATATGGAAGAAATATTTTTTCGAAACAGAGTTTGCAATTTTATCAATCTGCTTTATCTTTGCACTCCCAAAGTTCTTAACACATGCGGAAGTAGCTCAGTTGGTAGAGCATCACCTTGCCAAGGTGAGGGTCGCGGGTTCGAGTCTCGTCTTCCGCTCAGATTGATTCCAGGCCTTTTATGGTTTGGAATTTTTTGTTTACACACTATGCCCTGGTGGCGGAATTGGTAGACGCGCAGGACTTAAAATCCTGTTTGCCGTAAGGCGAGTACGGGTTCAATTCCCGTCTGGGGCACACACTTCAACGGTTTTATCAGCCGATAGGACTTTAAGATCCTTGAGAGATTACCAATAAAGGTTACGTAACAGTAACCTTTATTTATGTAATCTAAATGATTTTTTAAGATCGTTAATAATACTCAAATATAAAAAGAGCCGGACTTGTTCTTAGTATCTGGTAAAATAAATTATAATTAATTCTCTTCTTTTTTATATCTGTGTCTTAAACAGTTCAGGCAGTAATTACTTATGAAAATAGTAGGTCCGGGTCTCTATGTCGGTAGCCGTACTTGCCACAATGAACTTCAGCACCAGGTTGGTAGAAGTCTGGGACTGAATAGTAAAGTTCCAGGTGTAAACTATAAGATCTCCGGTAGTGTTGTCAATACTCCAGTAAGTAGAACTAACTACAGAAGTGAGTACTACTCCACCTGTAGGTATAATAATTCCACAACCATCCTGACAATAAAAGTGACCATCTCCTACCGAACTGTCTGAGAAGGTGACATAGGGGGTAGTTGTAAAAACACTGTAGGTTTTGGTAGCTTCTGTATCTATCACTCCACTATGCTCTAATGTGTCAGCTAACTCTGATAAATACCAGGTACCCGATACCTGTTTTTCAGAAGAAGACAGGGTTGAAGAAGAGGTTCCCGGGGATGGACTATCCTTTTTGGAACAGGAGTAGATACCCAAGGAGAAGATAAGTAGTATAAGTAGTTTTTTCATGTCTGTAAATATAGTATCTAAAATTTGACCCAGAATTAATAAAAATTTTATTAATTATTCTATGGCTATAGGGTCTCCTTCTACCTACCTTTTCCACAATTATATCTTCTTGAATGTTTCTTTTATTTTATGTTGGTGGCTTATGTGCATGACTTAGGATTACTCTCAAGGACTTAAAATCCTGTTTGCCGTAAGGCGAGTACGGGTTCAATTCCCGTCTGGGGCACACTAAAAGCCGCGTTCAACGCGGCTTTTTCGATTATAATAACTATGCTTAACTCTTTATATGTATATAAAAAAACACCCGCATTTGCGGGTGTTTTTTTATTGAAGGTCTTCCTAATTATGTAATACCTCAAACAGTTTGTTGAAATTCCCCTGCGAGGTATTGGCTTTAAGAATATAGAATCCCGGAGGAAAATTGCTGATATCAATACGAACATTGCTTGTGCCCACAGTCTCACTACTATATATAGTTGCTCCAACACTATTTACAATCGAAAAATTCTTAAAGGTTACATTATTCTCTGCACTGATTGTAATTGAAGTGTTAGCTGGGTTTGGATATATCTTTATGTGTTCATCCGGTTGATTAATATTAGCTACTGCTGTAGGCACCCCCCATCTGATGGTGTCAGTACCGCAATTATTATAAAGGATCACTGTCACATGATAAGGGGAATTGTCAGCGTAAGTATGCATTGGCGCATCCATTGTAGACGTATCTCCGTCGCCAAATTCCCATAAATAGGAAACTATGTTCTGTGGATCTGCAAGACTGAAAAAATAGGTACTTCCGCTATGGTCGTAATTAACGCCGGTAGCAGAAGGCAATGGTTGCACGTCAAGGGTAACACTGCTTGATGCAGAACAATATTTGGTAACAGTAACACTATAAGTGCCGGAACTGTCAATATGTATTTTTTCTGTAGTTGCGCCGGTACTCCATAAATACGATGCACCTGGGTTACCTGCATCCAGGATCAGGGAAGGAGATGCACAAACGGTACCGCCTGTGCCCAAATCCACAATAGGGGTTGCGCCAATAGCTGCATTCACTTTGATGCGGCTACTTGGGCAGCCTGTGGAAATATACTCGGATAATATATAGAAAGTAGTGTCTGATGTAATGCTTGGAATGGTAAGCGAGTCACCCGTGAATATAATTGAATTGCCGGTATCCGAAGCATACCAATTATAGTTAATGCCACTGCTTGCCGGTATTAAGATGGTTGCATTATTACCTGCACAAACGGTGTCAGAAGCCGCTACCGGTGGTGCGGGTACAGCGTTCAGGTGGAATGTAGTGAAAGTAGTATCATTGCCATGGTTGCTGTCCGAAGCTAATACCGTATACACTTTCAGTATATAGTTGCCTCCTAATGGAGGAGCAATTGTGCCTAACGATACGGTATCATACGTAAGAGGAAGCACAGGGGCATATTGTTCTATATATGTCGAACCGCTTGATGGTCCGCTATAGGTTGCATATACTCTGAAGTTAGAGTCGGCATTGCCGCCCATATTATAGATAATAGCTGTAACGCCAATGTTTGAGTTGGCGCAAGTCGTGGTGTCTTTGGCAGGGTGTAGCACTACAATAGCGGAAAGATCATGCCCTAATGCTGGCTGGATATTTATTATATAATCTTCAGTTTCGCCTCTTGAAAGGTCGCTACAAGGATTGAAAGAGTTTACAGAACTGCTATAATTTCGTATACGCAATCCGGTAAGGCCTATTAGTGCTGATGTTGGTACGGTAAATCTTACCATGCCATTCGACGCTGAAGTGGTATTGAGGCTTTGAAATTCTCCCGCATCAAAGGTGCCGCTATGATCATAATCTATCCACATACCTCCATACCCTAAGTCTTTCGAATAATTCACATACATAGTATATACGCCACCCTGGGTCAGCGTTGCAGTAGTGTTCAGTGTATCCGGATATTTAGCATAGTAGTTAGGCAGTGTATCATGTGTAGCATTTTTTAAGGTGGTGCCTTCGATAGTCACACTATCAATAGTCAGATCTGAGCTACCTCCCAGGTTTGTATTATTTACAATCTTTGAACAGTAGCATTGGTAATATGGATCAACAGCTACATTGAATACATAGCTGGTATCTGCGCATGATGCGCTTGTACCGCATGCACGGCAAGTAGCATATACTCTGAAATCAGTACCTGTTGTAATTGTGGTAGTTGTGGCTGCAATAGTATCATTGGTCATATCTGTCCATGTAGTAGATCCTGTAGGTCTGCTTTGCCATTGCACGGCCATGCCTCCGAATTGCAACAGAGATGTGTCTTGTAGTGAGAATTTTGTATTCGGACACATGTGGGATGGCCCCGTTATATAACCGGCGGTTGGTTTGCCCGAACAAGGGGTTAGTGCCACAATATCCACCGTATAGTCAGCAGTTAGACCACTATAATATTCATCCCATGAGTCTGAGCTTAGACAGGGATCGAAAGCTGGGGAAGGAAATGTTGTGGAAGGAGAAATATAATACCACACATTCCTCACACGCATGCGATGCAAACCCGGAACTGCTGTCAATGGAATATTAATGGTGCTTGATGCCGAACTGATGCTTGTACTGGTAACACCTGAGGATGGGAATACACCTGTAACTTTTTCTGTAGCAGTGTCAAAAACGCCATCGTCATTAAAATCTATCCATATCTGGTTGTCAGTATAGTTAGAACTGACCGCATAGCTTATAGTGCAAGGATAAGAGCCTCCTTGTTGCATATACACCGCACTTACTGCAGTTGTTCTATCAACATAAGTGGATGAGCTCAATGCGTCATTGATAGTCGACCCGGCATAACCTGTCAGTGAGAAATTATCCATTTCTCCTGTTGTGGCGGTAGTGAAGTAAGAAGGTGTGCAGTAAGTTTGTGCTTCAACATTCCACGTCGATAAAAGAACAGAAAAAAACAAAAAGCATGAGAGCGATAGGGCTTTTTTAGTTGAAAAAATTGATGAACAAAATACACGTGACTTCATATAGGTTTGTTTGTGATAGTGGCAAATTACATAATTGATAAGGGCTTCACAAAAATAAAAAATCATCAAATATGGTCTCGCATCCATGAGCATAATGATTTATTTATTATTGGTTAATAATGATGATGTTTTTTATAACAAATTGTTCATTAATATGTGTATATGATTTTTTTTGGTAACTATACCCACTTACACGCATGAGGCAATATTAGGTATCTTTGGGTAATGAAAATCATAAATATCAATAATATCTCACCAGACGCGGTGAATAATGAAATCATTAATCAATTAAAAAATGAAATAGAGGAATCTATTTCAAACAGTGATAATGATGAAGTATTTGATAAAATAGAAGATATAAAAGAAAGTACAAACGAAGCCGTTAATCTTTCTTTTTAGCAGGCGCACTCTTATCATTGGCATTCTTAGTAGCAGCCTGCATTATCTCTAAGAAAGTGCCTTTAACGGCAAGTTTCTCATCATATTTGCCCCTTTTCTTTCCAGTATTCTTTTTTGCAGCTTTTGCCATATTTGTCGGCTTTATAACTATCCAAAGTTAAACTATATTTACCGCATGTAAAATAGTGTATTAACATAGTTAGCGTTAGCTATTTCTTGTAACGGAAACTTGGCAGTTTAAAACTTACTCAAGAAAAGCTATATGGCTTCACGTAAAAGGCGTGGGCTTATAGTCTATTGAGTAAGGGTATTGCCAAGTACCTCGTTACGGTAGCTATGAGTACCACGCTGATTTTTTATAACTATAGCCGTTCTGGTACTACGGTTTACATCAATCTTAATATGGATTATAAAACAATTAAAGTACCCTCGACCAATAACATAAGGCGAATGGGAAGAATTATTGACTTATTGCTAATGGCAATATTTACTTGGTTTATTTACTTAGCAATTTCAGATAGAGACACTAAAATGGCAATCGGAAATTTATTAGGAATATCTATCTCCCACACAAGGCTTATATTTTTATCTATTGATTTAACAATTATAATTTACATATTACTTTACCGGCCATTGCTGGATAGTATAGCGGGAGGAACAATTGGAAAATTTAGCACTAATCAATCTATTGTAGATAGGAAATCCAGAGAAAATATTTCTATAGCAAATTCATATAAACGTATTTTATTTGTTGCTTGGCCTTTGTTGGTTTTTGTAATCATTAACATCTTAATAATGAAGGGAGTGATTTCAAATGATATGGGAAATGTTGATGATGACGTTGATGATGAGGCTAATGGGATGTCTTCTGCCTTCTTTATATTATTTGTAGTTTTTGTACTTCAACTATTTATCTATTTAGGATGCTTTGTTCATTCCAAGAAAGGTCAATCATATCATGATAAAGTTGCTGATGCAATATTAGTACATGAAATAACCTATGAAGAAACAATTGATGAAATGATTTATGAAGCTCCTCAGTCATTTTTTATAATGCTTTTGAAGTTTATCAAAGGAGGAAACAAAATATGAAATACTATCTATTATCAATCTTATTTGTATTACTTGTTTCTTGTAACAGAGATAAGGTCTATGTATGCGTAAGCCCTACTGCTCACGCATACCACCAAAGCAGATTTTGTAAAGGGCTACGCCGTTGCACTCACGATATAGAATCAGAAACAAAAGAAGAAGCTGAAAGCCAGGGACGAACCCCTTGTCATTTTTGTTGTAGGTAACGATGAAACACAATAATGTACTTAATTGTTATCACTTCTGATAATAAAACATTGTTTTTCCATTAGAAAAAAGGTGCTACCTAAACGGAGCACCTTTTTTTAAAATTTGACTTTTCGATTAAAGCTACTAATAGTTTTGTAGCAAAATGCTTATATAAGTATGGAACTTTTACATGAAAAGAAATTTCCTCCTACCAAACTTATAAGATGGAGCGCAGAAATATTTTTATGTCTTTCAACAAATAATATCGTAATGAGCCATTATGATATTGCTGAAATTGTATGTAAGAAATATAATGCTGAAGAATATATTTCGCATGTAAGAAATACAATAGGTCTAATACTACAAAAACTACATAGAGATAAGAGATTAGGATCTCTCCATATAGAAAATAAGAACGCAGCATATTATCAGTTGCCAATATTTTTTGAAGATGGATTGAAAACATTAAAACAGGAACACCGGAACTTGTTACCTGCTGGAGCACGAATGAGAGTTTATATATAAAAGTGAGAATAAAAAAGTGGGGTATAAAGAAATAACAGTAAATCTTCCAATATATTTTTGAACAATATTATTCACTGTAAAAAACAAAACGAATGGATAGATAAAAGTGCTTCAAATAAAAAGACCATTTGTTCGAGCAAATGGTCAGTTACTTTTTGCGCTTGTAGTTCAAACGATAGAACAGTTCCCTACTAAGGTCCAGATTTCGGTTCGATCCCGAACAGGCGCACTATTTTGTAAAAGTAGAAAAATTATAAATACAAATAACCTTTTTTAACAAAAAAAGTTATGTATAATTAGCACAAATTACACGCAAATTTTGTATCTTTGTATAAGCATTAAATACCTACTAAAATGAACTTTGACTTCAAGACTATTCAGGAATTCAATGATTTCTTTAAGGACGAAAAAACCTGTTATGAATTTCTGGAGCAGCAACGCTGGAACGGCAAACCTATTTGTCCTCATTGTGGTACCGCAAAAGAACCTTATAAGGTAAAGCCTCGTGGCGTATTTAAGGATATTCCTTCTTATCGTTGTTCTGAACGTTCCTGTGATTTGCCTTTTACAGTGCGTACAGGTAGTATTTTTGAAGGCAGCAAGATCGAACTGCGTAAGTGGTTTCAAGCTGCCTATGAAATAACAACAAGTAAGAAGGGCATTAGCTCTATGGAATTAGCAACACGTATCGGAGTAAGTCAAAAGACTGGATGGCTGATGAATCATAAGATACGTACTATGTTGCAGGACACAGCACCAGACTTATTAGGTGAATCAGGCAACCATGTGCAGGCCGATGAAACATACGTGGGAGGAAAGAATAGAAATAGGCATAAAGACAAAAGAGTAGAAGGATCACAAGGTAGGAGCGCAGCAGATAAAACGCCAGTAGTAGGATTAATTGAAAAGGGTGGCCGTGTAATGACATTCGTAACACAGGATACAAATGCTGAAACGTTAACTCAAATCATAGACAATAATGTATGTGCCGGAGCAACTATAGTTACGGACGCTTACCGATCTTATTCTACAATTGGGAATGCTTATGAACATATCACAGTAAAACATGAGAATGGTGGCTATATAGTAGAAAAGAATGGCACAAAATTTCATACGCAGAATATCGAAAACTTTTGGAGCCAACTTAAAAGAGGCTATGTTGGTATTTACCATTACATGTCTCCTCAACATCTTCACCGCTATTGTAATGAATTTGCAACACGATATAATCTTAGGGAAGTAACCAATATTGAAAGGTTTTTGCACGTAGTAAGAAATGCAGATATTCCCAAAATAACTTATAGACAACTAACTCCTAATATTCCAAAGTTTATAAAAAAGCCTCATGATTAAAATAAAAGGTTGCTTCCATCTCAGTTTGATTTTTAGAGTTGATTTATATTCCATTCATATATCCACGTGTCTTGAGCTTTTCCTAATAAGTTGCGACTTTTCCAAAAATCGAATAATTGTTCTCCAATATTATACATATCAATACTATCTGCCCAAAATTCGCAGCTAAAAGGAGTATTTTCTGGAAGAATATTACCGCTTGGTGCCACTTGGGGAACTATAATTACAGTGAACTTATATCTTTTCATAAGAACAAGTTAATAAAAAAGCTATTTATGAAACAGCCTTTAAATATATTTGTATGCGTGTAAGTGGGTATAGTTACCTTTTTTTTAGTTACATTTTTATACTCTTGCTATTATACATTATGAATATGTTACAGAATTTCTTAAAAGATTACCAACTTTATAATAAAATCCAGAGTCATGCCCGACAAAAAAAATTGCAAACATATCGACGATATTAAGGAAATTAAGCAGCCTAAGTCATATGAATGCGTTGAATGCATTAAAATAGGAAGTGATTGGGTGCATCTCCGTACTTGTCAAACATGTGGTGTCACACTTTGTTGTGATGAATCGCCGCATAAGCACATGACTAAGCACTTTCACAAAACCGGTCATCCGGTTATAATTTCAGCAGAACCTGGAGAAAAATGGTTATGGTGTTATGATGATGAACTATTCGTGGAGTATACTTGATTTACTTATAAGCTTACTACTGCCTAACTCATTCTGTTATTGATTTTGCCTCAAGGATGCCATACGTACCATAATCATATTGATACACGATTAAGTTCCTTTTTTTTAAATCATTTAACACAGCACTGTATCCGTCTGCATTACCATTTGTTGAAAACAGCAATAAATAATTGCCACGTTGGCCCTTTTGTTTAAGAGTTTCATAATATTGCTGCGGACTCAAATTCCAGCCTATTGGCTCCCGGTTATGATTTTTTACATAGCCTGTCTGTTCATAATATTCATACAAAGTATAGGGTGTAGTTATGTACAGTTTAAAGCCAGGTTTTTGATTGATAACATCCAACACGGGTTTCACCGTTCTGTCTATCCTGGGAATGCGCTGAAAAGATTGTTCAGTATAAAAGTAGCAACAACAAATTACCAGTAGTACTGCAATAGACGGATGTACATTTTTGCTGATCGCCTTAGCTATAAGACTTGTGCCAAGTGCTATCAAAATAATAATACTGGGCAGCAGGTATAATATGAATCTATAATAAAATGGGTATAGTTTCATCATTGATAGCAAAAAGTGTATTACTATGGGAGCCACAGTAAAAAGAAGCACTGTCCCCTTCTTTTAGTAAATAAGATATACCAATGCGGTAACTATTATGATCAGTAACAGGTAAGAGAATCCATAATTCTTATTTATAAACAATAGCTCATCAAAAAAAGTCTCTTGTATTGTTTTAAGGATAAAGGCGGCAAATTCTTTGCTGAATATATTTATTGGTGGGAATGTAAATGCCCACTCTTTTTTCATTCCTTCAGCATAAGGATGCCTGAATATAAAAAGAAAGTAATTGGACAGGAATACTATCCCCCAGGAACATAAAACCAGAAGATAGCGCACCTTTGTTTTCACCTCCAGGATACCTTCTTCTGTCTTACTCAGAAAAACTTTTAGATTGTCTTTTGTAATATAAATGACTGCACACGCCAGTACAACAGTTGCCGCATTCGAATAAAGTATTGCCAGTACGCCTGCAATGCCCAATAGCTTATACCTGTTCTTTTCAATGAATGGAAAGCTTGAAACGGCAAGATAGAATATCCATATATACACGCAAACATCTACCGTGTAAGGTTTTAATTCCGACGAATAATAAATAAATGATGTATTAACTGCGAATATGAAAAACGCGATCAATGCGGCAAGCTTATCCTTAGTAAGATCTAGTACTAAAAAGTAAAAGATGGGAAATGTACAGATAGAAACGAGAAAAGGGAATGCCCGCAATGCTATCGCACTAAATCCAAAAATTTTGGAAAAAGTCTCCACAGAAAATAGGAAGAAAATTGGAGCAGATTGAAAATTTTCTAAGGGTTTCGTCAGGTCTCTATATCCCAAATGCATAAAATTCAGTGCGAGATGCGCTTCATCCTCCCACAAGTTTCTGCCGGAAAAATATTGGTAAAACCGTATAAAAAGCCCAAGAAGCAGAACAGTTATAAGGGCAATAGAGACAAATTTTTTTCCGAAAGGGTTCTTCATAGTTATGCGAACAAAGATCGTTAAAACTATAGAATAAACAACATATGGGAAGCTTTTCCCCGAAAGGTAGAACCTACGATTATTATACACTGGTTATTGTAAGAAGTAAAAAACTATAAGCAAGTACAACCTTGGTTCGCGGTGTGTAAAGTATTTTTAAATATGGCATAGTTTTGTTGAAAGTATAAATTTCATAATAAATCACATTAATCATGGAATCAAAGAATCTTATTGCAAAAGCTAAAACAAGTATCAATGTTGCATCTGGTAAAGTATGGGATGCATTAACTAATCCTGATGCAGTAAAAAAATACATGTTTGGTACTACTATCAGTTCAGAATGGAAGAAAGGAAGTCCCATTACATGGAAAGGTGAATGGAATGGGAAACCCTATGAAGATAAGGGAGTAATTCTCGATATAAAACCGGGAAAAATGATACAATACAGTCATTTTAGCCCTCTCTCTGGCCAGCCGGATATTCCTGAAAATTATCATACTGTAACAGTTGAGCTAACTCCGGAAGAAAACAAAACTCAGATTAATTTGTCTCAGGATAATAATCCTAATGAGCAGGCACGGGAGCATTCTGAAAAGAATTGGGAAATGATGTTGCAGTCTCTCAAAAAGTTCCTGGAAGAAAATCCTAAAGAAGAATAAATATTTCTATCCATTATTCTTCATTCTTTCTTGTATCTCTTCAAATGAGAACTCTTTGGTTATTTCGCCATTTTCAAAAACAGTTTGTAAACAATCATAGTTTTCTTTTGAGCCATCATATTTGATTGTCTCAAAGCCTGCTTCTGTGTGTATCAATTGTAGTTTCCCTGCTTTCGATTGTTTAAACGAAGGTTCTATTTCGCCTTTTGCATTCATTTCTACAGGTTTCTTTTTTACATGTACTTCCTGCCCGTTTATCTCTGCATAAGAACATTTCAATGCAAATTTTTGAGTGTCCCTATCCACTTTCTGTAATAAGGCGCCACCCATGCCTAGCATTATATTTTCAGCAGATATACCATTTAGTTTTAAGCATTGGTAGATGTGAAGTATCGACTCATAATTTACTCCATCTGCTTGTATCACTCTAATTTGTTCAGGCAATACTCTGTATCCTTTTTCATTGATAACATAACCAAATTTGTCAAACAAAATATCAAATACATTTAATAAGGTCATAGCCGGATCTCCTGAATCCGGGCGTATCACCAGCATGCCATCACGGTGTAATATTTCGTCTTTCAATTCCGTTCCCCAATACTCTGCGCAGGCTCTGAATATATTAAATGAATCTGAAACACACGATATGGTCCCCGTAGGATATATTTTCAAAAAATGTCTGAACATTTCCAATTCTCCTGCTTCCCCTTTCATTGTCATCACGGAATGTTCTGTTGCCGGGACTGACCTGCCCGTTATTTTTTGTGCATTGTAATATTCTTTGGCATAAGCCGATGCTATCACGGTGTCACTGCTTCTGAAATTCAATAGATGTGCCATACCGCCTATCCCGGCACTTTCCACTGAGCTTGCACCTCTGAATCCAAAATCATTAAGTACAAATGGAATGTTGGATGCACTCGTTTCGTTTGCAGTTTCGTTGTAGTAAAGTTCTATTACTTCTTTTATTTTATAAGATAGCGTAGCTACTGTTGTAGGATACCATACGTGCATTAGTGTAGTCTCAAGAAAATTAGTAAGCCAAAAGCATTTCGGGTCATTATTTTCAATCGTCATCAGCACATTATGCACTGGCACCTTTGTGCCTTCCGCAATGGCTTTTATAGTTACGGGAAGCCTTCCTCCATATTTATCTACTACATATTTAAAGTTGGCTGAGTCAAATACATCACTCTTGCCAAACATTTCATTAAGGTAATAAGACGCTTCTTCAATATTTTGTTTTGTAAAAACTATTCCCTGCATATACTTCTTTAAAATATACTGTAGGCCGAAGAAAACTGTTTCGTCAAACATGCCGCCACGGCTCTCTAAATAAGAGTAGACTTTAGCTGTCTCCGGTGGGTATAATTTATGATGTGAATACTTATAGGCGTCTGCAAGAAGAATAAGATTTGTGTCCATATTCCTGAATCTTCAGCAAATATGAGAATGATATAATAAGACAACTAATAGATGAGAATCATTGACAAAACACTAACAAACTTTTTTCAGATAAAAGAATTTACGCTGTGAAGCAATATTATATAATTGGATAATTCGAAAAGAGTACATATATCTTTTTGCTTCAGAAGCATTTGATCAAAGCCTCAATTCGACGCATACTTTATCTTATCTAAAGGTTATATCAGTATACCAGCTCGCTTTCACGGGTTTTTCGCTTCTCATGGCAGGTTTCCATGCAGGCATTGCTTTTACTAATCGCACTGCTTCTGCATCTAGGGATGGATATAATTTTCGTCCCACTGTTATATCACTTAGATTTCCTTCCTCATCTACGGTAAAATCTATTTCTACCGTGCCGGCAATTTTTTTATCCTTAGCATCAGAAGGATAACGCATATGTGTTTGAATATACTTGTTCTCATCCCCACGGAATCTTGGGAAAACATCTACATAACCTTTAGGAGGATCTGTATATGTAGTATCTAGTTTACCGTTAACATTAGTGATTTTGATAATGTAACTAGTTTGGGCACTTACAATTGATGACATTATTATTAAAAACGTTACAAATAAGGAAATTCGGGTTTTCATAAGAAAGATTTTTTATACTTTAAGTAATGAGATCAATTCTAGAGAATAACGGTATTGAGTTAAACCTTAGTATTTATAAATTCCTCATATTAATATATGTTTATTTTTACTATAATATCTTTCTTCACCTTTTGCTACAATTATTAGCATGTTTGTTATAAAAATGTTATAAAGGTCAATGTTGGCAAAAATATTATTTCCATGACAAAGGACTGACATCGTTATTACGTCTTACCTATATCTTTACAAACTTTTTTTAATTCCGGCCTAAAAATTTTATAGCAAGCAAGAAATGGTTAAACGGTTTTTTTCATTATTAATAGCCGCATCATGCGTAGTCAGCAGCAGCTATTCTCAGAAAGTGTGTGCCACAGATGAAGTATATCAGAAGCTAAAACAGCAACATCCTGAAATATCAGTTTACGAATCACAACTGGAACAAAGCATAAAGCTTGGAATGCAGAAGATCAATTTGAGCAAATTTGCAAGAATTGCAACTGCTTCCACCTTCGACGATTCTACATATTATGATATTCCAATAGTTATTCACATCATTCACGATTATGGTGCTGAAAATTTAAATGATACGGCTATTATAAATGCAGTAAATTATTGGACAACCGTTTATCAGTTACAAAATACTGATACTTCAGATGTCATAGCTCCATTTAAAAAATATATTGGCAATCCTAAAATAAGATTACACTTAGCCACTATCGATCCTAATGGCAATCCTACAAAAGGTATTACCCGCCACCAGTCTTATCTTACGGCTTCGGGCGGCGATCAGGCCAAATTTGATGATTGGCCACAGGATTCTTATGTCAATGTATGGTTCATCAATACTTTCGGTGCTGGAAATACAGGGGCAGCAGCTTATGCATATTATCCTTCATCAGGAGCCGCAATGCCATATTACGATGGGGTCATAGGTTTATACTCCTATATGAATTATGATAAAGCCATACCACACGAATTTGGCCATGTGTTTAACTTGGAACATCCATGGGGCAATACTAATCAACCGGGTGTAGGATGTGGTGATGATGAAGTTGATGATACCCCTCCTACAATGGGACATAATCCTGTGGGTTGTGTGCCTTCAGCATTGTATGATGTTACCTGCGCTGTAGGTTACTCTAAAACGTATCCCACAGCTGTTCCGGGTGTAGATTCTGTCGTTGACTATCCTGATACTGTAAATGCCCAGAACATTATGGACTATACATATTGCCAGAAGATGTTCACAAAGGGACAGGTTGAACGTATGCGCTTGGCTCTTGCAAGTAATGTAGCAGGAAGAAATAACTTATATAGTGCAGCTAACCTGGCTAAAACAGGGGCTTTGGCACCAATGCCTGATTTGCCTCCGGTAGCCGATTTTGTGGTAGCTAATAGTGATCCTTTTGTCAAAGGACGCGATTACTATCTGTGCGAAAATGTACCTTTTGTGTTCAGGAATGAGAGTTGGAATGATACTGTTTCTGGCGTTTCCTGGACTTTTTCTAATGGCGCAAGTACACCTACTTCTACCATTATGTCTTCTGTAAAAACAAGTTTTACTCAGCCAGGCTGGGTAAGCGTATCTCTTACTGCTACTTCCAATGCAGGCAGTAATACTATTACAAAAGATAGTGCTGTATATGTTGCTGATACTACCATCTTTTATCCCGGTAATTATACTCAGGATTTTGCTTCAACCGCTGATTTTGCCAATTGGCCCATGTTCAATTATTATAATAACAATTTTAAATGGGAATGGTATAATAAAGGTGGCTATGATGATGGCGCTTGCATAAGGTATCGTTCTTTCGACGATAGGGTTTCTCCTGCCAATGTAACAGGAACTCCTACTGGGGACTATGATGATATTTTTACTCCTGCTTTCAACCTTTCAGGCCATTCTTCAGGAGATCTTAATCTCAACTTTTACACTGCCGGCGCGTATGTTAATCCTGGCAGGGCAATCAATGACTCAATGCAGATATTGATTAGTACAGATTGTGGACAAACATGGCAGGAAATTAGCGTTTTAAGTGGTACAAGCCTTATTAACAATGGAGCGCAATCTAGTGAGTTTGCCCCATCTTCTACTCAATGGCAGCCTCAATCAATTAATATTCCGGTTGCATACAGGGCAAATAAAGCTTTCTTTAAATTCCGCTACTGGCCCGGCACTAATGGAAATAATTTGTATATGGATAAGTTTTCTGTAAGCCAGTGGACAACAGATGTGCAACAGGTGGCTTCTTTCCCTAACACTTTCCGCTTATATCCTAATCCGGCTCATGACAATACTACACTTATGTTCATCACAGGAAATGATGGTAAAGTGAGTTATGAGATCAAAGACATAGCAGGAAGAGTTGTATATCAGAAACAAGCACAGTTTGCCCCTAATTCGATAGTAAAAGAAAATTTGCAGGCAAACATTTTCCCTGCACCTGGGATGTATTTTGTTACAGTAATGATTGCAAACAACAACATGACGCAAAAACTCATAATAAATTAAAAATAGAATTGGAGAAAGTATAATGTGGTGATAAAGAAGTAAAACCTTAAAAAATATCTATGTTTTTTACGGAGAATGAATATCTTTGGCAACCCTTTTTAACAATTATTTTTGAAACTCTTAACAATTAAAACAATGACTAGGAAAGTTATACTTTTACTTTCAGCCTTGGTCTCAATAGTAAGTGTGAGTCAGGCTCAGTTCTGTGGAACTATTCCCATGACTGACAAGATCATAAAGGAACACCCTGAATATGCAGATCAGATAAAGGCATACCAGAATAAATTAGAAAATGATATAACTGCACAGCTGAAGAAAATGGATTTGGGTAAATTGGAAAGAACCACTTCTGCCTCAGATACTATTGTTACAGTCCCGGTTGTTGTGCATGTTATAAACGATTATGGTACAGAAGATAATGTCTCTGATAATAAGATATTTGCAATGTTGCAAAACCTTAATGACTTTTATCAGTTAAGAAATGATACATCTGGTGGTAATACGATTGGCGCATTCAAACCTTACGTTGGCAAAATAAATTTTCAATTTAAGTTAGCAACAAAAGACCCTGGTGGAAACCCCACAAAAGGAATTACACGTCGTTATAGCTACCTTACGTATGGTGGCGACGATCAGGCAAAATTCGATGATTGGAATCCAAGGTCTTATCTGAATATTTGGACAGAAGCTTTCATTAATCAAAATACCGAAGGTGCCACTGGTGGTACTATAGTAGCTTATGCTTATCTTCCTCCTACTGGAGCTGCTATTCCCTTCATTGATGGGGTAATTTGTAACGCTCAATTCCTCACACTTACTGGAGATGGCGATGGTGCCACAATACCTCACGAAGTGGGTCACTACTTTAACTTGTACCACACATTCGGCCAGACAAACAACCCTGGCAGTGTATGTGGCGATGATTTGGTGGATGACACTCCTCCTACAAAAGGTGAGCTTGGCGGCTGTCCTGCATATACAGATACAGCTTGTGCTACTGGATATTACAAATTATATCCAAGTGCTACTCCAGGCGTAGATTCACTGGTTGACTATCCTGATACTGCAAATGTTCAGAATATTATGAACTATGCTAGTTGTAAAACTATGTTTACAAAAGGTCAGGCTGCCCGTATGCGTTCTACAATAAATAGCGATGTTGCCGGACGTGATAGTTTAACTACAGTATTTAATTTAACTCGCACTGGCGCTAATGCTCCTACGCCTGATTTGCCTCCGGTTGCTGATTTTTCAATTCAGTATAATAATACAACCTTTGCTCACAGTCAGAAAACACAGGATGTTCCACACTTCTTGTGTGAAAACAAAAACTTCCGTTTTGTAAATCAGAGCTGGAACGATACCGTAACTGGTGCTAATTGGACATTCTCGAATGGTGCAACCACTCCTACTTCTACGTCATTGACCACCGTTGTCAATAGCTTTTCTCAGCCGGGCTGGGTAAGCGTATCCCTCACAGCAACCTCAAATGCTGGTAGCAATACAATTACCAGAGATAGTGCTGTATATGTTGCAGATCCTACAGGTACTAATCCTGACGGTTATTATGAAGAATTTGCACCAAGTGGTGATTTAAGCCATTGGCCAACATTCAATTATTTTAATAATGATTTTAAATGGTCTTATAGCACTAATACTGGCTTTTACGATAAAAATTGTGTAGTATATAATGGTTATGACTTTCGCACTTATCCCGACATTTATGTAGGAACTCCCTTGGGCGATTTTGATGATTTGTTTAGCCCCGCCTTTGATCTTACAAGCCTGGCTTCAAATAACAATGCAAATCTTAACTATATGTACGCTGGTGTTTCTCGCACAGGAAGCTCTGTAGCTATGAATGATACCATGGAAGTTGATTATTCTACAGATTGTGGACAAGATTGGACTACAATGGCAAAACTTTATCAGAAACAAATTGCAAATAATGGTTCACTTGGTATTCCTTATCAACCACTTTATCAAGGTGAATGGAGCCTGCAAAGTATTACCATACCTTCTGCAGCAAAAACAAGTAGCACTTTTTTCCGTTTTCGCTACAAACCAGGTAATTTTAGCAATAACTTTTATTTGGATCGTTTCAATATTAGTGCTGATCCGGCTGGTGTTAATACGATATTGCCGGGTGATAAAGGCATTGTAGTTGCCCCAAACCCAACAAATGGCAACTCTTATGTAATCGTAAAGGGTGAAAATAATGTTACGGCACAAGTAAATGTAACAGACATTACCGGAAAGCTTATTTACAAAACACAGCAATTATTAAGTGGTACTACTCGCATCGAGATTCCTTCTTCAGCTCTTACTGCAAAAGGAATGTACATGGTACAGGTAATAACTCCTGAACAAACTCATACAGAAAAGCTTGTAGCGTACTAATATATCTTTCCTACTGTTTAAAAAATAGCGTTCCGGTATCGGAGCGCTATTTTTTATGTTCACCGGAATCACTTATTTTACATGTGCGGTAGAAATAGATATTACATTTGCAAAAAGAGATTTAGATGACAGATAGCAACATAGTTTATTTAAGACAAGCAAATATTTATCAAAGCGATAACCTGGTGTTAACTGATGTGAACTTTGAAGTAAATAAAGGAGAATTTGTTTACTTGATAGGTAAAACAGGAAGTGGTAAATCCAGCCTTTTAAAAACATTATATGGTGATCTATATCTTAGAGAGGGGGATGGAAATGTAGCTGGGTTTGATCTTAAGAATTTAAAGTGGCAGACAGTTCCTTTATTACGTCGTAATCTTGGCATCGTATTTCAGGACTTTCGCTTATTAACTGATAGAAATGTGTATGATAACCTTGAGTTTGTATTGAAGGCTACAGGTTGGAAAGATAAGATGTTAATGAAGGAAAAAATTGAGAATGTGCTCAGTAAAGTGGGCCTTCGTGGTAAAGGGTTTAAAATGACCTACGAAATGTCCGGTGGCGAGCAACAGCGTGTTGATATAGCCCGTGCTTTATTAAACAATCCAAAACTTATCCTGGCAGACGAACCAACCGGTAATCTTGATCCTGATACAACCGATGAGATAATGCAATTATTATTCAACATCTGCAGAGATTATCATACAGCTTTTATTATGGCAACACATGATTATACAATAATCCAGAAATACCCTGCTCGTGTAGTCCGGATAGAGCAAGGCGTAGTTCGGGAAATTTCCGCCGCGGGTATGCTTTAAGCCTTTCGTTGAAACAGTTTCCCAAGGTATCTGAGAAGGCTGGAAATAATAAGAAAAGGAAGAAGAAATACAAAAAGTGGGTTTAGCTTTAGCAACCGTACATAAGCGCGCATTTCTCCTTTACGCATTTTCCATCGGTTAGCGCTCAATCCTCCTTTTGATAATATTGGCCTTCCAAGTTGTGTTAATGGCAGATTAATAAAATAAAGTTTATGCTTGTAACCGATCCGTAGCCATAGGTCATAGTCTTCCATATACCTCATTGACGGCTCAAATCTGAAATCTTTACTGTTCTTCATTACAACACATGGCGTTCCAATGATATTTGTGAGTAATAACTTTACAAAAGGCAGGCGATACAAAACAGTGTTTTCGGGTAATCGTTTGTTAATTATATTTTCCGTTGTAAAGGGGTGATATAAAAGGTCAATATCAGGTTTTGTATTCAGTATGATATTTGCCATTTGCAACTTGTCTTTATGCCACATATCATCAGCATCAAGAAAAGCAATATAATCTCCTGTAGCCATATCCATCCCATTATTCCTTGCGACAGAACTACCCATATTTTGGGACAATTTTTTGTATTTAATTGCTTCGCCATACTTTTCCAGGATGATATTTTCAGTATTATCTGTGCTTCTGTCGTTCACTACGATAATCTCAAAGGGGGAATAGGATTGTGCCAGGCAGGACTCAATGGCCAAAGCGATAGTAGATGCGGCATTATACACAGGTATAACTACACTGAACCTAATACCTGCTTGCTCCAAAGATTGATTTATATTATCTCCCATTATTGAAATAACCTTTGATAAACACTTAATAATCTTTTTTCTTCCTCCTGCCAGCAATATACTTCACGGGCCTTTAAGCAATTTTGCTGCAGCCTGTGGTAATACTCAGTATCGTTTAATAATTTATTCAATGCGTCTGCAATATTTTGGGGACTTACATCACTGATAAGAGATGCTATTTCATACTCACTATTGATATTTTCATACTCAGGATATTTCACGCCTAACTGTGGCACCGCACAGTGCATATAATCAAAAAAACGATTGGCTAACGACAATATGTTGCTTTTGCTTGTACCTACAAAAAGCGTAATCCCTATGTAGGCATTCAATGTATATTGTGGCAGCTCTTGTGGAGGTATATATCCTTTGAATATTACTTTATTTTCCAGGTTCATTTTTTTGACAAGCTCTTGCGCTTCTGTATAATAATTGCCTTCCCCGCATATTATTAATTTCGAATCCACTAATTGCATTGCTGGGATAAGCTGCTCAAAACAGCGTCCTTTATTTACTGCACCCTGGTAAAGGATATATCGTTCCTTTTTTTCAGGAATTATTAGTGGTTTAAGGATGGTAGCATTTCGCACTATTTCATATTCCACGCCATACATCTTTCTGTATTCATCCACATAGCTCTTGTTTACAGTATACCCATATTTGAAATGTGGGACGGTGTGCCGTTCTATCCAGTACCATACCTTTTGTACGGCAGGCCTGCTCGCTATTTCCTCTATTTCACAAAATAGCTCGTGCGCATCGTACACTCTTTTTATATTTCTTATTTTCGATGTTATGTACACAGGCAGGATAGTATCAAGGTCAATAGCGCATACCGCATCCATTTTTTTGAATAATAGATAAAAAAGCAGCTTTACATTATATATCAGGTATAGCAGTTTTCCACTGTCTACTCGTTGTTTGATATATACTTGTTGGTATGGCCGCTCTATCAAGGGCTTACTATTTGGTCTCTTACGACCCACTAAAGTTACTTTGTAGCCTGCATTGTGTAATGAAGTGCAGATGCGGATCATCCGCTGGTCATAATTGGGTTCTGAGGTTACTGTAAGTACGATATGCTTTATGCGGCTCATGAATGCGATTGTGAGAAATAAATTTTTTTTCCATCCAGTAAAAAGTAGGGTGGCTCAAATCCCGGCATTGATGTAGCTCTGATATATCGTTCTATTTTATCTTTTCCCCAACCTAGGTCTATTTCCTTTAGCTTCACTATTTCTTTTCTGAAGTGAAGAGACGTGCTATACTTTGATAAAAGAGATTGTTGTATTATTGGTTTATAATTGCCGTCAATTATATTTTGTAAGCTTTCTTTAAATAGATCCAGGGAAGCATCATAAGTAAGCTCATACAATTGGTTCACCCAGCAATTATCGGGGATCGGAAACCTTTTTTGAAACAATATATCTCCGTGATCTATTCGTGTGTCTATCTGGTGTATAGTGGTGCCAAATTCCTTTTTGCCATCAATTATAGCATACGAGAATTGATTACTTCCACGATATTCCGGTAATGGGGCCATATGCAGGTTTACTGCGGCCTGTTTTGCCTTTTTAATATCATCGGCTTTCAATATCCAATGGTATTGCACGGAGTAGATTATGTCACATTCTGGTATTTCGTCCATATCTTCAAATACAGGAATGTCATGTTCATTTCCAAGAGTATTCAGATCGTGGGCATCCCCAAACTCTTTTCTCGTATTTGTCAATAAACCAGCTATTTCAATATTTAAAATATCCTTTTGGGATATTAAATATGCAAAACAATCATATCCTATTGGCTTGGAACCAAGAAAAACTATTTTTTTCCGGAGCATGTGTAAAAATAACGCTTTAAAAGTTGCGTTTTATATTTGTAGTAGCAAATGGCACCTCGGCGTATTCTCATTCTTACAAATCGAATACCATATCCATTAAATGATGGTGGTAATCTGGCTATGCATGCAATGATCGAAGGGTATCATAAGGCTGGCTGGCAAGTGTATTTATTAGCCATGCACACTCATCGCCATGCTGTTTCAGAGGCCGATCTCAAACGTTTGTATCCATACATTCACGCTTTCGATACAGTAGATGTTGATAATAGGGTAAAGCCTTTAGGCACTATAAAAAATTTCCTGTTTAGTAAAGAGGCAAATCATGCTGACCGTTTTTTTCATCTTTCATTTTTAAAGAAAATAAAAGATATTCTTCAGAAGTTTGATCCTGACGCAATACAGTTCGAAAGTGTATTTCTTGCCACCTACTTACCTTATATAAAAAAACAAAGCAAAGCGTTGGCAATATTGCGTGTGCATAATATAGAATATGAAGTCTGGGAACGGCTCGCGAATAAAACATCACATCCTCTCAAGCGTATTTATTTAAAAGACCTGGCAAAACGTATTCGCAATTTTGAAGAAAAAGCATGGAAACAATTCGATTTATTATTGCCTATTACTGGTATTGACGCCCATGTGATAAGGCAGACAGGTATTAGTAAAAATATTCAGGTAGCGCCATTTGCGCTTGATATACACAAACCTCATGTAGCGCAACAGGAAGAGTGGAATGGCTATCATATTGGTGCTATGGATTGGATACCCAATGCGGAATCAATAAGTTGGCTTCTAACCGAAGTTTGGCCTCGGTTACACAAAGTACTCCCTGAATTTAAATTCTTTTTTGCTGGTCGCAACATGCCTGCATCCTTTAAGAAAAATCTCCCAGAAGGCGTTACATGTGTAGGTGAGGTAGCTGATGCCGATAAATTCATTGCAGATAAAAAAATATTAATAGTCCCCTTGCGCTCTGGTAGCGGCATCAGGGTAAAAATTTTGGAGGCAATGGCAGTGGGCAAAATAGTGATAAGCACCGATATTGGCATACAGGGTATCAACGCCCAACCCAATGTTCATTATTTACCGGCCAACACTTCAGACGAATTTGTAAACACGATAAAATGGTGTCTGCAAAATAAATCAGCTGCCATGCAAATAGCTGCTAATGCAATGGAGTTTGTTAAAACTGAGTACGATCCCAATTTCATAATGGAGAGCGTATTAAAAAAAGTAAATAATCTGCTCACAAATCACTGATAATGATATTTTGAATATCAGTATTATAGATGATTATATACCTTATATAAATACAATACATCGTACCTTTGCAATTCATTTAGTTGGAGAAAAATATGCTCGATACAATAGAATCTGCACTGGAAGATCTTAAGAAAGGTAAGCTATTAATAGTTGTGGATGATGAAGATCGTGAAAATGAAGGCGATTTTATCACTGCTGCACATAATGTTACTCCCGAAATTATCAATTTTATGTCTAAGCACGGTCGTGGGCTTATTTGTGCACCACTGACAGAGGCAAGATGTGATGAACTGAAATTGAATCTTATGGTGGAAAACAATACTGTTTTGCATCAAACCCCTTTTACAGTTTCTGTAGATTTGATAGGCCATGGCTGCACCACCGGTATTTCAGCACAGGATCGTGCTAAAACGGTACATGCTCTGATTGATCCTGATACAAAACCTGAGGATTTGGGCCGCCCCGGGCACATTTTTCCATTAAGGGCCAGAAGTGAAGGTGTATTAAGACGCACAGGACATACAGAGGCGACAGTTGATTTAGCCCGTTTGGCAGGGTTTGAGCCTGCAGGCGTGCTGGTTGAGATCATGAATGATGATGGCACTATGGCTCGCTTGCCACAGTTAATGGAAATAGCGAAAAAATTTGATCTGAAGATTATTTCTATAAAAGATTTGATAGCCTATCGTTTACAGAATGAGTGCCTGATTGAAGAAGAGGTAAGGGTACAGATGCCTACCAAATATGGCGACTTTGAATTGATCTCTTTTAAGCAAAAAAATACCAATGAGCAGCATTTGGTACTGAAAAAGGGCAGTTGGGAAAAAGATGAGCCCATATTGGTGCGCGTACATAGTTCTTGCTTCACTGGAGATATCTTACATTCCTTACGGTGCGATTGTGGGGAACAATTACATAAAGCAATGGAAATGGTTGAAGCTGCAGGAAAAGGTGTAGTCGTGTACATGAACCAGGAGGGTAGGGGCATAGGTTTGCTTAACAAGCTAAAGGCATACAAGCTGCAGGAAGAAGGAAAGGATACAGTTGAGGCCAATCTGGCATTAGGCTTTAAAATGGATCAGCGCGACTATGGTATTGGGGCCCAGATACTTCGCTACCTGGGTATTTCTAAAATTAAATTGATGACCAATAATCCTCGTAAACGCGCTGGCTTATTAGGTTATGGTTTGGAAATAGTAGAAAATGTTCCGATTGAAATAAAACCAAATCCTCACAACGAATTTTATTTAAAAACTAAAAGGGATAAATTGGGACACGAAATTTTGAAATAACCCTGCCTTAAAGTTTTACTTTTTTGAAGATACTTTTTTTAGCCAATCGTATTCCATATCCGCCATATCGCGGTGACAAGCTAAAGATATTTAACCTCGCAAAAAGGTTAACTGGAAAGCATGAACTGCATCTGATAACTTTTGCTCAAAGCAAAGATGAGTTTAAGTACCGGGCAGAGCTTGAAAAAGTATTTAATGAGGTTACTCTTATTTATCTTCCTAAATGGCGTTCAGCGCTGAATTGTTTACCGGGTTTATTAACAAACAAGCCTTTTCAGGTGCTTTATTTTCAGTCGTCAGAGCTGCAAAACAAATTGAACGATATATTGGCGCGTCACCAATTCGATGCAGTCCATGTACAGCACTTGAGAATGTCTCCCTATTTGGCAAATAGGAATGATATCCCACGCATCCTTGATTTGCCCGATGCCTTTTCACTTTATTGGGAACGAAGAAGAACAGTGCCTCGTGGTCTTTTAACTAAGATGTTTGAGAACATGGAGCAACGGCGTGTTTTTAAATATGAGGGTATTTTAAAGAAATACAACTTGTCACTTGCCTGCTCTCAAGAGGATATTGAGTATTTGGAAAATCAACATCACTCTCACAATCTTAGATTATTGCCAAATGGTGTCGATTTAAAAACTTTTTTTCCACGCGATCACAATTACACACATCATAATACAATATTGTTTACCGGCAATATGGACTATGCCCCCAATATAGATTCTGTGATCTATTTTGCCAACGAGATTTTCCCGTTGATAAAATCACAATTGCCGGAGGTAGAATTTATAATTGCCGGTCAGCGTCCTGTGAAAAAAGTTTTAGATCTCGCTAACGATAGTATTAAAGTCACTGGCTTTGTGAAAGATCTTGCGGCTATGTACAATACAGCAAGTGTCGTAGTAGCGCCTCTCAGGTTTGGTGCCGGCACTCAGAATAAGGTATTGGAAGCAATGGCAATGGGTGTGCCCGTAGTTTGTTCTAATATAGGGTTTAAAGGCTTGGGGATAAAAAGCGGTGAGGGTGCTATTATGCAAATCAGCCCGAAAGATTTTGCCGGTAGTGTAATTGAACTGTTACGCTCACAGCAATTAAGAGAAAATGTAGGGAAGAAAGGAATAGAAATTGTTAAACAGCACTTTGATTGGGACGCAATTGCCTCATTGCTTGAAGCATACTTTTTTGAGATAACTAATAAATAGATTTACTCTGTACCACCTGCATTTGATGGTTTCTTCACTGAAGAGTCCGATAAAGGCAATTGCAATTCTTTACTTTTTACATATTTATCTCCATGTATAAAATCTGCAAAGCTGTTGAATGACTTACGCCATGATATACCTACCCCGGCACGATTAATATTCCTGTCTACTGTTACATCGTAATCACTCGTTCTGAAAATATTAAAACGCAAACCGCCACTCTGTCTTATTAGATATTGGATCCTAAAGTCACCGGCAAGGTTAAAGTTCGCTGTGTTGCTCGTACTGGTGGGTCTTCCCCAGTCTGATTTACCTCCCACCTCTACGATCAGCCTGTCATTAAAATAGTTTTTACGCACATCAAGCGATACTTCATTTCTGTTCAGGGCACCCAGCGTTGGATCACTAAGATTGTAATTTTCATATTTCAGATTTACAGCAAGGTCTTTGTTGCCAAAAAGTTTATTTACAATATTAGTAAGTTGTGTTGAAGCAGTTGTGGAGAGTATATCGCTCACATTATTGATAGCTCCTGTTTTTGCAGTGCTTCCAACTATGCCTTCAGGTGGAATAAATGTTTGCACTAATAATAATGATGCTACCTGGTCAAATAGCTCGTTGTCTTGTTGGTTTAGTCTTTCCAGCTTTGTATAAGCGTATGTTCCCACAGAGCGTTTATCAGGTAGCTCAATATTAAAAGTAAGTTTAGGATCACTTAAGGAACCACGCATATGTAGGAGCACATTCACGTCTTGAGCAATTTTCGCATCGGCCATTTCACTCTCTGGTATGATGCCATTTTGTTTTTCTGCATCGTTTAACAAGTCATACAATCTCGCTCTTGTAGTGTAGGTGGCATTCACATCCATATTTGTTTGCGACAGCGGTCCATTGAATTTTATCTGGCTTCCGGAATTCAGGATGAATTTTCTTTTAAAGAATAGTTGCTTGAAAGTAAATGTGTAATCTCCCTCATCTATATCATAGGTGCCAAACATTCTGATATCATTAGAAGCAGGTATTTCCAGCGACATATTGCCGGTTCCTTTTGCGGTAATAGCATCACCCGTCGTTGGATCCAAAACCAGGGTTAGTTCGGCCACATCTTCCAGCGCTGCATCTATCTTTATGTTGAGTTTGTTTTTGTTTCTGCTTTTTATTCGCTCCTGGGTTTTGCCATAGCTTTTAAACGATACATAGCTATAGGTACTTAAACCATTGCCGTTATTCACTGGTATAAAAATGTGTGACTTCTCCGCAGGTACAGCCTTGCTTACATTGATAGTTATATTATTTAGTGGCCCTCTTACAGACAATGGATTAAACCCTGCGATCAGGTTGCCATAAAAAATATTATTATCGGTACTCTGCAAATTAAATATCTGGAACTTAGGAGAAACAAGGTTCAGCCTGAGGTTCATATTTTTGAAGGCACTATGCGAAATATAGCCGGTAAGTGTCGCAGTATTTTTAAACGTATCATATACTATAGTATTCCCCATATCTATTTTCTGGTTATCTACAGTAATTGTCGCTGTCGGTATTGTATAATGTGTTCCTAAATAGTCTATCCGCATGCCTGCATCTTGTAGCGCGATACTACCACTTATCTTAGGATCGTCCGATGAGCCCTTTGCAGAAATAGTGCCGTTTACCACGCCATTAATATTGCTGATATAGCCGATCACAAATGGCGAAAGCCACGCCAGCGGACTATTATTAAACTGGATGCTCCCATTTATACTTTCTGTTAATGAGGTGTCAAACGACCAGTTGCCAGACACTATTATTGATGAATTGCCTCTGTAAATGCCGGTCATTGGGTCTATGCTGAATAGTTTCTTGTCCTTGTCATAGCTGCCAGTAAGGTTAATATTGCCTACAGTATCCGTACCCAATAGAACATTCGTTGCTTTTATGTTTGTAGAAACAAATAGGTTTTTAAAAAGATGTTCGATTTTTATACTACCGTTTATTCTCCCATCTGGTTGATACATTGCAAGTCCACCCCATGTTCCCAATTGTCCCAGGTCAAGATTCTTTGTATCGATAAACAATGATTGATCATTGTTGTCATATTGTGTGTTGATATCTATTTGTTGCAGCCCTGATTGCAGGGTCAGATTTTTTACCAATAGATAATTGTCTGTATAGGCTATCCTGTTACCCCCCAGTATATTCCATCTGGTTTGATTTAAGAAAAAGTCTGACGGTAATAGTGTTAGATAGAGCGAATCATGCTTTGCAAGTATCTGTCCGTTTAATGATACTGACGTATTGGCATCAGGCGCTGAGGTCGCAATATTAAATTGCATGGAATCATTCCCTAATGTAGTAGTCACACTTATTGAGCCATTTATTATGCTATCACCTATTACAACATTATCACTGCTCGCATTTAGCCCTAACAGGTTAAAATTTCCATCCGCACTAATATTTACATTGTAAAAATGGAAATTGCCGTATGTACCATAAGGTATATTGGTACGAAGGGTAAGTTTCTCCGATAAGGTATTAAGACTGCCACTTATCACAGAGTTATCAAAGCCGCGCACTGTTGGATATAATACTCCTAACAGGCTATCTACGGATGTTGTTTTGATCTCAAAAGTTAAATTTTGTTGTGGTGCGGTCTTTAGAGGTATTTTTATATAATTAGGTAAATAACCTGCCAGGTAGTATTGTATAGACGCAGGCAACTTGGTAAGCTGATAATTCCCTTTAATGCTGGCAACAATATCATTACTCTGTATCGTTAGCATTTTTTGCCCATCTTCAATGATCGAATTTAGATAAATGGAGTCTAGGGCTAATTTATGTTGGTTTCGTTTTATGTCAATATTGTAAAGCTTTGCATACCCTGAAAAGCTATCAATGCTGTTTCCTTCAAAGTTTACATCAAAATCGGCAACTGCGGTTATAGTATCTTTTGTAAAATGCAGGTTTCTTAAGTTGCTTTTTAATATGCTTGCTGTAGCATTTACTTTTATTGCCTTTTTGCTAAAATCTGCATTTCCGTTAAATTCAAAGGCAAAGTTCGAATCATCTACTTGTAGCTTTCCCGTAAAGGTTTTTCGTTCCAATACTCCATTAGCGTAAATGTTGTGGTATTCATATCCGTTATATCCAATTTGGTTTATAAAAGCATCAACATTTATCTTGGCAACTTGTGGATCAAAAGCGCTGCCGCTTACGTTGGTATGTAATGAAATACTGCCAAGGTCCGGTTGCCTTAATAAAGTGCCGAGGTCAAAGCTATTGGTTGATATGGTGCCTGAGTAAACTGCTTTATCGCCGGTAAACTTTGGAATATTCATTTTCACATTCGATTGTATGGTGCCTAAGTTTGTGACCAATGTTCCATTCAATGCAAAGTTTTCTATATAGCCGGTATAATCCCCTTTAAAATAGGCATAGGTAAGTTTTTCCAGCGCTATATTCGGACTCCCTTTTAGTGAAGGTGCATATTTTAATATCCCGGCTCCTGTAGTTAATATTTCTCCGTTATTAAAATCTATTATAGTAGTATATATATCGGGCAATCCTTTCATTTTAAAGTTGCCTTTTATCACTGTATTCCCATCTGTTACTTGCAGATTTTGTCCGCTCAAATTGGCTACCGTGCCCTTGCCATTTCCTGATACATGTAAAACAGTAGGGTATTGTCTTAAGATGGGGGCGAAATAAGCGACGTCTCTTTCATCCACTATTGCATTTTGCAGATGTGCTTCCATTACTACATTAGTAATATAAGAAGTAAAATCAGGGAACCGCTTATACCGCATTGCATAATAGTTCTGAAGCTTACTATAATTAGTTTCCAGGTACAGGTTCTCACAAATTGATGCGACCGGAGAAACTGTCACCTTGCTTTTCATTTTTCTTATAGTTAGTCCACATCTTTCATGCGCTGTCAGCAGGTCTATATTTCCATGAATTGTATCGCCTGTTATTAAGATATTGCTGGCATTTAATTTAATGCTGTCAATATGTAGGTGCTCAGGGTCAAATGCATTTGCCGGAGGATTGTTATCGCTCGATACCAGGCTGAATAAGGAATTAGTAATAGATAAATTTTTTACTTTAACGACCCAGCGCCCTGGGTTAAATGGAGTAGTATCTACAACTTGAATAGTGGTTTTTCGCGTAGTGTCTTTAGGCTTTCCACCTTTATAATCCTTTAGTATCACACTTGCTGCTTCAATTGCCAGGCTATTTACATCTAATATTTTTTTCTTAAAATCCAGAGTTTTAGCATCAAGTTGCAGGCTTCCTAATTCATAGTCCATGTCATCACCCGTCCAGGCATCATCCATATGGAAACGTACATTTTGGAGATCTATGTGTTGGAGATCAAACTCAAATTCCTTTTGTTTGGTACTTGTATCTTTCTTTCCAGTTTGGAATGCGTCAGCTACAAATTGGTAATTCCACACCTTCGATTGTGCTGTCCGGTACAGATGTCCATAAGCATCATGTAGTGCCAGGTATCGCAATACTGGTTTATCATTTCTTAAAATAAACCAATCCGTGATCCTCACCTGGGCTTCTCCTGCATATAGTAAGGTATCATGTGCCTGGTCTTCAATATATAAACCTTGTAAAACAACATGATTAAGAAAATCTATTCTCACATGTTGCACCCGGACTGTCGTTTTCAGTTTTCTGGATAGCATTTCGGTTGCTTTCCGGGCAAGAAAATTCTGTACAGGTGTTAGATCCACCAGTATTACCAACAACACAATGATGCCGATAAGCGATAAGCCTGCATTGCGTAATATTTTCAGAAAGCGATTCAGATCAAATTGTTGTAAAGCCTATCTACAAAAATAACTCCAATAGATGATTAAGTATCCAATAATTTGTTAAACAATTTTAGTATATGACATTGTTTTTATTGACTTCTGATACTATAAATCATTATTTTAGTGCTATACTTAGTTTTATAACCTATGGCAATAGCATTCAAAAGAATATCTCGTAAACAGGCGATAATTTTAATTGCTACACTCCTCATAGTTACGGCCACGTTTGCCTTTTTATCTTCTTTACTAACACATCAGTATCTATGGGTTATTACGCCTGTTTTTTGCGGCACTTTCATAGGCATCATAGCAGGGCTTACTATTAAAAAAGAAAAAGCTAACAAAATAAATCCTTAAAAAATTTGTAATGTATTAAGTCTGTAAGAAGCAAAAAACTGATTATTTCTTTTTATTCTTGTTTATATTATTGAAGAAAGCCTTTAGTCCTCCTCGTTTTTTTCTTTTTTTATCAGCCCCTTTTTTCTTCAGCAGGTCTACGATCTTTTCATTACGCAATGCTGTTTTCTGTGCTGCCTGGTAAATATTTTTCCATATCTGGTTAAAAAATGACTTTAACTTATCTCTTGGCACATATGTATCCACGCTTCTTGCTGGCTCATTAGGCATCGGATTGCTGGGATATAACAATACCTTGTTTGCAATAAATGATAAGAAAGGTCTTCTGTTCATGTTTCTGTCACTATCAAGCTTTTGCAATTGTATTTTCAGATTGTCATAGAGCAGTGTAAAATGTCCTTTAGCATACGATTGGTTTCCCTCTATATGCATATCCATTCTTTTTAGGTTAAATGAAGTTATTTCAGCAAGTGCAAGGGCTTTAGCCTGGTTGGTTATTTGATCGGCACTTAGGTTTTTCAGATAAGCGTCTATCGAAAAGCCGCCTGTTGTATCAGATAATAGCAGATTAAAAGTTGCGCCCATATCGCTTCTATTCATAAACACACCATTCAATCTTAAAATGCAATTGGCATTTTGCGCTATCAGTTCAGGCATATTGGTCACATTATTAATGGTGCCATGTATATTATCAAACAACAATACCCCCGATCTTCTGGTCTTCTCATTTACTTCTGTGTATTTAAAATGTCCGGCAGTTATTTTTACTGTATCTATGGCAACTTTCATCTTTAGCTTTTGCAGCAATTGATGTGGATATTTGCCTACCTTGCTCTTCTTATTTGGTGGTAATAGCCTGCTGAAAAATATATCCAGCGAAGGCGTATCTATGCTAACAGAAGAGGAAACCAACTCTTTTTTATTGATTAATCTTTTCCAGTCAAAGTTTCCAAAATGTATCGATGGGAAATCCAGATCATAGATTTCTTTTTGCTGCCCCATCCTTTTATAAAATTCATCCTTTGTAATAGAGAGACCAATTTTTAGGTTTTCTAACCATAGATTATTCTCGTCAGTGATAAACTTTAATGAAGACGACTTCATATAGTAAATACCATTGGGTTTTACGTATGTAAAGCTATCCAGGGTTATTATAGCGCTTTTCGCATGGAAAAATCTATTAGTGTCTTTATGTGCACCGTGAACTATTTCCCAGTCGTTCAATAAAATATCACCATCTTGTATTTTGTAATAAAAACTGTCAGTATCACTCGTAAAGCGATAAGTTATCTTCGGATGTTCTACTTCTATATAATCAGCATATATCCTTTGTATAAAAGGGGCTTTCTTGGAAGTATCAGCTAAGTCTCTTTTTAACGAGTCGGCAACTTTTGGTGTGGCAAAGATGTTGATAATAGGTTGTATAATCGCGAGCCTTTTGCAATCTAATTCCTGGTCAGATACTACATTTTCCCACAAGATCCCGCTTACCTGTACTTCCGGTATGATCACGTTAAAAGTGGTGGTTATTAGCTTGCCTCTTTCTTTCAGCCGTTTTATCTGGTTAGTATCCGGCCATATTTTTACATTATAAGCGGTAACCCTTCTGGTAATAATGTTTATTGAAATATCTTCAACCGATATGTAGTAGGAGCTATCTGTAGTTGTCGCTACCCAACCGGGCAACCTTTCCATTATCACAGCTTTGTAATGTTGCGCTACCCAGATAGAGAAACCTGCCACACCAACTATAATTAATAGTAACACACCCAATACTATACGTAAGACTATGTGTTTGTTTTGCTTACCCACAAACAATAATTTGTAAAATCATGCCAGATACATTTTTCGAATGAATTAGTGTACAGATTAAATTAAATTCTAAAATAATGATATTAATACCAAAAATGGCTTTTCACCTATAATAATTTGGATTTTGCCTTATCAACCATTCAACTTATCAGCATATCTTGCACTGTTTTTCAAATTATTTTATGTATCGTACACACACATGTGGCGAGTTGCGTATGCAGCACGTTGGCAACATTGTTACACTGGCAGGTTGGGTTCAAACTATTCGCAAGTTTGGGAGTATCACATTTATAGATCTTAGAGACCGTTATGGTATCACTCAGCTATTATTTAATGAAACATTAACTGCGCGTTTTGACAATACACCTATTGGCCGTGAGTTTGTAATACAGGTAAATGGAAAAGTGATTGAACGCAGCAACAAAAATCCTAAACTTCCCACAGGCGATATCGAAATCGAGATAGCAGATTTTGCCATTATGAATATTGCCTCTGTGCCTCCTTTTACTATTGAGGATGATACAGATGGCGGCGACGAGCTTCGCATGAAATATCGCTACTTGGATTTACGCCGCCCTGTTTTACGTCGCAACCTTGAATTACGGTATAAAGTAAATCGCTCGGTAAGAAATTATCTTGATGGCAAAGGTTTTTGGGACATTGAAACCCCATTCCTTATAAAATCCACTCCAGAGGGCGCCCGCGATTTCGTAGTGCCTTCTCGTATGAATGGCGGGCAATTTTATGCACTGCCTCAAAGTCCGCAGACTTTTAAGCAGCTCTTAATGGTTAGCGGTTATGATCGCTATTACCAGGTAGTAAAATGCTTCCGCGATGAAGATCTCCGCGCAGATCGCCAGCCTGAATTTACCCAAATAGACTGTGAAATGAGTTTTGTGGAACAGGAAGATATTTTACAGATTTTTGAAGGCTTATTCAAGCATGTTTTCAAAGATGTAAAGGGCGTTGAAATCACCGACGCATTCCCTCGCATCACTTGGGATGATGCCATGTGGCATTATGGAAATGATAAGCCTGATATTCGTTTTGAAATGAAAATTCAAAATGTCAAGACCGAAAATCACATTCATTGCAACACGCTAAATGGAGTTGATTTTAAAGTCTTCAACGATGCACAAACAATTCTGGCTATCTCAGTTCCTAATGCAAGTGAATACACTCGCAAGCAGATCGATGACCTTATCGATTGGGTAAAGCGTCCGCAGATAGGTATGAACGGTATGGTATACATCAAATGTAATACCGACGGAACATACAAAAGCAGTGTAGATAAATTCTTCACTGAAGATAAATTGAAAGAGTTTTCTTCATTCTGCAATGCAAATTCTGGCGATCTCATATTGATATTAGCAGGAGCAGAAAATCGCACTCGTAAAGCCATGAGCGAACTACGTCTTGAAGTAGGTAATCGTCTCGGTCTGCGCAATCCTGATAATTACAAGCCTCTTTGGGTAATAGATTTCCCATTGTTCGAATACAATGAAGAAGACAATAGCTGGGCTGCACGTCACCATCCATTCACTTCCCCCAAACCGGAACAGATAGCTTTGATGGATAACCCCGACCAATTTGGAGAAATTAAGGCCAATGCCTACGATATAGTCCTGAATGGCACAGAAATAGGAGGGGGCTCCATCCGTATTTTCCAACGCGATCTGCAGGAAAAAATGTTTGCAGCTTTAGGGCTAACCAAAGAGGAAGCCCAGGAAAAATTTGGATTCCTTCTTGGTGCTTTTGAGTACGGTGCTCCACCACACGGTGGTATTGCATTTGGTTTCGATAGATTATGTGCGTTGCTCGGAGGTCAGGAAACTATTCGCGATTTCATAGCATTCCCAAAAAATAATGCTGGTCGCGATGTTATGCTTGATGCTCCATCAGCTATTGATGAAAAACAACTGCAAGAGTTGAACCTCAAAACGACTACGGAATAACTACAGCTCTATGCCAATACCCACTGCTATTCTGCCATTTTTATTAAGATCGGCATCTGGTGTTATATGGTAAAAATAGCCGGCATTAAATGTTATATAATAGGCATTGAAATAGTTAAGGCGGAATAAGTTATCCAGCATCAGTCCCACTTCATGATACCCATTGCTTGGCACTGAAAAAGTAACGTCTTGATGCACTTCTGGATGATTCAAAGTGCCAAATAAAATATTATATCTGAGGCCAATATTAGGTGCCGAAAAGTTTGTTTTATATAGCTTCCAGTCAAAGTCATGTTTCCAATAGAAGTTGATGAACTGATCCATATAATAATCATAAGGATACATGGTTATCATACCGCCGAACGCATCTACAGATAGGGTCGAGCTATATCTATACCCGTTCCCTGCAAATAATTTGCTTAATGGCAAAGGATTATCGCTCCACGATTTGCCGGTCATTATAAGGAAATGCTCATTGCCTATTTTATTTAGGTGTCTGTTCCATAACAATGCAGTAAGAGCTTGAGTATATGAAGTTTTTAATTGCTCATCTGTCAATAATCCTTTGGTGATTTTACCATACCATATAGGGTACTTCGTGCCAGTGCTGTAATAAGCGCCAAAGGCAGGTGCCGTACGTTCTGCAAAAGCATATCTGAGATTAAGCGAAACTTCATTTGCAGTAAACTGGGTATGATTCTCACCGTCATAAGCGAGGGCATAATCATATTTAGGTGTAATTTTTTCTTGCCTGCCAGTAAGCTGCAAAGTCCAGTAATCTATCTTTTTCTTAACCGATACTGAATAAGATTCTATCTGGTCAACTCTGGATAAAAGATATGCTCTCAAATAATTTTTATCCAGATCACTACTCAACTCTATTCTTCCCGGATCTTGTATATCATTGTCATAAGATACTTTTATTACGAACTCCTTATAGCGGTCTGCATATGCTTCTGCAAATGCCCCATATTTCCAATGTGCGTCTTTAAAGCCATAACCGCCCCAGCCACCAATAGAAAGCCATTTTATAACATTTTCATTTGTTTGCAATCCAAGACCTACTCGGCTCCCTTCGTATTTATTGTAAGTATATAGTCTGGTTATATCCATGTCTACAGGCCCGATTGGCAACTTATTTTGTCCCAATTTGCTCATGAAATTCATCATCCTGTCTAAATGCGTGCTTTCCATGAAGCTATCCATGAATTGGTAAGTACGTGCCTCTTTAAAGTCGAGGGATGTGGGTCGAAGAGCTGCCCAACTACTATCTGTTAATTCATCTGCACCGGGTGTAAGTCTCACTGTATGTGTCTTATCAAAATGGAAGCTTTTCTGTTTGCTAAATGTTACCGAGTCTATTTTTGATGTTCCCTTTAGATAGATATCATAATAGATTTTTTTATTGGTCTTCCTTGCCAATTTACTTGTATCATTACTGCTTGCTTCTATTTGATAGTCTAGTATATAATTTAACTGATTTGGAAACCAATCGCCATCAGTTTTTTTATATTGTTGTTCTATACGTACGCTATGCTTCAGTTGTTGGTTATATGTTTTGGCAATAAAGTATTCAATAGCATATCCGTCTGAGTTAATATAAACAGTACCACTTAAATCGTTTTCCGCCTTTTTGGAATGAAAGCTTATTACCCATACTGTATCTTTCCCTTTCAGTATTTCATCACTCAGGTTGTAGTTGTAATGCAATAAAAAACCTTTACTTACTGGATTGTGATAATCTTTTCCGTTTAGTGTCAGGTAATCCGTATAGGCATGAAATGGCAAGACATCGGTAATGATATTTGTGAACAGCGATTTTTTAAATCCCGATAGCCTGGAGCCTATTACATCTTCTTGCAAACGCTGCGGTTTGTGCCATGTGCGTATGCTGTAAGTTTCAGCCATTAGCAAATGCTGATTATCGAGGAACTGCTTTAGTAGCAGCTCTTTTTTGCTTGTATCATATTTGTTGAGTGAATCCGGTAGCGCAACGTCTCCAATCATTTTGTAGTACACGCGACACCTGTACCAGTCTTTTTTATCAGGGCTATTCTTATCTCTGTTGGCAATGGCAAGGTTAATGATACGTTTTATCTTTTCATATTGTGGTGTTATTACCACTTCATTTAGTGCGCCTCTTTTTGCTTTTAGCCTCACCTTTAGTTCTTTACTTTGTATAGGCAGGCTTATTCTTTGTGGCTCATATCCCAGGTACGATATTTCAAGGTAAGAAACACCTTTTTCAGTAGTAAATTCAAATTTTCCATTCAGATCGGCTACAATTCCTTGTCCTGTATTCCCAAGCTTAATAGTAGCAAATGGTAAAGGCTGCATATTTGCTGCATCGGTAACCTGCCCTTTTATATTCCATTGGGCATAGCTTGCCTGGCATACGAATAGTAATGCATACAGTATAAGGTTGCGCATCTGAAGGATATGGGATTATGAACTAAAACGTAACCTGAATAATATTTATTATCAAACAGCTATTTTTTAAAGGTCATAAAAATTCCTAAAAACAAAAAGTCCTCCCCTCGAGGGAAGGACTTTCTAATTATAATCTAATAGAAATTAAGCGATTTCTACTTCAGCACCTGCTTCTTTCAGTTTAGCAGCAAGAGCTTCAGCATCAGCTTTGCTGATACCTTCTTTTACATTCTTAGGAGCGCCATCTACTAATTCCTTAGCTTCTTTCAGGCCAAGACCTGTAAGGTCTTTAACTGCTTTTACAACATTCAGCTTGTTAGCACCGGCAGCTTTCAATATTACGTTAAAAGCTGATTTTTCTTCAGCAGCAGGAGCAGCAGCACCAGCAGCTGGAGCGGCTACAGCAACTGCAGCAGCAGCTGGTTCAATGCCGTATTCGTCTTTCAGTATTTTAGCTAATTCGTTAACTTCTTTTACAGTAAGGTTAACAAGTTGTTCTGCAAATGATTTTAAATCTGCCATCTTATGATGTTTTAATGTGTTTAAAAATTTAAATTTTAATATAGTTGGTCTTGGAAGCCATTGTTAATGTGGAAATGTTATTCCCGGTTTTATTAAGCTTGTGCACGATCTTCAACTGCTTTCACTAAGCTTGCCAGTTTGCTGCCTGCGTTAAGACCGCTGATAACGTTCTTGGCAGGAGATTGCAGTAAGCCAATGATTTCGCCGATAAGTTCGTTCTTGCCTTTCAGTGTTCTCAGTGCTTCTAGTTGGTTGTCGCCCATAAACACGTCCCCATCTACAAATGCTGCCTTCAACACTGGTTTCTCATTATTATTCTCTTTGCGGAAAGTGCTAATGATCAATGCTGGTTCTTTCGCGTTTTCAGAAAAGAGAAGTGCAGTTACACCATGCAGTGCGTCAAATGCACCTTTATAGCGATCGCCGTCCAGTTGTTCCAGTGCCTTGCGGATAAGGGTATTCTTGGCCACTTTCATTTCTACTTTCTTTTCAAAGCAGATACGGCGCAGTTTGGTCACCTGTTCTACCGTTAATGCTTCGGTATTGGTGATATAAAAATTATTATACTGAGAGAATTTCTCCTTCAGTAGTTCTATTGCTTCATTTTTTTGAGCTGGTGTCATTTCTTTAAAATTTTACCTCCAGTGCGTTAGAAGGTGTGATTTAAAATTTATTTATCACATTTCTGTCCATAAGGGCAGAGGGTTAAGCCACGGTTTTAGTATCAATGGTTAAACCTGGGCTCATGGTAGATGCAATGCTGATACCTTTCAGGTAAGCGCCTTTAGCCGTTGCAGGCTTTAAACGAACCAATGTATTAATAAGCTCCTGTGCATTTTCTGCAATCTTGGTTGGCTCAAAAGATACACGGCCGATGGAAGCATGTATAATGCCTGCTTTGTCTATTTTAAAAGCTATCTTACCACCTTTCACTTCTGTTACAGCTGCTGCAACGTCATTAGTTACAGTACCTGTTTTAGGGTTTGGCATCAGGTTACGGGGGCCTAATATCTTACCTAACTTCCCTATTTTAGGCATCACAGATGGAGTCGCTATTATCACATCCACATCTGTCCAGCCACCTTCTATTTTCTGCACGAATTCATCCAGGCCCACATAATCTGCACCTGCATTTTTCGCGTCGTTTTCTTTATCTGGTGTGCACAGTACCAACACACGTTTGGTTTTACCCGTGCCATGAGGCAGGGTTACTGTACCGCGTATTGCCTGGTCAGCCTTCTTTGGGTCTACACCAAGGCGTATATGCATATCTACTGAGCTGTCAAATTTGGTGAGATTCACTTCTTTCACCAGGGCTGCAGCCTCAGTTAGTGTATATTCTTTGTTTTTATCAAGTTTAGCTTCTACAGCTTTTCTTTTTTTAGTGATTGCCATCGCTACAAAATTTTAAATAAGGTTAACCAATGGATTATTTTTCCCAGGGCGCTGCGCCTTCAACAGTGAAGCCCATACTGCGTGCAGTGCCGGCAACCATTCTCATGGCGCTTTCCAGCGTAAAGCAGTTTAGATCAGGCATTTTGTCTTTGGCGATTTCTTCTACCTGCATCCAGGTTACCTTACCTACCTTCTGTCTGTTAGGTTCTTTAGAACCTTTTGCTTGCTTTGCAGCATCCATAAGCTGTACAGCAGCAGGAGGAGTTTTGATAACGAAGTCGAAAGACTTGTCAGAATAAACAGTAAGTGTTACGGGGAGCACTTTTCCTATTCTGTCCTGCGTACGTGCATTAAATTGCTTGCAGAACTCCATAATGTTGACACCCTTAGAACCCAGTGCTGGGCCGATTGGTGGTGCCGGGTTGGCTTGGCCGCCTTTTACTTGCAGCTTTACATAGCCGGTAATTTCTTTAGCCATTTTCCTTTCTTTTTGGTTTTAACGAATTGTCTTAAACAACTCTCCCAAATGCAACCTTATAATAAGAGCAATATTGAGAATTGGAGTGCAAAAGTAAGACAATTCTATATAGTACAAAAAAAATTTTGTGACAATTTTTAGCAATTATATTATTGGAATTCTAAATGTAATCGTGCTATTAAGGCAATATTGATAATGTGGACATCTTAACTTGGGATAATGTCTTCATAAAGTTAAATTGCCTTTATAAGTAGCAAAACTGCTTATTAATTGGAGATTTTCTCAATTAGCTAAATAATACAACGGACATAAATGGGGAATAATTGGGTAAGTTTTTGCCTCAAAAAATAACTTAAATAGCTGATTATCAATTTAAAAGTGCGAAAATGTAAATTTTAAAAGCAATGGGGAATTCCATTTTCAAATTTACTTTCCAGGATAAATAATAATATCTGTATTCGCTAAAAAATTAAGATAGAAATTCACCACTAACTCCCAACTTTACAACGTATAATTTCTCGCATCTCAAAAAATCTTTTAAATCGTGGCACAAAAAACAATTCTTATCACAGGCAGCACTAGTGGTATCGGCCTGGGTATAGCAAAGGCATTTGCAGCAGAAGGTTACAATATTGCATTCAATGGTCTCGAAACCAATGGTGCAGAAATAGCGCAGCAGGTAGCCGATGAGTACAAGATCAAACACACATTCTCTCCTGCAAATCTTCTTTTCCCTGAGCAGATACGGCAAATGGTTGCAGATGCTATCAACACTTTTGGAGCTATACACGTTTTGGTCAATAATGCAGGCATCCAATATGTTGCACCACTGGAAGACTTTCCCGAGCAAAAATGGAACGACATAATCGCAATAAATCTTACTGCCGCTTTTCATGCTACTAAAGCCGTATGGCCCAAAATGAAGGAACAGAAGTTTGGCCGGGTTATAAATATCGCTTCAGCACATGGCTTGCGCGCTTCTGAGTTCAAAAGCGCTTATGTAGCTGCAAAGCATGGAATAGTTGGGTTCACTAAAACCATTGCGCTTGAAGGTGCTGCCTTTGGTATCACAGCGAATGCTATTTGCCCGGGTTACGTAAAAACCCCATTGGTGGATAAGCAGATACCGGAACAGGCCAAAGCGCATAATATGTCAGAACATGATGTTGTAGAAAAAGTGATTTTGGAAAGACACGCAGTAAAGGAGTTCGTACCTATCGGGCTGATTGCACGTACTGCTCTTTTTATGGCTGCAGATGACTCTACAACGCTTACTGGTATTGCATTACCTGTCGATGCTGGTTGGACAGCCCAATAGTTCATGTTTCTCTTTGTTTAAACAACTCGACTTATATCATTAATTTCCCTTCATGGATCAGCCTCTTTTTACAGACCATTTTATCAATGTAAATAACATCAATCTTCATTATATAGATTACGAAAATGATAACCCTCCCATACTATTAATGCATGGTCTTACTGCAAATGCTCATGCTTTTGACGGCCTTGTTGCTAATTGCTTAACCACCCATTTTCGTGTAATAAGCCCTGATTTACGTGGTCGCGGGCAAAGCGATCATCCCGCTTTTCAATATAGTATGGAAGATCATGCGCTGGATATAATAGGATTGCTTGATCATTTAAATATAGACAAGGTAACATTAGCTGGTCATTCTTTCGGAGGCTTACTGGGCTTCTACATAGCGTCTTCTTACCCTGGGCGTGTCGATAAATTAATAATTATGGATGCCGCGGCGGAAATGAATCCCAATGCTATGGAAATGCTTTCATATACCTTTTCCCGTTTTAATACACTGTATCCTTCCTGGGATGATTATATCAGTCATGTAAAAAGGGCGCCATACAATACCTTTTGGGACGATGCTATGCTCAGCTATTATCAGGCAGACGTAAAGATTGATCCCGATGGCACTGTAAAAACCCGTAGTAACCTGACTGATATTATTGAAATATCTTACGGTGTGGCCAATATTTCATGGCCTTATTATATTGAGCGCATTACACAGCCAACACTATTAATCAATGCTCTTGACGATTATACGATGGGGGAACCCCTTTTACCTGAAGAAAAGGCCATGGAAACAGTTGAAATGATGAAAAATGCCCATTATGTAGCTGTAGACGGCAATCATCAGACAATGCTATACGGCCGGGATGCAAAACAAATAGTAAAAGCGATAGATAAGTTCACATCCGTAGCAAAATCTTAAATAATTCCCAATAAGGACTTAATAACAGCTATTGAAACCACTTGTTTTTCAAATATCTAAGGGATTTTAAAATAATTTTCTAAAATACCCATCCTATTTTTTTTATTAAGCGTCTCTTTATAAAGGAATAGGTAAATTGTGTGCTATAGTGAACAAATAACGGCGAATATTTAATAAGCAGGTAATCAACAATTAGTACCTTTTTTATTCTAATTTAATTTTTAAATGAATTTTAATAAATTTGAAAAGTAATTGTTAATTTTAAGACCTTGTTTATAATTACTACACTCTTTATCTTTTTGCTTCATAAAATATATCAAAGCACTTTATGAAAAAACTGTTATTCTTTTTAGTATTATTTTACGCTTGCAGTGTTAATGCTCAAACTATAACTTCTAACGGATCCTCTGCAATCAATCCGGATTTTCAAACAAATACTGTTCGCAATCCAACTGCAACCGGAGGCCATTTTGAGATTAATACACCTGGCAAAAAGGGAATGGAGCACATTAATATCAATTATATGCTTTCCCCCTTACCACTGCACGATGAACTACGCTTTATGATTGGAGCTGCTAATCCTATTGCTTTAAGTGCTGATATTATGGATGCTTCCGGCAAAGCTTTGATTACATGGGCCCCTGAGAAACCATTGTTTCGCTATTATTGCAAATTTGATATCTCTAGCTTTCCGGTTGGTAGTTATCACATAGATGTTTATGATGCAAACAAGAATAAGATAAAAACAATACCATTCGAGAAAATATAGAATAATATATAAAAGTCACATTTATTACAAATAATTTAATACATGAATAGAATGTTATCCAATTCTAAATCATCCCATCCGAAATACCTTACCCCTCTCAAAGCATTGGTAAGTCCGGTTAAGGCAATCATTGTATTGATACTTACATTTTTTGTTCAACGTGCTACTGCGCAGCTGGATACCTGTAATGGTTTCTTGGCGGGTAATTATGTAGAAGTAGGGGTAGCCCCCAATTTTGGCTTTGGTAGCACTATAAATACGCCATCGGGCTACTTCCCAAGACCTGTATTTGGTGGTGGTTCCGCTTCCTTTTGGAACTTTTGTGAATCTGCATGTAATTCATTGGGAGCTAACCTTGGGTTCGTTGCCGATCCTGATAAAGATGGTTGGATCGTTGGTAGTCCGGCTTATTATGGCGATTATTTTCTGCCAGGTACTCCACAGGAAGGTTGGGCCATAGAAGTTGGTGGAATTGTAGCCACTGCTTATACAACTAATAATTCTGGCTGCTCTGCTTCTACTGGTTATGGTGGTGCTGGTGGTGGTTCTTTAAGTGGAAGTATAACAGGCTATACGAATAATGGTACAAATATCGCTGTCAAATGGGAAGGATCTTATGGGCCGCTTGCTATAACGCAGACCGTACAGGTAGATACTGGGGATGTATACTTCATAGTATTTGCGACGTTCAAAAATACAAGTGCCAGCACGGTAAATAATATTTATTATATGAGAACTGTTGACCCGGATAATGATGTGACACTATCCGGCGACTATACCACTAGGAACGTTCTTACATATCAGAATCCCGATGCAGATAATAAAGCAATGGTGTCCACATGGGGAACACATTATCCAGAAGCCTTCTTAGGGTTAGGTACAGAAGATTGCCGTGCGGTTCCGTTTATTATTAATAGTGGTTTGATTCCAAATGGTAAACCCTCAAGTTATTTTAATGACAATGGTCCTGATCAGGTAAAAACAGACTCCTTGACTCAGGACGTTGGTGTTGGGCTATCTTTTAAAATAGGTAACCTGGGCCCTGGTGATAGTACCTCTATTGCATATACCTATTGTTTGAGTATTGATGAATTAGATTCTGCATTTGCGGCTACAAGACCTAAGTGGATATTGAACAGTGATAGCATTAATCGTGTAAATGGTGATACGGCTGCCGTATGTAGAAATAGTGTATCTACATTAGGTATTGTAAATGGTTATGGTTATGACTGGAACTGGTCTGCTTATCCCGCTGGGACTCCTATTAGTCCTACTACTGGCCCAACTGTTAACGTAACTATAGGTACTACCCCAATCTTCGTTACAGCTATAGGTACAAGCCCTGCATGTTTTACAGACACTATAAGGATGACAATTACTCCGGATCTTACTCCGCCGGCCCCTACTTCTGCTGTATATACATACTGCCAGTACGATTCGGCTAAGGCATTAAGGGTTACAGGTTCAAATATCACATGGTATACTTCAGACACTGCTACCACTGGTTCTAAAATAGCGCCTAAGCCTAACACTTATGTTCCGGGTACTTATGTTTGGTATGTAAGTCAGACAGTGAAGGGATGCGAGGGTGATAAAGCCGCTATTACTGTGATAGTGCATCCGGGATCTGTGGATAGTTTCGGTGTAGATTATCATTATGGTTGCTCTCAGGATACAATAGCATTTACTAATTTATCCAAGGGGGTAATACAAAATAATATATGGAAGTTTGGAGATGGCACAACGGATACTGCTATTAATCCTACTCATATTTATCCCGTACAGGATACATATAGAGTGGTGCTTACAACCTTAAATAATTTCGCTTGTAAATACAGTTATTCACAATTGATAGATACAAGACACCCTCTCAAGGCATCTTTCAAAGCTAGTGCAGATAGTATCTGTCAGGGCAAGAGCATAACATTTACTAATCATTCCGTAGGTACCAATCCTTCATTTGCGTGGTATTATGGTGATGGCACGCCTGTAGACACTACTGTTAGCCCTGTGCACCAGTTTAATGCCGCTGGAACATTCAACGTCGTAATGATCGAGAAGGATTTTGTTCCATGCTACGATACAGCTAAACTAACAGTATTGGTAGACACGATGACTTCTGCAAATTTTGCTGTAAGCGATACTTCAGTTTGTGTTGGTCAGCCAATATACTTTGCTGGTCAATGGTCAAACACTGGTAATAAGACATCTCTTTGGGATTTTGGTGATGGAACGGTTATACACAACGAAAAAACATTGCAGCATGCTTACGATGAAGCAGGTAGTTATAATGTGCATTTAACTGCTACATACCGTATCTGTCCTGATACTTCGTTTGTTAGGAACATTGCAGTTAATCCATATCCGCACATTGACTTAGGACCTGATACTTCAATTTGTCCTAATAGTGGCGATGCAATTGTTCTGGCAGATTTGATAAATATGAGCAATCAGGCTGCTACATGGTTATGGAGCGATAGCGAAACCACTGCGTCTATTTCTGTGAACCATTATGGTCTGTATGAAGCAACCGTAACGATTCATGGTTGTTCAAGCTCTGATACGGTTAATGTGAAGAACGATTGCTATGTCAATGTTCCGAATGCGTTTACTCCAAACAATGATGGTATAGATGATTACTTCTTCCCACGTCAGTTATTATCAAGTGGTGTAACTGCATTCAAGATGGATATTTATGATCGTTGGGGTGTGAAGATATTCGAAACTACAAATACCGAAGGTCGTGGTTGGGATGGTAGATTTAATGGGGCATTACAGCCAACAGGCGTTTATATTTACATAATAGACGTAATTCTTAAGAACGGTGAAAAACACCACTATCAGGGTAATGTGACGTTGCTAAGATAGAGTTGAAATAAAAATTTCATAATAGTACAAATGGTGCAGTAATATTACTGCACCATTTGATTTATACAGACCGTAAAACGAATTATTATCATCATTTTAAATTATTTATATGCCGTCAGTGATCAAGCGTATTATTCAGTATAATAGTTCTTTGCCTGATAATTTACGCACATTGAAATATGATGCAATGAAAGAAAGTCCCTTTCGTTTTTACAGAGGTACTTGCCATCTGTTTGCCGAAGATTTTACAAAGATTTATGGTTATAAATCAAAGATAAGAACGTGGATTTGCGGTGACTTGCATTTTGAAAATTTCGGATCTTATAAAGGTGAAAACAGGCTTGTATATTTCGACATTAATGATTTCGATGAGGCAATACTGTCTACCCCACACCCTGAAATAACAAGATTTTTAACCAGCATTATTATTGCAGGTAATCAAATTGGAGCTCCTAATAAGCAAATACATGATGCCATAAAAGAAACTATGGCAACGTATACAGAAACATTAGCTATTGGTAAAGCATTGATGATGGAACGCGATGTAGCTCATGGAGAATTGAAAAAATATTTCGATCAGCTTAATAACCGCAATAGAGCATCATTCATAGCCAAGCATACAATTGAAAAGGATGGCAAGTTGGTTTTGCGAAATGATGAAAAACTGCGCCCGGTCGACGAAAAGCAAAAAAAGATAATTATCAAATCGCTTAAATATCTGCTTCAGCATGATCCCCATTTTTCTAACCTCGAATTTGAAGATGTAGCTTTTAGAATTGCCGGCACAGGTAGTCTTGGATTACAGCGTTATTGCGTATTGTGTTACCATGCAAAAAAAGGAAAATATTATCTCATAGATATTAAGCAGACAAGAGAGTCGTGTTACAAAAACAATATGTCCATTAGTCAATATAAGTTTAAAGACGAAGCCGAAAGAATAAATTTTATTGGTGAAATAATGCAGTTTAATGCTCCGGGTTTTCTTACTTCTATTCAAATAAATGATGTTTGGTATGTGGTTAAAGAGTTACAACCCGTAATAGACAAAATAACATTGGAAGATTTTAAAAACGATTTTCCCGGGTTTAAAAATGTTGCAATAGAAATGGCTTCTCTTATTGCGTATGCTCAGTTAAGGAGCAGTGGCCGCAAAGGTTCGTCTACTGCAGATGAACTAATAGATTTTGCTGAAAAACAGCAGTGGCAAAAAAATATGATTGAATTAAGTTCTCAGCTGGCAGATAATAATAATCGTTATTATAATCAATTTTCAGAGTACGAAAAGCATAAGGATTAGCTATCAATCTTATCACAATAGCTTTAAAACATTCTGCGCACAATTTTTGCAATATTTTTTTGAATGTGATTAAAACGTTGATCTTGTTATAATTAATGATGGTTTTAAACGTTACAGTTATATAAGATTCAACATTTTAGAAAGAAGCTAAATATTTGATATTGAACAACTTACTGAACAATAGGATAGTATCATTTTTTTTAACTATAGCCTGTATTTTGTTCTCGTCTGCTGTTTATGGGCAAAGATTTGCCAATCTCGATAGCTTAAAACTGGATAGTATACGAATATCACATCACAAATTCATAAATAATGTTTTTCAGGAGGCAATAAATTCAATTAAAAGGTCTTCGGACACATCCAACGATATTTATCAGAATGGTAAAAGTGAAGATCCATACCTGCCCTATCAGGGCAAGATTATAAGGCATATTAATGTTGAGTCGCTTGACTTTGCCCGGTCGTTTTCCGATACTTCGAAACGCATCAATACCTTTATCGCGAACGTAGCAAATGCTACACATACTACTACAAGAAATTTTGTTATCAGGAATAATCTGTTCATTTATGAAAATACTCCTCTGAATGCTTATCGTGTGGCTGATAATGAAAGGTATTTGCGTACACTCGATTATATTCATGATGCACGTATTATCGTCAAGGAAATTCCTGACAATCCGGATTCTATAGATATTCTGGTAATAACAAAGGATTTTTATACCATTTCCGCTGATGGGGCTTCAAATGGATTTAACCATATTCAGGGTAGGCTTGTTGATGCAAATTTAGCAGGTATGGGACAGAGGGTGGAAGTAACCGGGCTGTATGATTATAATCGCCATCCTGAGTGGGGATTCGGTGCATTATACAGAAAAAATAACATTGGACGCAGCTTCATTAGCGCTACAGTAGGCTACAGTACAATGCTTATTAACCCATATACAAGAGAAGAAAACTCAACGGAGTATGTAAGCTTCGATCGGCCGCTTGTTTCCCCGTATTCTCATTTTGCGGGTGGGCTCACTTTAAGTCATAATGCAGGATACAATTCATATAATATTATACCTGTTCAGAATGTTTTTATTTACAAATACAATTTATATGATGGATGGATTGGCTACAATCTGGGCATTAATAAGTTATCTGCCAATAATGGCACAATAAGAGATAGAAAATTTTTGAGCTTTCGGTATTATAATTATCATTTTACAGATGTTCCTGCCCAGGTTGAAAATAACTTTGATCCTATATATAATGATAAGCAAGCAGTATTGGCACAGTTTACATTATTTCGTCAGGATTATTATAAGACACAATATATTTATGGTTTTGGTACTACAGAAGATCTTCCCTATGGATACAACATTGCTCTTACCACCGGTTGGTATAAGCAACTTAATTTAGAGCGGCCCTATATAGGGGTGCATACACAGAATTATATCGCCACTAACCAGGGTGATTTCATTCAATTATTCTCAAGAATTGGTGGCTATGATTACAAGGGCGAACTGCAGGATCTGAACTTTATGTTTGGCACTGAGATTTTTAGCCGTTTATTTTTTTGGAATGCGACAAAAATCAGGCAATATATTTTTGCAAGCTATTCCGGAATATATAATAGTATTACATCCCAGCCTCTCAGAATTGATAATCAGTATGGCATACGTGAATTTCTTTCAGATTCAGTTTATGGAAACAGAAGATTAAATCTGCAGCTTGAAACAGAGTTTTATTTAAAATACAAAATATTGGGTTTTCAGTTTGCACCTTTCCCCTATGTTGATTTAGCGCTTATAAAGCCTTCCAATGCGGGTCCTTTCGAATATCAATTGTATAGTGGTATCGGTGGAGGTATCCGCGCAAGGAACGAAAACCTGGTATTCGAAACCATTGAATTAAGGTTTTTCTTCTATCCGGTAGCGCCTAATGATATGCGTGGCTTTAAAGTAATACTCAATGCAAATATTAGATATAGATATACAAGTAATTATGTGACAGCTCCCGACGTTGTGCAGCTTAATGTGAGTCAATAGCATTGCATAATAATTCAATGCATTAATTTTGGAAAAAAAATAATGCAGATACAGCATGAGGACAATGGGAAAAAAGGGCGGTTCTTTGTAAATGAAAATGGCAAAGATTTAGCAGAAATAGTATATGCTTGGTCCACACCCACCATAATTGTTATTCATCATACAGAAGTAGATCCACAACTAAAAGGACAACGTGTAGGCAACAAGTTGGTAGATGAAATTGTTGCATGGGCCAGAAAGAATAATCTTAAAATAAATCCGCTATGCCCGTTTGCTAATGCTGTCTTGCACAAGAATAATGAATATCATGATGTTTTATTTAATTAATACATCAAAAAAGCCGGCTGATTATCAGCCGGCTCTTGCTATGAACTAAAAGTAATCTTATTGTTTTATCCATTTCAACACTAATGGATATTTCCAATCGTTACCGTCTATATGGATCATATACATGCCAGGCATCAAAGTAGCTGATGGCAATTCAATATTTTGACTTCCCAATTGGTTAGTTTCATTTTGCTGCCATATCACTCTGCCTACCACATCAACTATTTTTACTTCGTAAGAAGCTTTACTGTTCAGGAACATTTTAAGCTGTGATTGCGAAGTAGATGGATTAGGAATGATCTCTGCATACTGTATTGGTGTAACAATATTGGCAACACCTGTTGGTTGTATAGTTCCTGAATCATTTAGGACATTATACTTTGGCATTGGCCTGCCTGTGCTATCTACCACCTTTGTACCCATCAGGTTCAGATAAAGCATTTCACCTGCAGACGCGGTAGTTGGAATAGTAAGATTTAATGTTGCAATTGTTCCTTGCCCGGTTGCATTGCTATGATTAGTACGTGCATATGCCCAGTCTATCTTATTGCTGTTAATTGTTTTTGTAAAAGACAAGGTATTGGCAGAAGTGCCAAGCCAGCTTGTTGGATAGCTGATTGTTGGAGCCACATCCAGGGGCATTCCACCTATATCAATAGTTGTTGCTATTCCATATAGATTATTCATCGGTATTGTTGCATCTCCTATTTTTATAGGAATAGATACTGTGGTTCCTGGTGAAATTGTTATTCCCGTAAGGTCAAAGTAGAGGTCTGGTAAACCTGCAATTCTTGCAGCATTTTTAATATTTCCTTTTGCATGTACTAAACCATAGTTTGCAGTAACGGCCGCAAGGTCAAGGGTATCAACAGTGCCATCTCCATTACAATCTGCATATTTCATATTCACACCACTTACAAATGATGAAGGCCAGTTGGCGCAATATTGTCCTATCCAGCTTATAGTCGGTGATGTTCTTGTAGGTCCGGTCTGTCCATATGCCACAGCTATAGCAAGTGGATCATAAATATTCGCCGTCTTGTCATCATTAGCGTCGCCAGGATAAACAGAGTCTGTATTACATGCAGCTGTTTTAACCAATACTGTATAATATGCCAGGCCTCTTACACTGCACGTTGTGTCGTATGCCTCAATATTAATTGTAAAATTTGGAGTAACAGAAGGATCTAAAGTCGCAGGTGTCGTCCAGATTATAGTTGCTGTCGCGGATGATGTTGCCGGGTTCATGGTTGTAAATTCGGTATAAGGCCAGGTAAATGATGAATTAACTAAGGCGAATACTGAATCATGAGTATTTGAATCTGTTAATGTAATAGTAATGGTGTCTGTTTTCCCCGGGCAGGTAGTATGTACAAAACTGGTACCAGTTTGTGGCAATGGCGCTTTTGCTGATGAATAAGGTGTTTGCAATGTAAGCCATTCACGCATAAAATAGCCTACAAGTTTGCCTGCACGATATTCGCTTGTTTTCATAGCAAGAAAATCATTGCTTAACAGGGCACCAGCTCTGATAGTTAACAATTGTGTAGCATTATTTGTAATTGTATAGCTACCACTACCTAAAGGCGATGATGAGTTATAGCCGGAGGTATATAGCTCGCTTCTTCCTCCTGGCCCTGAGCCCATATCAGTTTGAGGTACCATCATCTCAATATCAATGCTATCATCATCTGCATCCACAGCCTGTACCGGAATGGTATTTACACTGTCATTTGTAAGATAAAAAGGTGGATAATTGGCTATTTTGGCATTGGAGTTGATTGCAACACTATTATCTAAGAATGCTTCAAGATACATATCGTCGGGCGTTATATTAGCCGCTATAACGTCTAATGAAGATGCCGACGCATATATTTTCCAATCGTTACATGCAGATAAGCTAACTGTATCTGAAAAAACCGTAGCTATCCAATAAGGATATGATCCTCCGGAACAGCCCACACTAGCAGAGGCGCAATATAAATTGGTTAGAGTATCATACTCAAGGAAGGGTAGTGATCTGTTAAAATTATATCCGCAACTGCTTGAGTAGAAATACACGGTGGCTCCTAAAGCGGTGTCCGGCATATGACCATTACATTCGTGATAAAGGGTGTAATAGACTCGATAATTGGTACCTGTAAATTCGTATCGTAATTCACCTCCTTGTATTCCCGAGGCAAATATTTTTGAGCTGACTAATAGGCATAGTAGAGCCAGGTAAATTTTTTTCATAGGTTAAACGTTTCTAAGAAATACAGGGCTAAGCCTTGAAAAGGTTGGGTAAATACTTAAAAAAACATTAAAAAATATAGCAAATATTCTTATGTGAGTATAAATACAATTTTTCTCAAACCCTTAACTTACTAATTTGCAGCGTAACTACTACATTCGCACTCTAACTCATATCAAATGTTGCAAACAGAATATATTCAGGTGCCTTATGGCAAAACTGTACATGGTGAAGAGGAAATAGAAGCAGTGGTAAATGTATTGCGTACATCCACTCAAATGGGTAAAAATGTACGTACAATGGAAGAAAGGGTAGCTGCTTTATATGCCAAAAAGTATGGTATAATGATAAATAGTGGCTCTTCTGCACTATATCTGGCCGCCGATCTCATGAATTATGAAGCTGGTGCTGAAATTATTACACCTGCATTAACCTTTTCTACCACAGTAGCTCCTCAGGTAAAAAGAGGATGGGTACCTGCGTTTGTAGATGTAGAAGAAGGGACGTACAATATAGATGCAAACAAAGTAGAAGAAATGATCACACCAAAAACAAAGGCGATGATCATTCCTAACCTTATCGGAAATCTTCCCAATTGGAAAGTTCTTCGCGAGATTGCTGATAAGCACAATCTGTTTGTATTGGAAGATTCTGCAGATACATTAGGTGCGGAAATAAATGGTAAGTCTTCAGGTCGCTTTACTGATATGAGCACCACAAGTTTTTACGGTTCTCATATTATCAACTGTGCGGGTAATGGGGGTATGTTATGTGTAAATACAGAAGCATTTTACAATCGTGGTCGTCTGTTACGCAGTTGGGGACGTAGTTCTTCCTTGTTCGTTGAATCAGAAAAAATCGAGAATCGTTTCAACGTAGAAATAGAAGGAATTCCTTATGATGCAAAATTTGTCTTTGAAGAACCCGGCTATAATATCGAACCTTCCGAAATGGGGGCAGCATTTGGTATAGTGCAGTTAAATAAGCTTGCTCAGAATATAGACACACGAACTGCTAATTATCACCGCATGCGTGAATTCTTTAGTCAGTATGAAGAGTATTTTATTCTGCCAAAACAATTGCCTGATTCACGCACAGGCTGGCTGGCATTTGCCGTTACTATCCGTGAAAGTGCACCATTTATTCGTCGTGATTTACAGATATTCCTCGAAAAAAGAAATATCCAAACACGCACAGTATTCACTGGAAATATTCTACGCCAACCTGGCTTTAAGAACGTGCCAAGCAAAGCAGCAAAAGGTGGTTATCCCGAAGCGGACAAAGTGATGCGCGGGGGTATGCTTCTTGCCTGCCACCATGGTTTGAATGATGCACAGATAAATCATATCATGGAGAGTGTGACTGAGTTTATGAAAAATCTTTAATTGTAATGTTAGATTTGATAGTTTTAATACCACTTTTTTATTTAGGATATCGAAATAGTTTAATTGCAAAACGTAAAGGCAAAAATGGACTTGCCTGGATATTGTTAACTGTACTTGCTTGTTATCTAACGGCTACTTTTGGAATTTCTATTCTCTTAAGTTTCTTCTATAAAGGCGATGTAAACGTATTAATTAATTTATCTAAAACTAACCAACAGGCTTTTGTTAATCAGATAGCTCCATTTTTCCTTGAGCCAATAAGATTCATCTTTATATTGCTCTGTGGTTTCGGTGGTTATTTATTGATTAGGTATATATTAGAGAGGAAGCCGGATATTAATAAAAGGAAAAATAATGGGATAGAGGAACAATAAGCTACCACCCTAATAACGTTTTTAGCTTAGACATACCACTTTTACTAACAGTAACTTTTGCACCACATTGTAGTAATGCGATGTGGCTTTCTTTTTCATAAGGCTCTATGCGTAGCAATTGTGTTACAGGTATGATATATGAGCGGTGAACTCTTACAAATTGCTGCGGGTCTAACGATTGTTCAATGTAGGATAATGTGCTTTTCTTTAAATAGCTACCCTCTTTAGTAACAATTTTTACATAATCATCATTCGCCTCCAGGTAATAAATATCCTGCGCAGCAATAATGCGTATCAGTCCATTGTCTTTTACTACTATACGATGCTGATAACCCTCATATACCTGGTTGGGAAGTAATGATTCATTAGCAACGGTGGTTTGTTTAGAACCTGCTTGTGCCAGCCATTTTTGCATGGCTTTATCAAAGCGCTCTTTAGTTATTGGCTTTAGCAGATAGTCAATGGCGTGCGCTTCAAATGCTTTTATTGCATATTCATCAAATGCAGTAGTGAATATCACTGCCGGCCTGTTATCTAATAGTTCAAGCATCTCAAACCCATTTACTCTTGGCATCTGCACGTCAAGAAATATCAGGTCTGGGGTATGCTCCTGGATAGCTTTAAAACCTTCAAAGCCATCAGAGCATCCTGCCACTACCTCCATTTCTTTATATGATTGCAACAAGGTTTTTATCAGTTGCCTTGCCAGCGGTTCATCGTCAATTAGTATTACCTTGTACATTTGTTTGTGGTATTTTTAAAATGGTAGTAAAGGTGTTTCCGTCTTTTTTTGTCTCAAGCAGATCTGTTCTTGCAAATAATAAATACAATCGCCTTTGAATACCCTCAAGGCCAAATCCCGTTCCCTTTGGCGGAGATGTCTGAGGATCGTATGGATTAGTAATTTCTATTGTTAATAGTGATGATTGAAGCTTGATATGCATCTTTATTATAACCGTACCTGTTTTTCCATATAGCCCGAATTTAATCGCATTTTCCAGCACAGGTTGCAGCAAAAAGGGCGGTATAGTTGCATCATCAGTATATTCTTTTTCAAATGCTACCTGCAGTCTGTCTCCAAAACGGATAGACTCTATGGCAAGATATGCTTGTATATACACTAATTCCTCTTCCAATGGTGTTCGGTCTTCCGATTCCCGTTTTACAGAGTTGCGCAAAAAATCAGATAGCTTGCCTATCATTTCCTGCGCTTTATCTGGCTGTATCATCACCAGTGCGCTTATAGAGTTGAGGCTATTGTATAAAAAGTGTGGTTGCAGTTGTTGGCGTAGCTTAAAAAGTTCTGCTTCGCGAAGCAGAATGCTGGCGTCCGATTGCTCCAGGAATTTATCTTCAATGGCTTCGCTTTTTTTACGGAAGGCAACGTATGTTGCGATCCATCCGAATAATAGCCAGTTGATAAACACACGCAGTGGTAAAGTATGCAGAGCCCACGTTGTGTAGTAGTTATCATCACTTTTAGTAAGCCACCATTTTAATATTTGCCATTCGGTTGTAGCTATTGTAATACTGAAAAAGGTTGAAACAATAATTGCATACAATATTATTGCAACTGGTGTAGGGTAGGCCTCCACTATCATATAGATTAGCCATACTGCGGCACACAAAAATATAGTGTTAAGGGTAGTATCCTTTATTACATATTCCCACTTCAGTTGGGCAACATCCGATAGTAAATACAGTTGTACAGCAACTACCACAATGATGTGTAGCGCTAATACCGAACGGATATTTTTGGTTAATAATGACAATAAATATTTTTTAGAAGGGCAAAGGTATTACTCAGCCCAAAGAGGAGTTGCTATAGGTTCTACTTCTTTTACCATCGAAAATAAAAGCGCCCCATTGGTAAGATCCACAGGCTGCAGGTCTTTTACGGCAAGCAGCTTCCAGCATACGGTTCTTCCATGGCGGTCTATAATAGTGCACTCTTCATCCTTTGCCATTTTCCTGGCATTTTCCAGGGCATGTCTCTCATCGTCTGCATATACCAATCTCCATTGTTCATCATACTGGTCTGTTGGCAGCCCTTCACATTCTATTTGATAAATAATTTGCGCGGTGAATGGTTTCATAAACTTATTTTTGAAGATAAATAATATTATAAGCAACCTTACTAGTAAGACTTTATCTCAATGCTGCCGAATGAACAGCTACCTCTGAGAATAAGCACTTTTTTATCATCCCCTGCGGGGGCTGTACGTATCATACGTTCGTCTTCCACACTTCCGAAAGATGGGTTTATTTCATTTTGTATTTCCCAATGTGATGGCACAATCAATTCCACTCCGCCAAATGATACTTTGAAGGTTAGCACCATAGGTTGTACACTACTATCTGCCTGCATCAGGTTTATTTCAGTCCCACCAAAAGTTGTAGTAACCATACCTCCTCTGAATTCTTTCGAGGTAACTATTTCTTTCCTTCCGCCGAAGGTTACATCCATATTAAGCATATTATCTGTAGTTGTTATTGTATCCATGTTGCCATTAAAGGGAGGGCGTCTTCTTCGTGGGCGCGTTATTATTGCAAATCCTGCTATTATAAATAGCCCTGGCCATATAAAGTGGGTTGAGGGTTGCCCGAATATTACAAATTGCGGTGTGAGATTAGCGGCTCCTATTATTATTAATATCCACCAGGCTGGGTTATGGAAGCGGCTTTTTAAGCCAATTATTAAACCTATACCTATTAATACTACTGGCCATGTTAACGCAAAATCAAAGTAAAAAACCCCCAGCGTTCTTAAAAGTAGAAATATACCTATAGCTATTACTATAATACCGAAAGTGATCCCATCTCCTCTATGATGATGACGGTTGCGACGGCAATCACGATAGTAATCTTTATTCCGGTAAAATTGACGACTTGACATCTGGTCTCCTTAATTTTTCATAAAGGTATAATAGTCAATATCGCCAGGAAATACCTATTAGGTAAGAAAAGTATCAAGGTCGGTAAATGGCGGTAAAAAGTCGGTGAATATTATTGCTTATATAGCAAATTGGTTTAAAGCTTCTTAGGCTTCCACTTTAACTGGGGAAATATTTTCTTTCTTAATATAAAATAATCCCATACAATGCTCCTTTTGTAGATGCCTTCTTCGTTTCTTTGCTGTATCAGCTTTTTGTTGTCCCTCCTGCGTTGCAACCATTTTCCCAGGTCTCTGTAAAAATGAAAATGGGCTTTTATAATGGTCGCTGTTTCTTTAAACTTTCCTGTAATAAATAGCCGTGCTCCTGCAACACCATCCAGCAATAATCTTAGCGGGAACAGCCACAACAGCTTCGATGTTTTCTCATTTTTTATCAGCAGTATCAGGTTATTACGAAAGTTATAGTACAGTTTTTGTGGGCTTCCATAGCTTATAATACTTCCTCCCACATGGTATACTGTTGATCCCCCGATGTATCCTATGCTATAGCCCATATTTTTTATGCGCCAGCAAAGGTCAACTTCCTCCATATGTGCATATAGATCCGGATCCAGGCCACCGGCTTTGTGATAAAGGTCAGCTCGCAGCATTAAGCATCCGCCCGATGCCCAGAATACCTCTATATTGTCCTCATATTGGCCATTATCTTTTTCCAGGTCATTAAAGATGCGTCCCCTGCAAAAAAGATAGCCGAGTTTATCTATAAATCCGCCGCCCGCGCCTGCATATTCAAAATATTCTCTTTCCCGCCAGTAGCGTATCTTAGGTTGGCATGCTGCAAGTTTTTCATGTTGTTCCATAGCTTTATAAAGCGGAGGATACCAGCCTTCGGTCACTTCAAAATCTGCGCTAAGTAGTATATAATATTTAGCCTTTATTTGCTTGAAAGCCTCGTAATAGCCATTAGAAAAGCCGCGATTGATGCTTATCTGCAAGGTCTTTATGGTAGGAAAATTTTCCTGCAGGTAGTGATAAGTATCATCTGTAGAAGCGTTGTCCACTACTATTACATCGTAGCCTGTGTTAGCTTCTTCTACAATTTTTGGTAAGAAAAGCTCATGCCACTTTTTGCCATTATAGCTAAGAATAACGACGGCAGTATCTTGTGAGCATACAATCATTGCGATAGGGACAATGACTTATTTATACTTGGGACTATAAAGAGTGTTATCTGGAACTTTAACATCATCATTTTTCTGGAAACGATGCTCATATAGATTATAGCACCCCGCAAGTATGAAAATAAAGTAGCCGAAAAAGCTCAATAAAAATAAAAAACGGGATTTTGATGGCTTGCTTAGCTCAATATCCGCCGGATTGTCTATTACTTTTTCCTGGTTGTTTTGTTGATTATCCATGAAGGAGAGAATTTCCGCTTGCAAAAATAGTAGTTATTCCATCAAAATCATAATATTTTTACCATCATTTCGTTTTATCTCAGGCCATTATGCGACAATACATTAATTGGAAATCTTATCTGATATTGGTTGCGCTATGTATTGTAACTGCTTCTATTTATTATACTAGTCAACTCGCTGGTAAGCTTGCAAAAGAAGAGAGAAAAAAAGTTGAGCAATTGATTGATGGCATTAAGACGATGCAAAAATCTGCTAACAATCAGGAGGTCGACTTTGCATCAAATGTTATTACTCAAAATACTACCATACCACTCATTATGACTAATGAGAATGGTAAAATACTTTTTTTTAATAATATCGATACCGCACATACTACTAATTCACAAAAATTATTACAGGACCGTCTCCGTCAATTCAAAGCCGAACATGCTCCCATTGTTTCCAACTGGGGACTTGGTGTAAATTATGTTTATTATGGGGAGTCCTATTTGCTCACTGAGCTTCGTTATTTTCCTTATGTGCAGTTGTCCATTATTATAGTTTTTCTGTTTGTTGTGTTGTTGGCGTTAAGCTCTGCGCATCGTTCTCTTCAAAACCAGGTATGGGTAGGGCTTTCAAAGGAAACTGCTCATCAGTTAGGTACACCGCTTAGTTCTATAGAGGCATGGATGGAATTATTAAAAGAGCAGGGCGGAAACAATGATGCAGTAACCGAAATGCAAAAAGACCTTGATCGTTTAAAACTCGTCGCTGATAGATTTAGTAAGGTAGGTAGCGCTCCTCAATTGGAAGAGCAGGATTTGATACCTCACATGCGGGATATGACAAGCTATATGCAACGTCGTGCTCCCAGCAAAGTAACTATAAGTCTTCATAGCAATGAAGAAGAGATCCCTGTACATATCAGTGGTCCATTGTTCGATTGGGTAATAGAAAATTTAATTCGCAATGCACTGGATGCAATGGCAGGAAAAGGCAGCATAGATATACAGATCACAAACCATCCCCAGCATGTATGGATAGATGTGTCTGATGATGGTAAGGGTATTCCAAAACATCAGATAAAGAAAATTTTTGCTCCTGGCTTTACCACAAAAAAAAGAGGTTGGGGATTAGGGTTGTCTTTATCCAAACGTATCATCGAGCAATATCATCATGGTTCCCTTTTTGTAAAGCACTCCGAAGTAGGTAAGGGAACAACTTTTCGAATTGTTTTAAGACGATAAAAATCGCTTTTATCTTTTCGCTTTTACATTTACCTTTGCAATCCCCTCAGATGCGGCGGTGGCGAAACTGGTAGACGCACTACTTTGAGGTGGTAGCGCCTGTAACGGGCGTGGGAGTTCGAATCTCCTCTGCCGCACCTTATAAAGCCCCTTTTTCGGGGCTTTGTTTTTTCATGTATAGTGTATTGATATACAGACGCCTGCATGCTAAATATAACGATTTATAGGCATTGGATTAATGTATTTTTATATGTTAAAAATGATTAATTAATTCCTTAATAAGTTGTTAACCCGCCGTAATAGTTTTTTTACTTTTTATTCTCGTCGCACCTTGTATTAGAAAGTAATTTTTACCCCAATACATGAAAAAAATTAACGTAGCTCTCGTTGACGATGAGATTTCGAACGTTGAAATACTCACAAAAATTTTAGAAACACAACACGATGAAGTGCAGATTGTGTGGACAGCCACTAATCTTGAATCTGCTCGTAAGAATATCCGTGAAAAAGAAATAGATCTGCTTTTCCTCGATATCGAACTACCACCATACAATTCATTTCAATTATTGGACAGCATTGAAAATCCGAACTTCGAAGTTGTATTTGTTACAGCCTTTCAGGAACATGCTTTGAAAGCGCTCAAGATGGCGGCACTCGATTATATTATTAAACCGGTAAGGATTGATGACATTGTCAAAGTCATCAACAAATTGAAAACTAAAAATAAATTCGGCGAAATAACAAATCTTATAAAAGATCAGCTCGACAGCCTTGAAAAATTCTCAAAGATTGTTGTCCATGTTAATGACGGATACGATATTGTAGATATCAATAACATCATTCATATCGAAGCGCTTGATAGTTACTCCAAGATCAAGCTCACAGGTAATATATCTTATGTCACATCCCGTCCGCTCAAAGAGTTCGAAGAGCTTCTTGCCGACAAGGGCTTCTACAGGATTCATAAGTCATATCTTATTAATCTGCGTCACATGATGAAGATCATCAAAGGTAGCACAGCCTCTGTGATTATGACAAATGGTACATGCATTCCCGTATCTACCCGCAAGAAAGAAACATTTTTTACCGAATTGAAAGGGATTATTAGTTTCTGAAAGCATTGAAGAATAATTTCAATCTACGCTGAATATTTTCTTGTTATTGTAAGCATTAATTAAAAAATAAAAAAGCCCTTAATTAAAGGGCTTTTTATAAAAATATCACTATTTAATATTTTCTTTATTTATCACTCTTCAATTTATCCTTAAATACCTTTTTAAATTTATCCAGCTTGGGTTTTATTACAAAGGTGCAATAAGGCTCATGGCCGTTTTCATTATAATAATCCTGGTGGTAATCCTCAGCTTTGTAAAACACAGTGAACGGTTCTATAGCCGTTACTACAGGGTTGTTGAATGCCTTTTCATCATTTAGCTCCTTTTTATATTCTTCGGCTTTTTTCTTTTGCTCTTCGTTATGATAAAAAATTATAGAGCGGTATTGTGTACCTACATCATTCCCTTGCCTGTTTAGAGTGGTTGGGTCATGACAAGTCCAGAAAGCAGCCAACAGCTCATCATAGCTTATCACCGTAGGATCATAATATACATTGCATACTTCGGCATGGCCTGTAGCACCTGTGCACACCTGCTTATAAGTAGGATTCGGAACTGTACCGCCACTATAGCCCGATTCTACTTTTTCTACACCATTAAGTTGCTGAAATTGTGCCTCAGTACACCAGAAACAGCCGGCGCCAAATGTTGCTACTTGTAATTTGTGGTTTTCCGTTGCTGGTTGTGTATTATCCATTTGTTTAAATGTATTTGATTTTTCGTAATTGTTTTGAGCGCAAGCGCTCAATTGTATTCCCAATATCATTAATATTATTGGTATCGGGGTCTTCAATATTCTGTACATATTTCAAATTTAGGTTTATTTACGACCGCAGCGCTTATTTAGTTCTTATTGTGGCATAGGACATGTCTTATTTTAACATCTTTTTGAAAAAATATGAGCATTCAGGAAAAAACTTTTTGAAAATCCACCTGCTTATATAATTTTGCGCCCGGAGAGATGGCAGAGCGGTCGAATGCGGCGGTCTTGAAAACCGTTGACTGTCAAAGGTCCGGGGGTTCGAATCCCTCTCTCTCCGCCAGTAACATTATCAAAATGAGCTAAAAGCCTGCAAACGCAATGTTTGCGGGCTTTTTTCTTTTTAAGCGAAGATCAAAACGTTCACTAATTGCCAAAAAAATGGTGAGTAATTCGGTGAGTGACTTTTTCTTCAACTTTTTACTCACCGAACTGTTCGTAAATGGTTGTAAATCAACCTGTTCACGCGATGAACATCTTGTCCAGCATTATCTACAGCGCTAATTTTGTTTAACCTCTTAATGATTAAGTCATGAAGACCAATTTTAGCATGCTTTTCTACATGAAAAAGCAAAAGAACTACAAGACAGGGGCTGCACCCATTTATTTAAGAATCACTGTAGACGGACAACGTGCAGAAATTACTACAGGTCGGGAATGTGATCCCGCCAGATGGAATAATAAAGCCGGACGAGCTAACGGAACGAAAGAAGAAATTAGAAACTTCAATGCTTTTCTGGATAATCTTCAATCTAAGGTTTATGAGGCACATCGTTTTCTGTCTGAAAAGGAGGAAGTCTTTACTGCGGAGGCTATAAAAAATAGAGTTACAGGTAAAGGTGAAAAGTGCTATATGCTCATGGAAGTATTTAAAGACCACAATAGAAAAATGGCAGCTCTTGTAGGTACTGAATTTTCTTCGGGGACGCTGGAGCGATACGAAACATCACTGCGCCATACTCAGGAGTTTCTGGAGCACTATTTCGGGCTTTCGGATATCGATATAAGAAAGATTGACAACGCCTTTATAACGGAGTATGACTTCTATTTACGCAGTGTTCGTAAATGCGCAAATAATTCAGCAGTCAAATACATTAATAATTTCGGCAAAATAATAAGGATATGCTTGTCTAACGGATGGATTATCGCTGATCCTTTTGTTAACTACAAGGGCAGGTTAAAAACTGTCGAACGTACTTTTCTTTCAGAGGAGGAAATACAAAAAGTGGCAGACAAAGAGTTTGCAACTGATCGTCTAGGACAGGTACGGGATATATTCTTGTTTTGCTGCTTCACAGGTTTAGCATACATAGACATAAAAAAGCTTAGAAGTTCACAGATCAGGAAAGGTGTGGACGGTGAACAATGGATTTTTACAAACAGGCAAAAGACAGATACCCGGTCGGCGATTCCCTTGTTGCCAACCGCCGCGAAACTGATTGAAAAATATGCGCATCATCCGCTTTGTATAAACAAGGATAT
>Ga0134128_10000230_pt1 | contig 79800 bp, 84 predicted proteins | sample KB31754_FD_96462 | JGI IMG/M metagenome (GOLD analysis project Ga0134128, IMG submission 96462) | Terrestrial soil microbial communities with excess Nitrogen fertilizer from Kellogg Biological Station, Michigan, USA - KB3-175-4 | ecosystem: Environmental > Terrestrial > Soil > Unclassified ... | reverse complement strand
ATGTAGGACGCCATGGCGATGTTCTTTTTCGCCGCCGCGATGGCGGCCAGCATTTCCGGATAGGCTTCATCGCCGCCTTCCAAGACTGTGATGGCGTTCCCCGCGATCAGGGGGTTTTCCGTGATGCGCCGTCCCACCTCGGCCAAAAGCGCGATGTTGGGGCTGGCCACCGGATCGGCCCCGCCGGGCCTGCGCCGGGCCTGAGGCTCGTCCGGGCGGCGCAATTTCAAGGCGCGCCGCGTCACCCGGTTGATGCCGAACATATAGTAAAGAAGCGAGCCGAAGATGGGCGACAGCCAGGCCGCCGCGATCCAGCCCAGGGCCGCGCGCACATCGCTTTTCTTCAGAAGAACGTCCACGCTGACCGACACGGCCAGGATGAGGTAAACCAGGCCGATCACCGCCTCGATCGACTCTGTGGGCCATGTCAGGGTCAGGGGAAACATATCGGGCCGGTCTCGTTTTCTGATCTGCGGCTATTATAGTCCTCGACGGAGTTTGACTTGATTTCCATCACGCGTCATCGGTGAAGGCATGATCCATAAAGCTCTCCATGACCGGTCCTAAACACTCCTTCCGGGTCGCGAGTTGGAATCTGCTCCGCCGGGTCGGCGCCGGCGCAAAGGATGTCGCCCAACTCATTCACGTCCAGAAGCCCGATCTTCTGCTGCTACAGGAAGCGACAGAGGAGATCGCCGCGCTTCCCGATCTGGTCGGCGGCCATTTCTTCCGCCATCCCATGCAGAAACGCATCTATGGCCTGGCCGCCTGGAGCCCGCATCCTTTTCCGCTGACATCGGCCTTGCGGCTTCCGGCTTCCGTGCTGCCGGGCCGGGTGCCGCCCCGCATCGCCCAGATCGTGAAATTCGAAGGCATCACCTTCGCCAATGTGCATCTATCCCACGGCCAGTTCCTGAACAGGTTCCAGCTGCAGCACATCGCTTATTCCGTGGAAGGGCCGACCGTGATCATGGGCGACTTCAACGCGGTGGGGCCGATTATCATGCCGGAGTTCCGCGATGTGGGGCCGCGCAAGCGCACCCATCGCGCCAGCAAGATCGTGGCCTTGCGGCTGGACCGTTGCATCACTCGCGAGGTGGACTGCCTTCATGCCGCCGTGTTGGACAAGGGGCCCTCCGACCATCACCCCATCCTGCTGGAACTGGCGGCGGCATCGCCGCTCCACGCCGTCCAGGCGGTCCAAAACCGTTAGGCGAGGACGCTTACGGTTGCATCATTTCAGCGCCATTTGCGAATGACTCTGAAAATCACTTGCAGCTTGCGCCGTTCCCTTTATAGGTTCCCTTGCAATTGAGGGGATTGGCGATGGGCGACCGCAAACCGCGCAAACCGCTCGCCGGCTGAATTACAGCCAGTCCAATCGCAGCACCTTCATCTTCTCTGTGGGATTCAATCTCCAATGCCCATCTTCCAATGTTAGTGCGCGTCCCCCAGCTGCTGGCGCCGGAACAGGTTGCGGAGATGCGCGGCGTGATGGCGAAGGCCGAGTGGGTCGATGGGCGCGTCACCGCGGGATCGCAATCGGGGCAGGCGAAGCACAATCTCCAGATCGCGGAACATTCGCCTGCCGCCCGCGCGCTGGGCGATGTCATTCTCGGCGCGCTGGGCCGCAACGAGCTTTTCACTTCGGCGGCCTTGCCGCTTCGCGTCTTCCCGCCGCTCTTCAACCGTTATGACAGCGGCATGAATTTCGGCGCCCATATCGACAATGCGATCCGTTTCGTGAAGCCGTCGCTCAGCACCGGCGCGCCGATCCGAGTTCGCACCGATCTGTCGGCCACCCTCTTCCTCACCGATCCTGGCGACTATGACGGCGGCGAATTGGTGATCGAGGACACTTACGGCGAACATCGCGTCAAGCTTCCCGCCGGCGACATGGTGCTCTATTCGGCCACCAGCCGTCATCACGTCACGTCCGTGACGCGGGGCAGCCGCTGGTCGTCCTTCTTCTGGATCCAGAGCATGATCCGAGACGAGCGCGCGCGTCAGATGCTGTTCGAAATGGATGGCGCGATCCAGACTTTGCGCCGCCAGATCGGCGACAGCGGCGAGCTCGTCACCTTGACCGGGCTTTATCACAATCTGGTCCGCCGCTGGGCGGACGCATGAGGATGCGGTGAGCTGAGGACGCAGCCAGAGGCAATTTCCGGTGCAATTGCCTCTGGCTTTTTTTTGTCGCGCAATCTACGGAAAAGTCGCGCTACGCTGTCGCTAGCGACCACATTTTTCCGGATTGCGCTGCTAGCCCTTATCCACGCCCGGTGCGCGCGTCGCCCATAGCAGTGCAATGAAGAGGCCCTTGGAGCGCGGCAGCAACGCCAACGACAGGCCCGTGAATAGCGCCGCCCAGGTGAAGACGCCGGCCCAAAAGGGCATGAAGGCGTCCAGACTGACGAAGAACATCAGCGGCATGAAGACATGGCCGACCACGATGATGGTGCCCCAGGGTGCGGCGTCGTCGGCGCGAATGCGGCCGAACTCGGCGCCGCAATTGGAACAGCTCTGAACCTGTTTCAGATAGCTGGCGAAAAGCCTGGTCTTGCCGCAGCTGGGACAGAAACCCAGGAGGCCGCGCCGCGCCGCCAGGCCGAGGGGGATGTCCGAGGACCGCAAGCCGTTCAAAGCCAAGATTCCGCTTCCCATACAAGCCTCCATACATTAGAAGCATACAATATGCTTATATATGGAATGGCTCGTCCGGGACAATGAGCAAAGCGCCGCAGGGCTGGATGCCTCAGCTGCCGCGTGACGGCGGCCCGCTTTATCTCGCCATCGCGGAAGCTATCGCCGCCGATGTGGCGTCGGGCCGGCTGAAGCCGGGCCAGAGGCTGCCGCCGCAGCGGCCGCTGGCGGAAGCGCTGGGCATCGATTTCACCACCGTCACGCGTGCCTATGCTGAGGCCGGACGGCGTGGGCTGGTGGAGGGCCGGGTGGGGCAGGGTACCTATGTGCGGCTGAGACAGAAATCGTCCTCACCGGCAGCCGCCCGCACCATCGACGTCAGCATGAATTTGCCGCCGCGCTTCGAAGACGAAACGCTTCTGGCCCGCATGCAAGCCGGCATCGCCGAGGTCGCGGGCGAAGGGTTGGATCTGTTTCTCACCTATCAGGACCCGGCGGGCGCAGAGAGTGACCGCATCGCAGGCGCGCAATGGCTGTCACCGCGCCTGCCGGGCGTCACAGCGGAGCGCCTTGCGCTCTGCCCCGGCACCCAAGGCGCGCTGACCGCATCGCTGGCGCTTTTGGCTACACGCGGCGACACGGTGTGCGTGGAAGCACTCGCCTATCCCGGATTCCTGGCGCTGGCGGCGCATCGCGGCATCGCGTTGGCGCCGATCGCGATGGACGTGGATGGAATCCTGCCGGACAGGTTCGAGGTGGCCTGCAAGGCGCATCGCCCCAAAGCGCTCTATCTCACGCCCACCTTCCACAATCCCACCACCGCAACCATCCCCTTGGCGCGCCGCCGCCGCTTGGTGGAGATCGCGCGCCGCCATGGCGTCATCATCATCGAAGACGATGCGTATGGCGCCTTGCCCCGCGCGCCCGTTCCACCACTGGCGGCGCTGGCGCCGGATTGCGTGCATTATATCGGCGGCTTGTCTAAATGCCTGTCGCCGGCTTTGCGCCTGGCCTATCTGGTGTTGCCCGACGCGCGCATGCGCGCCCGCGCTGCCGACGCCATTCGGGCTTTTGCTGGTATGGCTTCGCCTTTTTCCGCCGCTATCGTGACGCGCTGGATGGAGGACGGCACGGCGGCGGCGATCCTGGCCGCCATTCGCGCCGAGACGGCGGCGCGCCAGGTCATTACTGCGAAATTGCTGCCCGATGCGGGGAGCGATCCCGAATGTTTTCACGCTTGGCTGAAATTGCCCAAAGGCTGGCGCGCGGGCGCACTGGCGGCGCGGGCCAGGTTGGACGGCATTGGCTTAGTGACGGCGGATGTGTTCGCGGTTGGCGATGCACCGGAAGCAGTGCGCATCGGCCTGGGCGCGCCGCGCAGCCGCGACGATCTCACGCGCGGGCTTGAGAACCTGGCGGACCTCCTGCAGCGCCCGCCCGGCGCATCGGCCGCGATTGTCTAGTCTTTCGAAGCGCGATCGAATTTTTCCCGCGCTTTGTTGATGTCGCCGATATGGCCTCGCGCCCAGCTGCCCAAGGGCTCGACGGCTTTCCACAGCGAACGGCCGAGCTTGGTCAGCTCATACTCCACCCGCGGCGGAATGGTGGGAAAGATGGTGCGCGTCACCAGCCCGTCGCGCTCAAGTCCCCGCAGTGTCAAGGTCAGCATGCGCTGGGAGATGCCGCCCACCAGGCGCTTGATCTCGTTGAAGCGTTTGGGTCCGTCGCCCAAAAGAACGATGATCAACACGCTCCATTTGTCCCCCACCCGCGCCAGCACGCCACTGACGGCGCGACAGTCGGTGGAATTGTGGTCGAGACGTTCGGTCACTTCCATGTGCTCCGGTATCAAACCTGTGCCTTCTTGCGGGATATAAGCACGGTATCCCATGTAGTCCAGGTTACTATCCCATACCGAGGAACCAATGGATACTTTATTGCATGTCGATGCCAGCATCCTGGGCGACCATTCCGCCAGCCGGAAACTTTCCGCTGCCGTGGCCGAGCGGTTGAAAGCCGCCAATCCCGGCCTGAAGAGCGTCTATCGCGATCTTGCCGCCGCGCCTCTGCCGCATCTGTCGGGGGCGCATCTGACGGCGGCGCAAGGCGCGACCCCGGCTTCGCCCGCGATTGAAAACGAGTTGGTGGAAAGCGCTCGAGTGCTGGAGGAGTTTCTGGCCGCGGGCACCGTGGTGATCGGCGCGCCGATGTACAATTTCACTCTTCCCACGCAACTCAAGGCCTGGATCGACCGCATCCTGGTGGCAGGCAAGACCTTCCGTTATGGCGCGAATGGCGTCGAAGGATTGGCGCGGGGTAAGCGTGTGATCGTGGCGGTGTCGCGCGGCGGCTTTTATGGCCCCGGCACGCCGGCCGAAGCAATGGAGCATCTGGAGACCTATCTGAAAAGCGTTTTCGCCTTCATCGGCATCACCGATCCGGAATTCATCGTGGCAGAAGGCTTGCAGACGGGCGCCGAGCAGCGCGCGGCAGCGATGGACGGCGCGTTGAAAGCCGCCACCGCGCTCGAGGCGGCTTAGACTTTTCCGGACAAGGCCGCGAGGCGTTTCTTCGCATCCTCCGCCAGATGAAGCGTCAGCTCCCTCGCGCTCATCGGACGAGCCAAGCTTGCGGTAAGTCTCGCCGTGATCCTCGCTCCTTGGCCGGACCACAGATTGCTGAAATCGCCTGAACCTTCCGCTTCCGCCTTGGCTTTCAGCGGCGCCAGCGCGCCGGCCGCCAGCGGAAAGGCGGGCAGGTCGGGCGACAGTGGCCCCAGCTCATGCATCAGCCGGTTCACGATGCCGCGCGCCGGCCGTCCGGTGAAGAGATTGGTGACCTCGGTGTCGTCGTCGCTCGCTTCGGCCAATGCTGCGCGATGAGCCGCGCTCACTTTCGCTTCCGGACAGAAGAGATAGGCGGTGCCGATCTGCACCGCGCTTGCGCCCAGCGCCAAAGCGGCGGCGATGCCCCGGCCGTCTGCGATGCCGCCCGTCGCGATCACCGGCACGCGCACGGCATCCACGATTTGCGGCACCAGCGCGAAGGTGCCCACCTGCCGCGCCATGTCATGGCTCAAGAAATTGCCGCGATGGCCGCCGGCTTCCGCGCCCATGGCGATCACGGCATCGCAGCCCTGTTCTTCCAGCCAGCGTGCCTCCGCCACCACGGTCGCCGAGGCGATCATCTTCGCGCCGGCCGCCTTCACGCGCGCGCGGAACGCGTCATCGGGCAGGCCAAAATGAAAACTCACCACCTCTGGCCGCAATTCCTCGACCAGGGCGCAGGCGGCTTCATCAAACGGCTTGCGGCTCGCGGCAGAAATCTGTGCCTGCGGATCGATGCCCATCTCGCGATAGTAAGGCAGCAATCGCGTCCGCCAGGCCACTTCGCGTTCCTCGTTTAAGGCGGGCTGCTTGTGGCAGAAGAAATTGAGATTGACCGGTCCCGCCCCCGCCTTGCGGATGGCCGCGACGCCGGCGCGGATCTGGTCGGGCGATAGCGCGGCGCCGGGCAGGGAGGCCAGCGCCCCGGCCTCGCCCGCGCCGATCGCCAGTTCCACCGTGCCGAAATTCGCCATCGGCGCCTGCACGATGGGCAGGCGAAGGTTGAACAAGTCGAGGATTCGATGATCAGGCCAAGGCATCGAAATGATCCAAGCATGAGAGGCGGTGCCCCGGCCATGGCGAAATCGGAAACTCAGCAATGCTAAGAGCTTATTCTTGGTTGACCATTCAACTAAGTAAGATTACGGTGTCGGCCGTTCGCATTGGGTGCCATGGAAAATCCACCGTCCACCGCCGACCGCCTGGTCTTCGCCGCCATGAAGCTGTTCCTGGAGAAGGGCTATGGGTCGACTAGCGTGCAGGACATCCTGCGCGAAGCGAAAGCCAATGCGGGCAGCCTTTATCACGCCTTTCCCACCAAACAGGACGTGCTGCTCGCGGTACTGGGGCTCTATCGCGAGGGCATCGGGCCGATGTTGCTGGCGCCCGCCTGGGAAGGCGTCGAGGATCCCATCGAACGCATCTTCGCGCTGCTGGCGCAATATCGCCGCGCGCTTCAGATCACCGACTGCACCTATGGCTGCCCCATCGGCAGCCTGGCGTTGGAGCTGCATGAGCCCGATCCGCCGGTGCGTGAATTGCTGGCCACCAATTTCGACGGCTGGGTGGAAGCGGTGAAAGACTGCCTGGATCAGGCAGGCGCCCGGCTGCCACGCGGCACCGACACGCGCGCACTGGGCCAGTTCATTCTCACCGTGATGGAAGGGGGCGTGATGCAATCGCGCACCTATCGCACGCTTGACGCTTTTGACGCGTCCGTCGCGGGCTTGCGCGATTATCTCGACCGCCTTCAGGCGGACGCCAAAATTAACATGAGGTCGTAACAACCAGCAGAGGAGGGGCATATGCAGTTTCTTGCGACGAGCGCGGTGGTGGGATTGTTGGCGGCCGCGGCAGGCAGCGATGCGGCGAAGTCATATAACGATACCTCCTTCAAGGAGCCGAATGGCGACCGCGTGTTGCAGCAATCCATCGACATTGCCTCTTCGCCAACCTGTCTCTGGCGCTCACTGGCGGACGAGGAGGGTCTTAAGACTTTCGGCATGAAGGTCGCGCATGTGGAGATGAAGAATGGTGGCGTGATCGAAGAAGGCTTCACGCCCACCGCCCAGATCGGCGGCACCGGCACCATCCGTCACCGCATCATCGCCTATCTGCCGGAGCGCCTTCTGGTCTTGCGCAACGAACAGACCCCGCCGGGCCTGCCGCATGCCGAGCTTTACAAGAATGTGGTGCAGGTGATCGCGCTCGAGCCGCGCGGCAAGGCCAAGACCCGGCTCACCATCTCGCACACCGGCTATGGCGCGGGAGCCGATTATGATGAGCTTTACACCTTTTTCCGGACCCACAATCCGGACTTCCTGACGGGCGTGAAAAAGCTCTGCGAGGCTTCCAAGCCTTGATCATTCGGGAGAATATGGGGGCCACGTGTCGAAAACAGGGGGCTCGACGCGTCTGCACCATAAGGTGAGGTGAACGACACCTGCCGGATCGAAACGCTTAACTTATTGGGGAAAGGAAAGCACATGTCACCGGATAATACTGCTTCGTCTTTGTTGGGCCGTGACGGCCTGCTCATTGCCACGACTGTCGGCCTGATCCTGCAATTCGCCATGGTGGTCGCTGGCCATTACTCCGCGCCGGTCAAAGCCAGCTTCGCCATCGGCGGCATGCTCTTCTCGCTGGTGGCGGGACTTCTCTATATCCGTTTGGCGCCAAGCGGTTGGGCCGGGGCCTGTTTGGGAGGCGCCATCGCGGGCGGGCTTTGCGCCATCATTGCCATCGCGGTTTCGGTTTCGCTGAAGGACACACCGGCCCAGATCCTCTGGCTGGGAACTTCGGCCTCGGTGGTTACGGGGGTGATCGGGGGCGCCATCGGCAAGGTCATCGGCTAGGCCGCACCTGGATTAATTTACAGCGACATCACGTACATTGCCGGGGCTGCTTCTTCTGGCTAATCCTTCCCCGACCGGTGGCTGAAGCCCCGGAAATCGGGGAAGGAACCAGATGAAAATGCTTGCCGCCGCTTTGCTTATGTCCATTGCCACGCCCGCGCTTGCGGGCGAATCTGCCGGCCTGACGCTGCCGCAAGGCTTTCACGCCACCATCGTGGCCGACGGATTGGGCGCGGGCGCCCGCCATGTCGCGGTGCGCCCTAATGGCGATGTCTATGTCTCCACCCGCAAGCCGCGCGACAATGCGCAATCCGTGGGCGTCTGGGCGCTCCAGATCGACAAGAACCACAAGGCGGTCCAGACCGATCATTTCGGCTCCGCCGAGGGCGGCACCGGGATGCGGCTTTACAAGGGCGCGCTTTATGTCGCCGGTCCGGACGCGCTCTATCGTTTCAAATTCAAGGGCAAGGAACTGACGCCATCGGCCAAACCCGATGTGATCGTGAGCGATCTGCCCGCACGGCGCAGCAATATCGGCATCGCCTTTGACGGCAAGGGCGGGCTTTATGTGGTGGTGGCGGGCGCAGGCAATATCTGCGCCGATCCCAGCGTGCCCAAGGACCAGAAGCCGGTCGGCCTCAAGCCGTGCCCGCTGTTGAACGGCCGCGCCGGCATGTGGCGCTTCGATGCCGAGAAGTTGAACCAGAAATTTCCCGATAGCGGAGAGCAGTTCGCCACCGGCGTGCGCGACATGATGGCGGTGGCCTGGTCGCCGGAAACCAAAGGCGTCTATGGCGTGATGCAGGGCAGGAACGGCACTGCCAATCTGGTGCCGGGCATGGCGAAAGAGTCCGACACGGTGGCGGAAGAGATGCATCGCATCGACAAGGGCGCCGATCTGGGCTGGCCATACACCTATTATGATACGGCCCTGAAAGCGCGCGTGCTGGCGCCGGAATATGGCGGGGACGGCAAGATGGGGGCGTCCGAAGGCAATTACAACACGCCCGTGGTGGCGTTCACCTCGCATGAATCGCCGGTCGATCTGCAATTCTATGATGGCAAGCAATTTCCTGCGAAATATCGCGGCGGCGCGTTCATCGCCTTCCAAGGCGGTTCGGGTCCGGAAATGCTGCCGCAAGGCCGTAGCGGCTATAACGTGACCTTCGTGCCCTTCGACAAGTCTGGCAAGCCGGGCGCGCCGGAAGTCTTCGCCGATAATTTCGCCGGTCCCAATCCGTCCGACCGCAACACCGGCAAGGCGCAATTCCGTCCCAGCGGCATCGCGCAAGCGCCGGATGGTTCGCTTTATGTGGTGGATACGCTGAAGGGCCGTCTCTGGCATATTTATTATGACGGCAAAAACTGATCTGCCAGATCAGAAATGAAAAAGGGCCGGAAGCACCTACTTCCGGCCCTTTTCTTTTAATGAGGAATGCGCTCCTTCAAGCGGGCAATGAAATCGGCGCGGGAATTTTCGGACGGGAAAGGCTCGGCCGGCACCGGCACGCCCAGGAACTGGCACACAGGATCCCAGCCTTCACCGGCCTGATAGACCAGAAGACGATCTTTCGGGATCGTGCGGATCACATTCTCGGTGTGGCGGCGGAAATAGTCGGTCATGAAGGCGCGATCGTGCAGCTTGTCGCCGAAATCGCCCATGAAGCTGGCGAAGAATTCGGAAAAGGGACCAGGCTTCGTACCAGGGCCATCCGGTGCAAAGATGGTGGCTTGGGTGGATTCGAACCACTGATCGGGATCGCGCACCGTGTGCAGCACCTTCGCATCCGGATAATGCGCCGCGATCTCACGCCAGTAATGCGCGCCTGGATAATCCACCATCGATTGGTAATTGGCGAAGATCGCGTCCCAATCGGGTTTGCCCTTCGCCGCGTCGATCCAGAGGAAACGGCTTTCGGGATGGGCAAAGACTTCCACCATGTGATGGCAGGGCCCCAGCCCCAGCATGTTCAAGGCCGTCTGCATCGATTTGGTGCCTGTACGGCCCAGTCCTGAACCAACGACTTTCAAAGCCATGATGTCCCCCCAATCTTTTTATCGCGGGGACGCTAGTCCTAAATCTCGATGCGGTAAACGCTGGCAGGCTGGCGTGGCGCGCGCTCCGGCAGGCCGATCGCAAGACCCGCACCTGTCTGCTCGAAGCGAAGGGGCGTCTCGATACCCAGAAGGCGCACGCTGCGGACGTGGCGCTCCGGCTTGATGGAGGTGACGAGCGCCTTGCCATCCTCTGGCTCGGCGAGCTGAATGGCATAGAGCGCGCCGTTTCGGGTGGTGAAGCGGAAGTCCCGCGCCGTGTAAGGCTTCGCCTTGCTTTCCGAAAAGCTACCATTGGCGGCCTCGGTGGGGCCTTCGCCGAAAATTTCCCACGGCCGGCTGCCGTAAATCGCCTCGCCATTGGTCTTGAGCCAGCCGCCCACCGCCAGCAGCGTGTCGCGCGCCGCGTCGGGAATGCGGCCGTCGGCATGTGGCCCGACATTGAGCAAGAGATTGCCGTTCTTGGACACGATGTCGGCCAACAGATGCACGATCTGCTCGACGCTCTTATAGGTGTCGTTCTCGATGTAACCCCAACTCTTGTCGCTGATGGAGGTGCAGGTCTGCCAGGTGTCGGCGCGGATGCCGGGCGCCTGGCCGCGTTCGATATCCAGCGTGCCGGCGCCGTCGGCGAATTCGCCCAATTTGTAATTGACCACCGCCGAGCCGCCATGCCGCGCCGCATGATTGTAGTAATAAGCCAGGAAAGACGGCAGGGTGTTGCGGAACGACGGCTGCCCGATCCACCAATCGAAATAGATCAGGTCTGGCTGGTAGCGATCGACCAATTCGGTCTGGCGCGCCAGCCAATCGTCCAGCCAATATTGCGAGACATAAGTATAGTCGCCGAAAAGATCGTCGCTGTTGGGTCCAGGCATGCGCGACTGGGCGGGGCCGTACAGCGCGGCATTGGCGGGATCGGCGACGTCGGAGGTGAATTTTCGGCCTTCATCGAAGAACCAGTCATGTTCGGCGCGATGCGACGACAGGCAGAAATGCAAATCATGCATTCGCGCCGCTGCCTTGATCTCGCCGATCACATCGCGCTTGGGCCCAAGCTTGACGGCGCTGAAGTCCGACAGATGCGTGTCGTACATCGAAAAGCCGTCATGATGCTCGGCCACCGGCACGACATAGCGGGCGCCCGCATCGCGGAAGAGGGCGGTCCAGACATTGGGATCGAAATGCTCCGCCTTAAAGCGGGGAATGAAATCCTTGTAGCCGAACTTGGTGTGCGGCCCGTAAGTCGCGATGTGGTGCGCGAATTCCGGACTGCCCTGGACATACATGTTGCGCGAATACCATTCGCTGCCAAAGGCTGGGATCGAATAAAGCCCCCAGTGAACGAAGATGCCGAACTTGGCGTCGGCATACCATTGCGGGGTTTTATGGGTTTGCAGCGACGCCCAGTCGGGCCGAAAGGGGCCGTCCTCGCGGCCCTTGCGTATCGCCGCCAACAAGCGCGCGCGTTCGGGCACATATTTCGCCGTCGCCTTCAGCCAATCGCGGTCGAGTTCGCTCGGCAGGCGACGGTCTTGCGCTAGGGCGGGCGGAACGGCCAGGCCAAGCCCGGCCCCGGCGGTCGCGATCAGCCAGTCCCGGCGCGAGAGAAAAGGGGTGCGGCTCATGATCTTCTCCTCCGCGTCAATTGCGGAACGATTTCTTGTGTAAATCTCCGTGGCTTGCCGGCCATTGGCAAGCCCAACCGCCCGGCTTTTTTCCCGCGAAGCGGCCATGCTATGTGTCATGCCACAACGACAAGAACAGAGGCGGAAATGAGCACAGCGGCAGCCGACATCGTCAAACCCTTGATCCCCATGCGCGCGGCCTACAAGCGCATCGCTACGGAAGAGGCTTATGCCCCTGCCGAGATGCTCGCCCGCTACCGCAAGCTGATCGACGAGAAAGGCACCACCGATCCCGGCTTCCTGTCGCAATGGGCGTACTTCCTGGGCAATGCCAACATGATGCAGAAGCTGGCGACCCGCTTCACCGATGTGGGCGAGGGGCGCATCCGGGACATGGACGCGACCGGCATTTCGCATCAGATCGTGTCGATCACCAGTCCGGGCGTCCAGATCTTCGATGCCGAGACCGGTACGGCGCTGGCGACCAAATGGAATGATGAGCTGGCGGAAAATATCCGCAAGCATCCCGACCGCTTCTCTGGCCTGGCGGCGGTGGCACCGCAGAATCCCGCCGGGGCGGCGAAGGAATTGGAGCGCGGCGTCACCAAGCTTGGTTTGAAGGGCGCGATCATCAATTCCAACACCCAGGGCGAGTATCTGGACGACCCCAAATTCTGGGACATTCTGGCGGCGGCAGAAGCGCTCAATGTGCCGATCTATCTGCATCCGGCGACCGCGCCCGCGCGCATGATCGGGCCGATGATCGAGAAGGGGCTGGAAGGCGCTTTCTTCGGCTTCGCGGTGGAAACCAGCGTGCATCTGATGCGTATGATTATGAGCGGGGTGTTCGACCGTTTTCCCAAACTACAGATCGTTGCCGGTCATGGCGGGGAGGGCCTGCCTTTCTGGCTGGCCCGCTTCGATCTCTTCCAGCACAATTATGCCGTCAACAATCGCTTTCCGCACATGCCCAAGCTGAAACGGAAAGTGAGCGAATATATCAAGGAGAATATCCCCATCACTTCTTCCGGCATGGCCTGGGCGCCGGTGATCCGCTTCTGCCAGGATGTGGTCGGCATGGACCGGGTGATGTATGCGATGGATTATCCGTATCAATACAACGCGGCGGAAGTGAAAGAGACCGACGACATGGCGATCAGCGACGCCGACAAGAAGAAATTCTACCAGACCAATGCGGAGCGGATCTTCAACCTAACGCTTTGACGGAAGGTTTTTGACGGCCTACCGCTTCGCTGCTTGAGGCCCCCGGACGCGCGCCAGCGCCAGCAGAATCAGGGAAAGCAGGAATGCGGGAAGGGCGATCAGGAGCAGCATGCTCTTGGGCGCCCAGCCCAACGCCAGCAACAATCCGCCGAACAGCGGACCCGCGATATTGCCCAGCCGTCCCACGCCCAGGGCCCAGCCGGTGCCGGTGTTGCGGATCGCCAGCGGATAGGCCGCGCCCGAGAGCGCGTTCACGCCCAGTTGCGCCGCCGAAATGCCCAGGCCCGCGCCGAAGATGAAGAAAGCGAGCACCGATGTCGGCACGCTGGTAAGGCCGATCAGCAAAAGCCAGCCGCCGCCCACCGCCAGCATGGCGGCGACAATCTTCTCGGTGCCGAAGCGGTTAGCCAATGGAGCGCTGCCAAGCCCGCCCACAATCCCGCCCAATTGAAACATAGTGGCTGCCAGGATCGCCTGGGCGGTGGGAATGCCCAGGCCGCGCAACAGCGACGGCAACCAGCTATTTATGAAATAGATCGTCACCAGGCTGAGGAAATTGATCAACCACAGCAAAAGCGTGATGCGCACGAATTCCGGCGTGAACAGGCGCGCGATGGAATTGCCTGTCCCAGAATTCGCCGCGCGGCGGAGAGATTCCGGCAACAGCCACAGCAGCAGCGGCAGCAATATCAGCGGAATAAGGCCGCCCACCACGAACACGGCCGGCCAGCCCAGCGATCCCACCAGCCGTGCCGCCACCAAGCCGCCCACCACATTGCCGGCGGGCACGCCGCAGGTCATGGTCATCACCAGGCCGCCTTGTTTTTCGCGCGGCGCCAAATCCGACAGAAGCGCGATGGTGGTGGGAACTCCACCGCCGATGCCGAGCCCGGTGATGAAACGCAACACCGTCAGAGTCGCGACCGATCCGGCCGTGGCGGTGGCGAGCGACATGACGCCGAACAGCACCACACAACCGACCAGAACGGGCTTTCGCCCCAGCCGGTCGCCCAGCCAGCCGCATAACAGCGAGCCCAGAAACAATCCCACACTGGCGGCGGTCAGCGCCGCGGTGAAGGCGGCGGGCTTCAGGTGCCAGCCTTCCGAAATGGCGGGCAGGGTGAAGGCCATGGCGCCCAGATCGTAGCCTTCCAGCACCAGGACCGCGGCGCAAAGCAAGGCAACACGGGTGACCGCGCCGGGCGGCGATTGGTTCATGGCTGGCGATCCCCCTTAACCGCGCGGCGCTCTTGCGGTATCGTCGTCGCGGTATGTGTGGCCTGAATAGACCATAACGCGCCCAAAACGCCTATCCTGATTTGCGGCGCTAAAAGTTTGCCGATTTTCAATCGAGAGGTTCGATGCTGGATCGCGTATCCTGGGCGGTGCTGTTGATCTGCGCGAATGTCGCCGCTGCCAGCGCGCAAGCGCCGGCCTTGTCGCCGCCGCTTTCGCAATATGGGCCCTTGCACGCGCCGCGGCTGCAGACGCGCGGTCTTCAACCCGATGTGCGCGGCGCCATCGAGACTGCGCTCACCCAGTCGGCTGCCGCCAGCACCAAGGCGATGGAAGCTGAAGCGGTGATGCGCCAGGCTCGGCGCGCGGCGGGAGAAGGCCGCGAGGCGGCGCGTCGGGCGGAGAGAGAAGGTAGAAGCGGCATGCCCGCTTCCTTCGATCACCTGCGCTGCAGCTATAGCGGCGACAGCCGCAATCGCCGTGCCTCCGGCTTTGGCGTGATGGTGTGTGGGCCGCTCACCATTGAAGGGCAATTCCGCGACGGCGTGCCGGCGGGATTGGTGGCGATGGAAGGACCCCGCGGCGGCTATGTCGGCCAATATCGCGATGGCCGCCGCGACGGACTGGGCGGAGATTATGCGCGTGGGCAAGCCGACGCTTATGAAGGCGATTATCGCGATGGCGCGCGTATGGGTCTTGGCATCGAACGCGACAAGGACGGCTTCTATCCCGGCCAATATGGTTTTTACACCGGGCCAGACGGCAGAAGCACCAACATGGAATTGTCGGGCACCCAGGATTTTCGCGAATCGCACTGGGCCGGTACATATGGCGCCTATGCGGGTCCGAAAATCGTTTGCAGGCTAATCAAGAGCGCTATGCTTGAAGGCAGTGTGCTCGATGGCGCCGGCGCGAAGTTCGACGCGCGCGGTCGCGCCGTCGAACAAGGCCGCTACCGGCTCGGTATTTTGGAAAATGGCAAGAGCCCGCCCTGCTGACATGCCATTTGGCGGCAACGCTTTTCACGGTTACGGCGCCGTTAGGCTTTCCACCGCAGGTTGACGACGCTTTTTGCCGCCGCCATGCTGGGCTCTCCAGTAGCGTGCGCCGGAAGCGCAAAAAGACAAAAGCGCGCCGCGCCGCGGCAGCTTTCGGGGAGCTTCTGGATTCGCATGCAGAACGGCGCCGCTCATGGCATCGGTTTCGACGATGAAGGCAATGGCCCGCCGGTGGTTTTTCTGCACGGCATGACTTGGGATCGCCGGATCTGGCAGCCCGTGATCGCCAGGCTGCGCGATCGGTTCCGCTGTGTTTGCGTGGACCTGCCGGGCCACGGCAAGTCCGACGATCTGCCCAAGACGGATGATTATCGCCTCCACGCCGTAGCGGCGCGCCTGCATCGCCTGCTCTTAGAACTGGAAGTCGAAAATCCGGCGCTGGTGGGGCACTCGCTGGGCGGCGCCATCGCCAGCTTCTATGCCGCGCATTTTCCCGTGCGCGGTGTCATCAATCTCGATCAGCTGCTTCGGCTCGGCCCCATGATGGCGGCGGTCAAAGAACGGCGCGACCTGATCTGGGGACCGGACTTTCCCGCTTTCTGGAACAGCCTGATGGAGACCTTCGGCCTGGACCAGCTTCCCGCCGAGGTGCGCGAATGGGCGGAAAGCCTTTCGCACCCGCGCCAGCAGATCGTGCTGAATTATTGGGATCAATTGTTCCACAGCGATCCCGAAGAGTTCCAGGCCTATATCGACGGCGCGCTCCGCAAGATCGGCGCGCCCTATGTGGCGCTGCATGGCAGCCTTCCCGACAGTGACTATGCCGGATGGATGCGCCAACGGATGCCGGGGGCGGAGATCATCGACCTCGCCACGCCCTGTCATTTCCCCCATTTGCTGGATCCCGACCGGTTCGCCGCCATGGTGCGCAAAATTGCGATCTGACGGTGCGAGCGGCATGATGGGGGCCGGACATTTCCCCAAGGAATTCCCATGACCAAACATCTTCTTCTTTCGGCCGCTGCGGTGGCATTGCTTTCACTCGCGGCCCGCGCCGACACCTCGCCCGGCGTGAACATGACCGCGATCGACAAATCGGTGAAGCCCGGCGACGATTTTTATCTCTACGCCAATGGCAGCTGGATGAAGCGCACCGAAATCCCCGCCGATCAGGCGCGTTGGGGCGGCTTCAACATTCTCAATCTGGAGGCCCAGACCCGCACCCGCACTCTGATCGAGGACCAGATCAAATCCAGCGCGGCCGGCAGCGAAGCGCGCAAGGTCGCAGATTTCTATTCGAGCTTCATGGATGAGGGGGCCATCGAGGCCAAGGGTGCGGCGCCGCTGAAAGCCGATCTCGCCGCCATCGCCGCCATTGCCGACAAGAAGGCGCTGGCGCGTGTCATCGGCGAAAGTCTGCGCGCCGATGTCGATCCCCTCAACAACACTAATTTCCAGACGGAGAATCTGTTCGGGGTCTGGGTCGCGCCGGGCTTCGCCGACAGCGATCATTACATGCCCTATCTGCTGCAGGGCGGCCTGGGCATTCCCAGCCGTGATTATTATCTGGGCACCGGCGACAAGATGAAGGCGGTTCAAGCCGCTTATAAGACTTATGTCGCCACGGCGCTGAAACTGGCGGGCGTCGCCGACGCCGACAAGAAAGCGGCAGCGATCTTCGATCTGGAAACCAAGATCGCCAAAGCCCAGGAAAGCATCGTCGACAGCCAGGATGTGGTGAAAGCCAACAATGTCTGGGCGCGGGGCGATTTCGCCAAGAAGGCGCCGGGTCTTGATTGGGATCAATTCTTCCAGGGCGCCAAGTTTTCGGCGAACAGCGTCATCGTCTGGCAGCCTTCCGCCTTCGCCGGCCTTTCCAAGCTGGTCGCCAGCGAGCCATTGGAGGCGTGGAAAGCCTGGCTTGCCTTCCATCGCATCAATTATTCCGCGCCGGTGCTGCCGAAAGCTTTCGTCGATGCGCGCTTCGGATTCTATGGCAAGGCGCTTTCCGGCACGCCCAAGCTGCAGGATCGCTGGAAGCGCGCCATCAACCTTACCAATGACGCGTTGGGCGATGCGGTTGGCAAGCTTTATGCCGCCAAATATTTCCCGCCCGAGGCCAAGGCGAAGGCGCAGGCCATGGTCAAGAACATCATCGCCGCCTGGTCCAAGCGCATCGACGCGCTCACCTGGATGACGCCCGCGACCAAGGCCAAGGCGAAGGAGAAGCTGCTCGCGCTTTATGTCGGCATCGGTTATCCGGAAGTGTGGCGCGATTATTCCGCCTTCTCCGTCGTGAAAGGCGATGCATTCGGCAATCTGGCGCGCGCGGATCTTTACGAATATCGCCGCAATGTCGATCGCATCGGCGAAAGCGTGGAGCGGCGCGAATGGTCGATGACGCCCCAGACCGTCAATGCCGTGAATCTGCCTCTACAGATCGGCCTGAACTTTCCGGCCGCGATCCTGGACAAGCCTTTCTTCGACGCTAAGGCCAATGACGCTTTCAATTACGGCGCTATCGGCGCGGTGATAGGTCATGAAATCAGCCACACCTTCGACGACCAAGGCGCGGCGTTTGACGTGAAGGGCCGGCTGCACAATTGGTGGACCAAGGAAGATTTCGACCATTTCCAGCAATCGGGCCAGAAACTGGTGGCGCAATATAACGCCTATAAGCCTTTCCCCGATCTGGCGGTGAACGGCCAGCAGACCTTGGGCGAGAACATCGCCGACAATGCCGGGCTGCAGGCTGCCTATGACGCCTGGCAAGTTTCGCTGGGCGGCAAGCCCGCGCCGGCCGACCGGGGGCTCAGCGGCGAGCAGCAATTTTTCCTGGCGTTCGCTCAATCCTGGCAGGCCAAGACCCGCGAAGCGGCGGCGCGCCAGCGGATCCTGACGGATGTGCACGCGCCCGACCATTACCGGGCGCTGGAAGTCCGCAACATCGACGGCTGGTATCAGGCCTTCGGTGCCAAGCCGGGCGAAACGCTTTATCTGGCGCCGGCCCAAAGGGTTCACGTCTGGTAGACGAAAGAGTTTTTTTCCTAGGAGGCAAGGGCCTGCGACAGCGCGTGCCCTTGCTCTCGGAGAATCAAGCGCATATACGCCTAAAAAGTGGCATATGCCCGCATCTCCATGCCCAGGAAGGACATCATGAAAGCTCTTGCCGCCGCCCTGTTGCTGAGTTTTGCCGCAGGCCCCGTGCTGGCCGGCCAGCCCGATAATCTGGTTTTGCCGCCGGGCTTTCATGCCAGCGTGATCGCGGAGGGACTGGGATTGGCCCGTCATCTCGCCATCCGCGACAATGGCGACATCTATGTCTCGACCCGCACCGAACGCAACGGCGATCCCGTGGGCGTCATCGCGCTCCGGCTGGACCGGGATCACAAAGTCATCGCGACCGAACATTTCGGCACCGTCGCGGGCGGGACGGGTCTGCGCATTTATAAAGACGCGCTGTATGCCGCGTCGCCGACTACGGTCTATCGCTTCGCCTTCCAGGGCCCGGCGCTTGTGCCCGCCGAAGGCGAGATCATGATCGACGGCATGCCCGGCAATGGCTTTCCCAGCCGCGGTCTCGCTTTCGACGGCAAGGGCGGCCTCTATGTCACGATCGGCGCGTCCTCGAATATCTGCCTCGACCCCGCCGCGCCCAAAAGCACGCCCCCGGTCGGCCTCAAGCCATGTCCGTCGTTAGAAACGCGCTCGGGCGTGTGGCGCTTCGATGCGGCCAAAATGAATCAGAAATTCCCCACCGATGGCGAGCAGATCGCAACGGGCCTGCGCGACATGATGGCGGTGGACTGGTCGGCCGACCTCAAAGGCTTCTATGGCGTGATGCAAGCCCGTAACGACCATATCGACACGATAGCGGAGGAATTGCATCGCGTGGAGAAGGGCGCCAATCTGGGCTGGCCCTATACCTATTACGACAACGCGCTCAACACGCGCGTGACGGCCTCCGAATATGGCGGTGACGGCAAGGCTGTCGCCGAAGGCAATTACGACGTGCCGCTCGCCGGTCTGCCGGCGCATCAGTCGCCGCTGGACCTGGTGTTTTATGACGGCAAGCAATTCCCCAAATCCTATCGGGGCGGCGCGTTCGTGGTGTATCACGGCGGCGCGGGCGCGCTCCTGGAGCAGGGGCATCGCGGCTATGATGTGGTGTTTCTGCCTTTCGACCGCAGCGGCAAGCCCGGCGCGCCACAAGCCTTCATCGAAGGCTTCGCTGGGCCTAATCCTGGCGACCGCAATCCGGCCAAGGCCATGTACCGCCCCACTGGCGCGGCAGTCGCCCCTGACGGATCGCTTTACATCGTAGAGGGCGAGAAAGGCCGTCTCTGGCGCGTCAGTTACGGCGGCAAGAGCTGAATTAGCCTATCCCAAAGCGCTAGACATTGCCGAAATGCAATGAAGTGCGACGCTTTGGCTTATCCTTGGGCGATATGGTCAATACTATAGCATGGGCCCTACCGGTTGCTCTTTTGGCTCAACCCAACTCAAAGCTCAGGGACTGAAATGCGAAACACGCTGAAACTCACCATCGCCGCCATGACCGTGGCCGCCGCTTCGCTGGCCGGCGCCGGCATCGCCAACGCCTTCCAGGAAAGCGATGTCTCCATTGCCTTTGCCGACGGCTATATGGGCACCGACAATCAGTTCCATGCCTGGGAGCACCGCGCCGATGCGGAGGAATATCGCGCCAAGCATGGCGACAATTATCGCGCCTGGCGCCATGACGATCCGCGTCATAAAGACAGCCACTAATCAAACGGATCATGAATTGGGCTCGCTTCCGGAAACGGAGGCGGGCCCATCTTTTTAATGCGGCATGGCAGCGAGTTCACTCCAGCCGCTCCACAGAATCTGGATGCCGATGCAGACCAGAATGAAGGCCGACAGCCGGACCACCACATGGGTGCCTCTAGGCCCCAGAATGCCGATCAACTTCTGGGCGAAGCGATAACAAAGATAGATGGTGATCACGATCGCCAGCACCCCGGCCAGCGCCGCGCCGCCCAGCTGCACCAGCGCCGCCAGATTTTCGCTTTTGGGCCGCTGGCTGCCCAGGCTGATGGCGATGGCGATGGAGCCAGGCCCGACGGTCAGCGGCATGGTGAGGGGATAAAAGGGATCGGGCACCGGTTTGGTCGAGCTGGTCTCGGCGCGCGCGCCGTCCGGCGTTTCGGAATTGAGCAGCTTCCAGCCGAATGCCGTCACGATCAGCCCGCCGCCGATCCGCACAACCGGCAGGCTGATGCCGAAAAACTCCAGCACATGCGAGCCGATGAACATCGAGCCAAGCAGTAGGAACAGGCTGTTCAGTGCCACCCGCATGGCCAAGGCATTGCGTTGCGGGGTGGTGGCGAATGCGGTGAGCCCCAGGAACAAAGGCGCGCTGCCGATCGGATTGATGATCGGAAACAGCGCGGCATAGACAAGAAGAAAAGCGTTGGCGAAATTGTTCATGGACCGGACCGGTGAACAGTATAGGCGCGATGCTTCAAACCGTAAGCCGGCTAATCGTGGCGGAACCGGAACAGGGTCGTCTCATGCAGCGGCTTTCCGGGCCGGACAATGGTGGACGGGTTCGCCGGAAAGCTGGGATGATTGATGGCGTCCAGGTAATTCTGGGTCTCCAGGCTCATGGCATAGAAGCTGCGATAGATCTTGCCACCCTTGCCGATTGTCGTGCGATCCCCAATGCCGTCGCTGTAAAGCTGCATGCAGGGCTCGGTGGTCGCAACCTCCATGGTGATGCCGGTGCCCGGATCATGCATCATCGCTGCGGGGCGCAAGGTGCCGGGCTTGCCTTCGATCACGAAATTCATGTCCAACCCGCCGCGCATGGCGATCTGCGGGAAACTGGAATGCAGTATATCGCCGATCCGCACGGGTTTTCGAAAATCGAACGGGGTGCGGTCCACCGGCAGGATCTCGCCCGTCTCCAGATTGTCGGCATCGGCGGGGGTGTATTTGTCGGCGAAGACTTGCAGCGTCTGGTTTGAGATGTCGCCGTTGCCTTCGCCCTGCAGTGCGAAATAAGCATGGTTGGTGAGATTGGCGATGGTGGGGCCACCCTCCGCACGATAATCGATCTTAAGCCCGTCATCCTTTGTCATTGTATAAGTGACGGTGACGGACAGCGCGCCGGGAAAGCCGCCATCGCCATCGGGGCTTTCAAGCGTCAGGACCAGGCTCGGCTCCGCGCCGTCCTTCATGCGGGCTTGCCACAGCTTATTGGAGAAAGCGCCGGTGCCGCCATGGATCACGAATTTGGCGTCGGGGCTGGTCCTCTCCAGCTGGTAGGTCTTGCCGTCCAAGGTGAAGCTGCCGCCATGGCTGATGCGCCCGACATGGCGGCCGACCAATCCGCCATAAATATTGTCCTTCTTGAAATAGGACGCGAAGTCGTCGAAGCCCAGTTGGACATCGGTCTTGCCGCCATGAGCGTTTGGCACCAGCAGCGAAACGATGCGGCCGCCGAAATTGGTGATGCGCGCTTCCAGGCCGCCGGCGCCCTTGAGCGTATAAAGGAAGGCCGGCTCGCCCTTGTCTGCCTTGCCCCATTCCTCGCTGATGATGTTGGCCGCCATCGCCGCACTCGGAAAGACGGCACAGAATGTCGCCAGAAGCAGCGCGCGCAGGATCATGGCAGATCTCCGTTCATTGCGGCGTCAACCGGATCACCATGCCGGCCGTCGAGTCCGACAAGAGAAGCCCGGTGCCGCCGCCGGTGGGATTCTGAATCAAGACATATAGGAGCCCATCCGGTCCCTGAATCACGTCGCGCACCCGGCCATATTCTTTGAACAGGGTTTCTTGCGCGGCGATGCGGCGGCCCTCGGTCTCGATCCTCAGCAATTCCTGCCCGGCCAGCGCGGAGACGAACAGATTGTTCTTCCATCCCGGATAACGATTGCCGGTATAGAAAGTGATACCGCTGGGCGCGATGGCCGGCGTGTAAGAGGTGATCGGTGGATCGATGTTGGGCGCGTTCTGGCGGAAGATCCCGGGCTCAAGCCCCATGGAGGCAAGGCCCCAGCCGTAATTGTGACCCTTGTCGATCACATTGATCTCATCGCCGCCAGCCGGTCCATGTTCGGACTCCCACAGGTCGCCAGTGAGAGGATTGAACGACAGGCCCTCGGGATTGCGGTGGCCAAGGCTCCAGATCGAAGGCACCGCATCGGCAAGCTTCACGAAAGGGTTGTCGGCCGGAATGGATCCATCCTCATTGACGCGGTGGATCTTGCCCAAGGGCGTGGCCAGGCTCTGGGCATTGACCATGTTGTGCCGCTCGCCGATCGAGAAAAAGAGATGGCCCTTATTGTCGAACAGGAAGCGTGAGCCGTAATGGTCGCTGGTGGTGGTGTAGAGCGTGTTGGGCGCGCGGAAGAGTTCATGGCTGTCCACCCAGCGATTGTTCTGGATGTGGCCACGCACCAAGACCGTCATAGTGGGCGGGGCGGTGACAGGCGCCTTGTCGCTGCCGGGCGCCGGCGTCACGCCGGGCTCGACCTCGGTGTAGGAAAGATAGATCCAGCCCTTATGCGCCGCCACATCCAGCATGCCGCCATCCTGGCGGACAAACACTTTCGGCGTGTCCGCAACTGGTTCGGGCAGAAGCTTGCCGTGATCGATGATACGCAGCGGCCCGGTGCGCTCTGTGACCAGCATGCGCCCGTCGGGCAGAAACGTTTCGCCCCAGGGCGTCTCAAGACCCGATGCTACGACTTCGATCTTGAAAGTCTGCTTCTGGCTCTTGATCACCTGGCCGTCGGGATTGGGCACGAAAGGCGGATTTGCCTTCAATTGTCCGGCGCGCAGATGCAGATAGGCGGTCAACTGGCTGATCTCGTCGTCGTTCAATTGCGCGAAGGACGGCATCTCGCTGCCGGGAATGCCCGTCTTGACGATCTGCTTGATCTGCAGGTCGGAGAGGCTGGAAAGAAGCGCTTCGGAGAAAAGACTTGGCCCGCGCCCGCCGCGCAAATCATTGCCATGGCAGCTTTGGCAATTGTTGGCGAAGGTCTGCATGCCCGGGAGCGGCGGCGGCTGCTGGGCGAGCGCCACGCCGCTGGCCGCGACAAAAATCCCGGCGATGAAAGCCCCTTTGCGATTCATGACCCGTCCCTTTGAATCAATACGTGCGACGATCAGCCTGGCGCCGCGCCCTGGATATTCACTCTCAGCATGTAAACCGACTGGGTCGCGGTCATGAAAATATGATCGCGCTTGGGTCCCGCGAAACAGAGATTGGCACAGCCTTCAGGCAGGCGGATGCGGCCCAGCAATTTCCCCGCCGGATTCCATACCGTGACACCGGCATAGCCCAGGGGTGCGGCCGAACTCACCCAGATATTGCCGGCGCGGTCGGCGCGCATGCCGTCCGGGCCGCAATGGATGCCGTCGACCATGCAATCGGTGAAACGTTTCAGCCCTGCGATCCGCGCGCCTTGGACCTCGCCCACATACACGCCGCCGCCACGGATGATGTAGACCTTGCTGCAATCCGGCGAGAAGCAGATGCCGTTGGGCACCAGTCCCGTTTCAAAAGGCAGCACCAGTTCCACCTTGCCGCTGGGATCGACGCGATAGACGCTGGGCGGCAACTGCTGATGCATGCTGCCCGCCGCCGCAATGCCGACGCCCGTGTTGCCGATTTTCGGATCGCGCAATCCACCCGGATTGAAGGGCCCGTCGCCGTCATCGGGATGGCCTTCCGCCAAGACGCCGCCATAGATGGGATCGGTAAACCAGACGCTGCCATCCTTGTGCGGGGCGAGATCGTTGGGTGCATTGAGCGGCTTGCCGTCGTAACTGTCCGCCAGGATCGTCATCGAGCCGTCCACTTCCCAGCGGATCACACGGCGGAAGAAATCCTGGCAGCTCAGTTGGCGGCCCTGATAGTCGAAACTGTTGCCGTTGGTGCTGAAGGAGGGCTTGCGGAAAGCGGTGACATCGCCGCTCTCCCAGATATAGCGATAGAGCGTGTCGTTCTTGACGTCGCTGAAGATCGCGTATTGGCCTTCGCTACTCCAGGCCGGACCCTCCAGGAAATGGAATCCGGTGGCGATGCGGCGGATCGCTTCCTGGGAAATCAGAAGATTTTCGAAGCCGGGATCGATGCGCAGCACATCCGGGTCGGGCGTGTAGCTGGGTTGGGCGCGCGGCCCGAACTCGCGCGGCGGATCGCTGATCACTGAGCGTGGCGCGCCGAGCGCCGGTTTGAGCGTGCCTTGCGCCATCGCCAAGTCCGGAAACAGAATGACACCAGCCGCGATCACGTTGCGGCGCGAGAGCCCATTCGTCATGTGTTCCGCCCCCTTTTGAGTCTTTTGCCGATACTGACGTGGATCGGTTTGGAATTTAAGGGGTCAATGTCGGCGCGCCAGCTTGGCCGCCAGAAATTCGGCGAGAATTTCAACCCGCTTGGGTTTCAGTCCGCCCGGCGGGGTCACCCAATAGACCGCGCCAGCGGGCAGCGACCAGCCGGGCAACAGCCGCTCCAACTGTCTGTCGGCCAATGCCTCGCGCACGATAAAATCCGGAAGCACGCCGATGCCGACGCCCGCGATCAGGCTGGGCAGCATGGCTTCGCCATTGTTGACGCGTAGTGGCCCCGATGGGCGCACCGCTGCCGTCTCGCCGGAGGCTTTGTGGAAGCGCCATGTGTCCTGCGTAAGCTGATAAGAATAAGAGATCGCAAGATGCCGGCTTAGCTCCAGGGGATGTTTGGGCCGGCCATGCGCTTTCAGATAAGCGGGTGCCGCCACCAGATGAAGCGGCATGTCGCACAGCCGCCGCGCCAGAAGCGAAGTGTCTGGCAAATGGCCGATCCGCAGCGCGGCATCGAAGCCTTCGCCGATCAGGTCAATCTGCGCATCGCTGAGATGCAGATCCACCGTCAGTTCGGGATGAAGGCGAAACAATTCCGGCAGGAGCGGCGCCACGAACAGCACGCCGAACGACATCGGCGCCGCCAGCCTGACCTTGCCGCGCGGTGCGGCTGAAAGCGACATGGCCTCGCTCTCGGCCTGTTCGGCTTCCGCCAGTAACGCGGCCGCGCGCGCCCCCAATTGTTCGCCGGTATCGGTGAGGGCGAGCCGGCGCGAGGTGCGATTGAAAAGCCGCGCCCCCAGCCTCGCTTCCAGCCGGGCGATGGCCTTGGAGACGGTGGCCTTGGAAAGCCCAAGCTCGGCCGCCGCCTGGCTGAAGGAGCGCAGCTCGGCGACGCGGGCGAAAATGGCCAGGCCTTCCAGATCCGGTAGCGACATGCCTGATTTTGGAAACAATATGTTTCAATTGTTTCTATTTATAAGCTATGGCCTGGACCTTATCTAGGCCTCTGAAGCAAAAGGCGGCAGGCCCCAAGAGATTGCCGCGATTGGAGATCGCCATGATTCAAGTAAGACCCTTTGCCGGTTTGGGCGGCGCCGACCACGGTTGGCTCAAGGCCAAGCATCATTTTTCCTTCGCCAATTATTACGACCCGTCCCGCATGGGCTGGGGCGCGCTTCGCGTCTGGAATGACGACGAGATCGCGCCGCAAACCGGCTTTCCGCCCCATCCTCATGCCGACATGGAAATCATCACCTATGTCCGCCAGGGCGCCATCACGCATCAAGACAGCATGGGCAATAAGGGCCGCACTGAAGCGGGCGATGTGCAGGTGATGAGTGCTGGCACAGGCATTCGCCACTCCGAATATAATCTGGAGCCGGACGCCACCCGCATCTTCCAGATCTGGATTCTGCCGACACGGAAGGGCGGCACGCCCGCCTGGGGCGCCAAGCCTTTCCCCAAGGCCGATCGTTCCGGCCGTTTCGTGATCCTGGCCAGCGGTATTGCTGGCGACGAGGACGCACTGCCCATCCGCAGCGATGCACGCGTCCTGGGCGCGACGCTCAAGGCCGGTGAAAGCGTCGAGTACAAGTTCGACGGCAAGCGGCACGGCTATCTGGTGCCGGCGGTCGGCGCCGTGAAAGTGGGCGATTTGCGCGTCAACGCCCGCGATGGCGCGGCCATCAACGACATCGATAGCATCGCCATCACCGCGCTGGAGGATTCCGAGATCGTGCTGGTGGACGCTGCGTAATCAAAGGCGAGATCAGGCCGATTTTCCCGGAAGGCCAGCCTTTTCCTGCCTCCGGCGGAGTTCCGCTTTCTTACCGAAATGAAAGCGAGCATTCGGCTGGGGATGCTTGTTTCAATTCGGGAACTCATCCTGGATTGCCGCGTTGCGATTTTCGGGAGAGAGCATGGATATTGCGCAGGAAAATTACGTCATTCTTCTGGCCATCGCCGCCGTCGCGGCCATTGTCATGGGCCTAGTCTTTCTTCGGTATCGGCATCGCAACGCCGCGCCCAGGATCGAGCCGGGGCAGGGAACCGTGGCTGCCCAAAATCCCGCCGTCAAATCGCAGCTGCCCACAGCCGCCGCTGCTCCCGATCTCACGCCCATGCCCGCGCCAATTGTCACGATAGAGCCTCAGCCGAGCGACACGGTTTCGAACCATGGGCTGGAGCGGGGATATCGGGGCTTCAAGATTTCCCTGCGCGAGAAACAGCCGGGCCTCTGGGTCGCCTCGATCAGCGACACGACGCGCAGCCGCAAGAAGTCGTTAGAGGGTCGCAAACTCCCCACCACGCATGAATATTATCAGATGCCGGCCGCGCTCGCCGAAGCGAAGATCATGATCGACCGGCTAAGCCGCTTCAGCACGCGCCACTGACAGGCGATTTCCATTTCTATCCATTCTTTGCGGAGGTGAGGCACGCGCAAAAAAGGCTGCCGATTGACCGGCAAATATAATTAACATATTAAGTAATTATGCTGTCCGCGCGTCCAGGGCCTCGCGGCGCGCTTCATGGAGATATGGATGAGCCAGATGACCGGCGGCGAAGCGCTCGTAGCCGGTCTGATGGATCACGGCATCGACACGGTCTTCGGTCTTCCCGGCGCGCAAACTTATGGCCTGTTCGACGCGCTGCATCGGACGCAATCCGCGATCAAGATTGTGGGCGCGCGCCATGAGCAGACCTGCGCCTATATGGCGTTCGGTTATGCGCGCGCGACCGGCCGGCCTTCCGCTTTCTCGGTGGTGCCCGGTCCTGGCATGCTCAATGCCAGCGCGGGACTTTTGACGGCGCTGGCCTGCAACGAACCGGTCCTGCTGCTGACGGGCCAAGTGCCCACGTCTTTTCTGGGAAGCGGGCGCGGTCATCTGCATGAAATGCCCGATCAACTCGCAACCATGCGGGGTTTCGTGAAATGGGCCGAGCATGTGAATTCGCCCGCGCGCGCCAGGCAGGGTGTGGCGCAAGCGTTTCAACAGATGCTGTCCGGGCGGCGCGGACCCGCCGCGCTGGAAATGCCTTGGGACATTTTCACCCAGACGGGCGAGGTGCAGAACGATGCGCCGCTACCGCTTTTGCCGCCGCCGTCCGTCGATCCTGATCGCATTGCCGAAGCGGCGAAGTTGATCGGGGCAAGCAAACATCCCATGATCTTCGTGGGCGCAGGCGCTTTCGATGCCGCCGACGCGATCCTGGCGCTGGCCGAAGAGATCGATGCGCCCGTCATCGGTTTTCGCAGCGGCCGCGGCATCGTCAGCAATGACCATGAGCTGGGACTGACGATCGCGGGCGCTTACAATCTCTGGCCCCGAACCGATCTGATGATTGGGATAGGGACCAGGCTCGAAGCACCGTCATGGCGCTGGTCCTGGCAACCCCCAGGACTGAGGACCATCCGGATCGACATCGATCCAGCGGAGATGAAGCGTCTGGTGCCTGACGTCGCGATCGTCGGCGACGCGGCGCCCGCGACCGCCTCTCTCGTCGAAGCGGTACGCCGTCACGGTTTTCGCAAAGAGCAGGGGCGGCGCCAGGCCATCAGGGATGCGTCGTGCTTGGCCGAAGAGCAGATCCAGGCGATCCAGCCGCAAATCTCCTATCTCAAAATTCTGCGCGACGTGCTGCCGCGCGACGGCTTCGTCACCGACGAGCTGTCGCAGGTCGGCTTCGCATCCTGGTATGGATTTCCCGTCTATGAGCCCAGAACCTATGTGACCTCCGGTTATATGGGCACGCTGGGTTCGGGCTTTCCCACTGCGCTGGGAATAAAAATCGCGCATCCCGAGAAACCCGTTGTCGCCATAACCGGCGATGGCGGCTTTATGTTCGCGGCCCAGGAACTTGCTACCGCCGCGCAATATGGCATCGGTGTGGTCACGCTGGTGTTCAACAATGGCGGCTTCGGCAATGTACGGCGCGACCAGATGGAACAGTTCGGCGGCCGCACCCTTGTTGCCGAGCTGCAAAATCCCGACTTTGTCAAATTCACGGAGTCCTTCGGCCTGCCGGCGACCAGCGTGGATACGCCTCAAGACTTTCGTCGCGCGTTGGAGCGGGCTCTAACAGAGGGAGGGCCGCATCTGATAGAGATCCGCGTCGCGCCCGGCGCGGAAACCAATCCGTGGCGCTTCATTCATCCGCCGCCGCCGCAAAGCTAGGGCCAAGCATTGGAACAGACGGCGCCGTACCAGTCATCCGAACCCATGGTTGTCGATGTCGGGCATCTCATCGACCAAGCGCCTTGGTCGCTGACCGCCAAGTTTTATGTGTTTCTGGCAGCCCTCGCGGTTTTGACCGACGGATTCGACAATCAGGTTCTGGGCTTCGCTTTGCCGGCAATGATCCAGGAATGGCATGTGGCGCGCGATCTGTTTTCACCGGTCCTGGCGATCGGCCTTGTCGGCGTGGGCTTGGGGGCGGGCCTGGGCGGCCTCATTGGCGATCGTGTCGGCCGCAAAACAGCGTTGATCGCAAGCGTGGTGCTGTTCGGCCTGGCCACAGGCGCCGTCGCTTGGGTGCGGGACATTTCGCCCCTGCTGGCCTTGCGGTTGGCGGCCGGCATCGGCATTGGCGGCTTGTTTCCCAATGCGGCAGCGCTGGCGGCGGAGTTCTCACCCCTGTTGCAGCGTCCCATGGCGGTGGCGCTGACCATCACTTGCGTGCCGCTGGGCGGCATGTTCGGCGGCCTGATCGCGGCCGTGGTGCTTCCGCTGTTCGGCTGGCGCGCCTTGTTCCTGCTGGGCGGCGTCGCGCCCTTCGCGATCGCGGCTCTTTTGTTTTTTGCTTTGCCGGAATCGCCGCGCTTTTTGGCGCGGCGGCCGGCACGTTCTTCCGAACTGGCGCGGTTGTTAACGCGCTTCGGACATCCGGTTTCCGGGCCGGTCAGATTCATCGACAAAGCCGAATCCAGCCAAACCACGCGGCCAAATCTGCTGACGATATTTTCCCCCTATTATCGCCACGACACATTCGTGCTTTGGGGTGCGTTTTTCTTCAATTTATTCGCCATCTACACCGTCTTCAATTGGGCGCCGACGCTCTTGACCAGCATGGGTTTGGGGCTGGCGAGCGCCAGCCGTGCCGTCGCTGCCTACAATTTCGGTGGCGTCATCGGCGCCTTTGTCTGCGCCTGGCTGATCGTAAGGATCGGTTCGCGCATCGCGATGATCGCGATGGCGGTTCTGGCGGCAGGTTGTGCGGCGACCCTTTCGGCTCTGTCCGGCAACCATCCCGATGTTCAGCTTCTGTCGCTGGGGATGGCCTTACATGGATTTTTCACCAACGGCGTCATGACCACGCTTTATTCGCTTTCGGCACATATCTATAAGACCGACGTCCGGTCCACTGGCTCAGGTACCGCGTTGGCGATCGGCCGCATGGGCGCCATTGTCGGCTCCTTCGCAGGCGCCGCCTTGGTCGACGCCGAAGGCAGGGATTATTTCCTGGCGCTGACGGTCGCCCTGATCGGCACCTCGATCTGCCTGTCGCTCATCAGGAACCATATCAGGCGCGCAGCGGCCTGAAATCCTTGACGAATCCTAGCCGTTCGCCGCGCGGTTCCGTAAACGCGTGCGCCGCATCCTACCCCGAACGTAATGATGATGTTCGCTGATTGCCGGCCATTGCACATGGCGCCGGCACAGCGGAGCAAGCAGTGCAAACCCATGACAGTGGCGCCGGCTTGCGCCCTGTGGTTAGCTTACCCGGCGCGGAACCGGAATCATTGGGGGATTCGTGGACCGCAAACGAGCGATGGCATGCCAGCGCCGCGCGCGACGCTTCTAGTCAAACCGAAACCGTAGAGCAGGGGATTCGCATGGACCGTAGACAAGTAATGCAGATCGCGTCGGGCGCGCTTTCGCTCGTAGCCTTCAAGGCTAACGCCGCCGAAAAAGCCGCCACCGCGTCCGCCGCCATGGCAGGACGCACGCCCGAGGACGTGGCGCGCGACGAAGATTACTGGATGGATATCCGCAACGCGTTCACCATCGACCGCAATGTCATCAATTTCAACAACGGCTATGCCAGCCCGGCGCCGATCCCGGTCCAGGACGCGGCGAAGCGTTACATGGATTATTCCAACATGGGGCCCATCCAGACCATGGTGACCCAACTCTATCCCCAGATCGAGTCGGTGCGCCGCAATCTGGCGCGGGTGGCGGGATGCGATCCCGAGGAAATGGCGATCGTGCGCAATGCCAGCGAGGCCAACGAGATCGTGCAATACGGTATCGATCTCAAAGCCGGCGACGAAGTCTTGACCACGGACCAGGATTATCCGCGCATGCTGATGACCTTCCGCCAGCGTGAGCGGCGCGACGGCATCAAGCTGGTGACGGTGTCGTTCCCTGTGCCGGTGATGAGCGCGGACGATCTCTACGACCGCATCGCCAAGGCCATCACGCCCAAAACCAAGCTGATCCTGATCTGCCACATCACCAACCGGACCGGGGTGATTTTCCCGGTGCGCCGTATCGCCGATTTGGCCCATTCCAAGGGCATTCCCTTGATGGTGGATGGCGCACATGCCTTCAACCAGTTCCCCTTCAAGATCTCCGACCTGAACTGTGATTATTACGGCGTTTCGCTGCACAAATGGACCTGCGCCCCCATCGGCACGGGGTTCCTTTATGTGCGCAAGGAACGCATCCCGAAGACCTGGTCCTTGATGGCATCGAGCGAAAAGCAGGTGGACGATATCCGCAAATTCGAGGAGATCGGCACCCATCCCGCCGCCGAGCCCAATGCCATCAGCGAGGCTTTGGTATTCAATGAGAATATCGGCATCGCGCGGAAGACAGCCCGGTTGCGCTATCTGCGCGATCGCTGGGCGCATCGCTTGCGGGAAAACGCCAAGGTGCAGATCCTCCACAGCGAGAGCCCGGAATTGTCGGCCGGCATCGGCTTCATCGGCTTCAAGGGAGTGGATGCGGGCAAGATATATGAGGCGCTGCTCAACAAGCACAACATCATCACCGCCCATTCGCCGCTGCCGGGCCAATATGATGGGCTGCGCATCACGCCGCACATCTACTCGACGCTCCGCGACGTGGACACGTTCGCCGATGCGGTGGAGAAAGAGTTGGTATCGGCTTGAGGGGGCGGCGCGACAGCGCCGAACCTACATTTCGTCATAATGCGACATGCCGAGGCTCGAAATGGTTCGCCGAACCGTTTCGGGCCTCGTCTGATTCTAGGGCGCGTTTGCAGTATTAGCCGGTCAACCGGGCAGCGATGCTCAGGCCAAGCGCAGCCAAGTCGTTCTATCCTATAGTATCTAATTATAACTCTTTAGTAGTAGTAAACCAGAATAAGGGATACGGCTTTATCGCTAAAGATGGAGAACATCAGGCTTCATGTAACTGTTGCGCGGTTGCACCTTCGCGAACCAATAACGCGTAAAGTACAAATTTCTCGCGTTTCAGCGCTGGTTCCGTTTGTCCTTGCTGAGTTAGGTTCGGCCACTGCTTCGTGGAGCTGCACCGGGGCTTGTCGGCCTTGCGATGCGTTTTGGGACATAAAAAGAGGGGAAATAACATGACGAGATTGAGTCTGAGGAATTCGCTGTTGCTTGGCGGCTCCGCCGCTGTGTTTGCCTTGGCAACCGCACCAGCGATGGCGCAGAACAATAATGGCAGCGGCAATGAAACCGTGATCGTGACCGGCACGCGCGTGCAGGGCATGACGGCCGCGGACAGCGCTGCGCCAATCACCGTCTTGGGCAACGACGCCCTGACTAAGGGCACTGGCTCGACCGACCTGCGGCAGGCTCTGGGCCAGACCGTCCCCTCCTTCACGGCACAGCAGATCGGTTTCGATACTGCAGCTCTGACACTCTCCGCCGCCCTGCGCGGCCTCTCGCCGAACGACACCCTGGTGCTGGTGAACGGCAAGCGCCGTCATTACACGGGTAACCTGCACGTCGATGGCGGCAACTTCGCCTCGGGTTCGTCGGGCGCCGATATTTCGCTGATCCCGGAAGCGGCAGTCGATCACGTCGAAGTGCTGCTGGACGGCGCCGCCGCCCAGTATGGTACGGACGCCATCGCTGGTGTCGTGAACTTCATCCTGAAAAAGAAGTCCTCAGGCGGCACCCTCTCCGCCACGGCGGGCCGCGACTATCGTGGCGACAAGGGTGAAGGCAAGGGCAACAATTACAACGTTTCCGTCAATATGGGCCTGCCCCTGTTCGACAAGGGCTTCGCCAACATTACGGTCGAAAAATCCTTCTCGGACTTCACGCTGGTTGGCGGTTTGGATCGGCGCGTTGCCGATCAGGCCACTGGTGCTCTGATTACCGACCCGGCTGTCTTAGGCTTCCCGTTGGCGGTGGCGCAGGGGATGAAGAATTATCCCAATATCAACCCGATTGTGGGATCACCGCAGACCCAGATCACCCAGGCTGTCGTCAATGCCGGCTACGATTTCTCGGACAGTTTCAGTGTTTATGCCTTCGGCACATTCTCCCATAAGATCGGCAAGGGCTGGGAAAATGTCCGCATGCCCAATAAGGTGCTCGCGCAGCCTGGCAACAGCCAGCCATGCTCGCCCACCAACCCCAACGGCTATGATGACGTTTCGTCGACGCCCGATGGACTTACGGGCGCATGCTTTAACGGCACGGGCGCGGGCCAGTTCGCCATCGCGGGTTCGGCCGCTCCCGGCCAGCCTGGCATGGGCACCTTCATCGTTGGACCGCATGTTGGCCAGATAATTCTCACCTCCACCAACAACGGTAATTACACGACACCCGGTGAGTTGATCCCAGCTCCCTTCGGGTTCCAGCCTTATGAGGCTTTGAAGGAAGACGATTACCAGTACAATATCGGCACCAAATTCAATGTGCTGGGCTGGGATACGGATATCGGTGTCGGCTATGGCAAGGACATCGACAATATCTATACTAACGGCTCGTTGAACCGCTCGCTGTTTATCGATACGGGCACCTCGCCGAGGAACTTCTATGATGGCTCCTTCGTCGCCAGCCAGTTAACGCTGACGGTCGATGCCACCCATCAGTATAATATCGGCATGGCGTCGCCACTCACTGTCGCCATCGGTGGCGAAGCGCGCGAGGATCTCTATCAGATCACCCAGGGCGATGCGCCGTCGCAGTATAAAGAAGGCGGCAACTCTTTCCCGGGCTTCCTCAATACCGACGCCAGCATCCACAGCCGCAAGAACTATGCTGCTTATATCGACCTGGCCCTGGCGCCGATCGAGTCCTTGCAGTTGGACCTCGCGGGCCGCGCCGAACACTACACCGACTTCGGCGACACCCAGATCGGCAAGTTCACGGCGCGTTACGACTTCAGCCCGCAGATCGCGGTTCGCGGTACCATCTCCACGGGCTTTCGCGCGCCGACCATCGCGGAGGAGTTCTATACTGCGACCAATGTCGGTCCCTTTACCAGCGTCATTCAGCTGCCCGCCGACTCGGCAGCATCGAAATTCCTGGGCCTGAACAATCTCAAGCCAGAAATTTCGACCAGCTACAGCGCCGGTATTGTCGCTCATCCCTTCGAAGACCTGTCGGTCACGGTTGATGCCTATTCGACGACCTTGGGCAATCGCATCGTAACCTCCAGCGAGGTGGACAGCGTTAATCAAAGTGCGGGTGCCATCACTTCGCCGCTGGTTGCGCCGGCTATCGCCCTCACGGGCCGCACGCTCGATCCGACTGTCACCCAGGTGGGCGTGACCTCCTTCCTAAACGGGTTAAACACACTGACCCAGGGTATCGACTTCACCGTCAACTACCCGACCGATTTCGGCGATTACGGCCTGATCGACTGGACCCTGGTGGGCAACTGGAACTTCACCTCGATATCCAGAGTTGCGCCAACCCCAGCCGTTTTTGGCGGCTCTGCGGTGACCTTCTTCCGTCCGATCGACCTGTTCAATTTCGTGCACAGCGCGCCGGCGGAGAAGGTCGCGTTGACGGCCAACTGGTCGCTGGATGAGTTCGGCTTCACCTTCCGTGAGACCTATTGGGGTCCCCAGAAGAATTTGACGACGCCGAATGGTACCACGCCGTACTATGACTTCTCGCAAGCCGGTGTGGGCCTCACCGATATCGAAATGCGGTACAACATCACCGAAGGGCTGCAACTCGCGGTTGGCGCCAATAACGTCTTCAACATCCGGCCAAACCATGACTACTTCGTCCCGAGCGCGGATCTGGGGACAGGTGCCTTGGCGGATGGTGGCATCATTATCGACGGCCCAGTGACGGAGTCGTTCAACCCGAATGGCGGCCTCTACTACGGCCGTGTCACGTTCAACTTCTAAGCCTGGCGGACGAAGGGCCTAACGGCCCTTCGTCCATGCCTGGTTTTCCTGGAATCCTCGAACGTGGCTCTGGATGGTCACGTTCCAACTTTGGGCTCGGGCCTCTAACCCGGGCCCTTTTGTTTTGGGTGCGGTGGGGCGCGCGATGCGCCGTCAGCGTGGGCGGAAATCCCGCCAGGCCTTCACAGAAGCGCTCGCATTGTCCTTCACGGTCTTCGCGTCGCGTCCGGCGCGATAGATCGCGGAACCGATGCCGAAACCCGCCGCGCCTGCTCGCCGATAGGCCTCGGTCTTGTCGGGGGTGATGCCCCCGACCGGGAAGACTGGCACGGGACCTGGCAGGACTTCCTTGAGCGCCTTCAGCACGGCTGGCGACGATGCCTCCGCCGGAAAGAGTTTCAGGCCGTCCGCGCCGGCCTCCAGGGCGGCAAAGGCTTCGCTTGGGGTTGCAAAGCCCGGCATCGATAGCATGCCCGCTTTCTTGGTTGCCGAGATCACCGCGCTGTTGGCGTTGGGCGAGACGACAAATTGCGCCCCCGCATCCCGGATCACGGCCACGTCCTGCGGCGACAACACGGTTCCGGCGCCGACGGCAAGCGTTTCGCCGAAGGCCATGCGCATGCGGGAAATACTCTCTGGCGCGTCGGGCGAATTGAGCGGTACTTCGGCGGCCAATATCCCGGCCGCGACCAGGGCATCCCCGATTTCGACCGCTTCTTCCGGCCTCAGTCCCCGCAATATGGCGATCAGCGGCAGGTCCGAAAGGAGGCGTTTCCACCAGTCATCGTTCATGTGCTGTCCCCTTGAGCCTTCCAGACCCGCCACAGGCCCATGGCTGTCACGGCATCGGCATCCGCCAATTCGGCATTTCTCATGCCCAGAACGGAAAGGGCGCTTCGATAGAGCCGCGCCAGCCGCGACGTGCCGACAAGAACAATGGGGTCTTTCTCCGCCAGCGCCCGCGCGCCGGAGATTTCATAGCCGATCAGCAATCCCGACAGATAGGAGGAAATGGATGACGCCCTCTCGGGATGAAAGATCGCCGAGGTTCGGGCGTTGAAGAGCCCATGAAGCATGTCCCCTGCGGCCTCGGCATCGCGCACGCCTGCTTCAAATGCCGCATCATCGAATATCTCATCGCCTGATTGCGGGATCATCCAACCCAAGGTCGAGTGCTTCTTCAAAAGCGCGAAGACTTCCCCGGTCATATAGGTCCGAAAATCGACGATCGCCGAGCCTTCCAGCCGCACCCATTTGCTGTGCGTGCCGGGCGCGATGGCGATGCGAGGTCCTCCAAATTCCGGCAGTCCGAACATCTGCGTTTCCTCGCCCCTCATGATGTCGTCATGGCCGCGCTTGTCCTTGGTGCGCGCCCCACCCACGATCCGGACATCGCCCAGCGCGCTTTCGACCACGACGATGCATTGACGCACCGCTTCAAGGCGAAGCGGACAGGGCGCGTAGGGCGCTTCCTTCCAGCCTTGACGGCTTCCGATCATGCCGCACAAAAGGATCGGCGGGCCGTCCGGTCCGACATCGCGCCAGCCCGACAGAACCGATCGCAACACGGCGTCGAAATCGCCGTTCCGCACCGAGGATAGGCCGCGATCCGAACTCCTGCTTTCCAGCACCTGGCCTTGGCCGCCAATCCGATAAGCGCGGATTTGGGAAAGGCCCCAATCGACGCCGATCAGCACAGGTTCGCCCGACATCGCAAGCAGCTCCGTCACAGCGAAGCGAGACGACCGCCATCGGCCGTGAACGCGGCGCCGGTGACAAAAGCAGCGTCATCCGAAGCGAGGAAGGCGATCACAGATGCGATCTCGTCCGGCTGACCGGGCGGGAAGGGCAGCTTTTCATCGCCGCTTGCAAGATTGGGGCTGGCGTGCAGCATCGGCGTGTCGATGGCCCCCGGCAACACTGCATTCGCCCGGATGCCGCTATCACGCCCTTCGATAGCCGTGGTGCGGGTCAGCGACACCAGCGCTGCCTTGGCCGCCGCATAGGGCGCGACCGAGGGCGAAGTTTGGACCGCATGGATACTGGACACATTGACGATCGCGCCGCCCGACTTCATCGCCTTCAAGGCCTCGCGGGTGAAGAACACTGCACCCATGAAATTGATGCCCATCAGCTTTTGCCATTCCTCGGCGCTGAAATCCCGGATGCGCTTGTACAGCATGAAGCCGGCATTGTTGACGATCACATCCAGCCGTCCGAATTGCCGCATCGCCTGGACAACGGTATTCACGACCTGCTCTTCCCGCGACACATCACACACGATGGCCAGGGCCTCCGGCGCGCCCAGGGATTTGCACTCAGCGGTCAACGCTTCACCATGGCGGGCGACGGCCTCGGCAATATCAGCCAGGACCAGGCGGGCGCCTTCCCGGGCGAAGCGACGCGCGGTCGCTGATCCGATGCCGCCCATGGCGCCGGTGACGATTACCACGCGATCGCGAAAACGTTCCGCCGCCGCTACCATTCCCGAAGGCCTCCATCTGCGCCGCGCCACGCCGGATTGCGCCATTGATGCGGCGCACGCGCGGCTTCGCGCACGCGCCCCTCATGGATTGCGATCCCGAGGCCCGGCGCGTCCCATGCCGCGATCATGCCGTCCTGCACATGGAAGGGATGCGGCCCTTCGAGATAGGTGAAGAGATCATGCTCGGCGCTGTTGTAATGGATCCCCAGGGGCATTTCCTGGATCGCGAAATTGGGCACGGAGAGGCCGAGTTGCAGACAGGCCGCAAACGCGATCGGTCCCAGCGGGCAGTGCGGCGCTAGGGCCACATCATAGCTTTCCGCCATCGCCGCGATCCGCCGGCATTCCGAGATGCCGCCCGCATGCGCCACGTCGGGCTGGGCGATGTCCAGGATTGCGCCTTCGAAGAACGGCTTGAAGTCCCAGCGGCTGTAAAGACGCTCGCCCAACGCGATGGGAATGGAAGTCTGGGACGCCAACTGGCGCAGCCCCTCGGGATGTTCCGACAAAAGAGGCTCTTCTATGAAGAGCGGGCGAAGCGGCTCCAGCAGTGCGGCAAGCTGGCGGGCCATGGGCTTGTGGACGCGGCCATGGAAATCCAGCGCGGCGTCCATACCCTTGGCCTGAACGCTAGCGACCCGTTCGCCCACATCGTCCAGCGCCTTGGGGCTGTCCAGCCATTGCAGCGCGCCGGTGGCATTCATCTTGACCGCTTTGAAGCCTTGCGCCCGCCTGACTTCCGCTTGTTCGGCCACATCGGCGGGGGTATCACCGCCGATCCAGGCATAGACCGGCACGCGGTCGCGTACCGCTCCGCCCAGAAGTTGCCAGACCGGCAGTTGGGCGCGCTTGCCCTTGATGTCCCACAGGGCTTGGTCGATGCCCGATAGCGCCGACATCAGCACAGGGCCCCCGCGATAGAAACCCAAGCGATAAAGGGTTTGCCAAGCATCCTCGATCCGGGAAGCATCCGCGCCGATCAGGCGGTCGCGGATGGAAGCGAAGGCGCCTTCGACCGCTTCGGCATGGCCTTCCAGGCTGGCTTCGCCCCAGCCGATGATTCCGTCACTGGTCTCCACGCGCACAAACAACCAGCGCGGCGGTACGCGGAATGTTTCGATCTTGGCGATGCTGTTCATGCTTGCCGGGCCTCTCCGGCGGGCCGCGCATCGCGGCCGCTTCGCAAAGCCTTGGAGACCGACAATTCCGTGCCCGCAAGCAGCATCTTCATGGCTTCCCGCGCGCCTGCCGCGTCGTGCCGCAGGATCGCGTCCAAAACCCGCTTATGGTCCGACAGGGAATCGAACGGATTGGCCGCGGTTTCGGCGGAATGGAACAGCAGCGTGTTCAAAGCCGCTCGGATCAAAGAGCTCAAGGGCTGCATGAAGGGGTTCCCGGTGGCTTCCAGCATCGCTTCATGGAAATGAAGATCCGCGGCCGTCCAGGTCTTCAGATCCTTGGCCGCATCCATCGCCGCATACGCGGCTGACAGCAATTTTAGTTGCGCCTTGTTGCCATGCATTGCCGCCATGGCGGCCGCTTCCGGTTCGATGATGACGCGCAGATTTTGGAAATTGCGCGCGAATTCCGAATAATCCACCACCCGGCAATAAAGCTCGAGGATCACGGGATCGAGAAGATTCCAGTGCCGGGCAGGCCGCACATGGGTGCCGCTTTTTGGCCGCGCGGTAAGCAGTCCCTTGGCGCCCAGCACCTTGATCGCTTCCCGCAACACCGTGCGGCTGATTTTCAGCTCCGCCATCAATTCCGGTTCGGTGGGAAGCGCGCGCTCGGTACCATAGGTGCCGTCGAGGATGCGCAAGCCCAGCTGCTCGACCACCGAGCCGAGCAGACCGCGGCTCCGCTCCGCCTCCAGATCCGCCCAGGGCGGTACCGGCCTGATTTTCCGCTTGGCTTTCGTTGACATGACTTAAAGTCCTATCATACGATGATAGCACAAAAAGCCGGGCGGGGAAGCATAATGAAGCTCACACTCGTGGACGGCCTGATCATCGGGCTCTATCTCCTCGTTGTGATCGGCATCGGCTTGGCGCTCAGGCAACGCACCAGAACCAGCGAAGATTTCTTCCTCTCGGGCCGCTCCATTCCCGCCTGGGTGGCGGGGCTTGCTTTCATGTCCGCCAATCTGGGCGCTCAGGAAGTCATCGGCATGGCGGCCTCGGGCGCCAAATACGGTCTTGCCACCAGCCATTTCTATTGGGTCGGCGCCGTCCCCGCGATGCTCTTTCTCGGCCTTTTCATGATGCCGCTCTATTACGGTTCGCGGGCGCGCTCCGTGCCGGAATATCTCAAGCTGCGCTTCGACGAGAAAACCCGCGCCTTGAACGCGGCGACTTTCGCTTTCATGACCATCATCTCGTCGGGCATCTCCATGTATGCCATGGGCCTTCTGCTCAACATGCTTTTGGGATGGCAATTCGATCTCAGCATCTGGCTATGGGCGGGGATCGTGCTGGTCTATATCTTCATGGGCGGGCTGACCTCGGGCATCTACAATGAGGTGCTGCAATTCTTCCTGATCGTGTTCGGCTTTGCGCCCGTCGTTATCCTGGGATTGATCGACATCGGCGGCTGGTCGGGATTGATGGCCAATCTTGCAGACATATCCCATCAGCGCGGCTTCGCGCCGGATGCGCTGACGACGCTCTGGCGCCATTCTGGCAATGCGGCTGACAATCCGCTCGGCGTGGGCTGGTTCAGCATCGTCATGGGCTTGGGCTTCGTGCTCTCCTTTGGCTATTGGTGCACGGATTTCCTTCTGATTCAGCGCGCGATGGCGGCCCATTCGCTCAGGGCCGCGCGTCAAGCGCCTCTGATCGCTTCGATCCCCAAGCTGCTCTTCCCCGCGCTGGTCATTCTTCCTGGCATGATCGCCATTGGGCTCACCCATCGCGTGGGCGGTATCGTCTTTCCTTTAAAGTCTGACGGCGCGCTCAATTACGACCTCGCCATGCCGCTGATGCTGGCGCGCTATCTGCCAACCGGTCTTCTGGGGCTGGGGATCACGGCTCTGATGGCAAGCTTCATGTCCGGCATGGCGGGCAATGTCACCGCGTTCAACACGGTGTGGACCTATGATCTCTATCAAGCTCATATAAAATCCGACGGAACGGACCAGCATTATCTGCATGTCGGCCGTCTCGCCACTATCGGCGGCGTGCTGCTGTCGATCGGCGCCGCCTATCTGGCGGCGCGCTTCAACAACATCATGGATCTGCTGCAACTGGTCTTTGCCTTCGTCAATGCGCCGCTGTTTGCGACTTTCCTTTTGGGCATGTTCTGGAAGCGGACGACCGGCCATGGCGCATTCTTGGGCCTTTTGAGCGGCACTATAGGTGCTGCGATTCATCACGGCCTGACCATTTCCCAGCATGCGGTGCCTGGCGTCAAAGGCGGCTGGCTGATGGTGACATATGTTTATCCCAGCGAGATGGCACAGGCCTTCTGGACCGCCATCGTCGCCTGGACCGTTTGCTTCGTCGTCACCGCCGCCGTCAGCCTGGCCACCACGCCCCGGCCGGACCAGGAGTTACGCGGTCTGGTCTATTCCTTGACGGAACGGGAGCGCGAAACGTCCGGGCGCTGGTATCGCAATCCCGCGCTCCTGGCGCCGTTGGTGCTCGCTATTGTGATTGGCCTCAACTTTCTCTTCTGGTGAAACATGGGATTGGATATTCGCCTGCCCATCGGCATTTTGTTCAGTGCGTTGGCCCTGGTGCTGATCGTCTATGGCGCGGTTAGCGATCCGGCGATTTACGCCCGCTCCTTGGGCGTGAACGTCAATCTCGTCTGGGGGTGTATCCTGCTGGTGTTCGGGCTAGCCATGCTTTGGGCCGGCCGCCGCGGATTGAAGAGATAGAGGTTACGATGCCGATCCATCGACCGTTCGTTGCCGCTCTGGCTTTCCTGGTGCCGGTCTTGTCGGCGCACGGTGTCAAAGCCGCCGATGCCAGGCAGGAAAGCTTTGGGACCATGCCGGACGGCCGCGCCGTCACCGCGATCACGCTCACCAACCGTCACAAGGTCCAGGTGCGTATCATTTCTTTGGGCGCGATCCTTCAATCCGTTCTAGCGCCGGACCGGAACGGAAAATTCGACGACATCGTCTTGGGTTATTCCGATCTCAAGGGTTATCTCGGCAACAGCAGTTATTTCGGCGCCACCGTCGGCCGCTTTGCCAACCGCGTCGCCAAAGGCCGCTTCACCCTCGATGGGCACGCCTATCAGCTTCCCATCAACAATGGCGTCAACAGCTTGCATGGCGGGACCGCCGGCTTCGGCCAGGTCTTATGGACGGTGGTGGAGGTGAAGTCGGGGCCGGAAGCATCGGTGACGTTGCGCTATGTCAGTCCTGACGGCGACCAAGGCTATCCCGGCCAATTGACGGCGACGGCGACCTACTCGCTCAACGAGCGCGACGAGCTGGCGGTGGATTATCGCGCGACGACCGACAAGCCCACCATCGTCAATATTTCCAATCACGCTTATTGGAATCTGGCGGGCGAGGGCAGTGGTAGAAGCATTCTCGATCAAATGCTGACCATTCCCGGTGATGCCTACACGCCGGTGGACGACACCCAGATCCCCACGGGCGAGTTCAAGCCCGTCGCCGGAACGCCGTTCGATTTTCGTCAAGCCAAGCCGATCGGCCGCGATATCCGCGACGGCCATGACGCGCAGCTGATGATCGGGCGCGGTTATGATCACAATTGGGTGATCGGTAGACAGGTCGTCACGAGCCCGCGTCTGGTCGCACGGGTGGAAGACCCACGCTCCGGGCGCGTGCTGGAAATGTTATCCGCTGAGCCGGGCCTGCAATTCTATTCCGGCAATTTCCTGGACGGTTCTGTCGTGGGCAAAATGGGCCATATCTACCGCCAGGGGGATGGTCTGGCGCTGGAGCCACAGCTTTTCCCGGACACGCCCAACCAACCCGCTTTCGGCTCGGCTCGGCTCGATCCCGGCCAGACTTACGAGAACCGCATTCTCTATCGCTTCACCACAATCAAATCCAAGCCGGAGGCGCCGCGATGAAATTGCACAAATGGCTGTTCTTGGGATGCGCGCTGGCCTTGTCGCTGTCCGAGCCAGCGATGGCGCGGGCGCGCTGGACGGCCGGAGAAGCCAAGGATTGGGACGCGAAACAACCCTGGTCACTCGGCGCCAACTATTTGCCCTCCAATGCCATCAACGAGCTGGAGATGTGGCAGCAAGAGAGTTTCGATCCCGCACGGATCGACCAGGAATTCGGCTGGGCCCAGGGGCTTGGCATGAATGTCATGCGCGTCTTCCTGCACAACGCGCTTTGGGATCAGGACCCTGAAGGTTTCAAGCAACGCATGGGCCAGTTCCTGGATATCGCTGCGCGCCACAAGATCAGGATCATGTTCGTGCTGTTCGACAGCTGCTGGGACCCCGACTATCGGTTGGGACCCCAGCGCGCGCCCACGCCCGGCGTGCATAATTCCGGCTGGGTGCAGGCGCCCGGCGCCAAGATTTTGGACGACCCCAGCAAATATCCGGCGCTTAAGGCCTATGTCACCGGCGTGGTCGGTGCTTTCGCCAATGATCCGCGCATTTATGCCTGGGATGTCTGGAACGAAGCCGACAATGGCGGCGGCGGGAATTACAAGAACAATCCCAAGGACAAATTCGCGCGGGTGCAGACTCTTCTGCCACAAGTGTTCGATTGGGCACGCGGCGCCGACCCGGTTCAGCCGCTGACCAGCGGCGTGTGGCATGACGCGGACTGGTCGCCCTCCGCCAACCTCAACGCCATCGAGCGCATCCAGCTCGATCAATCGGACATTATTTCATTCCACGAGTACAGCTGGCCGGAAGCGTTCGAGAGCCGTATCGCGCAACTGACGCCTTATGGCCGTCCCATCATCTGCACTGAATATATGGCGCGTGCCATGGGATCGACCTTCGACACGATCACGCCGATCGGAAAGCGCAACAATATCGGCATGATCAATTGGGGCTTCGTGGCCGGGAAAAGCCAGACCACTTTGCCTTGGGATTCCTGGGTCAAGCCTTACACCTATAAAGTCGATCCGGAACCGATCTGGTTTCATGACGTGCTGCGCGCTGACGGAACACCCTATCGCCAGCGCGAGGCGCAGATCCTGAAAGCTTTGTCGGACGCGCCTAAAGGCGCCGTTCCGAGCGCATATTGAAGTCTGACGCGGGCTGCTCACGTAACGCGTGCGCTCGCGCGCGTGACGTTTGCGGATGGCTGGGGGACTAGGATTCGAACCTAGACAGGCAGAGTCAGAGTCTGCAGTCCTACCGTTAGACGATCCCCCAACTAAGCTATTGACCTAGCTGGTTTTTACCTGATCCGTCCAACTCCTGTCCAACTAAAGTGTCCGACATTCGTTCTGGGCGACCAGGGCCAGAGCCGGGGTTTCTAGCCAGTTGGGCGGCAACCGGCAAGCGTCGTAATGTTGGGAGGTTCCCCCGCCCCCGGTTGAGGTCTCGAATGCAGGAAAGCCCGTTACAACGTATCGTCCCGACCGCCGATCAATTGCTTCAGATGACCCCGCAACAGCTTGCGCCAATCCTGTTGAAGTTGGCGCTACCTATGCGACAGGGGGCCGGTTTCGTTCCGCACAGCGTTGCAGAGTACATGTCCAACGATGGCTATCCGGGACACAAGCGAGGTCAGGTCGATTTGGTCCTTACTAAGGCTTGGAATTGGATAGAACGGAAGGGGTTTATAGAACCATCGCCAGCGCCAAACGGCGCGAACGGCTGGAGAATCTTCACGGAAGAAGGCGAGGCGGTAGCTAACGGTGCCGATCTTGGAGCAGTCAAGATTGCGCAGGAATTCCCAAAAGCTGTCCTACATCCCGCTGTGGTTGCGAAATGCTGGAAATTGTTCGAGGAACAGAATTATCCCGAAGCCGTCGAAAAAAGCTTCAAGGTAGTGAGGGATCGGCTCCGCGATCTGACCACCCACGAAACAGGGTCAGATGCCTTCGGCAAGGGGAAACTTCATCTCAAGGGGGCCGTAGCGCCAAATGCGGACTACGACTTTATGGTGCTTGCCTGATTGTCTGCTGGCTTCGCTTGGCCGTCGCCTCCGCTAGGCCAGCCTTTGCGACGTCGAGACCCGGACTGAGGGCGAGGGCCTTTTCAAAATCAGCAATTGCCAGATCGAAAAGGCCTTTACCTCCGTAAGCGACACCACGGCCAACGATTGCGTAGATATAGGTCGAATTAAGAGCGAGCGCCTTATTGTAATCTGCAATGGCTAAATCGTATTCGCCCTTAATCGTGTAAACCACACCTCTGCCATTAAATGCGAAAACGATATCGGGCCTTTGCGTGATAGCTTCACTAAAATCTGCAATCGCCAGAAGCGTGACCTTCGGTTTGGGCATCGCTTAGGAAAATCGCTTTCTGATACTTGTCAGAGCAAAATCCCTTTATGGTTTCGGAATTCAATGCGCCATCTTTCGTCGCCTGTTTCACGCAAGCCGCATAGGCCTTGATACCCGTAGCCGTGACACGCAAGCAATATGCAGGCGTGCCTGCCGAGGAAGCCATTGCGTTCGCCGAACTGATGAACGAGTTCGAACTTCAGCATGTCGGAATGTTCGGCTAATCCGTCCACTCGCCATCGTGACCAATGGCAAAGCCGCCGACCTCAAGGGTCAGCGCGTCCGGCCACGCAAATAGCTTCGCCCGGCTCCATCCTGAAGTATGGCGCATTGATCCGCACACGGATCGACATTGACATTAACTATTTTTTCAGCATATTAATGCTTTATTAACCATATCTAGCCCGGGCCAGCCGGGCGGATTGGGGTGGGGGCTCTTCTGGGAAGCAGGACTCATTCGAAAGGATGCGCTCATGCACGCCCAAACTATTGCAACGCCGGACCTGAGTTTTGGCGCGACCACGCGCCGGGCCGCTCTGACGACAGCCCATGACGATCTGGACAATGTGATCGCCGCGCTCGCGAACATCTTGAGCTGCGACGATCAACTCCTGTCGCGCCTCAAGAAGCGCAAGCTGCAGCTGAAAGACGAAATCGCCGCGCTTGTCGCCGCCTGACTTTAGCGCCCGCCGAACCTCAGTGCTCGCCGATTTGGCCGCGGATCTCGCCATTGGCAAAAGCCTGGCTATGGATGTCGACATACATCCGGCCCGCTAGAAGGGCGGCGCCCTGGTCCGGGGTGAGGGTAAGCTTGCCGGTCACCGGGTTCTCCGAGACGGGAATATTGGCCGCCATGGCGCCGCTTTCGTTCGCGGCCGCCGGTCCATGCAGGTCGATCTTGCTGGGTGCGATGCCGTCATAGGTCACGTAATAATCAAGTAGCCGCGCGGCGGTGTCGTAAGTGAATTGGGCCTCGCCAAAGGCGTCGCTCTTGTTGGCAGGGATGTTGTTGCCGCCCAGAAGATGCGCCACCAGCGAAACGCTTTCAGCCCGGGCGGGCGCAACAAGCAACACCGCCAAGGCCGCAACCAGGATATGTCTTGCCGTCATGATGACCGCCCCCTGTGAGAGGACGGAAATCTAGCAGGATTCGCGTGTCGGAAAACGGCCCGGCTCTCTGAAGAGCCGAGCCGCTTTGCCGCGTTGGTCAGCCGACGCCAAAAACCTTGATGGTGACCGAGTCATTGTTGCGCGCCTGGCAGGTCAGGCCGATGCCGCTAAGGCCACGATCCTGCCCATCCACGCGCACGCTATAGATTTCGCCCTCGCGAAGCGGCGCGCCGCCATTGACATCTGAGACGCTGGAGCTGCCGTCATCGAAGGTCGTGGTCAACCGGCGGCATTGCGCATCCGCGCCCACTGGCTGCAGCGCGACGGCATTCAATTGCCGCTCGCCCGAGCCAGATACCATGATCGAATGATTGGCCCAGTGGCCGAAATCCGGTTCGGCAATCGGCTGAAGCGCCGTCGCTGTTAGAGCATCGGGATCGCGCCGCGGCACTGTGTAATAAGTATGGCGCGGTGGCGGCATTACGTCGGCATGGAGGGAAAGGCGCGCGCCAAAATCACCGTCGGCCCGGCACGCCAATCTCACATCGGAAACGCCCCGCTCGCCATCCGGGACGGCGATGCTCTGGCGCTCATTGGAATAGAGTGTGCCCGAGAACACGTCCTGCGCGGTGCCGTCGCGATAATGAACCGTGATGCGATCGCAATCCAGGGTGCGGTCGCTGATCAAATTCAATCGCGCCACGGGACCGTCAAAATCCGACCAGCTTACGCTGGTGTAACGATCCGGGGAAACATAGACCGTATCGGTGTCCAACGCCGCCAGCGCGGGAAGCGCGGCGCTCATGCTGAGGATTGCGGCAAGCGCAAACAATCTCGTGTTTTTCACGATACATCTCCTTTCTTCCAGCTGCACCATGACTGGCATCGGGGGCAGCATCCGCCCCGCCCGAATTTGAAAACGATCCGGTTTTTGGTTCGTTCCGGTTCCGCGGCAAGCGATGGAACTGCGCCTATTCGCTTTCCTCGATCATGCGTCCGTTCAAATTCTGCACCGGCCGCACGTCATGGGGGCAGAGCCTGGCGAATTCCGCGATCTGTTCCGCCGAAACCGTCAGGGCGGTCTTCAGCACATACCATGTCACGCCCTCATGGCAGGGCGGCGCGGTGACGGAGCCTTCGTAGCGATAATAACCCAGCTCTTTGGGCACCAGGCCTACGGGATCGAAAGCGACATTCGCTATCAGGTGATAGGCGCCGGGCTTCTGCGGCATGTGCGACCACAATTCCGTGATGGCGGGATTGGCCTTGCCCCGGCGCATCAAGACCGCCACGCCCACGATTTTGCCGTCTGCACCCTGATACATCAAATGCAGCACCATATCGGCGGGCTTGCCGGCGATGGTTTCCTCGCTGGGATGATGAAAGTGAAACTGGGTCAGTTCATATTGCTTGCCGTCCACCGCCAGGATGTCGCCATTGCCGGGCTTATAATCGACCCTGATGGCGGTATAGCCATTGTTGATCAGATTGAGTGGCCCGGATTTGAACGCGAAGGTGAGGGCAGGCAGCCCCGTCTTGCGGGGATTTCGAATGTCGATCGGCGATTGCGCCTTGCCGCTGCCGCAGATGGCGTATTCAGGATCCAATTCCGCCCAATGCGCGGGGCCTTTTTCCCCTCCATAAGCCCAAACCGTCTTCCATTGCGCCTGCGCGAGTAGCGGCACGGCGATTATCGCGCCGCCCGCCAGGATCGCCGTCCATGTTTTCCCCGCCATTGCTGCAACCTCCTAAGCCAAAGCGATGCGATTATAGCGGCTGGAAATCTTCCATATTTTGGCATCCGCCGAACGATCGTGCCGCGGTGTCAACCCGGTCGCGCCATGCTAGTTTCGCCGCTGGTTGAGTCTGCGGCGAGGCGGAGTTGCAGGATAATCGGACGCATGCGGGGACAAGAAAGGGCGGCGGGGCCAGCGCGGGCGGACCGCTTCTGGCGGTTCTGGACCTTGGCACCAACAATTGCCGTCTCCTGATCGCGAGGCCCCAGCCGCCGGACCAGTTCCGGGTGGTGGATTCCTTTTCCCGCATCGTCCGGCTGGGGGAGGGTGTGGGCGAAACAGGGCGCCTGTCGGACGCCGCCATGGACCGCACCATTGCGGCGCTCAAGATTTGCGCCGGGCGGATCGCGCGTCATCGCGTCCGCCATGTGCGCGCCATCGCCACCCAGGCGGCGCGCCAGGCCGTGAATACCGAGCAGCTTGTCGCTCGCGCGCGGACCGAGACAGGTATCGTCTTATCCGTGATCTCGCCGGACGAAGAGGCCGATCTGGCGTCGCTGGGCTGTGCGCCGCTGATCGGGCCCAAATATCAGGGCGCGTTGATCTTCGATATCGGCGGCGGTTCGACCGAAATTGTCTGGCAGCGTAGGGCCGGCAGCCGGCTGGAGAAGCGCTTCACGGCCTCACTTCCGGTCGGTGTGGTCAATCTGGCCGAGGATTATGGCGCCGCTGCCCGCAATCGCGCCGGCTTCGAGACGATGCGCGCGGCCATGCAGGCGCGTTTCGCGCCTTTGGCGCTGAAGACCCAAAGCTTTGATCCCAAGGCAGAGCATCTGCTCGGCACCTCGGGTACGGTGACGACCTTGGCTGCGATCGCGCTCAAGCTGCCGCGCTATAATCGCGCCAAGGTGGATGGCAGCTGGCATGACACCGTGCGGCTGCTCTCGGTGGTGGACCGGATTTCCCATATGGATGTGGCGGCGCTGGCCAAGATCGGCGCCATCGGGCCGGAGCGCGCCGACCTCATGCTGGCGGGTTCGGCCATCTTCGCCGCGATCTGTGCGCTCTGGCCAAGTCCCATGCTGCGTGTGGCCGACAGGGGACTGCGCGAAGGCATGCTGCGGCAGATGCGCGACGAGATCCTGGCGCAGCGCCACCGGGTGCCGGCATGAAAACGCCTGGCTCGGGACGCGGGCTCGAACGCGTCAAGGTGAAGAAGAAGCACGGCCTCAAAGCATCGTCGCGCGAATGGCTGACGCGCCAATTGAACGATCCTTATGTGCATGCCGCCAAGGAAAAGGGCTATCGCAGCCGCGCCGCCTTCAAACTTCTGGAGCTGGACGCCAAGTTTCATTTCCTGAGGAAGGGCGCGCGCGTGCTCGATTTGGGTTCGGCTCCCGGTGGCTGGAGTCAGGTGGCGGCCGCGAAAGGTGCCACCGTGGTCGCCGCCGATGTGCTGGAGATGGAAGCGCTCCCCGGCGTGACCTTCTTTAAGGCCGATCTCACTGATCCCGACGTGCCCTCGATGCTGAAGGATGCGTTGGGCGGTCCCGCCGATCTGCTTCTGACCGATATGGCGGCGCCTACCACGGGACATCGCGCCACCGATCATTTGCGCACCACCGCTCTGGTCGAGATCGCGCTGGAAGTGGCGGAGGATACGCTTCGCCCCGGTGGCGTTTTTGTCGGCAAAGTGTTTCAAGGCGGCGCTACCAACACGCTTCTCGCCCGCATCAAGAAAAGCTTTCGCGACGTGAAGCATGTGAAGCCGCCATCCAGCCGCGCGGATTCGGTGGAACTATATTTGGTGGCGCTGGGCTTCAAAAAGAAAGCTCCCGCCGGTTAAGGCGGGAGCCAGTTCGAACGAAGAAGCCCGTCAAGGATTTTAGGGAGCCGACTTCAGGCTGATGGCGCCGATACCAGCCGCCACGTTCAAGCCCTTGTTGCCTTCCACGCTGAGGGGCTGCAGCGCGATGGATTTGTCCAATCCGCCGACCAGCACATTGGCGCCCAGGCCGACGCCGACGGTTGCGCTGGCGGTAGCTCCGCCATAATCGCCTTCCAGCGCCCCGGCGCGCACATCGGACGAGGGCGCGAAAACGCCCCAAACCAGGATGCCGCCTTCGGTGTAGCCGATATCGACACCGAATTTGGAGATGCTGCCGGTGTAATGTTCACGCGGATGGCCGCTGGGCCGGAAGGTGCAATGCAGGTCCTTGGAGGAGCCAAACACGAAGCCCCAACCGCTGGACACATTGCAGGTGAGCTCACCCACCTTCACGCCATGGGGCGCCGCATCGGCCGCGCCCGCTATCACGAGACCGGTGGCGGCGATGGCCGCACCCATCAGCAAACGAAATTTCTTTTGCATATCCGACTCCTTGGGATAATTCCGAAGACCGGGTTTGGGACCGGTCAGCCCCGTAAGAACGTTCCCGTCTGGCTTCCGTTCCTGGCGGGATGGGCCCGAAAACCGCAGGAATCAGGGCAAAACGGGGGCAAATACGGCCCTCTTGCGGAATCAGGGAACCGCTGATACAGGCTCGGCGCTCCAAGACGGAGCCGCGCCCTATGCCGAGCAGCCACACCATCCGCGAAGCCCTGACCTTCGATGATGTGTTGCTGGTGCCGGGGGCTTCCGAAATCCTTCCCGCCCAGGCCGATACCCGCTCGCGGCTGACCAAATCCGTGGAGCTGGGCATTCCGCTGATCTCCGCCGCCATGGACACGGTGACGGAAGCAGGCCTTGCCATCGCCATGGCCCAGGCCGGCGGCATGGGTGTGATTCATAAGAATCTCACCATCGAGGAACAGGCCGAACAGGTTCGCCGCGTCAAACGCTTCGAAAGCGGCATGGTGGTCAATCCTGTTACCATCGGGCCAGAGGCGTCGCTGGCTGACGCGCTTACGCTGATGGAGCGGCACCGCATCTCCGGCGTGCCGGTGGTGGAAGCGCATAGCGGCAAGGCCGCGGGCAAGCTGGTGGGCATCCTCACCAATCGCGATGTGCGTTTCGCAGCCGACCCGCGCCAGAAAGTGGCCGAGCTGATGACCACCAAGCTGGTCACGGTGAAGGAAGGCGTGAAGTCGGACGAAGCCAAGCGGCTTCTGCACCAGCACCGCATCGAAAAGATTCTGGTAGTAGACGATGCCTATCGCTGCGTCGGGCTCATCACCGTTAAGGATATCGAGAAGGCGCAGAAATACCCCAACGCCTGCAAGGACGAGCGCGGCCGGTTGCGCGTCGCCGCCGCCACCGGCGTGGGCGAGGACGGCTATGCTCGCGCCATGGCGCTGGTCGAAGCCGAGTGCGACGTGATCGTGGTCGATACCGCGCATGGCCATTCGCGGGGCGTGCTCGACACTATCGCGCGCATCAAGAAGGTTTCAAACTATACCCAGGTGGCCGGCGGCAATATCGCCACCGCCGACGGCGCCAAGGCGCTAATCGATGCCGGCGCGGACGCGGTCAAGGTCGGCATCGGTCCGGGCTCGATCTGCACCACCCGCATCGTGGCCGGCGTGGGCGTGCCGCAGCTGACCGCGATCATGGACGCGGTGGAAGCGGCGCAGAAAACGGGCACGCCGGTGATTGCCGATGGCGGCATCAAATATTCCGGCGATCTCGCCAAGGCGCTGGCGGCCGGCGCCAGCGTGGCGATGGTGGGTTCGCTTTTGGCCGGCACCGAAGAGAGCCCCGGTGAGGTCTTTCTGTATCAAGGCCGCAGCTACAAAGGTTATCGCGGCATGGGCAGTGTGGGCGCCATGGCCCGGGGCTCGGCGGACCGTTATTTCCAGGCGGAAGTGCGCGACGCGCTGAAGCTGGTGCCGGAAGGCGTGGAAGGCCAGGTCGCCTACAAGGGCCCGGTCGGGACTGTGGTCCACCAGATCATTGGCGGCCTGCGCGCGGCGATGGGCTATACCGGCTGCAAGACCATTCAGGAATTCCACGACAAGGCCAAATTCGTGCGCATCACCGGCGCGGGCCTGCGCGAAAGCCATGTCCATGACATTACGGTGACCCGCGAAGCGCCCAACTATCCGGGCGGCGGCGGCTGATCCTTCACATGCACCACGGCGTTGGCGTCGGCATGAAGCCGGTGCCAGCCGGGCAGGTGATCGAGGGTTTCCACGGTCGGTGAGGCCGCCGGAAAGATCGTCCAGCTTACGTGATGGGCCGCCAGCGTGGCGGCGATGGTGGCGCTGTCGCCCTCATTGATGCGGTCGTCCTGTTTCAGGAAATCGGTGGGATACATATCCGTGCGGCCGTCGATGAAGACCTTGACGCTGTTGAAGATCAGATAGCCGCCATAATCGTAGGCGTTGAGCACCGGCTCGCGCTGCACGCTTTTGGGCACGGCTGCCAATGCGGCAACAGGCGAAACACGATCTTCGCCGCGTTCCGCCGGAAACATCAACCGCACCAGAAGCAACAGACCAGTGAGCGCCGCGCCCACGATGCCGATCCTGCCGAGCTGAGGCTTCGTGGATTGTGGCTCGGCGGGCCAGGCAGTCGCCATCGCCGGCGCCGCCAGCAACGGTGCGGCGATGCCGAACAGCATCACATGGCGGACATGGCTGAGGCCCAGATAGGTGAGCACCAGGATCAGCAGGGCGCGTGGCATGGTGAGCCGCAGCTTTCCCGTCGCCAGCACGAACAGCATCGCCAACACGGTGACGAGGAAAGGCGAAGGCTGGATGAGATCGGTGGGGGCCCATTCTCCCACACGGCCCAATCCCGGCATCAGCAAAAGCCGGAACGGAAAGAGCAGTCCGTCGAGCCCTTGCGGCGTGACGATGGCGGCCAGAGTGCTCGCGCCGAGAAAGCGGCCCCAGCGCCGGGCCGTCTCGATCTTGTCACCGTTGGCGAAGACGGCTTCCAGCGCCAAAGCCGCCGCCAGCGCCAGTCCGAAGGCGAAGCCGCCATGCAGATTGGCCCAGGCCAGCATGACCAGCGCGAGCCAAAGCGGCGGGGCGCGGTTCCGTTCACGCGCCTCGACCAGCGACGCGGTCCAAAGCGCCAGCAGCGGCAATGCCAGAAGATGCGGCCGCGCCAGCAAACTGCCCGAGACACACGCCAGGCCCATCACGGTGACAAGCAGAGCCGGAATAAAGTCCAGCCGCCGCCTGAGCGCTTGCGCCAGGACCCAGGCTGTCGCGCCAAAGGCCAGCCCGAACAGGAGGTGCAATCCGCTCCAGTCCGCCGCGAGACAGGCAAGCGCCATCAGCACTTCCGCCAGCCATTCGTGCGCGCTCCAGGGCTGGCCCGCGAAGCTGTAAGTGAAGATGTCCCGCGCAGGCACGGCCTGGTGCGCCAGGATCCACTTGCCGGCCGCCAGATGCCACCAGGTGTCGCCGTCATGAAAGATTTGCGGCGCGAAGGCGGCCGCGGCAAAGCCCAGCAGCGCGGCGATGAGGGCGAAATTGGCGGTGGCGGGTTCACGCATGTGGGCCACAGGTTATAAAGGAAGTCTCAAGAACCCGTTTGCCACTCAAGCCTTTGGAATTCCAGCGAATATGACCCCCGCCGCACGTCTCCAGGCTGTCGTCGAAATCTTGGGCGCAGGCGGCTCCGAGCCTCTGGACCGCCAGATCAAGGGCTGGCTGCGTGGCCACCGCTTTGCCGGCGCCAAGGACCGCCGCGCCATCACCGAGCGCGTCTATGCCATCTTCCGTCATCGCGCGCATTTCGCCCATCGCATCGCGAGCGAAGAGCCGCGCGCTTTGGTGATCGCCTCGCTTCTGGCTGAGGGTGAAAATCCGGACGCGCTTTTCAGTGGCGGTTATGGTCCTTCGCCGCTGACGGATGCCGAACGCGCCGCCATCGCGCGCCCGCCGCCACCAGCGCCAGCCTCTGTCGAGAATGAATATCCGGCCTGGCTGGAGGAGGATCTGCGGCGCGCATTCGGCGCACATCTGCAAGAGGAGATGCGCGCTTTCCAAACGCGCGCGCCAGTCGACCTGCGCGTCAACACACTCAAGGCAGAGCGCGCTGACGTCTTGACCGCGTTGCGCGCCGATGGATTTGCCGCGGAAATTCCCGCCGAATTGCCGAACGCCATCCGCTGCGCTCCGGCTGCGAATTTGACAGCGCATCCGCTCTTCGCGTCCGGCGCCTTCGAGATTCAGGATTGGGCGGCCCAGCGGGCGGTCGCGCTCAGCGGAGCGGAACCGGGCATGCGGGTGCTCGACCTGGCGGCGGGCGCTGGCGGAAAAACCTTGGCGCTCGCCGCCGCCATGCGAAATCGCGGCAAGCTTCTCGCCTTCGACGACAAGCCGGAGCGGTTGAAGCCGCTGCCAGAGCGAGCAAGGCGAGCGGGCGCATCGATCATCACCATCGCGGAGCAGAGGGGTGGGCCGCTTTGGGGCGACGGCCGCTTCGATCTGGTATTCCTGGATGTGCCCTGCAGCGGCAGCGGCACTTGGCGGCGTCAGCCGGAATTGAAATGGCGATTGACGCTGGAACGTCTGACGGAGCTTAAGCGTATCCAGAATTGGTTATTTGCTGATGCTGCGCGCCATACGGGTTCAGGGGGCAAGCTTGTCTATGCCACTTGTTCCGTTCTTTCTTGCGAAAATCAGGATCGGGTCGAAGCTTTTCTGGCGGCGCATCCCGATTTCGAGCGGACACGGGAGGATTTCGTGGCCTCACCGGCTTCGACGGCCAGCGATGGTTTCTATGCCGCGTTCCTGACCCGCACGGACTGATCGGTGCTTTTTGACTTGGATATCATAGGTTGATACCAACTCTTATCGGGAAGCGAGGAAGAAGCATGGCAAAAGAGGCAACCCTGGTTCGGGCGGACACGCTGGCGAAAACCAATCGCGCCCATTTCCCCAATGAGAGCGCGGAATACCGTAAAGCGCGCAGTGCGCTTTTGGTGAGGGAGATCGAGCTTCGCCGTCAACTGGAAGCGGTGGCGGCCGAGCGCCGCGCGCTGCCGCCGGGCGGCGCAGTGACCAAAGACTATCGCTTTGTGGGCGAGAACGGCCCCGTCAGTCTTTCGGACCTGTTCGGCGATAAGGACACGCTGATCCTCTACAATTACATGTTCGGGCCCCAGCGTCAGAACCCGTGTCCCAGCTGCACCTCCTTCATGTCCACCTGGGAAGAGAAAATGCCGGACGTCGAGCAGCGTGTCGCTTTCGTGATGGTGGCGCGCTCGCCGATCGATCGGTTGGTCGCGGCCAAGCAGGCACGGGGCTGGACCAAGCTCAGAGTATTTTCCGACATGAGTGGCGATTTCACCCGCGACTATGTCAGCGCCGAGGATGCCGACATGCGCGGTTACACCGTCTTCACCCGCCGGGACGGCCAGATCCGGCATTTCTGGAGTGGGGAAATGAGCGGGGAGATGGCGGACCCGGGTCAGGACCCGCGCGGGGCGCCGGACCCCGATCCTCTATGGTCGTTGCTGGACACCACGCCTGAGGGCCGGGGGAAGGACTGGTACCCCAAGCTCAGCTATCCAAAGCCCAAGGGGTGAGCCGGATTTCGCCGCTTTTCTTGGGAAAGCTTCGGGTAACCGATGTTCATTGGACGCATGGCTGCCGGCCCCGGATTTGACTAAAGTCCGCCCATGAAACGCTTGCGCGATTCCTTGATTTTGGCGCTGACCGGCCTGACGCTGAATAGCATGGCGGCGCTGCCCACCCTGGCAGCCGCCCCGCGCAAGCCGGCCAAGCCTGCGGCTGCGGTGACCGCACCCGCGCCGGTCCCCGCACTTTCCGCCGACGATCTGATGCGCGATGCCCAGGCCGCCCAGGCGAAGGGCGATCACGATCTGGCCTTGCGCCTGGCGCAATCGGCCATCGTGGCGGCGCCGTCGCGGCCAGCGGCATATACGGCGCTGGGCGATCTCTACGCCGCCAATGGCGATGCCGATTTTGCGCGCTTCTATTACCGCCAGGCGCTGCAGATCGATCCGGTGGACGCCGACGCCACCCGCGCCATGGCCATGCTGGACCGCGGCGACCATCAACAAGCAGCGAAAGCAGGCACCGACACTCCATGATCCACCTGGCGCTATGACTGTTCTGGTTCTGGATTTCGGCAGCCAGGTGACGCAACTGATCGCAAGACGGGTGCGCGAGGCTGGCGTCTATTGCGAGATCGTTCCCTACAACAAGGCGGAAGAGGCGCTGTCGAAAGGCCCGCGCGCCATCATTCTCTCCGGCGGCCCGGCCAGTGTGACGGAAACCGACACGCCGCGCGCCCCCCAACGCGTGTTCGAGATGGACGTGCCGGTCTTGGGCATCTGCTATGGCGAAATGACCATGGCGGCGCAGCTGGGCGGCAAGGTGGAAGCGGGCCATAACCGCGAATTCGGCCGCGCCGACATCCATGTGAAACAAGCGTCGCGCCTGTTGGAAGGGCTGGCGGAAGCGGGCAGCGAGCCGGTCTGGATGAGCCATGGCGACAAGATCGTGGCTATTCCCGAAGGCTTCAAAGTGGTGGCGACCTCGGAAAGCTCGCCTTTCGCGGCCATCGCGGATGAGACGCGCCGCTTTTATGGCGTGCAATTCCACCCGGAAGTGGCGCACACCCCGCGCGGCGCCACCATCCTTGCCAATTTCGTGCGCAACATTGCCGGCATCGAGCCCGAATGGAACATGCATGCTTTCCGCGCCGCGATGGTGGAGAAGATCCGCAAGCAGGTGGGCAAGGCAAAAGTGATATGCGGCCTGTCGGGGGGCGTGGATTCCTCCGTCGCTGCGGTCTTAATCCATGAAGCCATCGGCGACCAACTCACCTGCATCTTCGTCGATACCGGCTTGATGCGGGCCGGCGAGGCGGACGAGGTGGTGACCCTGTTCCGCGATCACTACAACATTCCCTTGATCCACGCCGAAGCCGCCGATCTGTTCTTAGGCAGGCTCAAAGGCGTCAGCGATCCCGAGCAGAAGCGCAAGATCATCGGCGCCGCCTTCATCGATGTGTTCGACAAGGAAAGCCAGAAGGTGGGCGGGGCGGAATTCCTTGCCCAGGGCACGCTCTATCCCGATGTAATCGAGAGCATTTCAGCCACTGGCGGCCCGTCGGTTACCATCAAGTCGCATCACAATGTCGGAGGGCTTCCCGCTTACATGAAGATGGAGCTGGTTGAACCCCTGCGCGAGCTTTTCAAGGATGAAGTGCGGGCGTTGGGTCGTGAGCTGGGCCTGCCGCCGGCTTTTGTCGGCCGTCATCCCTTCCCCGGCCCTGGCCTTGCCATCCGCATTCCCGGCGAGATCACCGAAGAAAAGCTCGACATCCTGCGCAAGGCCGATGTCATCTATCTGGATGAGATCCGCAAAGCCGGCCTTTACGACAAGATCTGGCAGGCTTTCGCCGTGCTCTTGCCGGTGCGCACCGTGGGTGTGATGGGCGATGGCCGCACCTACGATCATGTCTGCGCGCTGCGCGCCGTCACCTCATCCGACGGCATGACGGCGGATTATTATCCCTTCGAGCATAGCTTCCTGGCCCGCACCGCCACCCGCATCGTCAACGAGGTCAAGGGCATCAACCGCGTCGTCTATGACGTGACCAGCAAGCCGCCTGGAACTATAGAGTGGGAGTAATTCAGGACTCTCCGAGGCTATTTCCTGAGAAACGTCATTATCTCAAGACGCTCTGCCTGCCGCTTTCGCCAGAGATTATCGTCGTTTGAGCGTTCTCTGAAGTTCTGCGATGCGCTCCCGCACCTCCATCAAAGTCAAGCTTTCATGTATGCGGATGATCGCAGTGGCATCGATCACTCGGCCCGCCTTGACTAGATTATTGATGGAGTCACTTCTCGCGGGGCAATACTTCCTCCGTTCGAGATAGCGGCTGGCCCCCAGCCTCCGGCGTCAGCACCTGACATTGTCGCAACACCAAAAAATTATGTTGATCATCTTTTGTTGTGCCGCTCAACTCATGACCGGTCGGTTGAAGCCGCGAAGTCGCAGGTGATGCCGTGACGCTCCGATCTGGTGCAGGTGAATGGACCTGGTAACAAAGCAAGAGGATTTCAATGACCAGCGCAATTCAGCAGGAAGTCATATTCAAGACGAGTCCGAAGCGCGTGTATGACGCGCTCCTGGACTCAAAGCAATTCAGTGAATTCAGCGGCGGCGCGCCAGCAGAGATCAGCTGCGATCCTGGCGGTGCGTTTTCGTGCTTTGGCGGGGTTATTACCGGGCGAAATATTGAGCTCGTGCCCAATGAGCGAATTGTCCAAGCATGGCGCATCAAGATGTGGCCGGAAGGACTTTATTCGATTGTGAAATTCGAATTGCGGCAGCAAGGCTCGGAAACTCATCTGGTGATGGACCATGTGGGATTCCCGCAAGAGATGCGAGCGCACCTGAACGGCGAAGAAGCCAATGGCGGGTGGTCCAGACAATATTGGGAGCCATTAAAAAAATACCTGGCGTAGAGGCGTCAGGCTATGTCCAAAGTAATCCCCGCCCCGATTTGAGCGCAAGCGGCGGAGTGTGAGGTGTTTTCTTCTGCGCGATAAACACTGCGCAACCTCGGAGAACACACCAATGAAGGCCTCAAACATCAACACCCCCGCCGAATCCACCAACCGCTTCGGCCATATCGTGATCGAGATGCTGACCCGCACCGTCATCATCTTGAGCGCCACGCTCACCTTCGCGGCGGTGGCGGCTGTTGCCTGATACTGCAAGGCGTCCCGCCGGTCCCACTCCTTGATCCGGCGGGACAGCCCGCATTCATCGTGTTGGTTCTTTGAACCTCGAATGACACACGATCATGCCAAGAAGGTCATCGGACGTGCTCCGTCAGTCCAGTCGCCAAATGATCGAACAGCAGTCGTATCCGTTGTGTAGCTTTTCCGTCCCGGCGCATCACCAGCCAGATTTCACGGGTGAAAGTGAAGTTTTTCTCCAGGACGCGGACCAAGTTGGCGTCCTGGCGCGCGATATTGAGATGGAGCGAGCCAATGCCAATCGCCGCCCTGATGGCTGCCGCGTGCATTGTCGCATTGTCACACCGGAACCCAAATTGCGCGCGAGTGGGCGGCGGCGTTCCGCTGTCCGCGGATCGCAGGATATATTGATCCTTATCAAATCCGATTAACCGGTGATTGGGCATTTCCGTCGGTGATTTTGGGATACCGAATTTCGCAAGATAATCCTTATGGGCAAACAGCCCGAGTTTCACTTCTCCGATCCGGCGGGCGATCAATGCTTGCTGGGAGGGCCGCGCCATGCGAATCGCGATATCCGCATTGCCGCGCAGGATGTCTTCGTTTTGGTTTGAAAGTTTCAGCTCCAGCACGATGCCGGGGTATCGCGTGCAAAAGGAACTCAATATGCCCGGCAAGATTTCTTGACCGATCAGTTCGGCGGCGGTAAGGCGAACGACCCCTCTTTCGTCGCGCTTTCCACTGGATGATGCGCGCTGCAAGGCTTCGGCCGCCACCGCCATAGCTTCGGCGTCAGGAAAGAGCGCGTGCGCCGCTTCGGTCGGCGCGAGGCCGGCTGGCAATCGCTTGAACAATCGCGTTCCAATCGCCGCCTCCAGAGTTTCGATATGCCGGCTTGCCGTTGGCTGGCTGATATCGATCTTGCGCGCCGCGCCTGAAAGGCTGCCTTCGTGGAATACGGCCACAAAGGTCCGGTAGATGTCCCACGATATTGACAGATGTTCCATTCATAAATGAATACCAGAATAGCAAATCCATGCAATTTATTTCACCGTGATCTTCTGTTGTTTTGCCGCTTCATTCCACACAGAAGGATCCATCATGCAAAAACATTTACCCGCCGCGGACATGGGTGCGGGCTCGATGCAATCAGTCAGGATCGACGAGCGGGAGATCGCTTTTGCCGTTTCCGGCAGGGGTTCGCCGACCGTCATTCTTGAAACCGGGTTGGGCGCGGAAAGCGCGGACTGGGAAATGGTGGAGCGCGAATTGGCCTGCTTCAGCCGTGTCTTTCGCTATGACCGCGCGGGACGGGGAATGAGCAGCCCGGCGCGGGGGCCGCGGGACGCCCATATGATCGTCGACGATCTTCACAGGTTGCTCCGGGCGGCAGGTGTTCCGGGACCTTATTTGCTCGTCGGCCAGTCTTTGGGGGGGCTGCTGATGCGTGTGTATGCCCAAAGATATCCGGCGGAGATCGCAGGTCTTGTGTTGGTCGATTCGATGCACGAGGACCAGTTCGCCGTCTTTGGTCCCGCCTTCCCACCGCCGCTCCCGTCCGAGCCGCCGGCATTGACGGAAATCAGGGCTTTCTGGACCGGAGGGTGGAAGAGACCGGATAGCACGGCTGAACATATCGATTTGGTCCAAGCCATTCAGCAGGGCCGGGAAGTCGTTTCGTTGGGGGCGTTGCCTCTACATGTCATCACTGCCGGCTCTTACCTGCATCTGCCATTGGTCCCGGCAGATCGTCGCGACAGTTTGCAGTTTCTTTGGGAAGAGTTGCAGGAACGGTTTCTTCGCCTGTCGTCGTGCGCAACACAGACACTGGTGCGCAAAAGCGGGCATTTTGTTCAGCGTGACGATCCCGGGGCCGTTGTGGAGGCGGTGCGTGACGTGCTCGGGCGGAGGAAAGTGACATGAACGGACCGCGATCTCCCGATTCAAGCGCAAGCGGCGGAGTGTTGCCTGTTTCCGTCTTCGGCATAACGGCTCTCGCAACCTCGGAGAACACACAAATGAAAACCTCAAACATCAACGCCCCCACGGAATCCAACAGCCGCTTCGGTCATGTCGTCATCGAGATGCTGACGCGCACGGTCATCATCTTAAGCGCCACGCTCACCTTCGCGGCGGTCGCAGCCGTTGCCTGACGCTGTAAGGCGTCCCGCCGGCCCCACTCCTTGATCCGGCGGGACGTCCGCGTTTAAGGCTGATGAGCTGGCGCGTTCGGCGAGAAATCTGCAACTACCCGCGCTTCAAAAGTTGCGCACAAGCGGTATCGCCGAACCACTGTTCGTAATCCCCAGGCGACCAGCCGCGCTGTCCGACAAGCAACAGCCAAATATCCGGATGATTCAATGTCCAGAGAATATCGGCGGCGCGTGCGTCATCCAGGCCGGGGCGCAGCGCTTTCTTGGCTGCTATCGAGGCCACGACGACGCGCTGGTTCTCGTAGAACGAGACCTGGATCTGCTTCCATAGGACGGCGATCGCAGGCTCGGCCGGCGCGGCGTCACGAATGACGCCCATGATCACGCCTAGGCGCTGCTTCACGACCACGGAGTTGCGCGCATTCAGGCGCAATTGCTTCTCAGGGTCCGGGCTGTCCAGAACCTCTTTGTACCAGGCCAGCTGCGCCACCGGCGGCGCGCCCTCTCCACCCCGCAACAGCACGTCCCAAAGCGCGCTGAGCAAGCCGCTTTTGCTTTCGAAGGACAGGTAGACCGTTTTGAGCGCCACACCGGCTTCTTTGGCCACGTCGGCCATGCTGGTGGCGGTATAGCCGGTTTTTTCAAACAGGCGCTGTGCCGCTTGGATGATATCGCGCCGCGTGGCGTTGGCCTGCTCCCGCCGGTGTTCGGAATTGTATGCGTGCGTGCGCTTGACTCGCTTCGCCATTTTAATTACCACGTGAGTGTAATGAATACAGTCTTAGTGTAATCAAGTTAACATCCGCCAAAAGGAGACTTGTTTCATGAATACGGCATTTGCCTCCAAGGACGCTAGCATGCGTGCCGGCAGCACAACGGATCAGCGGCGCGTCCATGTCCATGCACTATGGTCGTCCGTCGCGCCCGCCTGGGCCAAACACGCCGATTATGTCGACCGCCGCGCCGCACGCATCACCAAAGTGTTGCTTGATCTATCGGCTCCAAAGCCGGGCGAGCGCGTTCTGGAACTGGCCTGCGGTCCCGGTGGTCTCGGCATGGCCGCAGCCGCCCTGGTCGGCCCAGCCGGTCAGGTGGTGATGTCGGACGTATCGACGGAGATGACCGAATTCGCCGGCAAGCGCGCCGCCGCGGCAGGCCTGGCCAACACCAGCGTGCGGGTGCGCGATATCGAAGACATCAACGAGCCGGATGGCTCCTTCGACGTCGTGTTGTGCCGCGAAGGGCTGATGTTCGCACTGGATCCGGCGCAAGCGGCGCGCGAAATCCATCGCGTTCTTCGCCCGAACGGGCGTCTTGCTCTGGCTGTCTGGGGGCCTCGCGCCCGCAATCCGTGGCTGGGAATCGTCCTTGATTGCGTCAGCGCCCAGGTCGGCAAGCCGATGCCGCCGCCTGGCATGCCCGGACCCTTCGCGCTGGACGATTCCAAGCTTCTGGGAGAAGTCCTTAAGCACACAGGATTGGCGGACGTGGCGGTAGCGGAATTGGAATCGCCCCTGTGCACGGATTCTTTTGAGGAATGGTGGGAGCGCACTTCGGCGCTCGCCGGCCCGCTTGCGAACCTGCTTCCAACCTTGCCGCCCGCGGCCATGAAGGCCCTGCAGGTGCAGCTGCGGGAGGCGACGGGCCCCTACGCGACCTACACGGGAATGTACTTTCCCGGCGTCACTTTGATCGGATCGGCGCGGCGGGCTGCTTAGTCGAAATATTGGTTCGCCCGCTCGCCGGCCAACCCATTTATCGGGATTTCCCATGTCCAATGTTCATCGTTATTTCCTGAATATATCGGTGCTGTATCTCATTGCCGGCATGGCCCTCGGCCTGGCGATGGGGCTTTACGGGAATCACCAATTCTTTCCCGCCCATGCACACATCAATCTCATCGGTTGGGTGTCGTTTGCTCTATACGGGCTCATCTACCGGCAAGTTCCCGCCATGGCCGCGACGCCTTTGGCTCTGTGGCATTTCTGGATATCCAACATCGGCGCGTTGCTTCTGGTGGTTGGCATTGCCGGTATCAACGCTGGAAACGACGATTTCATTCCATTGGCTGCGAGTGGTGCGATTGCTTCGCTTCTGGGTGCGGTCATCTTTGCCATAATCCTGTACCGGCACCTTGATCGCACGTGAACCACTACGCCCCGATTTGAGCACAAGCGGCCGAGTGCTGCCTGGTTTCGTCTTCGGCACAAAAGCTCTCGCAACCTCGGAGAACACACAAATGAAAACTTCAAACATCAACGCCCCCACGGAATCCACCAGCCGCTTCGGCCATGTCGTCATCGAGATGCTGACGCGCACGGTCATCATCTTAAGCGCCACGCTCACCTTTGCGGCGGTGGCGGCCGTTGCCGGCGTCCCGCCGGGTCCTTCCCTTGGTCCGGCGGGACACATTTGTATTTTGCAATAATTAGCAATCAACCGCCCGGCGGCAGGCGTCGTAGACGGTGACACCCGGCGGGATCACGGCCCAGTCCGGCCGGCTTCTGGCGAAAATCGCGATTTTGGGTTCAAACAGCGACGGATCGTCCAGCGAGCCGCAATAGATGGTGAAGGAGTGGGATTCGCCCGCCACCCCGCCGAACACCAGGCTGGAACAACGCGGACAGAAATTGCGATGCGCGTCGCCGCCATTAGCGGCCTTTGATACGTACATGCTGCTTTCGCCCTGAAAGCGCACCCGACCGGCGGCAAAGCCCATGAACGGGATGAAACCGGAGCCCGACGCCTTCTGGCAGTCACTGCAATAGCAATGGCCGGCGTAAAGCGGCTCGCCCTCGGCTTCATAGCGCAGTGCGCCGCACAGGCAGCCGCCGGTGAAGCGCTTGGCAGCCTGGGACATCTTGCAACTCCTGGGGCGTCCGCGCGACTAGAACACAATCTCCGGGGACTGACGAGGCTTGACGCTCGCGCTAGAATGCTTGCCGTTTCGGTTCGCGACGCGCATGAAGACAAAAGACCAACCCTATCTGCCAGGTATGGAGCCAGAACCCAGCATTGCCCCGCCCCGTCGCTTCGAGCGGCATCGGCTCTATTTTGCTTTTCGTCCCGACGAGACGGCAAGCGACGCGGTCATCAAGATTCAAGCGGGCGTGCGGCGGCGCACCGGGGCGGGCGGCACCGCCATCAAGCGGGAAAACCTGCACGTTTCCCTGTTCCCGCTATGGGCGGGGGAAAAACTGCCGCCCGATATTGTCGAGGTGGCTTCGAACCTGGTTCAGGCTATCGAAGGCACGCCGTTCGAATTCAAATTCGACAGGCTGGTCTCTTTTCCGCAAAGAAAGGGCCATTGCGTGATGCTGACGGCGACGCATGATCCGTTCGAGCTTTACAGTTTGCAGCGGAAATTCGTGCGCCGGTTCGAAGGCATGGTGCGGGCAGGCAGCCTGACGCCGCACATGACGCTTCTCTATTCCAACTGGTTCGTGGAAAAGCAGCCGGTGGAACCGGTGCGCTGGCGAACGCAGGAATTCGTCCTGGTGCACAGTCTGGTGGGCGAGGCGCGCCAGGAGATTCTGGGTCGCTGGCCGCTGCGCTAGCGCCGGCCTCTTCGCCCGGCGATCGCTTCGATCACTCCCGCCATGTCCAGGCCGCCATCGCCGCGATCCACGGCTTCGCGATAAAGCGCCTCGCAAGCATCGAGCACCGGCGTGGCGATCTGCGCTTTGCGCGCCGCGTCAGTGGTGAGGCGGCTGTTCTTCAGCACATCGGTGATGGCGGCCTGGACGGCGAAATTTCCGGCCGCGAGCTTCTCGCCCTTGACCCGCGAGACGCTGCTGGCCATCGGGCCTGCGTCGAGAACGGCCTTGAGCAGATGAACATCCAGACCCTGGCACTCGGCGAAATGAAAGGTCTCTGCCAGGCTAGTGACCAGCGGAATGAGAAACAAATTGAGCGCGATCTTCATGGTCAGCGCCTTGGGCACCTCGCCGCAGGCAAAGACCTGATGGCACATCGGCGCGAGAAGCGGACGGATTTCTTCCGTCGCTGCGCCATCGCCCGCCAGCATGGCGACCAGTTGGCCCGCCTCGGCTGGCTTGAGCGAGCCGGAAACGGGGGCCTCGACATAGGCGCCGCCCTGGGCGCGTATATCCGCTTCCAGCCCGCACGAATAATCGGGCGAAGGCGTTCCCATCTGCACGATAAGGTGATCCGCCACGTGCTTGGCGAAATCCGGCGTGGCGCGGGAAAGCACGGCATCGATCGCCGTCCCGTCATATAGCATTAGAAAGACGATGCGCGCGCGCTGGAAAACCTCGCCGATATCGGCGGCGACCGCAGCGCCCGCCGTGGCCAAGGCCTGGCAACTTTCCGGCGAGCGGTTCCACACCACAAGTTTGGTACCGGCGCGGACAAGATTGAGCGCCATGGGCCGCCCCATGACGCCAAGGCCGATGAATCCGATTTCCATACCTCAGTCCGCACCGATCCGGACGTCAAGTCTAAGCCGGGCACGCGGGCCGCGCCTTGAACGTTTTTGCAGGCCCCTGCGGCAGCCACCGCAAGGCTTAAGCCGCGCAGAACAGCGCGCGCCAGCGGCCAGGGGACAGGCCGAAGCCTTTCTTGAAGTGGCGCGTAAAATGGCTCTGGTCGGCGAATCCCGCAAGGCTCGCGGCTTCCGCCAAGCCGCAACCGCCGAGAATGGCTCGCTTGCCTCGCGCCAGACGCCGCATCACCAGATAACGATGCGGGCTGGTGCCGAGTTGGGCGCGGAATTGGCGCGTCAGCGTGAAGCGGTCGAGGCCCGCTTCGCGTTCCAATTCTTCGGCGCCCACGGTCCGCGTGCAATGTGCGTCCAGATAGCGGCGGGCCTGTTCCACCGCCTTGAGGTTCAAGGACGGGGAGGGGCGCGGCGGCGCTCCGTCCAGAGATAGGAGGATTTCCGCGATCTCAAGCACCAAATCGTCGGTCTGCAAAGGATCAAGCACCTTATCCAGATCGCCCAGCGCCTCCGACAGAGCCTGTCGTAGCGCGTGATGACGACAGACGGGCGCGGGCGCGAAAGGCAGATGACGCGATCTGCCCATCAGTGCGTCCTGGATGAGCGCTGGCTCCAGATAAAGCATGCGATAGCGAAAACCGTCGCCGGTACCCGCCCGTCCATTATGGGTCTCGTCGGGATGCAGGATCATCACATCGCCGGGCAGGCTGGCGGCACTTGCACCGCGATAATCGAAGATCTGCACGCCCGACATTGTGTACCCCAGCGCGTAGCAGTCATGAGAGTGGCGGTCGAAGGCGTGGCCGGAAAAATAAGCCTCCATCCGCTCCAAGCCGGGCTGAGGCGGGGCCATCGTGATCCTGTCCCCGGGAGTGCAGGATCGTTCAAGACCGGGCTGATCGGACAGCGTCAAATCCAAGGCGTTGGCACATCTCCAGCGGCAATGAACGATATCCTATTCGACACCAAGATCGCGATAGTCCTGCGCGACGACATGGCAGGTTGGCAGAAATTGAATGTCGCCGCTTTTCTGATGGGCGGAATCGTCGGCAACGCACCCCGGATCATCGGCGAGGCCTATCGCGACGCGGCGGGCCATATCTACAGCAGCCTGCCGATCCAGCCATTAATCATCCTGGCTTGCGACCAGGACCAGCTTTCCGCGATCCATCAGCGCGCCCTCGAGCGGCAGGTCAGGGTCGCGCTCTATATCGAGGAGATGTTCAAGACCAACCATGACGCCGCCAATCGCGCCGTCTTCGCGCAATTTGGGCCCGCCGATGCCAAGCTTGTCGGGTTGGCGCTCAGGGCCGAGCGGAAATTGGTGGACAAGATCACCAAGGGCGCCCGCATGCATCCCTGACGGCTCTTTGGCGTTGCGGCCGCGCACGCTCTGCGCTACCTGCGGCGTTGTCGGATCGAGGTCGCCGCATGATCGCCATATACGGAATCAAGAACTGCGATACCGTCAAAAAAGCCCGCACCTGGCTGGACGCGCACGGGGTCGCTTACGCCTTCCACGACTATAAGAGCGAAGGCGTCGCCAAACCCAGGCTGGAGCAATGGGTGAAACGCCTGGGCTGGGAAACGGTCTTGAACCGGGCCGGGACCACGTTCCGCAAATTGCCGGACGCCGATAAGGAAAATCTCACGGAAAAGAAGGCGATGGCCCTGATGCTGGCCCAGCCTTCCATGATCAAGCGGCCGATTTTGGAAGCAGGTGATGAGATCGCTGCCGGATTCCGTCCCGCCGAATATGAAAAGCTCCTGAAGCGCTGGATTTAGCCCCGCTCGCCGGCCTAGGCTTGGCCCGCAATGCCAGGGCATTTGGGGGCTTCAGCATGATGCGCAAATTGGCGGCGGAATTCATCGGCACGGCCTGGCTGGTTCTGGGCGGCTGCGGTGCGGCGGTTCTGGCGGCGGCTTTTCCTGCCCTCGGCATCGGTTTCGTGGGCGTGTCGCTGGCCTTCGGTCTCACCGTTCTCACCATGGCCTTCGCCATCGGGCATGTCTCGGGCTGCCATCTCAATCCAGCGGTGTCTGTGGGGCTATGGGCCGGCGGGCGTTTTCCGGCGTCCGACCTTCCCGGCTACATCATCGCCCAGGTCGCGGGCGGCATCGCGGGCGCAGCCATTCTCTATCTCATCGCCAGCGGCCATAGCGGTTTCGACGTGCATGCCGGTTTCGCCAGCAATGGCTATGGCGAGCATTCGCCCGGCGGCTACGCCATGGGCGCGGCGCTGACCTGCGAAGTGGTGATGACGTTTGCGTTCCTGTTCGTGATCCTGGGTTCGACGCATGGCCGCGCGCCCGCCGGCTTCGCGCCCATCGCCATCGGCCTCTGCCTGACCTTGGTCCATTTGATCTCGATCCCGGTCACCAACACGTCGGTCAATCCGGCGCGTTCCACCGCGCCCGCTTTGTTCGCGGGCGGCTGGGCGCTGGAACAGCTTTGGCTGTTCTGGGTGGCGCCGATCGTGGGGGCGTTGCTGGCGGGCTTTGTCTATCGCTGGCTGAGCCCCGACGAACCCGCGCCGGTCGACATCGCCGGGCGCTAGAGCGCGATCCGGAAAAGTGTGGAGCGTTGGCACGCTGGCGCTGCCAACTCCGTAAGATCATGCTCTAGCAGCTCTTCGTCAAATCCGCCATTGTGCACCGGACAAGCGCGCAAGGGTTCGATGCGTCCGGTCTTGGGCCGGGTAAATCAATTCGTCGCTAGCGGCAGCGTAGCGCGACGATTGATTTGAGCATCGAACGCGCGAACGCGAAGCGAAGCGCAGGGAAACAAAATGACAGATATTTATGTCGGTGTAGGCGGTTGGGTCTTTGAGGAGTGGCGGGACAATTTCTATCCCAAGGGCCTCTCGCAGAAGCGCGAGCTGGAATATGCCAGCCGCAAGCTTACCGCCATCGAGATCAACGGCACCTATTATGGCTCGCAGCGACCGGAAAGCTTCGCGCGCTGGCATGACGAGACGCCGGACGATTTCGTCTTCACGCTGAAGGGACCGCGCTTTGCCACCAACCGCCGGGTGTTGGCGGAGGCCCGGGATTCCGTCGAGAAATTCGTCACCAGCGGCATTACGCGGCTGAAAAAGAAACTCGGTCCCATCAATTGGCAATTCATGGCGACCAAGAAATTCGACGCCAAGGATTTCGGGGCCTTTCTGTCGCTCCTGCCGCAAAAGCAGGACGGCGTCGCGCTCCGCCATGCGATCGAGGTGCGCCATGAAAGTTTCGCCTGCGAGGAATTCGTGGCGCTGTGCCGAAAGCATCGCGTGGCCATCATCACCGGCGCCGACAGCGACTTTCCCATGATCGCGGATGTGACGGCCGCTTTCGTCTATGCCCGTCTGATGGGCACCAGCGAGAAGGAGAAGCTGGGCTATTCCAAGGCGGCGATCGAGAAATGGGCCGCCCGCGCCAAGGATTGGTCCAAAGGCGGCGCACCCAAGGATTTGCCTCTGGTTGCCAAGCAGGCGGCAAAAGAGCCGCGCGATGTCTTTCTGTTCGTGATCTCCGGCGCCAAGGCGCGCAATCCCGCCGCCGCGCAGGCTTTGATCGCCGCGCTGTAGTGGAATTCGACGAGGAAGAAGCAAATGCGCCTGATCGGAATGCTGGATTCGCCTTATGTGCGGCGTGTGGCGGTGTCGCTCAAACTGATGCAACTGCCTTTCGAACTGGAGCAACTGTCGGTGTTCCGCAACTACGGGGAGTTCGCGGCCATCAATGCCGTGGTCAAGGCGCCCACCCTGGTGACCGATGACGGTACGGTGCTGATGGATTCGACCTTGATCCTGGATCATGCCGAGCGGCTGGCCGATCCCGCGCTTTCCCTGATGCCGCGCGAGGACAGGGCGCGCGACGGGGCGCTGGGCATTATTGGCCTGGCGCTGGCGGCCAATGAGAAGACTGTCCAGATCGTCTATGAGCGCAATCTGCGGCCGCCGGAAAGGCAGCATCAACCCTGGCTCGACCGTGTGCATGGTCAATTGCAGCAAGCCTATATCGCGCTTGAGCGCGAAATCGCGCAGCGGCCCGCCTGGTTCGGCGGCAGCCGCATGATGCAGCCGGACGTTACCGTGGCGGTCGCCTGGCGTTTCGCCCGTTCGGTCATCCCGCAGATGGTGGCGGAGGCAGAATATCCGTACCTCGCGGCGCATTCCCTGCGCGCCGAGAGCCTGCCGGCTTTTGTCGAAACCGGATTTTAAATTTCACCCGGCTGGCGGTGGCGGAAGACCGTGAGTTGGACATCGGCGCGATGGCGAAAGCCCAGTCTCTGATAGACCGCGATCGCAGCCTTGTTGTGCGGATAGACGTGCAGAAACAGAGCCTCCCCGCGCGCCACGATCCTTGCCGCCACCACGCGCATCAATTTGGCGGCAAGTCCACGTCCGCGCGCGTCGGGATGGGTGCAGACCGCGCTGATTTCGGTGAAGCCTGGCACGCGCAGCCTCTCGCCTGCCATGGCGATCAATCGGCCCTTCTCGCGAACGCCCACGAAATCGCCCAGCGTATGGGTGCGTGCATAGAACGGCCCCGGTTGGGTCAATTCGGCCAAGGCCTGCATCTCCGCCGCATCGCCATCGCCAAGCGGCATGATGGCGGGATCCGGTTCGGGAGCGGCGATCCGCGGAGCCGTCATCTGGTGGATCGGCTCGTCGATCATGGTGACAAAGTCGGGCGGGGTTGCGATGCCGCCTCGCTCCACCGTCGCCACCCCATTGTCGATGGGCATCAGGGCGCCTAAAGCGGCCAGATCCTGTGGGCTGTTGGTGAGGGCGGCGCCGAACGGTTCGATATCGAAAGGGAAGCGGACAGCCTTGGACGCATCCCCCAGAGCCAGATGTGCCTGGCGCGTGGTCAAGGCATTCCAAACAGGACGATCAAGCGGATGCGGATTGTTCATGGAACCCCGTGTGGAACTCAGTTGGTGCCGTTGACACCGTAAAACAAGCGTTCGGCCCGGATACGCGCGTAGCTGCCGTAAACGTCCGCCGTAAATAACAATGTCAACATTTCCAATAGGTTGGCGGTGCCGACATTAAAAATGGGGCTGTTCTTGTCGAGCTTCCGCGACGGCCTCATCTGCCACACATTACGACAATTCCCCAATGTATGGCGAAGAAAGGGAGCGCCTCCGTCCCTAACCGTTGATTGGGAAATTTTAACAAGCGGAGGCGATGGGGGTGTTCGAGCGCAGATTTGCCGCGCAATTTCCAGATTCCAAGGTCGTACACAGGGCGTTGTTCGGTGTCTTCTATGAAGAAGACATTTTCGAGAAATTCTGCGGCCTCATGCCCCGGGCGATGCGCTTGTTCCATTGGCGCATCGATGAGGCGGTCCTGCGCCGGAAGTTGATCTTTGTGCATGTTCCCAGGGCCTCGGGAACCTCCATCGCCCAGACCCTTTATGGTCCGCACTGCACGCGCCATTACAGCATCCGCTATTTCAAGACCGTGGCGCCCCGCTTTTTTGCCCAAGCCGATTCCTTTGCCGTGTTGCGCGATCCGTTCGACCGCTTCGCTTCCTCCTATGCCTTTGTGCGCAGCGGTGGCACACCTACCTGCCGATTGAGTGAGGTGTTCGTCCGCCAAACTGCCGGCCTCAAGAATGTCGATGACTATCTCAGTTTCATCGAGGAACGGGACGAGTTGTCGTTGGATTTCGTGATGCGGCCGCAAAGCTGGTTTGTCTGCGATCTTAAGACCGGCGCGCCGTTGGTCCGCCGCTTGTTCCTCTATGGCCAGGATGACGCGTTGCTGGCCGGCTACTTGAAGGCGCAAGGCATAGTCCAACTGCCCTGGCTGAATATGTCGGAACGGATGCCGCTATCGCTGTCGGCCCGGCAGAAGCGCCGGATCGAGAAGATCTATGCGCGCGATTTTGCCTTGGTGGAGACGCTTCGAGACAGGCGTGCGCGTGAGGACTGGAATATCGCGCGCATCGCCGGCATCGCTGCCGAATAATATCGCCGCTCGCTCGGACCTTCGCCGGCTTAGATTGTGATTTCCCTTGAGCCCGCTACTAGGGTTAGATGGCGCTTGCTTCGCGGTTTGTGAAGCTGTGGGCTTTCTCGAATCACCCTTGCCGGCCCTGACCGCCATCGGTTGATTGGAAATCTTTCGAGCGAGCGCGGATGGAACAGGAAGCCTATCGCCACGTCCCCTATGACATCGAGGTCGAGCAAGCGCTGCTCGGCGCGATCCTGGTGGACAATCAGGCGCTGGAGCGGGTTTCGACACTGCTCAAGCCCGAGCATTTCTACGATCCATTGCACGCGCGGCTTTATGAGACCATGAGCCTGGCGGTGGAGCGGGGCAGTTTCGTGCTCACCCCGCTCACCTTGCATGCGGCGATGAAGGCCGATCCCGGCCTGATCGAAGTCGGCGGCACGGCCTATCTGGCGGGCTTGGTGCAAGCGGCGCCGGCCATGCCCAATGTGCGCGACTATGCCAAGATCCTGCATGATCTGGCGGTGCGCCGCAGCTTGATCCGCATCGGCGAGGACATCGTCAATTCGGCCTATGAAGCGCCGGTCGACAAGGGCCCCCAGACCCAGATCGAGGATGCCGAAAAGGCCCTCTACAATATCAGCGAGAGCTCGAAATATGGCCAAGGCCCCATCGATTTCGCCGAAAGCCTGCGCCGCACAGTGGAATTGGCGGAAAAGGCCCAGGCCCGGGGCGGCCGCATCTCCGGTTTGGTGACCGGTTTTACCGATATCGACTCGCTTCTCGGCGGATTGCAGCCATCCGATCTCATCATCCTGGCCGGACGTCCCGGCATGGGAAAGACCTCGCTCGCCACCAATATGGCGTTCAACATCGCCCGCGCCTATGTCCAGGACATGGAAGCCGGCGCCGAGGTGCCGCGCGGCTCGCCGGTGCTGTTCTTCTCGCTGGAAATGGCGGCGCAGCAATTGTCGGCTCGTATCCTGTCCGAGCAGACAGAGATTGAAATGTGGAAGATCCGCAACGGCCGTTTCGCCGAAAGCGAGTGGGAGAAATTCGTTCTCTCCATGCAGGACCTGACCACCTTGCCGCTTTACATAGACGATACCGGCGGCATCTCCATCGCCCAGATTGCGGCGCGCGCCCGGCGCATGAAGCGGGAAAAGAATATTGGTTGCGTCATCATCGACCATCTTCAAATCGTGTCCTCTTCGGGCCGGCCCGAGAACCGGGTGCAGGAACTGACGGAAATTTCCAAATCGCTGAAGGTCCTGGCCAAGGATCTGGACGTTCCGGTGGTCGCCTTGTCGCAGCTTTCGCGAAGCGTGGACTCCCGCGACGACAAGCGGCCGGTGCTGTCGGATTTGCGCGAATCCGGCTCCATCGAGCAGGACGCCGACGTGGTGATGTTCGTCTATCGCGAAGAATATTATCTGAAATCACGGGAGCCCGACCCCTCATCCGCCGATCACGCCAAATGGCTGGAAAAATGTGAGCGGGCGCACCGGCGCGCCGAAGTGCTAGTGGAAAAGCACCGCCACGGCGCGACAAATAAGATCGATCTCTATTTCGACGACCGCTTCACGCGGTTCTCCAATCTTGTGACTGATAACTAAGATTTGATGTGGCTAGTCGAGGCCCTTCGCTTATGCTCAGGGCGTTCGTCACTCGAAATGGTCCACTGGACCATTTCGCCCGCTGTGCGGTCGTTCCTCACTCTCGAATCTGGTGACCGACAATTAGCTTCCTACCTTGACGAATTTGGCGCGGCCGCTGAGAAGCAGAGCCAACTGTTCTGGCAGTAATTTCAAATCATACCCGAAACGGATCAGTTCGCGCCGCGCATAGGTGAGATCGAATTTGCGCAAACCCACCCGCCAGCCTTCGATATCGGAGTGCTCGCCTACGAAATCCTGTTGCCGCGCCACCACCGGCAGCAACTGCCAAGGCTGAAGCCTGGCGAAGACGGGCGAGTTGTTGGGATTGAACAGAAGATGATCCACCGGCAGGTCGAAATGCCGAATCGCCAGTAACAGTTCGGCCGCGCGGCGCGAGAGAATATACGCGGCGGCGCCGGTGTGCCGTGAGCGCATGCGGCCAAGGCGGAAGCCCGCATCCACATCGTGGAAATCCGACAGCAGCACGCTTTGGCCGGGCGGTCCGTAATGCTCTAGCTTGATGAGATCGAGCCCGCGCGGTATCCACCCATCGCCGCCCAGCGCGAACGCCGCGCCGTCCTTCAGCACCACATCGTCTTCCAGCACCGCCGCATAAGGCGCGCCGCTTGCCACCAATTTTTCCCATGCCATGCGATGCGACAGAGAGCAGCATTTGTCCCCCTTGGGGATTTCGCCTAGCGGCCCGCCGGCCTGGAACCATCTGTCGATCTGCGCCGGATCGGCGTCTTTGGCATCCAGCGCCTCCAGCCGCATCAGCCGCAAGGCCAGCTTTTCCGCTTGCGCAGCCATCGAGGCGAGCCGGTCCGGGCGCCGCCTCAGATTGATCAGATAAAGGTCCATAAGGGTTTTAAGCATCCATGGTTGCTTTTGTGAAACCCTTTACGGGTTGGAGGGCGCCCCATCTGAAGTTAGAATGGCCAACCGGCCCGTTTCGCGCGCGCCACAGGAAAGACCTGCTTTTGACCGATCACGCTTTGGCCTTTTACGGGCAACGTCGCCTGCGCCTGTCGAATGAGGAAGAGCGCCGCCTTCTGGTCCGTCGTGTCATTTCCTGGACGCTGGTGGGCCTGATCCATGTCCTGCTGTTGTCGCTTTTTATCCTGGATCAGATTCGAGAGCGCAGTCTGATGATGCGGCGCGAGCCGGTTGAAACCATCCTGGATCTGACCAAGCTTCCGGTGGGTGAGGCGCCCCCCATTCGCCTGATCCGGCCCGAAGTGCCGGCCGCGGCGCCGCCGCCGATCACCACCGCGCCCGCGATCGTGGTGCCGCCCATCAATCCCGACCAGGCCGTGCCCCATACGCCGGAAGATATCCTGAAGGCGATCGGTGAAGCGCTCTCCTGCGGTGCGGAGAATTTTGAGAATCTCACTCAGGCCGAACGCGCCCGCTGCAAGAACGAACCCTGGATCGCGCGCAAGCTGCCCAATGGCACCATCGTGCTGGAGGCCGCCAATCCTTCGCCCTTTGCGCCCCCGCCCGAGCCCAAATTGTCGGGCGCCGATGCCATCCGGCGCCAGATGCAGACGGCGCCGCCATGCCCCATCTTGGTCAACACGCCCTGCCTCAGCAATACGCCTATGGTGGGGATCGGTATTCCGACCAACTAATCGGCCAACGAACTGGACGGGAGCGCCCGCGCCGGGCCATTGTCGAACCATGCGAGAGAGTGATTTCGAGGCCTGCCGCCTGACGGTCAGGCTGGGGGCGATTGCCGAAAATTACAAATCGTTCCAGCGGCTGGCGGGCCCGGCAGCGGTCGCGGGCGTGGTCAAGGCCGACGCCTATGGCCTCGGCGCGGAGATGGTGGCGCCGACCTTGGCGGCTGCCGGCTGCGACACCTTCTTTGCGGCGCGGCTGGAGGAGGCTGTGACGTTGCGCCGGGTGCTGCGGGGCGAGGCACGGATCTTCGTGCTCGACGGCGCCGCCCCGGACGCGGTGCCGGCCTTGATCGCGCATCATCTGACGCCGGTGTTGAACTCCCTGGTCGAGATCGCGAGCTGGAGCGCCGCGGCCATGACGGCGCGCCGGGCGCTCGACGCCGCCATCCATATCGACACCGGCATGAACAGGCTGGGTCTGCCGGGCGAGGAATTGTCCACACTCGCCGCCGAATGGAAGACGCGATTGAAGCATCTCAATCTGGTTCTGCTGATGAGCCATCTTGCCTGTGGCGATGAAGCGGGCACCAAGATGAACGGCGAACAATTGTCGCGCTTCCAGACCGCGCTCGCCATGCTGCCCACCGCGCCTGCCAGCCTGGCTGCCTCGGGCGGGGCTTTTTTGGGCAAGCCCTATTGGTTCGATCTGGTGCGGCCGGGCGTGGGTCTTTATGGCGGCGCGCCGCAGGAAGGCGGGCCGCCGCTCAAGACCGCCGGGGTGCTGACGGGCCGCGTGCTGCAGCTGCGCCGAATTGACTTAGGCGACAGCGTTGGCTACGCAGCCACCTTCCGCGCCAAGAAACCCACTTTGATTGCGACGGTGGCGCCCGGTTATGCCGCCGGCATTCCGCGCTCTCTCTCCAACAAGGGTATGGCGTTCCTGGCGGGAAAGCGCGCGGCTTTTGTCGGCCGCGTCTCGATGGACATGGTGACGCTGGACATCAGCGAGCACAAAGGCGTGAAGACAGGCGATCTGGTGGAATTCCTTGGCGATCACATGATGCTGGAGGAGGTGGCGGCCATGGCCGGCACCAACGCCTATGAAATTCTCTCGGGCTTGCGCGCGCCACGGCATTACACGGACAGTACGGCGTGAATTTCTTTGCCTCCATCGGCCGCACGGTCCTCACGCTTTTGGCCGAAATCGGCCGCGTCACCCGTTTCACCGGCGAGGCGTTGGCCGCGATCTTCAGCTCGCCTTTCTATGGCCGGTTGCTGGGCCAGCAGATCATGCGGGTGGGCTATTTCTCGTTGCCGGTGGTGGGCCTGACCGCGCTTTCGACCGGCGCGGTGCTGGCGCTGCAGATTTATCTGGGCGGCAACCGCTACGGCGCCGAAGCCATTGTGCCGCAGATCGTGGTGCTCGGCATCACCCGCGAGCTGGGGCCGGTGATCGCGGGCCTGATGGTAGCGGGCCGTGTCGCCGCCGCCATCGCGGCTGAGCTCGGCACCATGAAGGTCACCGAACAGATCGACGCGCTTACCACTTTGGCCACCAATCCGGTCAAATATCTGGTGGTGCCGCGGCTTCTGGCGGCGGTGATCTCGCTGCCGGTGCTGACGGCGGTGGGCGATTCCATCGGCGTGTTCGGCGGCTATCTGGTCTCGACCTACAATCTGGGTTTCACCGGCTCGATCTATCTCAAGAACACCATCGACTTCGCCAAGAATGACGACATCACGTCCGGCCTCATCAAGGCGGCGGTGTTCGGTTTCATCATCGCTCTGATGGGTTGCTACAACGGCTTTTATTCCAAGGGCGGGGCGCAGGGCGTGGGCGCGGCCACCACCAATGCCGTGGTGTCGTCCTGCATTTTGATCCTGGCCGCCGACTTCGTCTTGACCGCGATCTTGTTTCACACATGAGCGCCACCCCCAAAATCGAGTTGATCGGCGTCAAGAAGCGCTTCGGGCCCAAGGTGGTGCTGAACGGGTTCGATCTCACCATCGACAAGCAATCCTCCACCGTGATCATTGGCGGCTCCGGTACTGGAAAATCCGTGGCCCTCAAATGCATTCTGGGCATCTTGACGCCGGACGAAGGCATCATCCGCGTCGATGGCGAGGACGTGACCAAGCTCAAAGGCGCGGCGCGCGATCCCTTGATGAAGAAATTCGGTATGCTGTTCCAAAGCGCCGCTTTGTTCGACAGTCTTCCGGTCTGGGAGAATGTGGCCTTCGGTCTAATCCAAGGCCATGGCGTTGCGCGCGCCAAAGCCAAGGACATCGCCATCGAGAAGCTGGCCAAGGTGGGGCTGACCAGCGATGTGGCTTATCTTAGCCCGTCGGAACTGTCGGGCGGCATGCAGAAGCGCGTCGGCTTGGCGCGCGCCATCGCCGCCGATCCGGAGATCATCTTCTTTGATGAGCCCACCACGGGGCTCGATCCCATCATGGCCGACATCATCAACGATCTGATCGTCTCCACGGTCAGGGATGTCGGCGTCACGGCACTGTCCATTACGCATGATATGGTCAGTGCACGGAAGATATCCGATCGCATCGCCATGCTCTATCAAGGCAAGATCATCTGGCAGGGTCCGACCGGCGATATAGACCATAGCGGCAATCCGTTCGTCGAGCAGTTCATCCATGGACGCGCCGAAGGCCCCATCAAGATGGCGGTGAAGGCTTAAGCCCTCAGCGCGCTAGGAGTGACCAGGCGGCCAGGGTTGCGAGCTTCTCGTCGGACGTCCAGGGCCGGCCGACGGTCTTGCCTATCGCGGTCAACATTTTCGTTATGTCGGCTTCGCCGATATCCGTCTGCGCGGCGAGATGCGGCAGCGCATCGGCCGCTTTGAGGCGGCTCGCGGGAATGTTCAGAAGTTGCGCCGCCGCGAGGATGGCATCGCGGTAGAATTCCCCTTCGGCGGCGTGGATCAGGGCATGGGATGCCAGGATAGTAGCAAGATCCGGAAGGGCGCGGCCGGACGAAGTAATAACGCAGATGCCGAACAAGTTCACGCCCTGGTGTTCACAGATCACTTGCGCAGTTTTGATGGCCTCACGTGCCAGCCCGTCGGTCGCCTTGCGGCACAGCGCGATGTGGCTCTCGGCTTGCGCGAGAGGCATAGGTTCGGCGGCATGGAAGGGCTGCTTGCTGCCGTCCTTCTCCGAATCACACAGCACGACATGACGACGGTCCAAGACTTCAATCGCGCCGCCTCGTCCGGCCGCCAGGACAGACAAGGCCCAGCCGGAATGGGTCCGAAAACCCAAGGCCGCCTTGCGGGATTTTGCAGCGCCAGCCATGTCCACAGCTTAGCACGCCATGGCCGGGAATTGATGCTGGCAGAGGTGCTTGACCATCGTGATACAGTCCAACCATGGCGAAGTCCCAAACCAGTTTCGTTTGCCAATCCTGCGGCGCGACCGCACCCAAATGGTCGGGCAAATGCGAGGCTTGCGGCGGCTGGAACACCATTACGGAAGAGGGCGCGGCCCCGCCCATCGGCGGCAGCGCCATCCGCCGGGTGAAGGGCCGCAAATTCGCGCTGGAGGACCTCAAGACCGAGGACGCGCCGCCGCCTCGCCGCATCACCGGCATCACCGAATTCGACCGGGTGTGCGGCGGCGGTTTGGTGCCAGGCTCCGCGCTCTTGGTTGGCGGCGATCCCGGAATCGGCAAATCCACCCTGATCCTGCAAGCCCTGGGGCAATACGCGAAGAAGGGGGGTCATGCGGTCTATATCTCCGGCGAAGAAGCGATGGCGCAGGTGCGCATGCGCGGCGCCCGCATGGAATTGTCGGAGGTGCCGCTCAATCTCGGCGCCGCCACCAATGTCGAAGATATTCTCGCAACCTTGGAAGGCGGCAAGCCGCCCGGCATCGTCGCCATCGACTCCATCCAGACGCTTTGGACCGGCGCGTTGGATGCGGCGCCCGGCACCATCGCCCAGGTGCGCACCGCCAGTTTCGATCTGGTGCGTTACGCAAAATCCAGCGGCGCGGCCCTGATCCTGGTCGGGCATGTCACCAAGGAGGGCCAGATCGCCGGACCCAAGGCGGTCGAGCATCTGGTAGACGCGGTGCTCTATTTCGAAGGCGAGCGCGGCCATCATTTCCGTGTGTTGCGCGCGGTGAAGAACCGCTTCGGCCCCACCGACGAGATCGGCGTGTTCGAGATGACGGGCAAAGGTCTCAGCGAAGTTGCCAACGCTTCGGCGCTGTTTCTGGGCGACCGTGACTCCAGCGCGCCCGGCACAGCTGTGTTCGCGGGGCTGGAAGGCAGCCGTCCTCTTCTGTGCGAGATCCAAGCGCTGGTGGCGGCCACCGGCTATGGCACGCCGCGCCGCGCGGTTGTGGGATGGGACACAGGACGCCTGGCGATGATCCTGGCGGTGCTGGATGCGCGCGCTGGCGTGGGCATTTCCGGTTCCGACGTCTATCTCAACATCGCGGGCGGTCTGAAGATTTCCGAGCCGGCCTGCGACTTGGCGGCGGCGGCGGCGCTGGTTTCCTCTTTCGGCGGGGAACCGTTGCCCCGCGACACTGTGTTCTTCGGCGAGATCTCTCTCTCCGGTGACGTTCGCCCTGTGCCCCAGGCCGAGGCGCGACTGAAAGAGGCCGCCAAGCTGGGTTTTAAACGGGCTTTCATTCCCAAGGGAACCAAGGTCGAAGGCGCGGGCCTGAAGCTCAGCGAAGTCGCCAGCGTGACCGACCTTCTGGCTTTCGCGCCCGATCGCAGCTCAAAGCGTGTTAAAGTCGAATCATGACCTTGCCGATCACCATGGTCGATGTGCTGGCTGGGCTGGTGGTGCTGGTGTCCGCCGGCTACGCAGCCTGGCGCGGCTTTCTGTCTGAGGTTTTGTCGGTTTTCGCTTGGGCTTCGGCGGCCTTCGCCACGCTTTATTTCGGGCCTTGGCTGATCCCATTGATGCGGGGCGTGATCGCCACGCCTTGGATCGCCTCGCTGGCCGCCTATGCCGGCATCTTCCTGCTGGTGCTGATACCGCTGTCTTTCATGGCGCACCGTTTCTCGGAGACTGTGAAACATTCGCCTATCGGGCCGCTCGACCGGGCGCTGGGCATTGCCTTCGGCGTGGTGCGGGGCCTGGTGGTCGTCGGCCTGGCTTACATGGCCTTCACCTATTTCGTGCCCATCAAGCAACAGCCCACGGTTTTGACCCAGGCCCGCAGCCTGCCGATCATTCAATCGTCGGCGGAAGTGTTGTTATCCCTAGCGCCCGGTCGGAATTACGCCGATTTCGCCAAGGAACCCGGGGCGCGTCATGATGAATTGGGTGACCTGATCCGCCGGAACAGCGATGCGAACAAGCTTTCTGAGGACCATGTGCAACACAAAGGCATGGCCGCCAAGCCGGCGCAGAAAGCCTATGGCGCCAAGGACCGCCGCGCGCTAGACAACCTCCTCGAGGCGACAGGGAACGGCGGAAGCAGCAAGCCATGACCGGGCCAAGCAAAAACCGGAAAAACCCTATGTTTGACGCGGATACGCTGCATGAAGAGTGCGGCGTTTTTGGCATTTACGGCCATGCCGATGCCGGCGCTTTGAGCGTTCTGGGTCTGCATGCGCTTCAGCATCGCGGCCAGGAAGCGGCGGGCATCGTCACCTACGACAATGGCCAATTCATCGCCGAACGCCATGTCGGT
>Ga0134128_10000229_pt1 | contig 79930 bp, 67 predicted proteins | sample KB31754_FD_96462 | JGI IMG/M metagenome (GOLD analysis project Ga0134128, IMG submission 96462) | Terrestrial soil microbial communities with excess Nitrogen fertilizer from Kellogg Biological Station, Michigan, USA - KB3-175-4 | ecosystem: Environmental > Terrestrial > Soil > Unclassified ... | reverse complement strand
TCCTTGAACTGCCGCGTGTAATGTCGGTAAGAGGTTCGACTCATCGCTCGTGCTCCTTGGCTGACGATTCTACGGCCGCCAGATCTGTTAGGAGCGCCCACGCCACGAGGGGAATACCAGCCGCCCTGCGTGTAGTGCCATGCAACAAAATGCAACAAAACGCAACATTTTCGGCATTTTGGAGGATGTTGCACTTGCCCCGAGGGGCGCCGTCGAGGGGGTTCCGCTGCGCATCCCATTCTGGAGGGCGTCGCTCCCGCGACCCCGCGAACGGCAAAAGCGCCCGATGAGCAGGTTCGACAAGCTCACTGCAGGCCGGTCGGCTAATGGGGGCATTGGGCTCGCGCGCGGCGCGCGACACTTGCGCGCCGCGCCCCATAATTAGGAGGCTTATCAGGCGCAATTCATTGAGCTCGCAAGGGTTGCAATCCTGTCTCGCGCGCGGCGCGCAACGTTCGCGCGATACCATCGCCGCGCGACGATTGTCAAGCGATTTTTCATATTCGTTGGGCATTCATGCGTTCTTCCCCCTTTTATTCTCCAATGAGCGCGCACGAAGTAGGCCGATTTCCCTCGTCTCGACGCGATGAGCACTGCGACACGATTGCACGCTCCAAATGCATCAAAATGCATCATTTTGCATCACTTTTTCGACTTTTTCTTGCCCCTCTCCGACAGATTGACGTGGCTCGCATGCTGGACGCAGCGGTTGCAAAGGCTGGCGGCTGAAGCCGCCACCCCGGCTCCATGTGCCGAGGTTCTCTCCCTTACCCTCATTTCGATCATAACCATTTCTCTCTCAACTACCGCAAATACTCACCTGCCACACCATACTATAACCAAACATACGGAGAACACAAGCAACTATTTCCAAAAATTTGGAAAAAATTAGGAATATCCATATGCCCAGCAGGCGCAACGATTTATCAGATTCGGAAATCTTGGCTCCTCTTTTCCGGGCGATCGCGAATATATTGCCTAAGGCGGAAAACTCAGATGACTGGTCTAACGAAGGATTATTACCTACCGCGCCTGGGGTTCATTCCCGGCGTGAAGTCCCCTGCCCGATTTGAGGACAAATTCGGTGGCCTGCCATGGGGCGTGTCGCGGGAACGGTGGCCGCGCTGCGCGCATTGCGGCTCGGTTCAATCTCTTCTGGCGCAGCTTCGCCATGATCCGCCCTTATTGGATCTTGGTCGCGTCGGCAGAATTCTTTACGTCTTTCAATGCGCCCGCTGGCACGAGAATGGATGCGATTCTTTTGATCCAGTATCCGGTGCGAACGCATGCTTCGTGCTCGAGCCTGAGGAGCTTTGCGAGGACGGCCCGGTAGACAGCGATGCCTCGCGGCTTGCGCACCTTGAGACCTGCGTGCTGTCTTGGGAGCGGCACGTCGAGACGTTGCGCGACGGATTTGACGGCGACTATTTTGACCCGAAGAAATGGCGAAACGTCCCGGTTGACGACTGTTACGCGATATCCGGCGACACAAAACTCGGCGGCATTCCTTTTTTGGGGCAACGTCGGACCCTCAGACATACCGGCCGGCAATTGGCGATTCGTATTGCAAATGAGTGACCATCACTTCATTCCCGGTGATCTATCCGAGGCAGCCGCCGCCTATTTGTCGGCGATGAACATGCCGCTGTTGCGGGATAAATCCCGCGCCGGCTGGTACTGCTCGTGGGCGAGCTTCGGCCAGGGGGTGGGCTACGTTTTCCTGAGCGAGAAGGAGCCGATCGAAGGAGTCTTCACGTGGCAGCGGCTCTAACAAGAGGAAAAATGGTGTTCAGGTGTCTAAAACCTTTAATTCTCCGATGTCGGTTTTTCCATCAGCGAAATGATAAAAGGAAAGCAGTCGGTGACGGCATTAGAAGCATCTCGGGAGTTTTGGTCTCGTTACTATCACTGGGCCCTATCCGTGGCCGAGAGTGAAGCGAGGGCAGGCTTTCCCAGACTCAGCGTCTTCAAAGGGGGCATGACATGGAAGACGTATCAGTTTGCACAAACGCTTAGCGAGGCAGAGCGAGTTCTTTTCGTTCGCGCCTGTCTGAAGAGATTTTACATTAATGTTGGAGCTACTAGCGAGCCGCTGTCCAAGCAGGAACAAGCGATTCTGGATCAGGACCAAATTTTCTACCTTAGACAGCGCGGTTTGGAATTGGAAATCCCAGCACGGCGACGCGCCGGGGAGAAAATCAAGTTGGCGAGCAAGAAAACACTCCAAAAGGCCATCACTAAAAAGTTTTTGGCTGCATTCAAGCAGCAGGGAATCGAGATCGGACACAGCTTCCGCGATAGCGTGGGCTTTACGATAAAATGCGCCGGTTGGCTGGTGTTGACGAACTTTGAGTTTAAAGGCCGTCAAGGGAATTGTATCGAGTACGAACACTTGATCGTGGGCAAACCCGGTGGCGTTAACCCTGACGGAACAATCTTCTGGCCAGCACCGTGGCTCGCGACGTTTTGTTGGATAGGAATCACGACAATTCAGTGGGAGTACCTTCTGGATGAAGATGTCGGGCCGGCTTGTGATTCCGCCGTCGAACTGTCCAGGAACGTTTTCGACGTGCTGCCCGCTCTGCTTTCCGGCATCGAGCGAGATAAGGTGGTCGATGCGTACGGCGAGACATCCGGCAGTGGGCATGAGAAATGAGGCCAGAATGCAGGAACGTTCACGGGCGTGACAACCTCCACAACAAGCATCGCATGCGATGCGCGTTCTGATGGCGCCCCCTATTGCTGCGGCGGAATCACTTCGATGGGTTTACCATTCGGCTGTCTCGGCCCATGCTCGAAGGTGGGCGGGGGTTTGGGGGCGGATTGGTGGTATTGGCGAAAAGAGGCTTCGGGGATGAGCTTCACGTCGAGAGCCGGAGTTGCGCTGTTCACGTCGGGGTCAGGAGAGAAGATCGGGATAAATAGGTTTTCCACGGAGACCACGGACGAAAGCGGTGAGACGCATCCGTCTCGGGACACGCGACGGAGACCGGGCATCAAAACGAGTGGGCGATTCATCAGGTGCAGACGACCGCGGACTCTTCCCGCAGCAACCCAATTCTCTGCTGGTTCCTGGGCGGATTGAATTTTCAGGTGGAACATCATCGCCGGGCGCGAGGCTCGCGCAGCTCGTCAAACATCTGTCGCAGCGTATGGTCGATCGTCGCGACGATTTCATCCCGATCGAGTCCGACAAGATTTAATTTCGGCCCAAAGCGCACGCGTACCGGCAAAGGACGGAACATCTTCCGCTGGACCGGCCATGCTTCATAAGCTCCCACGATGACGGCCGGGATTACCGGAACTGCGGCACGTCGGACCACCAGCCCGACGCCTCGCTGGATGACTCCGATCTGGCCGGTCCTGGAGCGTTCCCCTTCAGGGAAGATGACCAGGAGCTGCCCGTTCCGAAGGCGACGGATGGTTTCCTTCATCGCACCGACGTCGCCCGCCCCTTGTCGCACCGCAATTCCGTTGAACCGGTGAATCAATGATGCCGCCCAATGCTTCTGAAACAGCTCGGAGGTGGCAAGATAACTGGTCGGGCGTCTTAACTGCACGGCAAGGACCACCGGATCGAGGTAGCTCTGGTGATTGGCCACGATCAACGCGCCGCCGTGCTCGGGGACGAAGTGCTGCCCCTCAACTTTCAGGTCGAATAAAAGCGTGGTCAGGATTCTGGCGACAGCCTGCGATGCCTTCCAGAAAAGCAGCCTTCCCCACATCAAATTGTCCGTTTCGGCGGCCGCTGCCCGTTAATGAAAGTCGCTACGAAATCCGCATCGATGGCGTGGGGCACGGCAATGGCCCGGCGGAGCGCCGCTCGGCTCGCGATGTCGAGGTTCGTCTCCGCAGCCAGGGCAAGGACCGATGCGGTCAAGTCGCTGACGAGATTGTGGAAGATGGCATCGATCATCGGCGCTGCAACACTCAGGAGCGCGCAGTTTTCCGCAATAAGCTGCCCATATGCGATGACCGCCAGGCACTGCCCGCGATGAATGCCGGCGACTTGATCCTCGGCGGGCTCGGGTTTCGACTTGTTGTCCGCCAGGAAACGGCGCACCGCCTCAATCTGCTTCGTGAAAGTCTGCACGTTGGCAATGGAAAGCAGCGGGTGATAAGCCAGAAGAAAATCGGGGAAGGCGATCGCATTGATCGCGCCGTTGCGGGCTTGCATCAGGTAAACGTTTTCGCGCGGCGCGATCTGGCCGCCCACCAGAGATTTCGGGTAAGCCATGGCGGGATCGAAGCGGCTGAAATAGCGCGCAATGAACCGCGCGGCCAGGGCCAGATTGATATGGGCGCTTCCTTCGAGCCTGGGAATGAGTTGTGTGTCGCGCAGCGCCATCTCGAAATAAATGTCCGACTCAAATCCCTTGGCGCCCAGGCAATCAGACAGCAGCGCCATCACCTTCAGCCCGTCAGTGCTCACCATCGCCTTTTGTACCGCGTTGAAGAGCAGGTAGCGCCGATCGGCATCGGTGGCGGCATGGACGTAGTCCAGCGCGCGGTAGGCGAAAAGTTTCATGCCCGTCAGGCGCGCATAGGCTTGCGTCACCGCCGATCGAATGTGCGGCATCTCGATCACCGGTTTGCCGTAAAGGATGCGTGTGCGAAGATGGTCGGCCGCGTCGGCAAAGGCATGCTCGCACATCCCGATCGACCCGAAGCCGAGGAAGAACTTTCCGAGCGTCACCGTGCCAAAAACCGCGCCCAAGGCTTGGCGCCCCTCGGCGGCCACATCGCCGACGGGAATCGCCTGGTCTTTGACCGCAAATTCCCCGACGTATGCCGCCCGAATGCCCAACGTGCGGATCTTTCGCACGTTTCGAAACCCGTCCGATTCCCGGGGCCGCAGGACGACCAGGACAAACGGATTGCGCTTGTCGCGACCGGAGGCGCGATCCACCTTCCGCGCGAGAGTCGAAATCATCCCCGCGATGTTGGCGTTTCCAATGTAATACTTCGTCCCGTTGGCGATGAGCTGGCCCGCTGCTGCACTGTCTTCCCGGACGACAAATTCATTGCCCAGCAGGTCTGAACCGTGATCTTTTTCTGACACGCCAAACGCCAGTAACCCTCCGGACTCGAGCATCGCAACGGCTTGCTGCTTCAGAGCGGAATTGGATCCCATCAGGATTGAAAACAGCCCGAGAAATGAAACCTGCAGGCTATATCCGTGCGCGGGGCTGAAATAAGCGAAAACTTCCAGAAAGCGCGTGAGCCTCAAGAGATCCAACTCTCCCCCCGTGGCAGAAAATTCTTTGGGAGACAGGACTGACGCGTAAAGGCGGTGAGCAGCCTGGTAGGCGAGCCAGTCGTCGTACCATTTCTCGGAAAAATCCTCCTCTTTAATGGCACTGACGCCCTTGGCGTGGAAAAAATGCGCCATCCTGGCGGCGTTGGGTTCTCTCAGATAGACATCGACGCCCGGGCTGAAGCCTCGGCTATCAGTGGAGAACGCCTGGGGGTAAATCGCATCATCGCGGGCGGAAATGGGAGTTGCGATGGCTTTCGATTCGCCGCCTGCGCCGGCATGTATCATCGCCACCGTCCGTTCGCGAAAACTCGAGGCTCGTCACCGGCAGCCCGGCGATTGTAGGATCGTCGGGCCGGCGAAGCGCGAAGAATTGGCCCAATCGGCGCGCCAGAAACACATGCAATCACGTTGATCCACCGTTGAAGATGCTCTGGCAGTGAGGGAATTACGGAAAACTCCTCGAGCGAATTGGTGGTTCGCAAGAACGGCGGGCGCCCGTATGCTCGGGAATAATGACTATCACTTTCGTCGACCGAATTCAGCGGCTTTTGTTACTTCCGCTCGTTAGTTCAGCATCTCTTGTTCGCAAGATATTCAAAGGCAAATCGGACAAAGAACTGCGCGATGACGAAAAGGCCCATCAGGCCGCGGTACGGCGAGAGCTGCGCGGCTTGCCTGCCCTGCACGATCAATCATCGTTTCATCCGTAAGCCCTGCGGATTAATGCAAGATCTCAGATCGCCTTGACCGTCTTTTGATTCTGCCGCTATGTCCACGGTTACTGCTGCGGCGGCGGTTGAGGCGGGATGACTTCGATCGGTTTGCCATTGGGCTGTCTGGGCCCATGCTCGAACGTCGGCGGCGGTTTGGGGGCGGATTGGTGGTATTGGCGAAAAGAGGCTTCGGGGATGAGCTTCACGTCGAGTGCGGGCGTTGGGCTGTTCACATCGTGGCCGAGCACGATGCCCCATCGGCTATTGTTATGGGAGGGCAGCGCATCGTAGACGATCAGCTTGCGCGGATCGGCGGAGCCTTCGAGGCCCTGGGGGTTGTAGATGTAGCGCTGATTGGAAACGGGGCAGGTTAACTGGAGCGGCGTGCTGCTGAGGGGCTTGAGTTCATCGAGCGACGCGGGCCAGTGATGCATGGTCACGTAATATTCCAGCAGCGCGCCTTCGATATCGACCAGGTGCGTCGCGCAGGCATCTTCGAATGAATTGGTGGCGAAATCGCCGGAGAAATCGGTGTTCGTGGAATGAGCCGGCGCGACCTTCGAGGTCTGACAGCTGGGGCCGACAAGGGCGAGGATCACGCAGAGGGCGATGCTGAACAGAAGGCCAGGCGTCGTTCGCGGAAACCCCCTCCGCGGCCCTCCCCCGGAGTACCGGGGGCGGGAGTAAAATCGCGACACTCGCGCCGTACGCCCGATGGGGCCCCCGCCCTCACCCTCCCCCGGAGTACCGGGAGAGGGAACTGGGCGCTTCCCGGGCGCGTTGGTCATCGAATTGATGCTCATCGACGCGAGTCTACATTGAGCTGACTACCTTGCAACGAGGCGGAGGGCTGGGTGGCCGGTGAAGACGACCCGCGGTTGTTGGCACCCGCCGGCGAGGCGTTGGTGTCATTACTCGGCACATTCGTCTGGTAGGCCGGGACCGATTGCTGGGAAGGCATCGTGCCGGGGCGTTCCAGCGGAATATGGGTCACCGGGTTTTCCGCGCCGGGGTAGGCCGGTTGGGTTTGCGGCATCTCGCCGGTCCGCATGCCATTCATGTGCTCTTGATAGACGCCCGGATCAACAGCATTGGGCGTCAGCTTGAGCGTGCCCTTTTCCTTCTCGGACATGCTTTGCAACAGGCCCGGCTGCAGCGCCACGTGCGGCGTCAGGAAGATCAGCAATTCGGTCTTGGTCTTGTCGACCTGCGTGCGGCTGAAGACGGCTCCGATCAGCGGGATGTCCCCCAGCAGCGGGATCTTGTTGACCGTGACAGTCTTCTGATCCTGCATCAAGCCGCCGATGACGATGGTGTCGTCGTTGCGGATGCCAACGCGGCTGTTGGCCGTGCGCTGATCGAAGATCGGCGAGGTCACGCCGGCCGAGATCTGGATGTTGGAATTCGTGAGTTGGCTGATGGTCGGCGCGACGTCGAGGATGACCAGCCCATCGGGGTTGATGTGCGGGGTCACGTCGAGGCTGATACCGACGGACACGTACGTCGGCGTGGCGATGAGCTGGCCGGTGTCGGTAACGCGGACGTCGCTGACGATCGGCACTTCCTGGCCGATCGAGATAGTGGCTTCCTGGTTATCGCTGGCCAGGATGTAAGGACGCGAGAGCACATCCAGCTTGCCCTGCGTGGCCAGGGCATGCAGCGTTGCCTGAAGATTACCTTCCAGCAGGCTGACTGCGAGGCCACCATTGGCGGCGTAGGAGCTGCTGTTGCCGAGCGTCTGCCCGACGACAAGACCCTTGCCGCTGGGTCGCTGGTTGAGAATCGAGAAATCGACGCCGAAGTCGGCGGAATTGTCGTGGGTGACTTCCGCGACGAGCACCTTAATCAGCACCTGGGCGATCGGCCGATCGAGCGACTTGATGATCTCGACGACCTGGTCTTTGTATTTGTAAGGCGCGGTGACCAGCAGCGAATTGGTGTCGGTGTCGGCGACGACGTAGACCTCGCCGGTCAATTCGGTCTGGGGGCGGTTCTGGCTGCTGTTGGCGCCGGTGTTTCCACCCAGGCGATTGCCGGTGGTTCCGGTTGAATTGCGGTTGATGGTGGACCCGGTGTTGCCGAAGGTGCTGCCGCCCCCCAGCGAGCTCCCGCCGCCCAGTCCGCCACCACCTCCGCCAAATCCACCGCCGCCACCACCGCCAAAGCTGGATCGGCCGCCGGTGGATCCGGTGCGGTTGCCGGTGGTGTTGCCACCAAATCCGCTGGTTCCGGTCGTGTTTCCAAACAGCGTGTTGAGGACGGTCTGGAGATTGGCCGACTGCGCATTGCGCAGGCGGTAGATGAACATCGTCTGCTCGGAAGCCGGGTTGGTATCGAGCGTCAACACGATGTTTTCGATCAGCTTCATCACATCGGCCGGCGCGGTGACGACGAGCGTGTTGGTTGTGTCATCGGAGACGGCGGTGACTTTCTGGTTACGGTTGGTCGAGCCGGTGTTGGATTGGCCGCCTCCACCACCAAATTGGAAGAACGATCGAAACCCGCGCCCGCCTCCACCCCCGCCGTTATTGTTGCTGCTGCTGGTGGTGGTGTCATCGGGGTTGAAGGTCGTGGTGATCAGCTTGGCGGCACTGGAGGCGCTGCCGGACTTGAACACGAAAACTTTCAGTGTCGAGTTGGCAACCGGATTGGCGTCGAGATTGGTGATGAGCTTTTCGATCTCGACCATCGCCTCCTGCGGAGCGGTGACGATGACGGTGTTGGTGCGATCGTCGGCGGCGACGGTGACTTTCACCTTGGTCTGATCGGCGCCGCTGGCAGCCGATAAAAGCCGGCCGATAAAGCCTCCGCCGCCGCTGCTTGTATCGGAGAACAGCGTCGTGAGGAGCTTGGTCGTCGCCTCGGCGTCGGCATTCTTGAGCGGGAAGGCCTTGATGAGCGTCGCCGGGATCGGATTATCATCCAGCTTCGTAACGAGATTCTGGATGATGCTCATCGTGTCCTTGGGGGCGATCACGATGATGCTGTTGGTGCGATCATCGGAAGCGGCATTGACGTGGCCATTGTGCAGGGCCTCGTCCACTTCGCTGGTGTTGTTGTTGCCGCCGCCCGGATTAAAGCCACCCCCTCGCCCTCCGCGGCCGAATGGGAAGGGGAAATTGTTCTGCTGTTGCTGACTGTCAGGCTTGAAGATCGTCGTGATCAGCTTTGCCGTCTGCGCGGCGCTGGCGTACTTGAGCGTCAGCACCTGGATATCCGAGGAGGCGACGGAGCCGTTGTCCAGGTTTTGGACGATCTGCACGACCCGCTTAATATTTGAGTTGGTGTCGGTCATGATCAGGGCGTTTGCGCCCTGGTCGGCGGTAATCGTGGGGTTGATCAGAGGCGTCAGCTCGGTCTTAAGCTTGTTAGCATCAACGTTCTTCAGCGGGATAACAGCGGTGACAACGATGTCGTTGTCGGGAATTTCAGTGTCCTTGGTGACGTAGATGACTGGCGTGTTGGCGTGAATCGCATCAGCCAGCGGCATGACCTTAAGCGTATGCTCGCTTTGAATGGCGGCGTAATTATTGACGTGAAGAGCGGCATTGAGCAGCTCAATCGCCCGGTCGGCGCTCATGGGGGTGATGCTGACCACACTGATGCGGATGCCTTCCATCGTCCCTTGCTTGATGATGGTGTAGCCTGTCGCTTTCGACAGGTAACTCAGCACGTCATCAACGGGTACGTCGCGGAAATTGAGGCTGATTTCTCGGGCGGCCTGGGTTGTGGCCGGCGCGTAGATTTTGACTGGAAGGGCGGTCGTTCCGAAGGCCGGCTGCGTGGCCGGCCCTGTTCCATCGACGCCGGGAGCGGTAGCCGCGCCATTGGGATTATTCGGATCACCGGGGTTGTTGCCGGGGAAGCCTCGGCCAAATCCACGGCGTCCGAAGCCTCGGCGACCTTGGTCCTGCTGTTGCTGCTGATCGGGAGGGACCTGCGCGACTTCCTGCTGCTGGCCGCTGGGCGCTTCCTGGGCGCGCAATGCGATCGCGCCGGTTGCAATCGCGACTGCAGGCGCCAGTATGCGAGCATATTTAGCGAAACGTCCCATACAAGCCCTTCTTTCGTGATTAGACATTGTCCATGTGGCGGCCCATTGGCCGCTAAAAAGAATCATCTCAGCCTGAACTGATAGTTGCGGTCGGCGTAGCTTCCCGCCGCACCGCGTTTTAACGGCTATTGCGAAGAGTCGCGCGATCGGCGTCCGCTGCCTCCGCGCTGCCGGCGCGCATCCCGCATCTGACGGAATTGATCGATCTGTTCCTGCGTAAGGTTCGGAATCGTCGCGCCGCCCGGCAGGAAATTGCGGTTTCGCGACCAGTTGCCAAACGAGTTGCCGCCGGGGCCAGCTCCCGGAGCGCTCGGCTCGCCAACGGCCACCGCCGGCGCCGGCGCGGGCGTTCCAGCCAGGCTGTATCCCAACTCGATACTGCGGAGCTCGCCGTTTACTTCATAGGTGATGGAATCGAGTGTAATGGCGGTGCATCGCCCCTGACCGACGCGATCGTTGACGTGGATGGTCTCTGTGGCCTGGCGATTGGTATCTTCGATAAACGCCACGAATTTTCCGTCTTCGACGGCCGCACCACGGAAAGCAAGGGCGGCTTCCGAGGAATTGCCTCGGCCAGCCAAAGCGCTGTCGGCCACGCGCCGGTCGCGGGCGAAGATGCTGCGGGTTTCGAGGATGGCGTATTTGCTTTCGAGCTTGGGTTCAAAGGTACCAGAGCCGCCACCGGCCCCGCCAAATCCACCAAAGCCTCCGAATCCGCCTCGGCGTCCACCAAATCCGCCCGCGCCAAAGTCACTGCCGCCACCGAAATCGGAGCCCCCGCCACCACCACCAAAATCGTCGCCACCGCCGCTACGAGCGGAAGGTGCGCCGCCACCGCCACCGCCGAAGTCATCGACTGTGGTCTTGGCGGGTGTGGACTTGCTGTTCGAAGACGGCTGTGTTGCCGGCACGGCAGATTTAGCCGCCGGACCGCTTGGCGAACTTTGAGCCAGCACCACGGCTCCAGGGAGGGCGATTGCGAGATAGATCAATGACTTTTTCATGCTCGTCCTCCGCGAGAGGGCGCTTCGGCTACGGTGGTCTTATTATCTTTCTTTTCCGGAACAGGGCAAAGAGAAGTGACCGTCATCATCAGCTGCAGGTCATCGGTGCCCTCGCGCCGGCTGGTGATCTGAACTTCGCTCACTCGCAACGGCAGCTTGGAATTCTCGGTGCGATAGAGCATTCGGCCAATGGAAGCGGTCGAGCCGGTCGCGGTGAAGCGCACGGTCACCTTCTGGTAATTCTTGTTATCCGACGTGGCGTGATCGGGTTTGATTGCGATTGGAACCATGCCGGCCGCCTGCGACCATTCCCGGATATTTTTGACAATCTGTTCCTGCGCGGCAGAAGTGTCCCCGGTCAGCCCGTTGTCGAGCATGGTTTTCCAGGTCTTCTGGGCCTCATGGTTGCGCGCCAGGAGTTGGGCGTCTTCGTGGTATTTGTCCCGCGCAGTCTGAATCTTCGTTGCCAGTTCCTGCCGCGAATCATCCCATGGGGTATAGACGAAGCGATCCAGGGCGAGCAGGCCCAGGACCGCGCCCATCCCGATGGCGATGTATCGTTCTCGTTGCGAAAGGGCCACAGTTTCTCCAATCGTTGACCGCCCGCAGTTTTGGGCGGTCAGCATCAAACGCTTTTATTTGTTAATCGGTCTGACCACGGGACGGCCGCCGACCTTCGGCGCTGCCGGGGCTGGGGCGGCCTGCTGCTTGCCGTCCACATCAAACAGGAAACTGATGGAAAACGACGCGCCATTTGCCGTCTCGCGGTCGTCCAGCAATTCCACGTTTTGGAAATGCGGGTTGGCGATGAGCTTCGTCTGAAGCGAAACGACGCTGGCACCATCCCGGCTCTTTCCGCTCAGCACGCCCTTGCGCGTGTCGTGAAGTGTGAAGCTGGTGACGTAGGTCAGGCGATCGTTGTCGAGAATTTTGGTCAGCTCGACCAGGCAGTCGGCGCCGTGGGCCTCATCCGAGTGGAACTTGTTGGCGAAATCGACTTTCTCGACGAAGTTCTTCGCCGACTTCACCTGGCCGGCGATTGCCGTGTCTTTGCCGGTAAGTTCGTCGAGCGTTGCCTGCTTGGAGTGCAGGTCCCAGAAGGCAGCTACGGCGATGGCGATAATAATCAGCGCTGCCGCGGCCCCGATAACGATGCGCTGATCGTATCGCTGCTCCTTTGGCGGCGTGAGGCGCGTGTGCAGGAAATCGATCGCCAGGCGATTTTGAATGGCTTCTGCCGCCAGGGCGACTGCGACGGCGGTGCCTCGCAATGCTCCGTTTGAGCCGGCAGAGACGCCGATAGACGAAAGATCGCCGTCCACGACATTCAGCCCGGCCGATTCACCTGCCGATCGGCACGTAGCGATTCCTGCTTCATCGCCGGCATCCAGATCGTCCCAGAGAACCAGATCCCGACGGGAATTTCCGTTGGTCGAAGGCGATCCATGAATGCCATGATCGTGCCCATTTCGCGCCAGACTGGACGCAGCGCGGCGAAGCTCGCCCATCAGCAGCGGCGCTCCGCTGCCTGACGTCGAGCCGATGTGTCGCATCGACGATGGAAATCCGCCGTGCTGAACGGCCAGTTCCGCGCCGCTGTGCGTCACCGAGAGGACCAGAGCATCTTTGCGGGCGCGGTTAGTCGCCGACGCGAGGGCTGCAACCGAGGCGGTGATTCCTACCGGCGTAATGCGAGCGGCTTGTGCAAACGCAGCAATTTGATCGAGATGCTTCCGAGGCGTTCCGACCAGAAGGACAGAGCCTTCGCGATGGGCCGAGTGACCGGTGAAATCGAAAACCAGATCCTTCAGTTCGGGCGTGGCATCACCTTCCACCTGGAGGCGAAGCATGTCGGAGATGGTTCGCTCGTCGGCCGCCGGCACTTCCTTGGATTTGCTCAGGATCCACTTGGCAGGCAGACCAAAGACGGCCTTTCGGGTTGAGAAGCCGCGCTCCTTGAGGAACTCGGCAAAGCTGTGGCCGAGCGCTTCGGGCTGTTGCAGTGACTGTCCCGGGCCAAAGTTAAATTGGCCGGCGGCGGCCACTTCGCAACGGTTACCGGTGCAGGAAACTTCAGCCACGAGCATGGCCTTGTCGCCTACCGCGATCCCCAGAAGTTTATTATTACGGATCGTTTTCACCCGGATTCACCTGATAGTTCGATTGCTTTTAGCTTAACGTGTAGTACCTAACGACGAACTGGAACTTCCAATTCCGGCCGGCAGCCCCTGTCCAGTCCGCAGCGAATAGCGAATCTGCGGATCGAGGGGCCAGCCATATTCGGTCATGTCCTTGCGATACACAATTTTGGCCGGCGTGTTACGAGCATTGACCACAATTCTCACACGCTTAAAGGCCCGGCCGTCTCCGCTGACGGCCACGATATCGGCCGAGTAGAAATAGGACCGGCCGGTCAAGTGAGCACCAACGGGAGCCAGCTTTGACATCGGCAGCGCATTGAGCAGCCAGGACATCCCTGAGCCGCCCTCGACGTTGGTTTGCGCTCCCTGCCGGGCCGCGACGATCGTTTGAGCATCGCCGGCATCAAATCCGATTGCCGTCAGAACCGTGGCGGAGGCCGTATTCACGTTGACCAGCCCGCTGGACGTTGACGTTGTTACGGTCGTCAGGCGGTCGAGGATCGGCGAAAGCTCGCTGGCGGTCATCTTGGTCTTGTTGGCAAAGTCGAAAACACTCGTAAAAGGCCCTTGGCCGGCAGAGGTCATAATCTGCTGGGCGCGAGACGAAGACATCGACGTCTCAAGGACTTGCAGCAACGCCTGACTTGTCGATGCGCTGGAGCCGCCCGCAGTGCCTCCACCAGGAGTAGTTGCGCCTCCAGGCCCTCCACCGCCGGCGGGCGCGCCACCACCGGGCGCGCCGGGTCCACCGCCACGGCCTCCTCCGCCGCCACCGCCACCACCACCGGGTGCCAACTGCTGCGGCACCGCATCGCGTCGACCGCCTCCACCTCCACCGCCGCCCCCTCCACCGCCTCGGCCGCCACCCCCGCCGGGGCCTGCGCCACCACCGCCCGGTCCACCACCGGGTCCACCGCCTCCGCGGCCTCCGCCATTTCCAGCGCGGCCGCCTTGCCCACCAGGTCCGCGAGTCGCACCTCTTCCGCCTCGTGCTCCCCGGCCTCCGCGACCCCCGCCTGCACCACCCGGGCCGCCGCCCTGGGAGGCCAGTGCGGTATTGATGTTCACGCGCGACATGCCGCTGCTGTCCAGATTCTTTTCAACGGTGAAGACGGTAATGAAGGGATAGATGCCGCGGCTGGTATCCACCCCGTTAGAATCGACCTGCGGGCTGCCTTCATTGGGTTCGAGGACGCCATTACGGTTCATGTCCATGTTCCACAGCAGCGTCTCGTCGATCGTTCCATTGACGCCATCGCCTTTGATCAGCAGCAATTCTTCAGGCGTCTCAAGAAGTGAATTCTTCGCATTGTAAGGCCGGGCCAGGGAGTTGTAGTAATCGTTTTCAGCACCCTGATTGGTCGTGTTATTGTCGGCGTCGATCCAGTCAATGATGCTGTCAGCCGCATCATAGTTCATGTTCGGAAGCGCCAGAAGCTGCGACTCTGTGGCCACATTGAGATTCAGTTTCGAGGCCTCATCTGTGATGCCGTAGAGATAATTCTGCGGATTCACCGGATCGGGTGTGATGATAAAGAAATAGCCCTGCCCAACCTGAATCCCCTCGGGAACCGTCTGCTGATTTTGCGTGATCTGGACGGCATCGCCGGTTGTGTTGTCCACCTGGCTCAGGACCCATTGCTCGGCGCCCTGCTCGACCGCTGACGCCTGGGCTGCGGAGACGTCGTAACCCGACGCCTGCACTTCCACGCGCATTGAGCGGGCAAACAGCAGCGACATGATGCTGAGGATCAGCACGACCCAGAGTGCCGTGACAAAGATCATGGCCGGTCGATGTTGAGGGCGCTGGCGGGTCATTGTGTAGCGCCTCCTGCAGGGTTGGTGTTGACGGTTCCACCGGTTCCCGACGAGACGGCATTGGGATTGGTGCTGACCGAGCCGGCGCCGTCGGTGCCATCATCGAGTGTCGAGGAGATCGCACACGGAAGGCTGAAGACGCGCGTGTAGGTCAGGATCTGCGTCTGGTTGTTGGGCGCGGGGCGCTCAAGTTGGAGCGTGACCATCACCGCGGAAGGAAGTACGTTGTTGCTCGCGGTCGAATCCCAACTGTCATCCCAGGTCTGAGCGTTGCTGTCGTAATACTGAATATTGAAGCCCCAGATACCGCGGCAGATCACTTCTTCATCGGGATTCTCGCCATCGGTGGCCAGCAGGTTGTTGCTTGTGCGGCGGACCAGCACGTGATCGTTAAACCCCTGCTGAACGGTCCAGGTCAGTTCGATCCGGCTGATTTCGCCGTTGGCGCCTTCGGGATGCTGCAGGGCATCGGGGTTGCCATAGAACACCAGGTCATCGCCGGGATTACCGCGATCGTCGGTGCCATCCGTGCCAATGAAAGCGCCGGCAAGAATTCCGCGAGGCGGAAGAGCCGAGTAGAGCGTGTCTCGGATCATGTCGAACGCAAGGTTAGCGGTCCGCGACGGCTCAATCGCTGCGATGGCGCTAGCCCTGGCGTGATATGCGATTCCGAGGGTGGCAAAGAGCGAAACCGCAATAATTCCAACGATGGCGATGGCAACCAGCATTTCAAGAAGAGTGAAAGCGTGCCGTCTCATGGCAGGCCTCCATTCGTCGAAGAACTGGTGCCGCTGGTACCGCTGGCGCCGCCTGCGCCGTTGGCCATCGTGATCGGATTATTCGGATATACGATCGTGCTGAGTGTCAAGGAATCTTGAATGTTGCCCCGACCCAGCCAGTTGATGGTGACATCCAGCTCCTGGCTGACGCCGTCGAAGTCTTCGACCTGCGCGGTCCAGGTGTAGTCAGGCCAATCGGGCTGGAAGTCGCCGGAGAGCTGACCATTTTGCCATTGGCCGGTGGAGATCAGTTCATCCACCTTCGACTGGCAAAGTAACGAAGCCTCAACGCGTCGCTTGGAAACACTCGCGGCTGACGTAGCGATCGAAATAGTCTGGAGAATGACCGGCAGCGCAATGGTCATGAGCATCAGCGTCGCCAACACTTCGACGAGCGTGAAACCTCGACGACCAGCGGCTTGTCCCCGCCCCCGGTAATCCGGGGGAGGGTTAGGGAGGGGGTTGCCTTTCGGGCTGGAGAAGTTTGCCTTGCTCATGCTGCAACTCGCATCTTCCCGCCTTCCCGATTCAGCCGCGAATCGGGAGCTTTCCCCGCGCGTCACTGTTGCACCGCCTGCTGCTCATCGTCGTTGAAAACGTGAAACCGCTCGGTGGCCGACAGGCTGCCGATGTAGGTAGAGTTGTTTGAAACGGTGTCGATCAGCTCAATGGTTGCCGGGTCGGTCCTGCCGTTGGGCTCGAATTCGACATACATCCCATCAGGCTGCATCACCAGATTGGTCATCAGGTTGATGTTGTCCGCCAGCGTGATCTGCTGCCCAAACTGGTTGCTCACCGCATAGAAATTGCCATCTGGCGCCTGCGGCGTGCCATCGGAAAGCGGCGGCGGGTTTTCGACGGTGAGCCAGTAGGAACGAGTGGTCAGGTCGAAATTCAGGCGGTAAGGCACGCCATCCATGATCGCCTGGTTCTGTGCGTATTTGGCGAAGGCCAGGAGCTGAGTGGTTGCGTTTTCCAGCCGACGGCCCCGCCCAAAGTTTCCAAGCGTCGGGGCCGCGATGGCGGCGACGATCGCGATGATCACCATCATGAGCAGCAGCTCAATCAGGGTGAAGGCTTTGAGGTTGGGCCGTCGGCTGGACATAACACATCGTCTTGGTGCTGTGAGAATGAACCCTCAATCGCTACCAATTGGTGACATCGTCAGCGGTGCCTTCCTGGCCATCGGTACCGGCGGATAGAACATCATAACCGCTGGTGTTGTGCTGGCCGGGATAGCGGTAGATATAGGCATGGCTCCACGGATCGTTGGGCACCTTCTTGAGATACTGGTGCCAGTTGGTCGCGTCCGAAGGTTGGGTCACAAGAGCATTCAGCCCTTCGTCGCTGGACGGATAATGTCCATTGTCCACTTCGAACGCATCCAACGCTGTTTCGAATGACGAAATGTCCTGTTTGGCCGCGGTCTGCCTGGCCTGTTCAGAACGTGCCGTGAATTTTGGCACGACGATGGCGGCCAAAACCGCGAGGATGACCATGACCAGAAGCAGCTCGATCAGCGTGAAGCCTCGTCGAACTCGCGATGAATGATTTTTTGACATAAGTTTCTCCGGTTGGACGTAAATGATCAGCAATAGCGAGCCGCGGCTACTTGATCACATCTTGCAGGTTAAAGATCGGTAGGAGCATGCCCACGACAATCGTGCCGATGAGGCCCGCCATGATAAAAAGCAGCAAAGGCTCAGCGACTGCTACCAACATCCGCAGTTGACGATCGAGGTCCGATTCATAAGCCGTGGCCAATCGGACGAGCTCTTTATCCAATCGGCCGGTTTCCTCGGCGACCGCGATCGTTTCAACGACTGATGGTGGAAATAGCTGAGGGCTGTTGGCCAATGCCTTGGACAGCGCTTCGCCGCGCTGCACCTGCTCAATGGCATGGCTGACGGTATCGGCAAGCGTTTGATTACCAATCGCCTCACGGGCTGTACGCAATGAAGCGACCAGCGGAACGCCGGACCCAATGAGCGTGCCGAGCATTCGCGCAAAACGAACCAGCGCGAAATGGGCGATCACGCGTCCCAGGACCGGTGTGGCCAGGAGCGCCTTCTCCAGTCGACGGCGGCCAATATCGGTTGACAGCGCGCGTCTGATCATGACAAAGCCGACAACCAGCGCTGCCAGCACAAAGAAGCCATAGTGCTTGATGACATTACTGATCGCGATAATCGCCAGGGTGAGCGCGGGAAGATTGCTGCCGAACTCCTGGAAAATTCCGCTGAAGCGCGGAATGAACCAGGTCAGCATTCCGATCATGACCAGCGCCGCGAGGCAGCCGAGCATGATCGGATACATCATGGCCGCTTTAACTTTGCCTTTAAGATCCTGTTCGCGCGTTCGGAAATCGGTGATCTGCGCGAGGACGACTTCCAGGAAGCCGCCGGCTTCACCGGCCCGGACCATCGCGACATAGACGCCCGAAAAGACTTTGGGCCACTTGGCCATTGCATCGGCCAAGGCAGTGCCGCCCACCACGTCATCATGAATCGCGGTCCAGACGAATTTTGCGCCCGCATTGGACGTCTCACGCTGAAGCAGGCTCAATGCCCGGGCCAGCGGCACGCCGCCCGCCAGCAGATTCGCCAGTTCGCGGGTAAAAGATTCGACCGCCTTTTGCGAAACGCGTCCGCCGCGCGGCGCGGTCACGGTGGCGGCGGCTTTAGTCGCTTGGCCATTGCCGCCCCGCTTTTCATCCATGCTGACTGGATGCAGGCCCTGCTTGATGATCTGTGCGATGGCGGCGGCGCGCGTGTCGGCGTTAAGCGTGCCATTGCTCCGCTTCCCGTCGCTACCCACTGCCGTGTACGCAAAAACCGACATGCTCGATCACCTTTCAACGTTCAAAACGAACCCGCCCACGCCCTCTATTGATACTTCTTATGTATGCATCGCGCTGACATTCATGCCGAGGGCTTCGGCGCCGACGGCGATGGTTTCATCCTTGGTCATGCGCAGCACTTCTTCTAAAGTCGTTCGGCCTTCGCGAATCAATCGCCAGCCGTCGCCGCGAAGGCTGCTCATCCCCTGCTCGATGGCGATCTTGCGGATTTCGCCCGAGGAGGATCGGCGGAGAATCTTTTCGCGGATTTCATCAGAGACCGGCATCAGTTCGAACACGCCCTGCCGGCCCCGGTATCCGGTGCCGTTGCACTGCCGGCAGCCCTTACCTTTGTAGAGCACGTCCGGCACTAATTTGCCGAACTGAGCATGAATTCTTTCATGATCCACATCCGACATCGGCTCTTTGCAATGCTTGCAGATCAATCGCACTAGGCGCTGAGCCGCAACCATTTCAAGACAGGACGCAACGAGATACGGCTCGATGCCCATATCGACCAGTCGCGTTGTCGCGCCTGGAGCGTCATTGGTGTGCAGTGTTGAGAAAACCAAGTGGCCGGTGAGCGATGCCTGCACGGCAATTTCGGCGGTTTCCTTGTCGCGAATTTCACCGATCAGACAGACGTCGGGGTCGTGACGCAGAATCGCGCGGAGGCCAGCGCCGAAGGTCAGCCCCGATTTAGTATTGACCTGAATCTGGTTGATGCCTTTGAGCTGGTATTCGACCGGATCTTCGATCGTGATGATCTTGAGATCGGTGTTGTTGATCTTTGAAAGTGCCGCGTAGAGCGTAGTCGTTTTACCCGACCCGGTCGGCCCGGTGACCAGCACGATGCCGTGCGGCAGATCGAGCACTTCCTTCCATGCCGCATTATCGCGACCGGAGAAGCCCAGATGCTCGAGACCCAGGACCGTATCGCCGCGATCGAGAATACGAAGCACGACCGCTTCGCCGTGGATCATCGGAATGACGCTCACGCGAAGGTCGATCTCGCGCCCGCCGACTTTCAATCGGATGCGGCCGTCCTGAGGCAGACGCTTTTCAGCGATGTCCAGATGGGCGAGAATCTTGATGCGCGACACGATCGCCGCGTGATAGCGACGGACCGAGGCAGGGATGTTCGCTTCAACAAGCACACCATCGACCCGATAGCGCACGCGAAGCTGGTGTTCGAATGGCTCGACGTGAACGTCGGTTGCCCGAACGTCCAGGGCCTCGGCCATGATCTGATTCACAAACTTGATGATCGATGCGTCTTGAGCTGCACTGGCGGCATTGAGGTCGATATCCTCGTCGTTCTGTTCGATGACGGTGAAATCTTCCTGATCGGCGCCCATCGACTGAAGCGTGTCGGCACCGACCCCCAGGACGCGCTTTGCCGTGCGGTCGATGTCGGCTGCCGGAGCAAACGCCGGCCGGAGTTCCAGGCCCGTCGCGAGACGGATTTCATCAAGTCCAGTCGTGTCGAAAACTTTGCTGGTGGCAACCAGAACCGCGCCATCTTCTTCATGGAGCGGGAGGAGCTTGTGCTGCAGCAGTAATCGGGCGGGGAACTTTGTGATCAGCTCTTTGGCGGGCGTGACGCCTTCGAGCTCGACATAGGGAATCTGAAACTGGTTCGAGAAGAATCGCAGAAGCTTTTCTTCAGAGACACCTTCCGTGCCACCGTCGATGGCAGCTTCGCGTAGGGCGTCGTCCAGAGGCGTTCCGGAGGCGGCCGATTCGCGCACAAGCCTTGCGCCATCGGCGTCAAGGAGTCGCTCTTCCAATAATGTGCCGACAATGTCGTTCACGTGCTGCTCTCCTGCATGCCGGAAAAGATGGGTACCCTAGGCCGCCTCTTATACCCGAAAGCACCTAAGTCGTTGCTGCTGGGGGTAGTCTCACGCCATGTATACGACTGATCGTGTAATGACGTAACACGGATCGGTTCGGCAATTCTTGAAAGGCGACGCTAAATGCCGCTTGCCAATCCGCCTCAGGATTCCATCCTTTTCTACTTAGATAGTTGCATCTGCCCTGAAGTTCCGCCGCCGCCTGCAATTCCAACGTTTTGATTCACACGGGCGCAATTCCTGCGGCTCAAATCGCACTTCTATTTACGAAGACGCAAATGCCGGGTTCGCTTTACAAAAACGAGCAGAGGGCGGCCCGATGGACCGCCCTCCGATGCATCTTCAATCTTCAATTGTCAATGGCTCTCACCGGCCACCGACTAGACGTATTCGTTGGTGCCGGGCACGGCAACATCTGGAAGCGGAATGGGGCCAAAGGCATAGGCCTTGGGCGACAGATCTTCCTTGCTGTTCATCGCCTGTTCCCAGGTGATCTTCTCGCCGGTGTAGGCGGCCATGCGACCCATGATGGCGACCAGCGTCGAGGTGCACATATAGCTGCCGTTATTGATTGGCTTGCCGTCGCGGATGGACTTCATCAGGGCAACGTGCTCCGAATCGTACATGACGCTGGAGTGCTTGTTGGTCTTGCCCTTCCAGGGATTTTTGCCGGTGATGACATGGCTTTGAAGCGCCGCGACACCATCGGTGCCATAAACGAAGTCGGAGACTTCGGCGAAGCAGAGATGCTTTTCGCCAGCCCACTGGCGGGCATGAGCGAAGCCTTTGGTGCCATCTTCCCAGACATAGGTCGTGCAGAAGTGGTCAAAGACGTTGCCATACTGAGGTCGCTCGGTTCGGACGGTGCGGCCGCCGCTTGAATAGCAGTATGCGGGCGGCACGTCCTTCTTGGTCCACATCATCTTGTCGAGGCTGTGAATGTGCTGCTCGACGATCATATCACCGCTCAGCCACGTGAAATAGAGCCAGTTGCGAAGCTGGAATTCCATATCCGACCAGGCATCCTGGCGCTTATTGGACCAGAGGCCGCCGGTGAGATAGTTCACTTCAATGTTGCGAATGTCGCCGATCGCATTCTCGTCGTGAATCTTCTTCATCAGCTCGACTTTGGGGGCGTCGTAGCGATAGCACAGGCCAGACACCAGGCTCTTGCCGTTCTTTCCGAACTGCTCAGAGGTCTTCATCATCATGCGAAGGTGAACCGGATCGGTGGCAACAGGCTTCTCACAGAAGCAGTGCTTGTTACCTTCCAGGACAGCCTGAAGATGAAGCGGGCGGAAATGGGGAGGCGTGGCGAGAATGACTACATCGCTTTCACGAATGACGCCCTTGTAAGCATCCCAGCCGACAAACTGGCGATCCTTGGGCACATCGACGCGCTTGGCGACTTCCGGATCGGCAGTCATTGCCTGGAGTGACTTGGCGAGCTTGTCTTCGAACATGTCGCCCATCGCGACGATCTTCACGCCGGGGTCGCCATTCATGGCGTTTTGTGCAGCCCCCGATCCTCGGCCGCCGCATCCGACGAGGCCAACCTTGATCACGTCCGTGCCCTGGGCGTAAACGCCCCGCGGAATCGCCATCGTGGCAGCGGCGGCAACAGCGGCTGTCGTCGCCGCGGCGCCTTTCACGAAATCTCGACGGGAAGGCTCACTCTTGCTGGAATGCTCTTGCTGCATCGTGTCTCTCCGTTGTGTTGAAAGGACAAAATTTCCGCCACCGGCAGTCGATCCAGACCACTTAATATTAAATGATAACCGCCAGAAGCACGGGCTATCTTACTGCTCCGTCTGAGCGTTGCGAGTCATTGGCTTGCGTGTTTGCATCATCGGGACTCGCCTGCGCGGGCACCTGAGTCACAAACTGCCGAAAACGTGATGACTCCCAAACCTTTATACGCCCGTTTTCCAATGTCGTTATCCGCGCAGCGGCTCCGGGGATTTTTTCGATCATGGCGAGACCCCTCTCCGGGCCCAGAATGCTGACGGCGGTTGCTGCCCAATCGGTCGTAAAGGCGCTTGGAGCGATGACGCTTACGCCAATGCGATGGGTCAGACCCAGGCCGGTTCTCGGATCGATAATGTGCGAATACCGCATGCCGTTGATGATGACAAATCGCTCGCTGTCGCCCGAAGTCGAAATGCCGTAGTGATCCTTCAAAAGAACATAGACGGGAGTTTCTTTAATCGTGTCGCTGAAGGGATCAAGTTTGATGCGCCAGCCTTCTTTGGCCGGCGGCGGATCGCTCATGGCAATGTCGCCTGCCGCGCCAACCAGCGCGCGGTCGATGCCATAGAGTCCGATCGTCTTGACCGCTTCTTCGGCGGTATATCCCTTGGCAATGCCGCCGACGTCCAGCTTCATGCGCGGCGCTAGAAGCTGGACGGTGTGATTCTGCGAGTCGAGCTTCATGTATTGAGAGCCGACCGATTTTCGGGCATCGGCGATGCGCTGTGCGGTCGGGAGCTCATGTTGCTCGCGCGATCTGCGCCACAGGCGAACCAACGGGCCAATGGTGACATCGAATGTGCCATCAGAAAGCTCCGAAGCTTTCTTTGATTCTTCCAGCACCCGCCACAGATCGTCACTCACATGGACCGGCTCCGTCATCGGCCCCGAGAGCGTGCGCTGCGATAGCCGGCTGAGTTCACTGTTGGGGTCGTAATCGCTGAGGATTGAATTGAGCTGCTCGATGCGCGCCCAGGCGGCCGCCGAGGCGCGACCGGCGATCTGCTCGTTGGGTGCATACATCACGATCTGAAATCCGGTCCCCATTTCCGGCTTGACAAATGTATAGCGTTGCAATCCGGCGCATCCGCCGGATGCGAGCAACATCATGAGGGCGACGATTCGAAAAGGCTTGAAACTCACGAGCGATCTCCACCAAAGCGTAAACAGCCCTTGTACGACGCGGTACTTTATTTAATCTGACGCTTTGGGGTAGTATGTCAGCCCCAAAATCTTCCTCCGTTCTGAAAGGAATTGAATTCGTGAATGCCAAGCGATTTATTCGCGCATTGAGCGGCGCGGCCTTCATATTTGGACTTGCGATCGTTGTCAGCGCTGGATTTGCTGATGTGCCAGCGCCAGCAGTCAACAATTCTCCCCTGGATGCGGCGGGCCTTCCAAAAGACAACAAGCCCTATGAAGAACACATTGCCGGAACCACTCTGCAATTCAAGATGCTCTACATCCCGCCCGGGGAGTTTAAAATGGGTAGCCCCGCGACGGAGAAGGGACATAAGCCGGACGAAGCGCCGCAGCTCGATGTGAAGATGGATTCGTTTTACATGGCTGAAGTGCCGGTGACGTGGGACCAGTACAACGAGTTCCTACAGAATTACAATCGCCTCGCCCAGGGAGCCAAAAGCGCGCCGCGGGTGAGCAAAGACAAATATACCGACGCGGTCACTTTTCCAACGCCCATTTACGATATGGAAGCAGGTCCTGCCTTGCAGCGCATGGGCGGCCGCAATGCGAAATATCCCGCAGTAATCATGTCGCAGTATGCGGCCAAGCAGTTCACCAAATGGCTCAGCATGAAGACCGGCCGGTTCTATCGGCTTCCGACCGAGGCCGAGTGGGAATATGCCTGCCGGGCCGGCACGACCACCGCCTACAGCTTTGGAAACGATCCGAAAAAGCTGGGTGAATATGCCTGGTTTGTAGACAATTCGACATTGGCCGATGGCGATACGGGATATCACCCGGTCGCGACGAAGAAGCCCAATCCGTGGGGCCTTTATGACATGCACGGCAATGTGTCCAACTGGTGCATCGATCAATACGACAAGGATTGGTACAAAAAGTTCGCCGGCAAGACAGTCGGCTGGCACGACATCATCAATTGGCCCACGAGCCAAACTTCCTATCCTCGCGTCTATCGAGGCGGAAATTACGACGCCGAAGCGGAAGACTGCCGCTCGGCGTCGCGGCAGCATTCGGATCGCGAGCTGAACAAGCGCGATCCGCAAGTACCTCGAAGTCCCTATTGGGAGACCGAAGGGTTCATGCTCGGCTTCCGCGTCGTAGCTCCCAGCAAGGTGCCGGATGATGCCGAAAAGAAGAAGTTCTGGAATTCCGACGATCCCATGACCACGCGCGACAGCGATCGCGATCGCGACCTGCGCGAGCTGATCAAGCCGGCTCCAGTTCCTGGCAAATAATCCCCTCTAACATCGGGAGACATCATGTCCAATGCAGATTCCACTCGGCGTGACTTTCTGAAGAGCAGCGCTGCTGCCGCCGCAACGGTGGCGGCAACCAACGCCTTCATCGCCCGCTCGGCCCATGCCGCCAGCGATGAAACGGTCAAAGTGGCTTTGATCGGCTGCGGTGGCCGAGGCAGTGGCGCGCTGACGCAGGCCCTGAGCACGAAGCAGGGGCCGATCAAGTTGATTGCTGTTGCGGACGCGTTCGAAGACAACGCGCGCGGCGCCCTGGATCGTTACAAGAATTCGGAGATCAAGGACAAGGTGGACGTCAAGGACGACCACATTTTCCATGGCTTCGATGCATATAAAAATGCGATCGACTGCGGCCCGGACATGGTGATCATCGCCACGCCGCCCGGCTTCCGGCCGATTCACTTCGAATATGCCGTCCAGAAGGACAAGCAGATCTTCGCGGAAAAGCCGGTCTCGACTGATGCCCCGGGCATTCGCCGATTTCTCGCGGCCAACGAGCTGGCCAAGCAAAAGAACCTGAAGGTCGGCATCGGCCTGCAGCGCCATCATCAGGCCCGTTACATCGAGGCCGTGAAGCGTATTCAGGATGGCGAGCTGGGCGATCTGCGGCTGCTTCGTGTCTATTGGAACGACACCGGCGTCTGGGTTCGCCCGCGCAAGCCGGGCCAGACCGAAATGGAATACCAGATGCGCAACTGGTATTACTTCGTCTGGCTCTGCGGAGACCACATCAACGAGCAGCACATCCACAACCTCGACGTGGCCAACTGGGTCATGAAGGGCCATCCGGTCGAAGCCCAGGGACAGGGTGGCCGGCAGGTCTGGATCGGCAAGGACAACGGCGAAATCTACGACCATCACATGGTCGAATACACCTATGCCGACGGCACCAAGATGCTCAGCCAGTGCCGGCATCAGGCCAATACCTTCAGCTCAGTTTCTGAACATGCTCACGGCACGAAGCTCTTTGCCGACATCGGCGGCGGGCGCTTCTACACGCCAGATGGCAAGACGACCTGGCAATATCGCTATGGCGGGCCCGCTCCGACCGGCGCTCAAGCTGGGAATGGCCGCCGGCGTCGCAACCCCGAGCCTGATCCTTATCAGGTCGAGCACGATGACCTGCAGGATGCCATCCGCAACAACAAGACCTACAACGAAGGCGATTACGGTGCCCACAGCACCATGACCGCCATCATGGGTCGCATGGCCACTTACTCGGGCAAAGTCATTAAGTGGGATGAAGCGATTAATTCCAAACGCAGTGTGATGCCAGAGCGCTACGCCTGGGATGCGCCGCCGCCAACGGTTCCGGATGCGGAAGGGAATTACCCCATTCCGGTGCCCGGCAAGACGCAGGTGCTGTAATCGGGATGTTGGCAAAGATCTGAATTCACAACGGATCTTCGGGGCGCGGCAACGTTTTTGCCGCGCCCCTGCTATTGTGATGAAGTGACGCAAATCAAACGCCATTGGGAGGAATCAATCGTGTCGACTCATTCACGCTCGCTCGTTTTTTCGATCATTACCCTGCTTGTTGCATCCATCGCCGCACCGCGATTCGCGAGGGCGGAGGAACATGTCAAGAAGAGCGAGCTGCGGAAGCAGATGGAGCAGATGGACGAGTCGGTCAAGAAGCTCAAGCGCACGATTCGCAAAGCCGAGTTCGACAAGGAATCGCTGGAACTGATTGCCAAGATGGAACAGGTGGCGATCACCTGCAAGGGCATGATCCCCAGCAAGGCCGCGACGATTCCGGCTGCCGATCGGCCCAAATATGTCGCCGAATATCAAAAGGGAATGGCGAGCCTGCTATCAGACATCTGTCAGATGGAGGTCGCGGTTTTGAGCGGCGATCACGAGAAGGCCCACACGCTCTATCTCAAAATCAAGGATGATGAAGATAAGGGGCACGATCAGTTCATGCCGGATGACGACAAGGCGGCGGCAAAAGAGAAATGAGCCACCGTGCTGAGATTTGGAGCGGGAGCTGTTTAGCAAACCGAAGGCGATGCCTGTCCCTCGTGACCCGTCAGCTCATTGACCGCGTCCAGAATCTCATTGAGCTTGTAGCTGGCCTTGTGGAAGACGCGTTTGACGCCCAACGTCTCGGCCCGTTCGGTGGAGGGGCCGGGCGGGAGCGCCGTCAGGACGATCGTTGGCAGGAACGACCAGCGCAGATAGCAGCGGATCACCTCCAGAAAGGTGATGCCGTCCATTTCAGGCATGCGCAGGTCCAGAATCACCACATCGGGTGTTCGAATCGCCAGAGCCGCTAGTGCCTCGCGACCGTTGGGAACACATCGTGTGATGTGCCCAGCGCGCGAAAGATACTTCACGAGCGGCTCGCAGCCGTCCAATTCGTCATCTACAACCAGTATGGAAGCCACGGCGGAAGTGTAGTCGCCTAACCAAGAAACGATCAGCGCTGAAATTTAAATTATTCTCCTGGCGGGCTCTGCCGCAAGAAGTTGCAAAGCGGCAAATAAATGGTTCTCAAACAGTTGCAGAAGAAATGGGGTCCCGTATTCTGCTCAATTCACCGTAACAATTTACCCATTTTTTGGCGATGAGCGTCCAATCAAAGCGCTCGCGAGCAAAAGTCCGGCAGCGATCTCGGACGTTGGACAGCTCTGATTCATCGCTCAGCCACGAATCAATTGCCGCGGCAATTGACTTGGGATCGCGCTGCACGACCGAGCCGACTTTTCCGCTAATCACTTCGGACGACAGGGCCACTTCATTTGAAATGATGACTGGTGTGCCCGCGGCAAGCGATTCCACGACCGACATGCCAAAATTCTCATGATCGCTCGGCAGCGCGAACAGATCCGCTCCAACCAGGGCTTCAACCCGATCCGGCCCTTTGAGCATTCCAGTGAAAATGACGCGATCCTTTACCCCAGCTTGATCCACCATCTTTTCAATGGTGGCACGAAAGCCGTTGGAATCAGGACCCACTACGACCAGGATCGGCTTCGTCCGCGTCTGAGCCAGGGCCGGCGCCAGATATTCGACACCCTTGCCCGGATGGATCCTTCCAAGAAAGATCAGGATCGGCCGGTTACCGATTTGTGGATATTGCCTCCTTAGCGCATCGCGTGGCGGAAGCGACTCAAATTCATCCCACGAAATTCCCAGCGGAATCACGACGCTTCGAGGCTTCAGCCCCAAGGCCTCGCATGCATCGCGCTCTGCTTCGGTCGTGAAATGCAACGCCGACGCCTGATTCAGATCACGACGAAGCCGCCAGGCCATGTACAGCCGCTTCTTCCATTTCTTTTGTGCCAGGCTCCACGGATCGAGCATGCCGTGCGGTGTAATGATGTAAGACTTATCTTTTCTGACCGCGGCGCGAGCGGCCAGATGTTGCGGCTCTTCCCAGACTGAATGGATGTGAACGACATCTGCATCGCTGGCCAGCCGATCAATTTGCGTCGCCAGATCCGGATGCCGGCGAAGTGCGCCGGTCACCGGACCGACTTGCGTCACCTTCACGCCGGCCTGTTCAAGCGATTTATCCGAATCAGGAGATTGTCCCTGCCTCCACGTCGTCAGCACCGATACATCCAGACCCGCGCGCGCCTGGGCCGATGCCATGCCGATCAGTGCGGTGGTTGGGCCACCGGCGCTTGGATCAAGACTGGGAATGACGTGGAAAATCCGCATCGATTGATTCGTCGCCTGCGCACGTGAAAGGGCGCAGCCTCATCTTGAATCGCATTTTGCGCAGCGTCAAATCCGCAACGTCCGGTATGATCGCGACAATCGGATCGGCAACTTTTGGTTCAAATTTGATTCCATTCATTTGATGTTGAATGATAAGAACGATGGCGTCCAGCAGCGTGAATCTCGGCAAAATGTCAGCAAAACCGGCCGTCAAATCCAAAATAAACGGCGGCCCTGCCGACGTGCCCTGGGGCGATTTATCGGACGGTTTGCTGACGGCCGGCACGCGCGCTCCCATTGCGATTTTTATTATCACGCGCAACGAAGAAGCTAATTTGCCTTACGCCCTGGCGAGCGTGCGCGACTGGGCGAAGGAAGTCTTCGTTCTCGATTCCGGCTCAACCGACAAAACCCGCGAAATTGCCGAATCGATGGGAGCCCAATTCTTCTTCCGCGAGTGGGACGGGTACGTCAATCAGAAGAACTGGGGGTTGGACAATCTTCCCTTCACGGCGCCGTGGATCTTCATTCTCGATGCCGATGAGGCCATCACTCCCTCACTTCGCCACGAGATCATTCGCATCGCCATCGAAAACCGCTGCCCGGAAAACGGCTTTTACGTGAATCGCCATCTGCTTTTCATGGGCAAGCCAATTCGGCATTGTGGATATTACCCAAGCTGGAACCTGCGCTTCTTCCGGCGCGGGAAGGCACGTTACGAGCAGCGCGCGGTTCATGAGCACATGGTCACTGAGCTGCCGGTCGGCTACCTCAAGGGCGAGATGGAGCACTATGACCGGCGCGGGCTCGATTATTACATTGCCAAGCACAATACTTACAGCACGCTTGAAGCGCGCGAGTATTACAACCTGCTAACCGGCCGCACTGGCGCGGCGGTGGGAAGCTTCTGGGGCGACCGCATGGACCGCCGTCGCTGGCTCAAGACGCGCGTCTGGCTTCGTCTCCCCTTCCGCTGGCTTGTGCGATGGGTTTACATGTATCTATTCAAGCTCGGCTTTCTCGATGGCCGGGCGGGATTCCAGTTTTGCTTGTTCATCAGCTCGTACGAGCATCAGATTACGCTTAAACTGCGTGAACTGATGCAGCAGGGCTCAACGCCGGACATTCAGCCCGCAAAAGATATTTCCAAGGCGCCGCCGACCGCGCCGGTGGAGACGAAGCCTGCTCCCCCGCCGTCGCCGCCCGCATCCTCACCTCGGCCGATTGTCCAGCGTTTTGATTTGGTCAACCCCACGCCTTATCGGCTGGATGAATATGCGAAGCGGGTTCTGTGGGAGATCACCCGTGCTACGCTCTTTCGCTTTTCTCCGCGCCGGGCCTACAAGTGGCGCAATATGCTGCTTCGTCTTTTTGGCGGCAAGATCGGTCGGCATGCCGAGGTGCGCGCCACCGCCCGCATCTTCCAGCCCTGGATGCTGGAGATGGCCGAGTGGAGCACGATCGGCGATTTCGTTGAAGTCTACAACCTCGGGCACATCAGCATCGGCAATCATTCAGTGGTGAGCCAGCGATCGCACTTGTGTGCCGGGACTCACGATTATCAACTGCCCAATCTTCCGCTGCTTCGGCCACCGATTCGCATCGGCGGCGGCGTCTGGGTTTGTGCCGATGCCTTTATTGGGCCGGGCGTGTCCATCGGTGACAATAGCGTCGTTGGGGCGAGGGCCGTGGTGACGCACGATGTGCCCAACGATGTCATTGTGGCCGGGAACCCGGCGAAGGTGATTAAGCCGCGCGTGATGCGATCAGAAATGGCGGTCGTGGCGGAGACGCTGGCGATTCAACTGCCGCATGCCGCGGAAGCGTCGGCGGAAAAACCTGCGGAGAAATCCGCGCCCGCGCCTTCGAGTCCAGCTCCGAGCCCGAGCGAATCTTCCAAACCGGATTCGGTTACAGCTTCATCCGTCTGAAAATAAAATTCGGGATCATGCGGATGATGAGCATGATGTAGCGCCAGAACCAGGGCGTATAGATCGCACCTCTGCGATGGCGGACCGCCTTCCACATGTCGTCCGCGACTTTTTCCGGCTTGGCGACGAGAAACAATCCCGGCAATCCCCATGTCATTGCCGTATCGACGAATCCGGGTTTCACCGTCACGACATGGACGCCTGACTTGAACAGACGGACGCGCAGCCCTTCCAAATAGGTATTCATCGCCGCTTTGGACGATCCATAAATGTAATTGCTCTGCCGCCCCCGATCGCCCGCCACCGAAGAAACGGCGCAAATGAAACCACTCTTCGCCTTTTCAAATTGCGCCGCAAACTGCTCCAGCAAAAGCATGGGCGAAGTGCAATTCGTCTCGACGATCTGTCTCGCAGCCTGCGAATTCTTCTGCGCTTCGAGTTGATCCGTCATGTATCCGTAGCAAAGCACCACACCCGCGAGTCGGCTGCCATCGGCGGAAAACCCGTTGGCAAACTGCTCAAACGATTCAAACTTCAGCGCGTCGAATTCGACAACGCGTGCCTTTGCGCCGTATCTCACCCGCAGGTCGGCGGCCGTTCGCTCGGCTTCGGCTGTATCCCGCGCAGCAAGAATCAACTCAGCCTTCTCCATCGCCCAGCGGCGAGCGACTGCCTTTCCGATCCCTGATGTCGCGCCGAGAATCAGAACGCTTCCCACATCACCCTTTGGACTCATGCCCGCGCTCCAATTCCCAATCGCCGCGAAAGCGAAGAGCTGAACCTGTTTTGCGGATCGAGACTCGCCTTGACCTTCTCAAATTCGCCCGCCCGCGGATACATCGCCCGGAAACTCTCGGCGGTCATGCAGGCGTCCTTCGCAAGATAAACCCGCCCGCCATGACGAAGCACGATGGCGTCGAGCTGCCGAAGCAGATCGACCGTCTGCGTGCCGCGATTGGGGATGTCCAGCGCCAGCGTTTGCCCCGGCATCGGAAACGACAGCATGCCGCCGCTGGCTGGCCCCATGGTTTTCAAGACGGCCAGGAACGAAGCGCTTCGCGCGGAGCTGAGCTTTTCCAGCAACTCCATCAGGCAGGCGCGAGCCGTTTCGAGTGGAAAGACCGCCTGATATTGAAAGAATCCGCGACGCCCATAACCTCGGTTCCAGTTCGAGATCGCATCGAGCGGATAGAAGAAAGAATCGTAATCGGCCAATCGCCAGCCCGGCGGCTGCTTGTAGTAAAAGTGGTTGAACAGTCGAACCGACATCGGCGAGACCGCAAGCCCCGGCAAATAAAATGGCACCGCGCGTTTCTTCTTCCTCGGCGGCGCAAAGAGATTGTGGTGCTGCGTCTCCGACATCTCTTCCATCTTCGCGTGATTCGCGCGCATCAGCACCGACCGCCCCATCGCCCCGTGCCGGGCGAGGCAATCGATCCACGCGACGGAATACTCGTAGTCCTTGTCATTACGGGCAAACAATTCCAGCGCCGCATCCAGATTCGGCGCCTTCTGATAATCGACGCTCAAGTATGCGGATGTCACCTTGCGCATCTTCATCCGCGCGCTGAGAATGACGCCGGTTAATCCCATGCCGCCCAGGGTCGCCCAGAAGGCATCGGTGTTTTCCGTTCGCGAGCAGGTGAGCACCGTTCCATCGGCAATCAGCAAATCAAATTGCTCGACGAAATTGGCGATCGATCCGTCACGGTGATGGTTCTTGCCATGCACATCCGCGGCAATCGCACCGCCGACTGTGACGAACTTGGTGCCGGGCGTTACCGGAAGGAAATATCCGCGCGGCAGCAGGAATTGGAGCAGGTCTTCAAATGAAACGCCGCCTTCGCATTCAAGCACGCCGGTGGCGGGATCGAAGGCTAGCAGCCGATCGAACTGTGTTTCCAGCAGGACGCTATGGTTTTCATTGAGCGCCGCGTCGCCATAGCTGCGGCCCAGGCCGCGCGGAATCAAAGTCTGCTTGGCATCGGTCGCCAGCGAGCGGACCTCCGAGATCTTCTCCGGACGAAAAACATCCGCCGCCTGACTAGGCGAGTTGCCCCACCCCGCCAGCACCATTTTCTTTGCGCGAATCATGCGGGCGAGATGCTACTCACGACGCCGATTTTCGCCAGCGAAACATTAGAAGTATTCCGCGATTCCCGCCACTTCAATTGGGTGCGGCTCATGCTTTCCCTGCCGTTCGGCGCACAGCCGCGGGCGCGGAAAGACTTTGCCCGGGTTCGACAGTCCCAGCGGATCGAAAGCGATCCGCACGCGCTGCATCGTCGCCAAGTCAGGCTCGGCAAACATTTCTGGCATGAACTCGCGCTTTTCGATGCCGACACCATGCTCGCCGGTGATGGAGCCACCGGCGCGCACGCAGATGCGCAGGATCTCACCCGCAAGTTCCTCGGCGCGCTGCTCCTGGCCCTCGATGCGCCGATCGTAGAGCACCAGCGGATGGAGATTCCCATCGCCGGCATGAAAGACGTTGGCGACGCGCAGGCCGGTCGCGGCGCTGAGTTGCTGGATTTCCCGCAGGACGCGCGGGAGCGCCGTCCGCGGAATCACGCCATCCTGCACGATGTAATTGGGCGAAATGCGACCCACCGCGGCGAAGGCGGATTTGCGCCCCTTCCAGATGGCGGCGCGCTCTGCATCGCTGTGGGCGATGCGAATCTCCCACGCGCCGCAGGCCCGGCAGATGTCGCTGACGTGGCTCGTCAGCCAATCGACTTCTTCGGCTGTGCCATCGAGCTCGATCAGCAGCAACCCATCGCATTGCGGATAACTGGCACGCACCGCAGCCTCGGCGGCGGCGATGCTGAGCCGATCCATCATCTCCGCGGCGGCGGGAACGATGCCGGCGGCGATAATGTCGCTGACCGCCTGCCCGGCATGATCAGTCGAATCAAAAGCGGCCAGCATCGTCCGTACGGTTTGCGGTCGTCGCACGATACGAAGGACGATGCGGGTTGCGATGCCCAGCGTTCCTTCTGAGCCGACGAACATGCCGCACAGGTCGTAGCCGGGCGAATCGCTGCATGGAGAGCCGACGTGAATCATTGAACCATCCGGCAGCACGACATCCATCGCCAGCACATGCGTCGTCGTGAATCCATATTTCAGGCAATGCGCGCCGCCCGAGTTCTCGGCAACGTTCCCGCCAATCGTGCAGACTGATTGGGAGGAGGGATCGGGGGCATAGAAATAGCCATAAGGCGCGACCCGCGCCGTGACATGTGCATTAATGACGCCCGGCTCGACCACCACACGTGCATTGGCAAAATCCACTTCGAGAATTCGATTGAGCCGGGCGAGACTGATGACGATTCCGCCCTCGGCCGGAAGCGCCCCGCCGCTCAGGCCCGTCCCTGATCCGCGCGCGACGAAGGGCACGCGATGCTGATGGCATAGCGCGACGATCTGTTGCACGGATGCCGCCGACTCGGGCAGCACGACCGCGGCCGGCACCTGACGGAAATTGGTCAGCCCATCGCAATCATAAGTTCGCAGCTCCGCCGGCTCAGTCAGAAGCGATCCGCTGGCAACCAGTTTTCGCAGAGATTCAAGGAATTCAGGAGACGTGTTGAGCTCCCGCTAAGTCAATCACTCGAAGACAAATTCCTGCCGATCGGCGGTGTTGAAGTATACCGTCGGCATCGGCACCTCCAGCAGCCGAAGATACAGGCAAAGCTGCCCGCGATGATGCACCATGTGATTGAGGCTCCAGGTGCGATAGACCATCCATTTGGGGCGGGTGACGAAAACTTGCGCTCCATTGCGCATCGTCCAGGGACGATTGATCGTAGAGGGATCGAATTTTGCCACGGCTTCTTTCAATGCGGCCGCATTGGCATCGAATCGAGCCAGCAGATCCGTTTTGCTTTTGAGCTCCTTGGGCGGGCGCGGCGCATTGGCGGCATCCAGTTCGTCCTGCGCCAGAGCAAACTGCATCCACTGTGGAAGATACGCAACATGCAGCGCGAGATTGCCCAACGCCATCGATTTGGCGTGCGGCTTCCAGCCGTACTTATCTTCCGGCAGCGCCTCGAGCACGCTGCGCGTCACCTTCAATTCGCGATCGAGATCGCTGAAGAGAATTTCCTTAAGGGCTGTGGAAGTAAGTTCCATGATGATGCTCCAATCGCGGTCCTACATTTTAGCCGCCCCGCCTGCGGGGCGCGTCGAGCGGCGCGAGGTGCATGTGCTCTATCGAAGCGCCGAGCAACGCAGGTTGCTCCTCAAAAAATCCTCTTGCGCTCCAGACGCACTGGGCGCGCTCCGCAGGCGGAGCGGCTAAAAGGGGCTGGGGCGCGCCATGGCTTTGGTCGTCGCTATTTGCCAGCACGATACACTTCGCCCGCGGCGGCAAGGGCTTTGCCTTTTCCCGGAAGCAGCGTTTCCAGCGCAGCAAGCAACAGCGTCACGTTCGGCTTGTTGCTCGATGTTCCCATTAACCCGATGCGCCAAGCTTTTCCCTTGAAGGGGCCAAGGCCTGATCCGATTTCGATGCCGAATTCTTCCAGCAACCGCTTGCGCGTCTGACCGTCATCGACTCCCTCCGGAACCATGACAGCATTGAGCGTCGTCAGAGATTGTTTTGGAATGTATTGGACTCCAAGCGTCTCCAGCCCCGCGCGCAACGCACGATGATGAAGCGCGTGCCGGGCAATTCGCTGCTCCAACCCTTCTTCCAGGATCATGCGCAGCGCTTCGTACAGGCCATAGGTCATGTTGATCGGCGCGGTGTGATGGTAGACGCGCTGCTCGCCCCAGTATTGGCGAACCATCGTCATGTCCAAATACCAGGAGGCGACTTTCGTCTTGCGCTTGTCCATTGCCGCGACGGCAGCTGCCGAGAACGTGACCGGCGCCAATCCGGGCGGGCAGGAGAGGCATTTCTGCGTGCCGCTGTAGCAGGCATCGATCTTCCATTCGTCCACGCGCACGTCCATCCCGCCCAGCGACGTGACGGTATCGACCAGCAGCAGCGCGCCGGCGTCGTGAACGAGCCGGGAAATCTCTTCCAGCGGCTGATGCACGCCGGTCGAAGTCTCGGCATGAATGATGCCGACGACTTTTGCCTTAGGATGAGCCTTGAGTGATTGTGCGACCGCGCTCGGATCGATCGCAGTCCCCCACTCGGCTTCGATGCTATGAACGGTGGCGCCGGCACGCTGCGCGACATCGCGCATTCGTGTGCCGAACACACCATTCACGCAGACGATCATTTCATCGCCGGGCTCAATCAGATTCACCACGGCGGCTTCCATGCCCGCGCTTCCGGTGCCAGAGACGTCCAGGGTCAGCTCATTTTTGGTCTGGAAAACCGCGCGGAGCATTCGGCGGGTTTCATCCATGATCTGCAGATACTCCGGATCGAGATGGCCGATGGTCGGAGCGCCCATTGCCGCCAGCACGCTCGGCGGGACGTCGCTGGGGCCGGGGCCGAGCAGAATTCGCCTTGGCGGCACGAGCGGAGCAGCCGGTTGGTTTGTCAATTTGAGTTCCTTGAAGAATGACCGCATGCATCATGCTTCAGAGGCGGCGCGCCTTCAAGGCTTGGCTGAATCTACTGGAAAGCCTCGCGTGCGCGATTGCTTTCGGGCCTGCAAAGCATGCACGACTGCCGGTAGCACGGAAATGACAACAATGGCGATCACGACGATCTGAAAGTTCTTCTGCACAATTGGAATCTGGCCAAAGTAGTAGCCGGACAACGACAGCAGCGCGACCCACAGAATTCCACCGCTGACGCTGAACGCCGCAAATCGTCGAAAGGTCATCCGGCCAATACCGGCCACGAACGGTGCAAAAGTCCGCACGATCGGCACGAATCGCGCGAGGATGATCGTCTTGTTGCCATGTCGTTCGTAGAAGCCATGGGCTTCATCGAGGTGCTTGCGGTTGAGCAGCCACGAAGACTGCCGGCTGAACACTTTTGGGCCAAGGCGATAGCCGATCGTGTAGTTGAGCAGATCGCCGCAGTTAGCGGCCAGACACAGCAGCGGAATGACGATCGGCAGCTTGACGACCGATCCGCTTGCCGCGAGAGCGCCGAGGGCAAACAGCAGCGAATCGCCCGGCAAGAATGGCGTCACCACCAGCCCCGTCTCACAGAAAACAATTACGAAGATGAGCAAATAGAGCTTGTCGCCCAAATGGGCGGCGGCATCATTGAGATGCTTATCGAGGTGCAGAAAGAGATCGACGATCGTGTGCAACCAGCCCATTGATGCCCTCTACGCCGCTCGCCCCCGTCGGTTCGGCCTCCGAACGGGCGTGCGAGGGGGTGCTTCATAACGGAAGGACGGCATCGACACAACTGCCGCCGCATGAGGGATTTTCACCGTTCCCGCCCTATCGGCCGATAGTCGAAATAGCGGCTATGCGCTGTGATCGGGCGCTGGTAGCCGTGGTTGATTCGCCTTGCAGGCGGTCTAGAATCGCCTGTGAACTGAAGTGCAGGATGGGCGTAAGATTCTTGCGGCATCAGGCAGAGCCTGGAGCCTTGGAGCGCAAATCGAAGGATGAGGGGTCGGGTCTTTAAAAAAGCCCGGCCGACAGGAGATGGACATGTTTGAACGGTTTACGGATCGGGCTCGCAAGGTCATGGCGCTTGCGAATCAGGAAGCCCAACGATTCAACCATGAATACATTGGCACCGAGCACATCCTGCTCGGTCTAGTCAAGGAAGGCAGCGGCGTCGGCGCGAACGTACTTAAAAACCTCGACGTGGATCTGCGCAAGGTCCGCATGGAGGTCGAGAAGCTCGTGAAGAGCGGCCCGGATATGGTCACCATGGGCAAGCTCCCGCAGACGCCCCGCGCTAAGAAAGTCATCGAATACGCGATTGAGGAAGCTCGGAACCTCAACCACAACTACGTCGGCACCGAGCATCTTCTGCTCGGACTGCTCCGCGAGCACGACGGCGTGGCCGCCCAGGTGCTCATGAACCTCAACCTCAAGCTCGAGGAAGTCAGGGAGGAGGTTCTGAATTTACTAGGAGCTGGTGTGGAAACCGAAGAACCCGCACAGGAGAAGCAGGGTCAGAAGGGCAAAAGCAAGACCCCCGCTCTGGACAGCTTCGGCCGCGATCTCACCGAACTGGCCCGCTAAGGCCAGCTCGATCCGGTCATCGGCCGGAAGAACGAAATCGAACGAGTCATACAAATTCTCTGCCGCCGGCAGAAAAACAATCCCGTGCTCCTTGGCGAGGCGGGAGTCGGCAAGACGGCCATCGTCGAGGGCCTGGCCCAGATGGTCATCTCCAATAGCGTCCCCGAAATCCTGCACGACCGGCGCATCGTCGTGCTCGATCTGGCGATGATGGTCGCCGGTACCAAGTATCGCGGACAATTCGAGGAGCGCATCAAGGCCGTCATGAACGAAGTTCGACGCGCCAAGAATGTGATCCTCTTCATCGATGAACTCCATACGCTGGTTGGCGCCGGCGGCGCTGAGGGCGCAATCGACGCCAGCAACGTGCTCAAGCCCGCGCTGTCGCGCGGCGAGATCCAGTGCATCGGCGCCACGACTTTCGATGAATATCGCAAATACATCGAAAAGGACGCGGCCCTCGCCCGGCGATTCCAGCCGATCACGGTGGACCCGCCCAGCAAGGAAGATGCGATCGCGATTCTCAAAGGTCTGCGCGATCGCTACGAAGCGCACCACCGCGTGCAGATTCTGGATTCAGCTCTCGAGTCGGCTGTCGAGATGTCGGACCGGTACATCACCGGCCGCTGCCTGCCCGACAAGGCGATCGACGTGCTGGACGAAGCGGGTGCACGCATCCGCCTCCGCAGCATGACCAAGCCGCCGAATCTGGCTGATCTGGAAGAGCAGATCGAACGGCTGTCGATCCAGAAGGACGAGGCGGTCAAGAACGCCGAGTACGAAGAAGCCGCTCGCGTGCGCGACCAGATGGAAGCGCTTCGTGCCAAGAAAGAAGAAATGCAACGGCAGTGGCGCGAAAAGAGCAAGGAAATCGATGGCGTGGTGGATGAAGAGGTCATCGCCGAAGTCGTAAGCAAGATGACCGGCGTGCCGCTCACCCGCCTGGAAAAGGAAGAGGCTCAGCGTCTGCTCGAGCTGGAAAACGAGCTGCATAAGCGCGTGGTGTCACAGGATGAAGCCATCAAGGCGATTTCCAAGACCATCCGCCGGGCGCGCAGCGGCTTGAAAGATCCGCATCGTCCGATGGGCAGTTTCCTGTTCCTGGGCCCGTCCGGCGTCGGTAAGACGCTGCTCTCCAAGGCGCTGGCCGAGTTCATGTTCGGCGACGAGGATGCCCTCATCGCCATCGACATGAGCGAATACATGGAGAAGCACAACGTCAGCCGACTGATCGGCGCGCCTCCGGGCTACGTCGGTTACGAAGAAGGCGGCCAGCTCACCGAGCGAATCCGTCGTCGGCCTTACAGCGTGGTACTGCTCGACGAAGTGGAGAAGGCGCACCCCGATGTCTTCAACATGCTCCTGCAGATCATGGAAGAAGGCCGCCTGACCGACAGCTTCGGCCGGCACGTGGACTTCCGCAACGTGATCATGATCATGACCAGCAACATCGGCTCTGATCTGATCAAGGGCGGCGGCCCGCAGTTTGGCCTGCAGCCGCGCGGCAAGGGTCAGTCGGAAGAGCGCAATTACCAGTCGATCAAAGACACGGTGATGAAAGAGGTCGAGCGGCATTTCCGCCCCGAATTCATCGGCCGCCTCGATGACGTGATCGTCTTCCGTCCGCTCAACCGCCAGCACCTCGAGCAGATCGTCGAGTTCGAGCTGCGCAAGGTCACCCGCCGGCTGGTCGAGCATGGCCTGAAGATCGAGATCGCCCAGGAAGCCAAGGATTTCCTGATCGAGAAAGGCACCAACGCCGACTTTGGCGCACGTCCGCTGCGTCGAGCCATCGAGCAGCACGTGGAAGACCCGCTCAGCGAAGAAATTCTCCGCGGCGGCTTCAAGGGTAAAGACCTGATCAAGATCACCGTGAAGGACGAGGGCGAAAACAACAAGCACCTCTACTTCGAAGCGATCAAGACCCAAAAGGAAGCCCCCGAACTCGCCAAGGCCGCCAGCGACGCGACCTGATTTCGCGAAGCGGAAAAGCGATTTGAAAACACGCGACGCCCGAGCAATTCAAAAGCTCGGGCGTCGTTGTTTTTGCCACGAATTATCCGGATGATCGAGTTGTCAAACGGCCTTCGGATCGGCCAACCACTTGCGCCATGTTTCCGCCTTCGCGCTGTGGTCATCCGGCTCTTGAGTTTGTGGATTGACCCAGCATGAATGATATTCGCACTGCGGAAATCCAAAATTTGCCCAGCCGAGGACGAACTCTTTAAAACCTCTCCCGATGATGTGCTCATCATCGATCGGCCACATGATCTCATGATCCAAGTAATAAACTCGAGCCGGTTTCATATCGAGGCGGAGAACGGTGTAGTCGCCACCACCACCATCCCACGAATGCAACGGAAACAGCGCGGGCAACAGCTCAATCGTGGATTGATCGTTGAGATAGCTTGCGCCCATTTCTGACTGGAATGATCGGTAAAGATCGAGAAGCGAAGTTTTTGGGGTAGCGCCGATGAAGGGTACCTCCGCGTTGCCTCCAAAAGAGCCCATGTCCACGGGGGTCTCCATGTGCGGGTTGCCGAGGGTCGGCTCCGCGTTGCCTCCAAAAGAGCCCATGTCCACGGGAACCTCTGCCCAAGCGTTCGAGTTCTTCAACGACAGGGACCAATAGAATTTCCATCCGCCGGCAAACTTCGTTACGAAATCCACAAAATCCGGGGGTAGCGCGTAGCCTGTCACGCGGGCGAAGTCGTCGATCTGCGATTGTGGAATCGGCGGCAGCGATACAAAATCATCGGCCGTGGCTCCTTTTGCTCGAATTTGAGCCGCGGTCGCATTAGCTCTCGCCTTGACGAATTCCCAGTCTGCGGATGTGAACTCTTTACTCATATTAATTTGCTAAATGACTTGAGAACTTTGAAAAAGGCTGGCCACCAAAGATTCAGTCATCCTTATCGCCATTATTATGCGGTCACTTCTCCATCGCCACAATTACAAACACGGCGAACTTTGGACGATGAGTTAACGCCTCTGATCAGGTTGATCAGGCTCCCTTGATCGACTCGCCCATTCCATTAAACTCGCCCGCTTTCATTGGTCCCTAACCACAGGCAATTAAAATCATGGCCACTCAAACAGGCAATGCAGTCATTGGACAGTCCGGCGGGCCGACGTCGGTGATCAATCAGTCGCTCGTCGGCGTTATTCGCGAGATGAAAAGGGCGCGCATCGTCGATCAACTCCTGGGCGCCCGGCATGGTGTGCGCGGGATCGTCAATGAAGATTTCATTGTGCTGAATGAAGCTCCGGACGAACTGCTGGAGCGGATTGCAAATACTCCTGCCGCGGCGCTGGGCTCGACGCGCGATAAGCCGGACCAGGCTTATTGCGAGAAAATCTTCCAGTCGTTCGCCAAACACAACGTCCGCTACTTTTTCTACATCGGCGGAAATGATTCAGCCGACACGGCACGCATCGTCGGCGAGCTTGCCGCCAAGGCGGGGCACGATCTGAAGGTCTTCCATATTCCCAAGACGATCGACAACGATCTGCGCGTTCACGATCACACGCCGGGTTACGGTTCCGCGGCAAAGTTTGTCGCCGCCGCAATCATGGGCGACAATTTCGATAATCGCTCGCTGCCGGGCATCAAGGTGGATGTGATCATGGGTCGCCACGCCGGCTTCCTCACCGCCGCCAGCGTGCTGGCGCGCCAGCACGACAATGACGGCCCGCATTTGATTTATGTTCCCGAAGCGCCTCTGAGCGAAGAGAAATTCCTGGCGGATGTCGATCGCGTTTATTCAAAACAGGGGCGATGCCTGATTGCGGTCAGCGAAGGCGTCAGCCAGCCCAACGGCAAGGCCTGGGCCGAGGCGATGACTTCCAATCTCGAGCGCGATGCGCACGGCAATATCCAGCTCTCCGGCACCGGCGCGCTGGGCGATTACCTGGCTTCAATGATCACCAAAAAACTCCAGGCGCCCGGTGGCAAAAAGCTTCGCGTTCGAGCCGACACGTTTGGATATTTGCAGCGCAGCTTCCCCGGCTTTGTCAGCGGAACCGATGCCCGCGAAGCGCATCTGGTCGGTGAAATGGCCGTGCGCTATGCCGCCCAGGGACAGACCGGCGGCAGCGTCGCGATGAAGCGGACCGGTGGCGACGACTACAAGATCGATACTTTCTTGACGCCGCTTTCAACGGTGGCGCGGGAAACCAAGCATCTGGATCCGAGCTATATCGCCGATGGAAACAACATCACGGACGCGTTCCGCGAGTACGCCAGGCCGCTGGTCGGCGGGCTGCCGCGCGTGGGGACGTTCGATGAATTGAAGAAATAAATGCGTCGATCGAGTCGCGCCGATATCGATCATCAAGCGGCACTGTGCGCAGAGGTATCCGTAGATTCGTCGGCAGCAAACTCTTCGACAAGGTGCGGCATCGCTGCGAGCGCTGCGTATGCTCCGCCGCGCTCCAGCAGTTCCATATGAGTCCCCTGCTCGGCCACCCGTCCGCTTTGCAGGAAGAAGATCCGGTCGCACCGCTCGGCTGCCGTCAGGCTGTGGGTGACGAGAATGATGGCGTGATTCTCCTTGAGCCGCTCCAGCGTGCTGAGGATTTTCAATTCGTGCGAGCGATCGAGGCCGCTTGTGGGTTCGTCGAATACCAGAATCGGCGCGCCGGTCAGCAGCACCCGCGCGATGGCCAGGCGCTGGCGCTGGCCGCCTGAAAGATTCTGCCCACCTTCGCGGATGATCGTCTGGAATCCATCCGGGAGCTCGTCGATGAACTCCGCAGCCCCCGCGAGTTCCGCTGCATGGCGAATTTCCGCAAACGAAGCACCGGGCCGACCAAAGGCAATGTTCTCCGCGATTGTGCCGGCAATCACCGGGCTATCCTGCGGCACCAGCGCGATCTGCTGGCGCACGTCACTTAGCCTCAGAGCGCGAAGATCTTGTCCATCGAGCGAAATCGAGCCCTGCGTTGGATCGTAAAACCTCGGCAGCAGCGACAGCAATGTGCTCTTTCCCGCGCCGCTGGCGCCGACGAAACCGACCATTTCGCCTCGTTCGATTCGGGCACTGATGCCGGTCAGCACGGGCCGCGATGCATTGTAATCAAAATAAATATCATTCAGCGTCAGCACACTCGGCTCGGCCTTCAGCGGCTGTGCGCCCGGATCATTCCTCACCGCCGGCTCCAGATCGAGCACGTTGAAAACGCGCGCGCAAGCCGCGGCATTGTTCTGCACGTCGGCGGTAAAGCCGGTGATGCGGCGCAGCGGCTCCCAGAGCTGCGAGAGATAAAAGGTCATCGCAAATACGCCGCCCACCGTGAGCGCATCGGATCGTCCCCCACCGGCAACGACCAGATATCCGCCAAATCCCAGCACGAATGCGTAGCCCACCGCATAAATCAGCCGCTGAATCCACGGGTAAAGCTGCTGCTGCCAGCTCATGGTCATGCCGGCGCGGATGGTGCGATTGATGTATCCGTCGAGACGATTGGATTGCGTTTTCTCCCGGCCAAAAAGCTGCACGAGCGAGATTGCCGCGATCGCCCATTGAATGAAGCTGGTCAGATCACTGTCGGCCTGTTTCGAAACCGCGCTGGTCTTCCGAATCGTCCGACTGAAATAGGCATTCGCTATCACCAGCAATGGCGCCAGGGCCAGCGCCAGCAGTGTCAGCTTCACGTTCCAGCCGAGCATGACGAGACTGATGACGATCAGCGTCAGCAGGGAATTTGCCGCGCCAACGAAGGTGTCAAGCACGCCAAAAAATCCGAGCGCGTCGGTGCCGAGCCGATAGATCGCGTCGCCCAGCGGGTGCGTCTTGTGATAGGCCGGCGTGAGCTGCTGGAAATGATCGAACAGTTGCGAGCGCACCCGCGCGGTGCCGTTGTAGCGGAGTTGATTGTTGATCATCTCGCGGGCGAGGGTGATCGTGTCGTTGGTCGCACGGACCAGCAACCATATGAGCCCCAATGCAATCACCCGGCTCACGCGCCCGCTCGGCGTCAGCCACATCAGCAATCGGCCATGCCATTCATGTCCGATGTGGCCCGCGAGGCTGTCGGTCAGCGCCGCCACCGCGGCCGGCTCGAGCACGCCCAGAAACAGCGCGACCCAGATCAGGCCGACCAGAAATCCCAGCAGCAGCCGATCCTGCTTGAAGTAGGCAAAGATGCGTTTGTATTGGGTTGACTTCGAGGAAGCAGGAAGAAAATCATCCGTGAGCTGGCCCTCCGAACCCGCAATAAAATCAGGGAAATCAGCTTTCACAGACCCTCCATGGAAGGCACCTCACTGCAAATTGACGTCAATGCCCGTGCTCGCCTTTGAGTGATACGATGAGGAGGGTCCCAAGTGCGACCGTTGACGAGATAAAATCGTGAGACAAACGGGGCGCGCGGGGGCGCCGGCGGGGCGCGCGACGCGAAATAAGGCCTCGCCGCAACTCCCGCATCATCAAGCGAATACGATAGTACGTTCCCGTACATGGGACAAAATGAGACAAAATGGGGCGCGCATTGACCGTTTTTGACCCTCAAAAACAGGTCGTTTTCTGCGGTAAATCAAGGCCGGATAATGACCTATGAAAATATCAATTTATTGCTAAACATGACATGCGCGCCCCGCTCGATTGTCAAGTTATTTTACGAACTTCTGCAGCGCAAGATATGCTGCGGCCAGCGGTTAAAGCGTCCCCTTCGTGCTGGGAATATCCTGGTTGCGCGGATCCTGTGTCACCGCCTGTCTCAGCGCTTTGGCCGCGGCTTTGAAGATGGCCTCGGCAATGTGGTGGTTGTTGGAACCATAAGGAACATGCACGTGCAGATTGAGCTTGGCGGCAAACGCAATCGACTTGAGAAACTCCTCGACCAGCTCGGTCGAGAATGAGCCGATGAGCGGCCCAGTGAATTCAACGCGGAAGACGAAGGCCGATCTTCCGGAAAGATCGATGGCGACTTGCGCCAGGCTTTCATCCATGGGGACGATGGCCCAGCCATAGCGCTGGATGCCGCGCTTGTCGCCCAGGGCTTGCTCGAGGGCCTGGCCGATGACAATGCCGACGTCTTCGACGGTGTGATGCGAATCGACCTGCAAGTCGCCTTCCGCCTGCACGTCCAGATCGATCAGACTGTGGCGCCCCAGCAGATCGAGCATGTGATCGAAGAAGCCGACGCCGGTATGAGCGGATGTCTTTCCAGAACCATCAAGGTCGATGGCGACGCGAACTTTGGTTTCCTTGGTCTGCCGGGAGATCTGCGCGGTTCGTGCCATGTGGGAAGCTCGAAAAAGTGTTGCTGTAAATTCTACTATCGAAAAATTTGCAGGGGTTCAACCTGCCACGGTTAGCCGCGACGCGACAGCGGAGCGCTTTCGGATGCGCTCGGAGAAGCGCTCCGCTAGCGCGTCACGGCTAAACTTGGCTGACAATCGTCCACGTTATTCTCACGCGGCTACCGGCGTTTCGGTCAGAGCTTTAATACCCGCGAGCAGCGCATTGTTTTGATGATTTTGTCCTACCGTAATTCGTATTTTGTCGGTCAACCCTGGCAGATCAAAATATCGCACCAAGATCCCCTGCCGCTTCAGGCCCAGATAAGCTTCGCGCCCGCGCCCGTCGGGAACCGAAGCAAGAATGAAATTCGCCTGGCTCGGCAACACCGTCCAGCCCATCTGCATCAGCTCAACCGATAGCCGTTGGCGTTCCTGCTTCACGTACTCCCATTTTTCCTTGTAGTAGGCCTCGTCGCTGATGGCAGCCGTTGCCGCGACGATGGAAATGGCATCGCAGTTGTAGCTGTCCTTGGCCTTCATCAATTCATGGATCACCTGCGGCTGGGCCACCGCATAACCGAACCGCAGCCCCGCCAGGCAATAAGCCTTGCTGAGCGTGCGGGAAATGATCACGTTCGGATGATCGGGCAGGAGCGACAGGCAATCATCTTCCGCAAAATCGACATAGGCTTCGTCGATCAACAGCGCGCCATCAAATTCCCGCGCCAGTTCCGCGACGCGCGTGGGAGAAACAAACGTGCCGCTGGGCGCATTGGGATTGGCCAGATAAATCGCGTCGGCTTTGGTCGCCAGCAGCGCTTCGGTCGGCAGGCTCCAGTCCTCGCCCCACGGCACCGAAACAAACTCCGCATCCTGCAAATTGGCCAAAACCGGATAAAGCGAATAGGTCGGATCAGGAGCCGCCAGCTTTCCGCCCGGGGGAATAAACGTGCGCGTGGCGATGGTGAGAATGTCGTCGCTGCCATTGCCCGCCAGGAACATGTCGGGCGTCAGGCCGAGCGTCTTGGCTGCCGCCGCGCGGAATGAATCGGCTGTGGGATTCGGATATCGCCGCAGCGACTCGCGATCGATGTTCGCGATCGCCTGCATCACCCGATCGCTGGGCGGAAAGGGATTCTCGTTGGTATTCAGCTTGACGACGCGCTCCTCAGCGAGCGGCTGTTCGCCAGGCGTATAACCAGCCATCTCGCGCAGGCGCGCACGGACAAATGACGGAGCCATGATCGCATTATAGCGTGGGCAGCCGATCAGTTGCTACACAAATGAAGCGGTGCAGCGGCGGGCGGGAGAAGGTTGACCGAATCACTCGGAGTCATTCAGAAGAGAATTAACCGCAGATGCATGCGGATGAACGCAGATCAAGACAGTTGCGAGCGGCGCGACTCGTGCTGAAATCGTCGGACAAGAGTGATTTGAATTTGCCTTTCAATCTGCGTTTATCTGCGTTCATCTGCGGTTCAATAATCCGTTGCTATCACGCTCAATGCAGCAGACAGATTTGTTGCTTTTAATGGGATTGTGCAGTTCCAGACCAATCTTCAGGCTATTTCCCATTCAATGATATTGACGCAATGGGATCGAGCGTGACCTGACGAAGGTGACCGACACGGACTTAGTAATACGGAAGACCTATTCGATGCGGAACCCGCCGCTATTTTTAGCGAGTTCGGCGAATTGCCGAAGCATGTCGATCGTCCGATCTGATACCCGCGTTTTCACGTCATCCTTATAACCGAGGCGCGCGACATGCGCATCAAGGCTTTGGGCTGTCTGTGAAAGAAGATCCTGCAGTTGCCCGCTTCCCAATCCTCGTGCGACCGCTTCGGCCAGCGCTGAAGCATCCTTGGACGAGATATGCTGACCCATCGCCGGGTCGTAGCTCTTGTCCCACGGCTCATTCTCTTTGTACCAGTCCGGCCTTGAGGTTCCCAAAGGCTGCCAGCCGCAGCCGCGGCCAAACTCCAGGACAAAGCGCCACGCAACGTTGGTCATGTCCATTTGGGCGCCATTCTTCGCAGTGATATCGACGCTCATTGAAATCAGCCTCGTTAGCGCGCGTTGACGGAAACTCAACGTGAGCGCGCTGGATCGTTCCGCCCTACCGCAATGGGTTCATTTGTCCGATTCACCATGCTCGCTAATGACGCGAGCCTCGTTACCTGAAAATGTCACTCGCATCCGATGTTTGCCCGAAGACTCGACCGAAGAGAATTGGGATTCCTTAACCGCCACTACGCTTCCATCCATTCGGAGAACGCTTCGATATCCAGACTGATTCGGCTTCTCGACCGCGACGACGGCATCGGAAGGAATGGACCGCTCATCACCAGGCAGAAAGTAATAAGCGACCCGGGCGGTGAGATCGCGAGCGACCTTCGGATTAAGGAGGCCGCTTGCAGGCAAAGAATTAATGTCTGGCGGCATCGAGCCCGCGTGGTCATGGGCGTACATCAGACACGCCATTCCGAGTTGAGAGAGTTCCCATGGCAGCGGAGCCGCTTTTCTCGCTCTCCACACCACAAACAACACCGCCGCGCAGACCAGGCAAACCAACCATGGAATCCCTGCGGCAACAAGCAAATATCGCTCTCGTCTTTCCATTGCCGGGCCTCACCGAGCGATTTTACAAGCAGCGACGCCTCCAGCCCCAACAAGCGCGCAACCAAATATTGATACGCCGCTCGAAGGGCAAGAGCTGGGAACAAAACCGGGGACGGAGCTAGTTTTCCAGGAAACTAGTTGCGTCCCCGATTACTTTCCCTCACTCCACCCAATGGACTTGTTGCTTTTACAAGAATTGCGTAGCCAGATTCATTCTTCAGGCTATTTTCCATCCGACGATTTTGACGCAACGGGAACGAGCGTGACCTGTCGAAGATCCATCACCGCCTGACCGGGCTTGGTGATGGGTTTGACGGAAAGCGTGTAATTGCCGGGCGCGAGTTCGACGGTGCCCAGATCGCGGGAGACGAAGTTCTGGAAGCTGCCGGTGTCTTGGACGGTCATTTCGAGCTTTTGATCACCGATCGCGAATTCGACACGGGAGCCACCCGAGCCTTTGCCGCAGCCTTGGAGGGCGATGAGATGAAATTTGCCGCCTTTGGCGACGATGAAATCCCAGCTCACCCAGTCCGCCTTGCGGGTCCAGTAGCCGATGGTGTTTTTCTCCGGCTTGGGTTCGTAGCGCACGACTTTGCCGTGAATGGTCACATCCCGGGCATGAAGTAGGATGGAGCCATCGTCCGCCTGCGCGATGGGGCGAGTGGAAGGCGCGGTGGTTGGAGCCGCGGCGCAGAGGATGCAAGACATGATGAGAAGCCCTGTGAGTATTGCATATTTCATGATGTGCTCATCGTAGCACAGCCTTCCAGGCTGTGACCAGAAGACCACAGGCTGAAGCCTGTGCTACGCATTGCGTACTGTCGCATGTAATGGTCCTGTGGATCGATGCCTTGGCTTCCACCGGCTCAGGATCGTCTGCATCGCGACAAAGACAAACAGCAGCAGGCCGGTGGTGATCTGCGTCCAGGCGGCGTCGCGGTTTCCGAAGGTGATGAAGTCCTGCATGATGCCGAGGATCAGGACGCCCAGGACCGTGCCGGCCAGGTATCCGACGCCGCCGGTGAGGACCGTTCCGCCGATGACGACGGCGGCGATGACATCCAGCTCCTGGCCAAGGTAATTCAGCGGATCACCGGAGGGAATGTTGGCCATCGCCATGATCCCGGCGAGGGCCGCGGTCAGGCCGCCGAAGACATAGACGAGGATTTTCGTTTTCCCGACGGGCAGACCCATGAGACGTGCCGCCTGCTCATTTCCTCCCATCGCATAAACCGTTCGACCATAGCGCGTGAAATGAGCCGCATAGATACACGCCGCAGCGACGCCCGCGAACACGATCGTCCCCAGATGAAGCGTGATCGTCCCGAGGTGCTGGCCGGCCTCTCCAAACGATTGAAAGAACGGAGCTTCGGCTGCCACGGGGCTCATGCTGATCAGGAAGCAGCAGCCGCGCGCCAGAAACAGCGTGGCCAGCGTGACCAGGAAAGGCGGGAGATCGAAAAAGTGGATCAGCGCGCCGTTCAGGTAACCAACACCGGAGCCGACGAGCAACGTGAGAACAATGGCAAGCGCCGGGTTCAAATGAAATCGCTCGACCGCAGCGGCCATGAACATCGTCGCCAGCGCCATGACCGAAGCGACCGACAGGTCGATGCCGCCGGAAAGGATGACAAAGGTGCTGCCCAGCGCCGCGATGCCCAGACGCGCGTTATCCGAAAACAGGTCGGCCAGCACAAGCGGCGAGAAAAAGCTCGGGTACTGCAATCCCGTCAGCACATACAGCAGCACGCAAACAACTAAGGTCGCAGCAAGGGGAACGTGACGCTGATCGAGCCGGAGCTTTTTCATGACGCCACCTGCGCGGCAGCTTTTCTCGTGCGCGACAGTCCAATCCGCGCGCAAACCGCAATTGATTTACGTCGAAATTCCGCCGACTGGAGCAGGCAGACCGCCAACACGACGATCGCCTTGATGACCAGCGTTTGCTGGATAGGCACCTTGTAGATCAGCGTCGTTTGAAGCGTTTGGATCAGCAGCGCGCCGATGAGTGAGCCGACGAGGGAAAATCGGCCGCCGGTCAAGGCGGTGCCGCCGATGACGACGGCGAGTATCGCGTCCAGCTCCATGTACATGCCGGTCGAGGAGGCATTAGCGATCATCACATCGGCGCTGCTGATCATGCCGGCGATTCCCGCGCATAAGCCGCAGAAGACGTATACCATGAAGGTGATCAGCCCCACGCGCACGCCTGCATATCGGCTGGCGACGGGGTTGCCGCCGAGGGCTTCGATGAACAGACCAATGGACGTTGCGCGCGTGAGCAGGCCGGCGACGATCGCGACGACCAGCACGATGACCGGCGCGGTCGGCAGGGTCAGATGCGGGTTATGGAGTGCGGTCCAGATTACTCCTGAAAGAGGAACGTTGGCCGCGCCAATGCAGAGCCGGGCGATGCCGCGCCCAGCGACCATCAGCACGAGCGTCGCGACGATCGGCTGCATGCCGAGCCAGGCCACCGACATTCCGTTCCACATGCCTGCAAGAACTGAGACGAGCAGCGCGATGGCGATGCCTGCGCCGGGGGACATGCCCATTCCATTGAGCGAGACGGGCATCGCAGCCTTTGCCGCGATCGCGCCGGCGAGCGCCATGATCGCGCCGACCGAAAGATCGACGCCGCCCGTCGCCAACACAAAGGTCATGCCGACCGACAGCACCATCGCCGGCGCGCCGTAGCGGAAAATATCGACCAGCGTTCCGGTCAGTCGCCCCTGCACGATCGAAACGCTGAAGAAGCCGCGGATGCATATGCCATCGACTGCTAGCAAGATCGCCAGAGCGAGAGCTGGCCAAAGCAATTTGCCCCAAAGATGCAGTCGGCCGAAAGCACCGCCGCGCATGCGCGTGGTCGATACAGGTTCGAGAACGGCTTGCGGACTCATTGCGCCACCTCCGCCGGCCGGTCCTGGGCGATGGTTTTCATGATCGTCTGCTCGGAGATGGCTGATCCGCGAAGCTGGCCGACGAGGGCGCGATCGCGCAGGACCAGCACGCGATCGCTGACGCGCACCACTTCTTCCAGTTCCGATGAGATGAAAATGATGGCGGTCCCCTGCCGGCACAGCGACAGAACGAGCTTCTGAATCTCGGCTTTGGCGCCGACATCGATGCCGCGGGTTGGCTCATCGAGAATCAGCAGGCGCGGATCGGCGGCCAGCCAGCGGGCGAGAATCGCCTTTTGCTGATTGCCGCCGGAGAGATTGGCGATCGATTGCTCGGCACTGGGGGTGACAATTCCAAGGGCTTTGATGTAGCCAGTAGCGATTTCATCTTGACGCGGGCGCGAAAGCGATTTGAAAAGTCCGCCGCGCGCCTGGAGGGCTAGAACGATGTTCTCGCGGATGGAGAGTTCGGGGATGATGCCGGAGGTTTTGCGATCTTCGGGGCAGAAGGCGAGACCCAGCGCGATCGCCTGGCGCGGGTGACGGAAGACCAGCTTCTTCTCGCCAATTTCCATTTCTCCGCTGTCGGCGACGTCGATGCCGAACAGCAGACGGGCCATCTCTGATCGACCCGATCCGAGCAGACCGGCCAGTCCAATGATTTCTCCCGCGTCGATTTCGAGATCGAAAGGTTGGATTGATCCCGACCGACCAAGCCCGCGCGCTCGCAAGAGAGACTGCGTGACTGACAAACCTGGCGCGCGACCCCCACCCTGACCCTCCCCCGGAGTACCGGGAGAGGGAATGAGGGGACGGCCGCGCGAAGCCTCACCGCCAGTTTTTTCCTGCTGGAGCTGAACATCCAGATCTGCCAGCTCGCGGCCCATCATGCGTGCGATCAGGTCCTGGCGCGATAACTGCGCGGTCGGATATTCGCCAATCAATCGTCCATTGCGCAAAACCGTGATGCGGTCGGTGACGGCATAAATCTGATCCAGAAAATGCGAGACAAAGATGATGGCCATCCCCTCATCGCGCAGCTTCCGCATGACAGCGAACAGCCGTTGTACTTCGTTGGCATCGAGACTGGAGGTCGGCTCATCCAGAATCAGCAGGCGGGCCGAGATGTCGATGGCCCGGGCGATAGCGACCATCTGCTGGATCGCGATCGAATAGCTGGAGAGCTGCCGGCCGACGTCGACCGATAAATCGAGCCGCTCGATCGCTGCTTGCGCGCGCCGGCGGATCTGCCGCCAGTCGATGCGCCCCCATCGCGTGGGCTGGCGACCGAGAAAAATGTTTTCCGCCACTGAGAGCGAGGGGATGAGATTCACTTCCTGATAGACGGTGCTGATGCCCAGCCGCTGCGCTTCCTGAGGCGAGCGCGGGGAAATCTCCGCTCCATCGAGCAGCATTCGCCCGCCATCGCGGGGATACGCGCCGGTCAGCACCTTGATGAGCGTAGACTTGCCCGCGCCGTTTTCGCCCATGATGGCATGGATTTCTGCGCGGCGGGCCGAGAAATCCACATCATCCAGCGCCAGCACGCCGGGGAAGACCTTGCGAACCTTTTGAAGCTGGAGGAGTGGAGTGTCCGCCATTGGGCAAAAGCTTTTTTCCTCCCGCCTATGGTACGCCGGGGGAGGGCTGGGGAGGGGGTTCGGAAGATCAAGCGCGATTCGACACGAGGCCCCCACCCTAACCCTCCCCCGGAGTACCGGGAGGGGGAACTGCATTTAATACTTTCGCTTTGCAAGCAGCTCTGGAGTCAGATTGCTTTTGTCGAACAGTTCATCCTTCTGCACCGTGCGCTTGGGAACGGTTTTCCCGGCAAGCGTTGCATCGATCGCATCATAAGCTTGTGAACCCAGCAGCGGATTGCATTCGACGACGCAGTTGATGGTTCCATCGAGGATGGCCTGGAGGGCGGCGTGGATCCCGTCGATGGAGACGACCAAGATGTCCTTGCCCGGCGTCAGGCCGGCTTCCTGGATCGCCTGGATCGCGCCGAGGGCCATGTTGTCGTTGTGAGCGTAGACGGCGGTGATGTTTTCCTTGCCCACCGATTTCAAAAACGCGGCCATCACCTCCTTGCCCTTGCTGACCTGAAAATCGCCGTCCTGGCTGGCGAGGATTTTCATGTCGGGATATTTGGCCAGTTCATCGGCAAAACCCTTGTGCCGATCAATGGCCGGCGCGCTGCCGGCTGTGCCTTGGAGCTCGACGATCTTGGCTTTGCCATTGGAGTGTTTGGCAAGCCAGTCGGCGGCGCGGTGCCCTTCTTCGACGAAGTCGGAGGCGATGAGCGTCACGTACAAATCTTCTGGCGCGCTCACGCCTCGATCCACCAGCACGATCGGTATCTTTGCGCTCTTGGCTTCGCGAAGCACCTGATCCCAACCGGTCTCGACGCGCGGCGCGAGGATGATGGCATTGACGCGCTGGGCGATGAAGGCGCGGATCGCCTTGATCTGCTTTTCCTGGTCTTCCTGGGCATCGGCAAAGCGCAAATCAATGTGCCGGTTCTGTGCCTCCGACTTGATCGACTGCGATTCGGCAGTGCGCCAGTCGCTTTCCTCGCCTTCCTGCGAGAAGCCAACGACCTTGCTGCCGGAGCCGGACGAAGGCTCATGTTTATTGCATGAGATGGAGATACAACTGATCGCGGTCAGCAGCAGAAAAAGGCGGATGTTGCGAAGTGCTTGCATGGTGCGGTTTCTCCCGAGGTCTATTGCTGATGGCCGGTAGTCTTGCGGATGTAGGCGACTTCCGCGGGGTCATAGGGCTTGCCATCCGTATGGAAAATGTCGTGGAACCAGACGGGCGGCTCGCCTGTGTAATGCTTCTGCCAGGAATCCCAGGGATAGATCGTCTGCGATTTTCCCGAGACAAATCCCCAGTTGTAGGCCCCTACCTTCTGCGACTTCATGTAGCCCATGTTGGGATCGAAATGGCTGCCTGCGGGGCGGGCCATGTATTCGGTGCAGAGCATCGGGCGGTCATATCGGCGAAGGTGCTCGACCGCCTGCTTGAGCGTGTCGAGCGGCGCGTAGCAATGGAAGCTGACGATGTCGGTCTGCTCAAGCTGCAGGTGCTCCATCGGCGAAAGATTATTGGGATCGGGCCAGGTGCCGATCCAGACGCCGGACGTGATCGGTTGCGACGGGTTTACTTCGCGCGCCCAGCTGATCGCTTCGCTGAGCAGCTTCAGAGCCATCTGCGGCTTATCGGGGCGCTCGAGATGGCCGTAGCTATTTCGATTCGTGTTGTCCGGCTCATTGAAAATGTCCCAGGCGTCAATTCGTTTATCGTCGCGGAAATGGCCGATGACTCCCTGAATGTAAGGCTTGAGTTCCGCATGACGGGCGGGATCTTCCAGAATCTCCAGACCGGGGCACTGTACCCAGCCGGAGTTGTGGACGTGGGGGCGAGGCTCATGCTGCTTGCCGGGCTTGGGGAATGGATCCCAGCAACTGTCGAGCATAACGAAGACGACGCCGATGTGATGGTGACTGGCGATCGTCAGGAATTTGTCGATGCGATCGGTGAAGCCGGCGGAGTCTTCGTTCCATGGAATGTTGTGCAGGAAGACGCGGATGCTGTTGAAGCCGAGCCCCTCGGCCCAGCCCAGCTCGCGATCGATCGTCGTCGGATCGAACGTGTCGGCCTGCCACATTTCCAGCTCATTGATGGCGCTGCTGGGAATGTAATTACACCCCACCAGCCAGGGCTTGTGGCTGTACCATTCGTTGGCCTGCTGTGTCGTCCACCGCTCGGATGCCCGCGATGAAGCCGACACAATCATCGGCAGCAGAACCACCAGACACGATAGGAGCATGAGTTTGTTCATAGAGCGACCTTGGTTGATGCCCGCGATGCTAAACGATTGATTGAAAAATCGCACGGCCATGTTTTGCTTCAGTTGGCGGTGGTGAGTTGTGACGTTGCGCTGGGTCCGGCAGGGTGTTGCATGGCGTGACTGGAAGCGGCCCGCTGATACGTGCTCATGATTTCACGCATGGTGCCGCCAGTAAAATGAAAAATTAAGAGCGAGGGGAGGATGCCTAGCGCGACGATCAGCGTTGCGAGTGGCGCAAGGACGGCGATTTCAGAGGGCGTGGCATCAGGCATGCGTTCCTGCAGCACGCCGGGCGGTCCCAGGAAAACCGATTGTGTGGCTCGCGCCATCGAGACGACTAACAGGATCAACCCAACGCAAGTGGCGACCGCAATTGTGAAAACAGCCGCGGTTTCCACGGCTGCAAATGAATGTGGCAGCGATTGCGGTTGCGACACGCGGAAGATGCCAATGACGATGAGGATTTCTCCGACGAACATTGCGAAGGCAGGCAATCCAACTTGATTGGCCATGGAGATGACCGAGAAGGACCAGAGCTTGGGCATGGCGCCAGCAAGGCCGCCGAGTTGATCCATATCTGTGTGGCCCGCACGGCGTCGAATCATGTCGACGATGAAAACCAGCGACGCACTGGCGAGGGCGCTGGCGACGAGGAGAAAAATCGTTCCGTTGAGTGCTGTCCGTGACATCACGGCGATGCCAATCAGAATCACGCCGGAAATGGCGGATGACTGGTGGGCGAGGAAACGATGGAGATCTACCTGACTCAAAGCGCACAGTGCGTTGAACAGCAGGCACGCGACCCCGAGGCTCGCTAAGGGCAGCCAAGCGTATGCTGCGATATCGGCAAAAGTTGGATAGGCGATACGCAGTAATCCATACGCGCCGCTGAGAAGAATCACAGGACTCAGCACCATGAGAATCGGCGCGGGCGCGTGGGAATAAACCGTTCCGATCCAGGCGCCAAATGGCAGGATCGCCATGCGGATCAGCATGGCCACGACGAAGAGGACAAATGCCAGTGTGCGAAGGTTCGGCGCGATTGTGGCGTGCCAATCGATCATCGCAATTGCAACCACCAGCAGAATGCCAGATGCAATGGCATGGATGATCGGACCGTAAGCCCGATCAGGCTTTTGCTTGCTGCCGCTCCGCCCAAGAAGCAGTAGCAGAATGGTCCCAAGCTCCAGAAAAATGAAAAAGAGCCAGGGATCGCGCGCAAGAAACGTCCCCATCGCGCAGCTTTCAAGCAGAAGCAATCGCGAAAAAAAGGGTCGAAATCGATCATTTTCCTTACCAGTCGCCGCGCATGCGAGCAGAAAAAGCAGCACAGTTAAAGCGACCAGCGGCCACGAAAGCCCATCGGCTCCAAGCCGATAAGAGATTCTGTGTCCAAGCGACATCGTGGCGACGGTGTCGAAATGGACTTCGCTTGCGCCAAATCGCGTTGCAAGCGGTAACAGAAGCGTGACGAGCAAGGTCGCCGAGGAGAATCCAATAGCAATCCGTTTTGCGATGTGCGAGTCGCGCACCGCCCAAAGCAGAAAGCCGCCAGCGGCTGGCAGGAAGACTACGAAGCTCAGAAGGTGATGCGCGAGCGAGTCCATGAAACCAGTCGGAGGACGCGGGCTATAAGATTTTGCCCACGGTCGATGACGTATCGGTCCAAAGCTGACAGCAGAGCCGAGCAGATCATTGTAAGGCGAACCAACAGGATGTCATAAAATGCTCCCAGCATCATCCCGCGCTCGAGCCAGATAGAAATCCATCGTAGCGGTGCAATCTTTCGAATCGACGCCGACAGCATTCGCTCAAATGGGAACAGTACGATTGCCAGCCCAATTCCAAACAGCCAGCCCCATTTCACCGGCCAGTTTGCTGCCATAGCTTCGCCATGATCGTGCGCCCAGGCGGCAGGAGTAAAGTCCGCAGCGGGCGCTTCGGCGAATCCTTCAGCGGTTTCCGGCGCGCGACCGGAGCGCGCCGGTGGCGGTGCGGGCCACATCTGAAAGAGGCCCGCGGTGCTTCCCATGGGGGCCAATGCATCTCGCTGATGGAATTCAGTGGCGATCGCGCTGGATTCCTGGGCGGACGCCCGCAACAGATTTGGCGCGCCGAGCATGCTGCCGGCGAAGATGCTCACGCCAGCCAGGATGATCAGCGGTGCCCAGAGAATCGGTGATTCTCGCGCAGATTGGTAAACATCGCGATCGCGCGGCTTGCCTCCAAAAATGAGCAGCCAGCAGCGTGTCAGATAAAACGCCGACAAATACTCGGCTCCAAGCGGAATCGCAAAGAGCAGCCAGTAACAGGCCGAGCGATTGAGGAATCGGGTGGCAAGAGTGGAGGTTGCGCCGGCATCGATGAAAATGCTCGCCCGGCTGTAATACCCCGAGAGCCAGGGCACCCCCACCGCAGCAGCCACGGCAATTGCAAAGGCCAGTGCCGTCCAGGGCGTCTTGCGCCATAGGCCGCCGAGCTGGGCAAAGCTTGTTCGATGTCGCAGCCCAATCAATGCGCTCCCGGCCGCCAGCACCAGCAGAGATTTGAAAAAGGCGTGCATGATCAGATGAAACAGCCCGCCTCCCCAGCTGCCGATGGCGATGGCGAAGACGATCAGCCCTGCTTGGGAAAGCGTCGCGTAGGCCAGCAGTCGATGGACTTCTCTTTGCGCCAAAGCGCAAAGGGCGCCGATGACCAGCGTCGCCAATCCAATGATTGCGACGGCCAGCCGCGCCTGCGGCGTAAGGATCGGAAAAAGTCGGGCCAGGAGATAAGCGCCGGCCGCAAGATGCGCGATGGTCTGAATCATCGCGGCAACCGGCGCCGGCGCATCGGTCGAATTTTTCAGCCAGGTGTGAAAGGGAAACTGCGCCGCTGATCCCAGTGCGCCGCAGGCCAGAAGAATGCCCGTCAGCGTCAATAGCCGCGGCGAGAGCGTCAGGCCATTCTCCAGATGAACCGGCAGACCTTCACTTGCATTAGCCAATGTCGCCCAGATTTTAGGAAAGGAAAGATTCCCGAGATGGATCGTGAGGATGGCGATGCCGACGATCAGGCCGATATCAGCCAAGCGTGATGTGATGATCGCGGCGAGCGCTGATCGAGGTGAGGTCGCGGTTTCACCATATCCGCCGATCAGCAGGAAAGTCCCCAGCCCCATCAACTCCCAGAAGATCAGCAATTGCAGCAGCGTCCCTGAAAGCATCACGCCCATCACGGCAAAAGTGAGAAACGCGAGACAGACGAAAAAGCCGGAGTATCCGCGATTGGCCGGCTGATAGCCCGTGCTGTAAATGTGCACCAGCGCAGCGACGAGTGTGATCATCGCAAACATCGCGATAGTCAGGCTGTCGAGATAGAGGCCGATGTCGAGGTAGCCGACGTGGTCCTGCTGCACGCCTCGCCCGATGGGCAGCCAGGGAAGCGTCATGAGGATCGGCTGTTCGCCCATCGTCCAATTGCGCCCCATATAATGGCCGCCCTGCGGATCGTACCAGGCCACCATCGCCCAGATGGCAAAGGCAAAGCTCAAGCAGATGAAAGCCGCTGCCGCCCATCCGGCCAATGGCGCGCCGAGCCTCCGGCCGACCATCGTCAGGAGGATCGCGGCCAGCAGCGGCATCGCCGTCGCCAGGATCAGTAGCGTTGCAGGACCGGGCATGAGGCTTGTTTTAATGCGGAACTGCAGGCGCGGTATCCGGCAGCATCAGTCGATAGCTGACAAACGCAAACGCGCTGCTGTCGGGGGACCAGCAGGGAACGTTGATTGTCCCCTGCCCGCCAAAGAGCGTTGCCACGATCTTCGTCTTGCCGCCAGCGAGTGGCATCAGCCGCAGCACCACATCCTGATTTTCTGGATGTCCCTTCACGTCTTTGTCATACGACAGAAACAGCAGCCATTTTCCATCCGGCGACGGATGGGCAAACCAGTCAGCATACTGCTCATCGTGCGTCACCTGTTCCTGATTGGTACCATCGGGATGCATCCGCCAGATTTTCATAACGCCGGTGCGCTCGGAATTGAAGTAGATGAATTTGCCATCGGGCGTGTAATCCGGACCGTCGTCCAGTCCATCAGCTGTTGTCAAGCGAGTTTCCGGACCGCCCTCGGCCGGCACCGTATAGATGTCGAAGTTTCCATTGCGCTGCCCGCAGAAGGCGAGTGTCTTTCCATCGGGCGACCAGCCATGCCAGTATGATGGGCCGGTTGGTGTGATCAGCCGAGGCGTGCCGCCGGTGCTGGGGACAATCGAGATCACCGAAGGCCCCTTGTCCTGATGGCTGATCGCCAGCCATTTTCCATCGGGCGAGAGGCCATGATCGTTGTTGCATCGATTGATGCCGGTGATGTTCAGTTGCGTCGGCGTGCCGCCTTCGACCGGCACGGTATACATGCCGCCCTTGCGGTTGATCAGAAGGAGCTTGCCATCGCGCGTCCAATTGGGGGCTTCGAAATAATCCATGGCGCGATAAACGAGCCTGCGTGGGGCGCTATCGATCGGCACAATTTCCAGGCTCGTCTGCCGAATGCGCTTTTGGCCAGGAACGATCGGCTTCACTTGCAGCGACACATTGGAAAAGACAGCCGACTCCGAAACGCCGATGTTATGCGAGCTGACCGCCAGCCCGGCATAGACCGGATCCTTCATCTCGATTGAAAGCGCCCCCACCGTTGAAAAAGGCTTTCCCTTTGGCGCAATTTCCAACGAGAAGACATTCCCATCGCGCATGAGCCGAATCGAAACCGGCGCGACGATCGGCGTCTGCACTTCCATCGTCGGCCCGCCCGCGACTTTGCGGTATTGGAATGACACCAGTCCTGAGCCATGAACCGCGACATCCGCATAGGGCGCATCCGCATCGAGGCTTTGGCGGACCATCCAGCAGGCCTTGCGATGCGGATCTTTGCCCTGGCCGAGGAACTCGACATCGCCAGTCAAAACGAGATCTCCCGAGACTTGGCGATAGACATAATGAAATGCGTCTGCATTCACCCAGATATTGGCGCCGTTGCCGGTGATTTTGTAGGTCGAATTCCCGGCATCGAATTGGCCAGAGCCCGGCTGCTCGACTTTGCCAACATCACTTTGCTGATCGAATATCCCAAGAGCGCCGGCAGATTGCGCTAAGACGCCCGCAGACGGGAGCAGAAATAGGAGAACGATCGTTGCGATAGTGCATCGCAACGGCATGCGCGCAGCCGCCATGGTCCTTCCCTTGTTGAAGATGGTGGCAGCATAACGTCGCGCTGCCCTCTTCTTCCAGATGGGAAGTCATGGCCCAACGAAAATCAGCGGCCGGTCTTAACGGATTTAGTGCGCCAAAGTCTTATCTTCCACCTCTTGCGGTGTGGGATCCCGGCGCGTCACGGCGAGGATCAAATAAATCATTCCCACCGACGCCGCCGAGACGATCGCCAGAAGAGAAATCAAAACAGACGAATGAACAAAGACGGGAAGATGAATTGCGAGCATCCAATGCTCCTTGACAGAAATGAAGCCGCGATCCACGCGACTGTCGGCCGGGCATGTTACTCATCGCGCGGCCGTTGCACCAGAGCGATATTAAAAATTGTTGCGTTGATCCTGACTAACTTGGGGTTTGCGGAATCGATTCCCCACCCATACTGCCCAGGGGATCATCGCGAGGATGAAGAGCGCCCAGATCCGGACGATGGTGATATGGAGCGCGCCGATGAAATCTTCGTTGTGCGCAAGGCCGATGTCCCAGGTGGTCTTACTGACCCGGCGAAAGTTCCAGGGATCGTTGGGGTCGGACAGCGGATCCATGTGAAGGCCGGCCGGAACGCGGAAATTCCGCTCTGCGGTCCGGACGATCATCAGATCGCCGCGCTCGGCGCTGATTGAAATATGGTGTGACATTCCATAAGTGACTGATTTTCGATAGCTCTGTATCCACAGCGCGACAATAAGGACGCAAAACAGCGCTGCCACGGTGGCCAGCCCGCCCGAAAGAGCTCGAAGTCGAGCGCGTCGATTCAGCTCGTCGTCCAGCGGCGATTGCGGTCGCTTTTTGGGTGTTTCCGATGATTCAGTCATTGAGCGGGCCTTGTATCGGAGTGCTCGGCAAAGGCGCTTTGCGACGGATCGAATGACCAGTCATTTGCAAAGAATCCGGCCGCCAAGACCCCACGATCGCCTGTGCGAAGCGCATCTGACTGGATCACCATCCAATCGGGATAGCCCACGCCACTGGTCAGGATCGGCAGTCGCTCCGCCAACCGACCCCCTGCCGGGCCGGTCGAGGCAATCGCGCCGACAAGTGCCTTGTCGCTTCCGTGGCGAGGATAAAGCAGCAGAGCGGCCAGGTCTTTTCCTTCGAACTTCCGATCGCCGATCTTAATCGATCCATCGCGCACATCGCATGGAGAACCATTTAGCAGCGATTGCCACGCAGCGTTCGTCTGGGCATTGCCAAAGAGAACGACGTTGCGATCGTCCGCCGGCGGCTTTTGGAACTCCGTGTCGGAGAGAACATCCACGGCTCCGTTCCCGCGATAATAGAGCGACTCCGCAAGCAATCGGGCTTCGTCCAGTTCCAGTGCCGTTTCTTCTTCCGATCCATGGGTGCCGTAAACGAATTCGACGTGGTTGGCGAAGACCTGCTTAAAGCCTCCACCTCGCGCGGCACTTTTCTGGCCGGAAGGAATCTCATTTGCCACGGACCATTTGTCCTGCCGACGAAGCAGCGCGAATGAATGTTCCGCGGTATTTTGCGGCACATCCAGCGTTTGTCCGTCGATCAACACCTTTTTCACCGGCGTCTGCATCGCCGACAGATCAATCGTCATTGCCGCCACGTTTTCTGTTTCACCAGACAGCTCATCGCCCTTCACCACCAATTTCACTTTGCTGGTCTTCAGAGCCTGCGTCTGCTGCTCGATCGTCAGCCAGTGGCACTTCCCGGAAACAGCCGGGTCGGCGGTGACAAACTCAATTTCGTGAACATCTGAATCATCCGGCAGGCGCGCCTTTTCAAACATTTCAAACATCGGCGGCCAATCGACACACTTGTTGCCCCACCAATGGCCTGCCCCCTTTTCCTCGTGATACATCACACGCGGATTGAATTTCAGGGCATCGCGCATCGTCCGCGCCTCTCGCACCGGCACGTTGTCGTCGGCATCTCCATGCAGAATATAAACATCCTCCATCAGCGAATTGCGCAGCAGGGCCATCGTATCGCTGGGAGAGACGGCCCGCTGGATCATCTGCTCGACCGCGCTCGCGTTGCGAAAGCGCTGGCCGCCGCCGTAGCTGAAAAAGCTGGACCAGCCGGCACTCGGGCCGACGGCGGCAAAGAGGCCGGGGAAGGTCACGCCGATCTGCCATGTTCCATGGCCCCCCATGGAATGGCCGGTCAGGATCACGCGATGGGGATCGTGCGGAATCGTCTTCTTCGCGATGTTCAGCACTTCGATGGCGTCGAGCCGCCCCATGTCTTCCCAATCGAATCCATAAGGGCGACGGTTCGTCGGCGCGACCAGAGTCGCGTCATCTTTGCTGGCGTACGCCGATGCCTGACCGAGCGCTTCAACTGCGGCTCCGTGCAGCGTCAGGATCAGCAGGTTGTCTTTGGACGGCTTCTGTGCTGGATTGACCGCGTAATACTGCACGCTGTTATCAATCGTGCTAATGAAAGTTCGCTTGTGGACTTGGTTCGGCCGGCGCACGCGGAGTTCGATATCGGCGCCGCCCACGTCCTGGCCAGATGGCACGAGTTGTAGCGCGACCTTCAGCCTTTCGCCTGACACCGATTGCGGTACACGGATCGCCACCGGCACTTTTCGCATCGACATCGGCGCGATTGATGGAATTGGCGTTACTGTGGCATCCTTTTCGCCATCTACTCGTGCCCCTATCGCTCCTTCGGCCGAAGCTCGATTCGTTGTGTTAATCACTACGATGCCGCCAAGCAGTTCGCCTTTGTCGCTGGTCAGCACATCCGGCAGCGTCTGGTCGCGCGTGTCGAGCATCAGCGGCTCTCGAATGGGAAGCAGCTTGACGCGCAGTCGCCCTCGCCCGCAGGCAAAGAGCAGGTGATTCTCGCCCTTCTCAAGCTTCGCGGGAAACGAAAGGTAGCCGTAGGAATAGGGATCGCCGGTATGGGTTTGGCCATTGACCCATGCGGTTGTGTCGCCCTCCGCTTGGACCAGCATGACCGCGCTTTCAGGTAGGTGGACGTTGCACGCAACATATCCGCCGGCCAGCGCCTGTCCCTGGAACCAGCCATCCTTATCCGCCTGGATCTTCTGCCATTTCCCGCTTCGGCCATTGCTCAGTGCAAGCGTCTGATCCGCCTGCGGCCAGTGAAAGGTGTTGCTTGCGATTTGATCCCACACCGCGTCAGTCGGAACAGCCGCGCGTCCCCCGCCGCTGACACGTCCGATCGCCAACGCCTCATGAATCTCGATCGGCTCGGTTCCAGCCGATGCAAGGCTGGAGCAGACCAGCGTGACCAGAAGCAGCGACACGATGAAGCGGGCAGATGACATGACGGATCCTGTCTCTATTTGCTGGCGGGCTCTTTCCAGAGTTTGGAGTCAGCGGTCAGGTGCATCACTATGTTTGTCTTTGGATCGCGGACCGTGGCGAGATAACCATCATCCTCTTTTTTGATGTCAACCGGATTGCCAGGATCCGTGCTCAACTCAGCAGCCGACTCTGCATAATGGTGATGCGCTTTGAAATACTCTTTCTGACGGTAGTAGACCTCCATGAGCCGATCGCGCAATGGAAGGGTCACATCCGGCTTGAACTTTGCGCTCCCCGGCGCACCGCTCGAGAACTGCACATATCCCCATCGCTCCGGCCGATGCATATCAATCACGCCCTGCGGCGACCAGACCCAGTTATCTTCGGGATGCGCTTCGCGCGGCACCTTTTTATATTTTCCGTTGATGATGTCGATCAGCCATTCAACTCGCGAAAAGCCCATACGCCATTGATCGCCATCCTTTGGAGGACAAGACATCGCACCGGCATACTTCGCCAACCCCAACCAGGGAAAAGCGATTTCGACCGACCAGCCTCGATCGGTATCGGCGGGATTGTTGATCGTGCCATCGATATGAACGGCGCTGTACAGGTCCGTGAGGTTTGTTCCAAGATGCGCCGGGCCGCCATCGCGATACGGCCGATCGAGCGTCAGCTCCCAGATCGAGTTCAATGCGTTCATCTCATATTCGTAGTAATTGTGATTGTCGCCATCCGGATCGATGAACACCTCGAAATCCGGATCCATGAACATGATCGAATTCTTCTTCGTGAGAGTCCCCCAGACATGCGGCTCCTCGAGTTCGGCAAAGACATACAGATATTTCTCATCCCACAGCAATTTGGCCCGCGTGCGGAAGCGCGGCGCTGGCTTAGCCGAGCCCTGAATGTCTACAAAATCCTCGGTCCAAGGCGCGTTGTTCCACGCCGGCTCGTCTGCCTTGCCGTCGATCTTGATGGGGCCGGTCGCGCGATAGCAGATGTAATGGCGCGGAGTGATGCCTTTCATCGCGGCCCAGTCGCCTTCGGGCGATGATGAATCAGCAACTGCGCGACCACTGACAAGAAGGACGCATCCAACCAACGCCACGATCAATCCGATACCATTCCGCATAGGCCGCCTGAGAGGAGTCGCCGAAGAATAAATGGGCGGTCGAAGTCGGTCAAACGCGGAGCGCGTTCAGTGCGTCTCTCACGCAAAAGTGTTTTCCAAGCGGCAGGTCGAATTGCTCGGTGCTCCGACACCATAACGCATTCAGCGCAACTCGACGCGCACCGCAAGCGGTAGCGGCTAAAAGGAAGAGCGCTCAATCGCTCTACACGAGCAGCTCCGAATTTCATTTAAGGAAATGACGCTTTCCAGAATCGTCCCGGCGGGCGATGATCCCCTTCGATGACAGACACGACCGCCACCGAACCCGGCACCGGATTGATCGGCACCGATCCCTGGCTCGAACCCTACGCGTCAAAATTGGCGGAGCGCCAAAAGCATCTTCGCACGATGCTCGGCCGGATTGAAGCCACCGGCGGTCTGCTCGGGCAGATCAGCCAGGGGCATCATTACTTTGGATTTAATCGTGGGAACTATCTGGGAACGCCCGGCGTCTGGTATCGCGAATGGGCGCCGGGGGCTTTGCAGCTGCGCGTCATTGGTGATTTCAATTTTTGGGATCGCTGGGCCTGTCCGATGGTGCGCGACACGTTTGGCGTCTGGAGTCTCTTCCTGCCAGCCGACAAATACAGCGGCCTTGTTCATGGCAGCCGGGTGAAGGTCCATGTGGTTGGCGAAGATGGCGCGGGGATGGATCGCATACCGGCTTACATCAAGCGGGTCGTGCAGGATCCGCGGTCCAATGACTATGCCGGCGTTTATTGGGATCCTCCCGAGCCTTACAAGTTTAAGAATGAAATTCCAAAAATGACGGGCGGGTTGCGTGTCTACGAATCTCACGTCGGCATGGGACAGGAGGAGGCGAGGATTGGGACTTTCGGTGAGTTTACGAAAAACGTTTTGCCTCGCATCGCGAAGCTGGGATACAACGCCGTTCAGCTCATGGCGATCCAGGAGCATCCGTATTACGGCTCATTTGGCTATCACGTCAGCAATTTCTTCGCCGTCTCGTATCGTTTCGGCACGCCTGACGATCTTAAAGAATTGATTGACACAGCGCATGGGTTGGGATTGCGCGTGCTGCTGGATCTGGTGCATAGCCATGCGGTGAAGAATACGCTCGAAGGCCTGAATCTTTTCGACAGCACCGATCACCAGTATTTCCACGGCGGCCCGCGCGGCCAGCACCCGGCCTGGGATTCATTGCTCTTCGACTATGCCAAGTATGAAGTTCAGCGGCTGCTTTTGAGCAACGTGCGCTACTGGCTCGAAGAATTTAAATTCGATGGCTTCCGCTTCGACGGCATCACCAGCATGCTTTATCTCGATCATGGGCTCGGCAAAGCCTTCTCCAGTTACGACGATTATTTCGGGGCGAATATCGACGAAGACGCGGTGGCCTATCTGAAGCTGGCCAATGATCTGGCCCATACGCTTCGGCCGGATGTGATCACGATTGCCGAGGATGTTTCAGGGATGGTGGGCACCGCGCGGCCCGTTTCCGAAGGCGGCCTGGGATTCGATTATCGCCTGGCGATGGGCGTTCCGGATTACTGGATCAAGATCCTCAAGGAAAAGCGCGATGAGGATTGGAACCTGGGCGAGTTGTTCAGCACCCTTCTGAATCGACGGCATGGCGAAAAACACATCGGCTACAGCGAAAGCCACGACCAGGCGCTCGTCGGCGACAAGACCATCGCATTCCGATTGATGGACAAGGACATGTACTGGCACATGAGCAAAGCCAGCAACAATCCGGTCATCGATCGCGGTATCGCCCTGCACAAGCTCATCCGCCTGCTCACCTTCAGCCTGGCCGGCGAGGGTTATTTGAATTTCATGGGCAATGAGTTTGGCCATCCGGAATGGATCGACTTCCCGCGCGAAGGCAACAAATGGTCGATGCATTACGCGCGCCGGCAATGGTCGCTGGCCGACAATCCGCATCTTCGATACATGGGTCTCAATGAATTTGATCGCGCGATGCTGGGGCTGGATGAGCGATTCAAGCTGTTGGAAGACCCGCTGATCGAGCTGCTGATGGTTCATGAAGCCAATAAGCAGCTGATTTATCGTCGTGGGCCGCTGGTATTTGCGTTCAACTTCCATCCGACGCAGTCGTATGCCGACTTCCGCATTCCGGTCCCTGATCCCGCCGATTACGAGATGATTCTTGATTCCGATTCGGCGCGCTTTGAAGGATTTGGCCGGGTCGCGGCGAAGATGACTTACCCGCGCGAAGATGTGCCGTATGACAACCGCAAGCAGAGCCTGCAGATCTACCTACCTTCGCGCACGGCGCAGGTCTTGATGCCGGTTGGAGCTAATGCCGGGGCGAAGAAGAAATGAACCGATCTATTGCGATTGTCAGTTTTACAGCGACATTGCTCTTTGGTCTTGCGGGCTTTTGCCCGGCGGAGAATTGGCCGGGCTTTCGGGGTCCGACGGGGTTGGGGTACACGCAGGAGACGAACCTGCCGCTGGAATGGGGCGGGCCGGAGAATAAGAACGTTCTTTGGAGCGCGCCGCTCGTTGGCGATGGTCATGCCAGTCCGGTTGTCTGGGGCGATCGCGTCTTTGTCTGCACCGCTTTATGGCCTGCGGATACGCGCGATCGTGCGAAGGTCATTCCGCAGCAGCATGTCCTGTGCTACAGCACCAAAGACGGATCGCTTTTATGGGATACGCAAGTGCCGCCGGGCCCCTGGCTGCGGACCGATTTTCGCAGTGGCCCTGGTGGTGGATATGCTGGCCCGACGCCGGCCACCGATGGCAAGTTGCTCTATTGCGCTTTTGGTTCTTCGGTGATCGCGGCTCTCGATTTCCAGGGGAAAATCGTCTGGCGGAAAATCATCACGCCTTACACCTTCGATGTAACGATCGGCGGAAGCCCTGTCCTCTATGGCAATTCCGTCATCCTGTTTTGCCCGATGGCAAAGGCTCAGGATTCGCGGGTCGTCGCGTGGGACAAGCAGACCGGGCAGACGCTATGGGAACATCCGATGCCCGGCACGCTCTTTGGGCATAGCACGCCGATCATCATTCATGTGAACGATCGGCCCCAGATGCTGGTGCTGGCGTCGGGCATCAAGCAGTCGAATGACGCGCTAACGGCGCTCGATCCGGTCGATGGCCATCGGCTCTGGTGGTGCCGGGGCGCGGGCGACGCGGCCTCGCCAGCGTATGGCGAAGGCATCGTCTATTTCGACTGCGGCCGAGGCGGGCCGGGCGTTGCGGTCGATCCCACAGGCGCGGGCGACGTCAGCAAGACGCATATCAAGTGGACCATTCGTCAAGTGCCTGAAGGGATTGGATCACCAATCATTGTTGGGCTGTATGTGTATCGCCTGCACGTTCCGGAGATCCTGCGATGTTGGGAAGCGGCTACGGGAAAGCTGGTTTATGCCAAGCGTCTTGAAGGCATCACGACGACGTGGGCCAGCCCGATTGCCGATCCGCAGGGGCATCTGTTTTTTGCCAATGCGGGCAAGAGTTTCGTGATTCAAGCCGGGCCGGAATTTAAGGTCCTGTCGGTTAACGATCTGGGCGATGCAAACCATCCCTCAGCCGCGGCGTCGCAGGGTCGGTTATATCTGGTGGGCACAAAGAAAGTCTGGTGCATCGGCAAATCGCAAAAGTAGTTGCGTTTCACCTCATTTGCCTATCGCTAACCCGGCCTATGATATGGCGATGCCACTTCCGTTACGCTCAAGTCGAAGGCGCTATCGGGATTACCGCGCGCGCCTAAAAGCGCGAATCAAGGACCGCGATACGCGCAGCGCCGATGCCTCGATACCGGCTCATGGCGACGATCATCGCAAAAAGCACAAACGATCGCGGACTTTCTTCAAGCTGCTCATCCAGTTCTGGGATCTCATTCGCGAATATCGCGGGATGCTGGGCGTCGCGCTGATCGCACTGGCCATTTCCACGCTGATCGGGCTGATACCGCTATACGGAACGAAGATCGTTTTCGACAATGTGCTTCGCGACAATCCGCTTCCGACCAAGCTGCCGCACTGGATTCATCTGCCATCCAATCGACGCGCCCTCCTGACGACCGTCGCGATCGCGATGGTGTTGCTGGCGATCGCGTCGGAAGCATTCGGACTCTGGAGCCGCTGGCAGGCGACCCGCATGACCAAGCGCGTGCAGGTCGGCGTGCGCAAGAAAGTCTTCGATCACGCGGTGCGGCTGCCGTTGCATCGCGTGTATGAGCTTAAATCGGGTGGCGTCACGTCCATTCTGCGCGAGGACGCGGGTGGCGTGGCCGATCTGATTTTTTCCATGCTCTACAATCCCTGGCGGGCAATCGTTCAGCTCCTGGGCAGCCTGGTGATTCTCGCATTCGTCGACTGGCGTCTGCTGATGGGATCATTGCTGCTCTTCCCCACCATCTGGCTGACCCACAAAACCTGGATCGGCCGCATCCGACCCATTCATCGCGATATCCGCTCGACCCGGCAGAACATGGATGCCCATGCAACCGAAGCGTTCGGCGGAATGCGCGTCGTGCGCTCCTTCTCGCGCCAGACTTCCGAAGCCGGCGTCTTCACACGAAATGGCCATCTCATGGCCCGCCAGGAAATCTTCGCCTGGTGGTGGATGCGGGGAATCGATCTGGCCTGGTCAATTTTCATTCCCGTCGCCACCGCCCTGCTGCTGTACTTTGGCGGAATGCGTGTGCTTGCGGATATGGACAAGGTCCATGCCGGAATCCTGGCTCCGCAAAAGGCATTGACCGTTGGCGATCTGGTGATGTTCCTCGCCTATTTGACGGCGCTGCTGGGTCCAATCGCGACTTTGGCGAGCAGCGCGACTGCATTGCAAAACAGTTTGTCGGGTCTCGATCGTGTGCTGGATCTGCTGGCCGAACAGCTGGAAATGCCGGCCCGGCCGGGAGCGATCACCATCGACCGTCAGCAGGTGACGGGGCGCATTACGCTGAGAGATGTGTCGTTTGCCTACAGTGGTTCGGGTTCACCCGTGCTGCACGAGATCAACCTGGACGTCTTGCCCGGCGAGATGATCGCGCTGGTCGGCCCCAGCGGCGCGGGCAAGACGACGATGTGCAATCTCATCGCGCGCTTCTATGACCCGACGCAAGGCGCGGTGCAGTTGGATGGAGTGGACCTGCGCGATATCACGGCCGAGAGCTATCGCCGGCTTCTGGGTATCGTCGAGCAGGACACATTTCTCTTCGACGGCACCATTGCCCAGAACATCGCCTACGGCCGGCGCGGAGCGACGCCGGAGGAAATCGCCTGGGCCGCGAAGCAGGCCAATGCTCATGAATTCATCGAGAAACTCGCCAACGGCTACGACACACTCATCGGTGAGCGCGGCGTCAAGCTCTCAGGAGGACAGCGCCAGCGCCTGACCATCGCCCGCGCGACCCTGGCCGATCCACGCATCCTCATCCTCGACGAGGCCACGAGCAATCTCGACACCGAATCGGAACGCCTGATCCAAGGAAGCCTGCAAACCCTGATGACTGGCCGGACGAGCTTTGTGATTGCGCACCGCTTAAGCACGATCGCGCATGCGGATCGGATCATCGTGCTGGTCAACGGCCGCATCGCGGAGCAAGGGCGCCATGAGGACCTGATGGCCGCCAGCGGGCGCTATCGAGAGATGGTCGATCTTCAGACCAGTCCCCCGGCCTCCCCCAAACCTAAAGCGGTCGATAGCGAGCGGCAGAACGCGATGAGCGTGGGGAACTAAATCCGTTTGAATGTCAACTCATCTATCTTTTTCAACTCTTCTGCGCTGAAGTTCAGATTCTTCAATGCGGCGACGTTTTGTTCGACCTGTTCGACGCGTGATGCGCCGGCCAGGGCGCTGGTGATGCCGGGGAAGCGCAGGATCCAGGCGATGGCCATTTGCGCGAGAGTCTGCCCGCGTGCTTTGGCGATGTCGTTCAATCCAGACAGGATGCGCCGGCGTTGCTCGACGCTGTGCGACCGCACCCATTCTCTTGGCCAGATCGTGGCCGCTCGGCTATTTGGATCGACTTCGCCATTCAGGAACTTGTCGGTGAGAAGTCCTGACGCCAGTGGGCAGAAAGCAATCACGCCGGTGCCATATCGCTCGGTCTGCGGGAGCAAATCCCATTCAATCGTGCGCCCCAGCAAATTATAATAAGGCTGATGGATTGTGATCGGCGCCCAGTCATGCTGCTGGACGGTGCGAACTGAATCGGAAAATTGCGCGCCGGTATAGCTGCTCACGCCGGCGTAGAGCGCCTTGCCCTGCTGCACCAGCGTGTTGAGTGCGCCGAGCGTTTCTTCCAGAGGCGTATCGGGATCCGGCCGGTGGGAATAGAAGATGTCGAAATATTCCACGCCCATCCGCTTGAGCGACTGATCGCAACTGGCGATCAGGTACTTCCGCGATCCCCATTCGCCATACGGCCCCGGCCACATCCGGTAGCCGGCCTTGCTGGAGAGGATGATCTCATCGCGCGGCAATTCCTTGAGAATTTCGCCGCAGATCTTCTCGGCATTGCCCGGCGGCTTGCCGTAGTTGTTGGCAAAATCGAAATGGGTAATGCCCAAATCGAAGGCACGGTAGATGCATTCGCGGGCGGCTTGCTGATCTTTGTATCCACCAAAAGTCTCCCATGCCCCGAGCGAAATCGCCGGCAGCATCAACCCACTGCGCCCGCATCGGCGATATGTCATCTGATCGTAGCGATTGGAATTAAATTCTCTCACGAAGGGCGCTCCTGGGGTTCGATCTGCTGGTTACCCGCTTCGTTTAGCCGCCCGGCTTGTCGGGCGCTTCCTGGCGCTCGACGCGCACCGCAAGCGGTAGCGGCTAAACTTTTTCAAACAGGACGTTCTTGCGCAGAAGCGCAATTAATCATCCGTGATGCTTGGTCGAAGTGCTCTTTACCGCACTCGCATGCGCATCATCTCCAGCGGGCAATTCCTTGATGTAGATATTGCGGAAATGCATCTCCGACCCGTGCGTCTGAAGCTCTATCGGGCCGGTCGGTAAAACGGGCTTAGAGCGATCGAAATAGTTATCGAGCACCTGCCCATCGACGGTCAGTTTGTCGTTGAACCAGACCCAGACCTTGTTGCCGACCATCTTGATGTGGAAGGTGTTCCATTCGCCGATCGGCTTATCCGCCTTCACCAGCGGCCATTTGCCGGGGTTGTCGGGATTGTTATTCCACAGCGCGCCGGAGCCTTTGGGCGCCCCGTTTTTTACTTCGCGCGGGTTGTCCGGATCCCAGATCTGCACTTGCGGATAGGTGCGGAGGTAAACGCCGGAGTCTCCGTTGTGACTGACCATCAGCCAGTCGATGTACATCTCGAAGTTGCCGTAGTCTTTGTCGGTCGTGCAATAGACGCCCTTGCCGTCGTTGACGATTTCGCCCTTCTCGGAATCGACGCGCCAATGCTTTTTGAAATCTGCATTCCATTGTGCCTGCTTGGCTTCGTGGTCTTCCTTGGAGAAGGCGGCTTCTTTGTAAGGACTAAGGTCCTGCTGTCGGCCGCGCCAGCCGGTCAGGTCCTTGCCGTTGAAAAGAGCGGTGAAGCCTTCGGGCGGCGTGTTGTTGGGCCGATCTTCGGCCAACGCGCCGACGCAAAGCAGCGCGACGATTGCGAGCGTCAGGCCCGCGACATTTGCTTTCATGATTGATCCTCCTTCGGTACTGCGATATTGGAAACGGGCCGCGCGGTTGATGCAATAGCGACGCGACCAGCGATCTTCGATACCCACGGATTGGCTTGCGGTTGAGAGAAACCGGTGCGCGTCGCGTAGGACCCGGCGTATAATCGTGAAATATTCATTGAGAAGGAGTTTTCCAAATGGATCGCAATACGGTGCTGGCCGTTCTCGATTTTTCCCGTAACCGTCTTCTGGGGACGCTCGAAACGATTGAAAAGAGCGGACAGGACATGTCCAAAGTGCTCGCCTGGCGGCCCGGTCCGGGCCGGGCGCACATCGGCTGGCAAGCCATGCATTGCGCGGCGACGCATGACAAATACCTCAACGTCAACCTCAAAGGCGCCAAGCCGCGCGATGAAGCGCGGGTTGCAGCTTTTGGCGGAGGGAGCACACCCAGCGATCAGAATGTGCCGAATCTGTCGGCCATTCGTGGCGCTCTCGAAACAGATTTTGCCGCCCTTCGACAGTTTGTTTCGCAAGTCAGCGATGAGGAGCAGAACCGCAAATTGCCCAATGGCCGAACCGTCGGCGAATCGATCATGCTGCTAGCCTGGCACGAAGCCCATCACCAGGGGCAGATTCATCTGACCTGGAATCTCTACAAGCAGGCGCATGGGATCGCATGAAAGCGAGCGGCGCGTCAAGTGATGACAATTGCATTGCCCGTATGGATCGGTTAAATCCAAACCCCTTATTTTGCAAAGCGATGGAGGCTCCGTTGAAGAAGCTTGCTGCACTGATCGTCGTTGCCATGTTTGCGATGCAGTACGGCTGCAACCGCGATAATGCATCGGTCGTCAAGAGCGGTGGCAGCGCCAATAACATCGGCGTGGTCGATCCGGAGCGCGTCGCCCGCGCGCTGGGCTGGAGCGACCAAGTGCAGAAGAACGTGCAGGCTTCCGAGAATGATGCACGTGGCCAGGTCGAAGCCCATCTGGCTCCTTTCAAAGCTACTTTCGAGCAGACGAAGAAAGATATTGCCGCCCAGGCGCATCTGACGCCCGATCAGATCAACACGCTCAACACCAAACCCGTCTCGCGCCAGGAAATGGAAAAGATGGGCATGACCGCAACTCAGATCGACGAGTTGCTCCACGCCGGCCAGGTCTGGCAGGGCGATGCCCAGGCCGCCACCAACATCGCCCGGCAAGTGCTCGGGCAGCACAATGTCGAAATCCAAAACGCCTATCGAGAAGCGATCGGTCCAGTCATTCGGCGGGTTGCTAATGCCAATGGCCGCACGGCCATTTTCACCCCCAATCAAATAGCCTATTTCGATCCATCGGCCGACCTGACCGACAAGGTCGTGGAAGAAGTCCAAAAGACGCCGACGATCAAGCTGACACTGCCGGAAATGCCCCACCTTGAATTCCCGGCCAATGCCGGCGCGGCTGCGGGCCCGACCACTCTTCCCGCTGGCCCCATGCTGCCCTCGGTGACGCCAGCGACGGCGCCGACGACAAAGCCTTAATCACGGCGAGGATTCACTGCTGATTATTGGGAACGCCGACGGGGACGTCGGCGTTCCTAACAACCCCGCACGCTCTTCACACCTCCACCTTTTTCCATCCTCCGTGCAGGAATCGCGCGAATACAAATAATCCGCGGAAGGTCAACTCGATGGCGAGGATGATCCAGACGGCGGCGAGCCCGTAGCCGAACACGAGGGTCAGGATCAGCACGCCGGTGAGGCGGAGGCCGATGATGCTGGCGAGGTTGATGATCATCACGACGAACGTGTCGCCCGCGCCGCGGAGCGCGCCGCCATAGATCAGCGACGCGGCGAATGCAGGCTGCGCGAAGGCGGTGATCAGCAGACACGTCGCGGAGAGATTCGCGATGCGCGGGTCTTCTGCCAGCAAAAAAGTGAGCGGATGGCGGAGGAGAATGAAGAGCAATCCGCCGATGGTCATCGCGCCGCCACCCAGGAAATAGGAGAGATGTGCCGCGCGGGCAGCGCGGGCGGGATCGCGCATGCCCAGGCTCTTGCCGACGACGGTGGCTGCCGCGATGGCGACGGCAAAGCCGGTCATAAAGCTGAAGCTCTCGAGCCGGACCGTCACGATATGAGCGGCAGGCATTATGTTGGTCGGATCGAGGCGGTTGATGATGATGACGATCGCGAATTGCGCAATCCAGGTCAGCAGGCCCTCAGCGCCGCTGGGAATGCCGATGCGCAGCACGCGCTTGAGCGTCGTCCAGTGCGGGCGCAGGCGATGAAGGTACAGACGAAGTCTCCCCTTCCCGCTGACCAGCACGCCAAACTGCAGCATGCCCCCTGCCACGTAGGCGATGACCGTTCCGACGGCGATGCCGCGAAATCCCATGACCGGCAGCCCAAACCAGCCGCGCGTCAAAGCGAAGCTGAAGAGAATGTTGACGCCATCGACGACGATCATCGCGATGGCGGGTGTGATCGCATCGCCCGCGCCACGCAGGCATGCGTTGGCCGACAGCATCAGCACCATAAACGGCACGCAGATCGCCAGCACGCGGATGTAATAGAGTGCGAAGTAATAAGACTCGCCCTGCAATTGCGTAAAGTCGGCCAGTGGCGCTGCAAACAGAATGGTAACGGCGGCGACCGCGGTTCCCGTAAGAACGGCCGCGGTGATGGATTGTCCGCAGACGCTGTTGGCCAGACGCTGATGTCGCGCTCCCTTGGCCCGCGCGATGATGGCGGTGCTGCCGGTCCCGATTGCGCCGGCGATCAATCCGATGAGCCAGAGGATGTAGCTGATGGCTCCGATCGCGGCCATCGCCGGCGCCGCGCCTTGGGGAAGCCGGCTGGCCAGATACGTGTCGTTGATCCCCACCAGCGTGTGCAGCAGATTCTCCAGGAAGACCGGCCCCGCGAGCCAGAGAATCTCGCGCATGATCGGACCGTTCTCCAGCTTGGGTAGCGGAGCATATTCCAGTACACGAGATTGTTGCTGCGATCGAAGCATTGCGATGAGCTTGAGGATAGGCGCGACGGGATGAACTTTGCGAGACCGTTTACTCCGCCGAGTTTAGCCGCGACGCGACAGCGGAGCGCTTCTCCAGCGCTACGAGAAAGCGCTCCGCTGGCGCGTCGCGGCTAAACTTGGCGATTCAATGCGACTTGGAACTCCACTCGATTCTGTCGGCGGCGCCATAAATCATTCGGGGCGGCGTGGTCGTTTACCGCGCCGCCCCGAAGGGTTTTTCACCGGGATGAGACGCGGGTGATTACGGCGTGCCCTCTTTAACGATCAGCGCTTTGGCCTGATCGGCCGGGAGGTTCAAGGCACCGCGGGCCTCGGCGGCGGCGGTACGCACCTCAAGGTTCTGTGCCGACTCGACCGCCTTCTGCAAATCGCCAATCTGCGACTCGTCGAGGCGATTGCCATGGAACTTGGCATTCTTCGCCAGGCTTTGCAGAAGAGCGACCTTCTCATCGTCCGGCGTCTTATCGTCAAGCCCGCGACTCAGCAACGACGGCTGAATCTGATCGGAGTCCATGTAAGCCAACGCATCGGCGACCGCCTTCACGATCTCCGGGCGCTTGTCGTTGAGCGACGCCAGCAACTGCGTGCGGGTCGTGGCCAGTTCGTACACCTGCGTCCGCGCCTCGGCCAGCCGCTGAAGCAGCGTTGCCGCGCGCATCGCATAGGAGGTGGCGGTCTTTTCATCGAGCCCGTTGCCACCCGCCTTCTGGCGAGCGTCTTCGATGGCCTTCTGGATTCCAGCCGCATCGGTCGAAGCGGTGACGACGGTCAGTGGATCATTGATGGTCCGCTGGAACCACGGCGAAGCTTGTGTCTTGGCCAGAATCACCTTGCCTACGCGTTCCAGGCGAGGCGACTGCCCGGCGAGCTGATACGCCTGGCTCACCTGTGCATCGCCGAGGTTTTCGCTGATCACAATCACATCGACCCAAGGCAGCGAGGAAGCATTGGCAATAGCCGCCTGGGCGTTCTCGCCACCAGCGACGCCATAGCCTTTGAGCTCCTGCGAGAGCTTGGTGATGTCGCCCTGTGAAGGAGCGATGATCAGCAGGTTGGCGCTGCCGGTCTGCGCGACCGCTTCGGCCAGCAGCGGAGCAACGCGCTCGCGACCCGGGAAGGGCTGCGTGGCTTGTCCGCTGGCCAATGCGAACGCCGCTTCATATCGAACCAATCGATCCGGATATTGCATCGCCTGAACCAGCGGCGAATTGCCCGACTGGCCCATGCCCTGCCGGCCCGGGCCGACGATTTCCTCCAGCGACTTGATCACCTTCAGCGCGACAGCCGAGTTATGGTCGGCCATGCTGCGCGAAAGGACGGCGTTGAGATATTGGGCGCCAGCGTAGACGTTGTAGTAATTTGCGCTGGGACGATCCTTGGCAAAGACAACCGCCGACGCGCCTTCAGGCAGATCGACTTCGGCTTTGTTGTTTGCCGCCAGCCAAAGCGCCAGCGAATCTCCACTGCCGGGCCCAAGCTCCAAAGCAATTCGGCAGCAGCGCATCGCCATCAGATCGCCGAAGATGGGAGGCGGCACGCTCTTATAATTGAGACCCTTCTGATCGTCCCAATACCAGATGTAAGCCAGTGCTCCGCGCGGATCGGCGGAGATGTCCGAGTTGTTGTAATAAACTCTTTCGCCAAGCCGGTAGAACAAGTCGGACGCGGTCGCTCCATTGACGGCCGACCCGTTGACCGAAGCGCCGATCTTCTGCAGTGCCTTGACTGCGGCCTGCCGGGTGTCGGCCGGGCGCGATTGATCCTGACTGATGCGGGCCAGGAACGGGATCGGCGCATCATAGCGGACGTCGCCGAGCACACTGATAATCGTCAGCAGCAGCGCGTTGTCTTTGGTTTCGGTCGCCGTCAAAAGCGGGTTGAGCGCCTGGCGGCCCATGTCTTTCAAGGCGCGGGTGATCACTTCGTGATATTCCGCATGACCCGCATCGCGCAGGTCATCGATCATGATCGGAACGGCCAGTTCTCCGCTGTCGCGAAGCTGCGCCAGATGATTGGCATATCCGCGCTCGCTGACCGCCAGGCCTTTGATATTGGCCTCGATGAACTTCGGCTCGGCGCGCCGTTCGTGACGTCCGGCGTCAAGCACTTTTTCGACTTTCCGCGCCACCTCGGACATCTGCTGGTTGTCACTGCCCTGCCAGCGCAGCATCCAGTCATCGAGACTGTCCTGGTGCTCGGCGGCGGTCGTCTCGAACATCTGCAGCATCTGCAACGGAGGCTCGGGACGGCTCAGCAGCTTATTGCCGAACGCAGTCGCCATGTCGTAGCGGGCGACTTTTCCGTAATGCCAGAAGTCGTCGACATCGTCGCGGAGGTTCTGGTTTTCAGGAATGGAAACGGCCGGTTGCGTTGCGGGCGCGGGAGCCGCCGCTGGTGCGGTGGCGGCGGGCGCCGGCGCGGTTTGCGCCATCAAGCTGGATACAGTCATCGAGCAGGCAACGGCCACACAGGGAAGCAACCGCGAGAAGCGCGTCATGGTGCTGGCCTCCAAGGGTGTAAATTCTAACGCGATGCGCAGGATCGCTGTCAGCGAGGGAGTATCACTCGCCCGGCAGGATAAAATCGGGGCTTACGGATGTCAAGAAATCCTGCTTCAGCCGTTGGTTGCGCCGGCCATTTCAGCGCCCGATAAATCGAAGCAATCGGGGTCAATTGGGTCAATTGCTTTGCCCCCTATGCCTCATTACACTTCCCCTCCCTATGAAATCGGAACGCCGGCACGACCTCAAGACCAACAACCTGGCCCTCATCATGGCCGACTTCCCGGGCTTCATGCGGGAGTATGGTTCGAGGATCCTGCTGGTCGTTCTGATCTGCGCCTTGGCGATTGTCCTGATCTTCAACTGGACCCGCGGTCGCTCCGAGCAGGATGTGAAGTCACGTGAAGCCCTTTCCAATGCCCGGCAGTCGCTCAGCGAGCTTCGGCATGGCATCGAGCGGGTCGCGTCGGCCCAGCCTTGGAATATGCCTTCCAGCGATGCCATCGCCGCCTTTCGCGATACTGTTGTGAAGCAGGCTAACGAACAAATCACCGCTGCCTTGGAGAGCGGTGACCCGAACGTGAAAGCCGATGCTCAAGTCGTGCGTGGCGATCTGAATATGGCGCTGGCCATGATCCCTGCACTTCCCGGGTCGGCAACGCGACCCAGCCTCAATGGATCCAAAAACCACGATGATCTAATCCGAACCGCCGAGCAGGCTTACAGTGAAGTGCTCAAGAGCCCGCTTAATCAGAATGAAACGGCGGTGCGGAATGCGCGGTTTGGGCTAGGAGCCATCGCCGAAGATCAGCAGCAATGGGACAAAGCCCGGCAGTCGTATCAAGCGATCATCGATAATCCCAATACGCCCGGTCCGTTCAAAGATCTGGCGCACCAGCGTCTGGACGCGCTCGCGACATTGGAAAAGCCGCTGATGCTCGGGTCAAGGACGCCAACAACGGAACCGGCTGGCGAGGGCGCGACATCGCAGCCGACGACCGAATCCTCGGCGACTAATCCTGCCACGACCGTCCCAACCACTTTGCCGGCGACGGTTCCGGGTCTTACGACGACCCGACCTGCGTCTCAGCCCTGAACATCAGAATTCCACTAACGGCTGATGTTTCCCGTTGTGTAAAATGCTGCGATGCCGCTTGGACTCGTGGCTCAAGTGATGGTGGACTTGCGGGATTATTACCCAGCCATTCCTTTCATAGCGGCCATCCTGATCTGGGCGATTTTCCTGATCTATGGCTTGTACATGCTCGTTTACTTCTGGTCCCCTAGAATTCGCCGATGGTACGGGCATGGATTTGACGTGCTCCCGCCGAAATGATGAGTTCTGAATTCTCCGAAGATGAAGTCATTGCGCTTTCCGACAGCGAGGGTATCGCTGCGGAGGAAGAGGAAGATGTCGCGCATTATCACTTCAAGTTAAGCAAAACGCTGACCCGGCGGATCGATCAATATCTGGTCGATCGCGTTCCCTATCTCTCGCGCAACAATGTGCAGCGATTGATCGACGAAGGAATGGTGAAGGTCAACGGCCGGCGGGTCAAAGCGAGCTATAAGCCCAAGGAAAAAGATGAGATTGAGCTGGTAGCGCCGCCCAAGCCGGTGAGTGAGCTGGTGCCGGAAGATATTCCGCTTGATGTCATTTATGAAGACGATCATCTGCTGGCGCTCAACAAGCAGGCCGATTTGATCGTCCACCCGGCGCGCGGAAAGTGGACCGGAACGCTCGTCAATGGTCTCGTGCACTATGGCCGCAATTGGAGCACGGTGAATGGAAACTGGCGGCCGGGCATTCTACATCGGCTCGACCGCAACACGACCGGCATCATGCTCGTGGCCAAGAGCGACGAGGCCCATTGGCGCGTTGCGCGGCAATTCGAAAATCGCACGATTCAGAAGACCTATATGGCCATCGTTCACGGCGTGCCGGAGATGCTGGGCGATGTGATCGATTTGCCCATCGGAAAAGATCGCTACATTCGGGAAAAGCAGGCGGTGCGGAAGGTGGAGAACGGCGGTCGGCCGGCGGTGACAAAATACGAAGTTTTGGCGACCTTTGAGACGCCGGCTGCGATTCGTTTACACACCGGCGATCATCCCGCCGACCGCAAAAACCCCCCGCCGCCGCAGCGCTTTGCCCTGGTGAAGCTCACGCCCAAGACCGGCAGGACGCACCAGTTGCGCGTGCACATGGCTGCCCGCGGCCATCCGATGGTGGGCGATACCATGTATGGCGGGCATGTTTTTGAACATGAATCGCTGAATTTTGCCCGGCAGGCTCTGCATGCGTTCGAAATCACGTTTGTACACCCCGGAACGCTGGAAACCATCACGCTTCAGGCCCCTTTGCCGCCGGATATGACCGCTTTGCGTGACATTTTGCAGAGTTCCAATTCACGTTCGGGAGAGTCGAAGGTATAATTGATAAGCTGCACTGAAGTAAGAATCATGGCGAACAACAGAAGCTCGCCGTCGAACTAAAAGTAGAACCTAATTGTTGCCTCTTTTTGACAAGGACCGGATATGACGACGTTGCACCCGTTAGCCCTCCAGCTTCCCGGCATGGGGGAGTGGATCGTGATCGCTGTGATCGGCTTGCTGTTTTTCGGCAAGCGCCTGCCCGAAGTGGGCAAGAGCCTGGGTAAGGGAATTGTCGAATTTAAGAAGGGGCTGAAGGGCATTGAGGATGATGTAGACGCGGCAGTAGATCAGTCGGATCGCCCCGCTCTACCTCGCCAGGAACAGTCGGCTGCCCTGCCCAATGATGCGAAATTCGATCCCTTCACTGGCAAACCCATCGAGCAGAAGGCCGAACAGAAATTTGACCCCTATACCGGTAAGCCTCTTTCCGAAGAACATGCCGGCACCACCGTCACCAGCGGCGAGCCGACCTCGCATTGAGTTGGTGTTTGATCGTCGAAGTGAATCAATTAAAGCGGGCAAGACCAATAGTCTTGCCCGCTTTATTTACGTGGTCAGGCAGTTTACAGATGGTCAGATTAATCGTGTCACCCAGTTTTCACAATTTTTGTTACTCTGGCCCGCATGACAAAGCCATGGACGGCGGAGACGCGCGAATATGCGCGGCGTTTGGCGGTGCAGCAGGTA